>Ga0102937_1001461_pt1 | contig 10765 bp, 8 predicted proteins | sample SalPonR2_B_D1_MG_FD_78213 | JGI IMG/M metagenome (GOLD analysis project Ga0102937, IMG submission 78213) | Salt pond soil microbial communities from South San Francisco under conditions of wetland restoration - Salt Pond MetaG R2_B_D1_MG | ecosystem: Environmental > Aquatic > Marine > Intertidal... | reverse complement strand
CGCCGGCCGTTTGGGCGAACCCGAGGAAATCGCCCGCTGCGTCAGCTTCCTCGTCTCCGATGACGCAAGCTTCATCAACGGATCCACAATCTCTGCCAATGGCGGGCAGTTCTTTTCTTAAGGAAACGGTCATGAACAGAAACATCCCGGACATGGACCCGGCCGAATCGCTGGAATGGCAAGAGGCCATCGAGGACGTGATCGAGCGCGACGGTGCCAACCGCGCGCATCACCTGCTCGACAAGGCGGTGCAGGCGGCTCGCGCCGCCGGGGCCAACCTGCCGTTTTCGGCCACCACCCCCTATCAGAACACAATCCCCGCCGATGATCAGGACGCGTTTCCCGGCGATCTGGAGATGGAATGGCGCATCCGCACGATCAACCGCTGGAACGCGATGGCGACCGTGGTGCGCCGCAACAAGGAAAGTAGCGAATATGGCGGGCATATCGCCTCTTTCGCTTCATCGGCGGTGATGTATGACATCGGGCTCAATCATTTCTGGCGCTCAAAATCGGCGATTCACGGCGGCGATCTGGTGTTCTTTCAGGGCCATGTGATCCCCGGCATCTACGCGCGCTCCTTCATGGAGGGACGGATCAGCGCCGAACAACTTGAAAACTTCCGCTCCGAGGTGGATGGGCAGGGCCTGTCCTCCTACCCGCACCCATGGCTGATGCCCGAGTATTGGCAGTTCCCGACCGTCTCGATGGGGCTCGGGCCGCTGATGGCGATTTATCAGGCGCGGTTCATGAAATACATGCACAACCGCGGGCATATCGACATGGCTGACCGCAAGGTGTGGTGTTTCCTCGGCGACGGCGAGATGGACGAGCCCGAGAGCCGGGGTGCCATTGATCTCGCGGCGCGCGAGGGGCTGGATAACCTGATCTTCGTGATCAACTGCAACCTGCAACGGCTGGACGGCCCGGTGCGCGGCAACGGCAAGATCGTACAAGAGCTGGAGGGCGATTTTCGCGGCGCGGGCTGGGAGGTGATCAAGCTTCTGTGGGGGAAGGGCTGGGATGAACTCCTGGAACGCGATACATCGGGCCGCCTGCGGCAGCTGATGGACGAGACGGTGGATGGCGACTACCAGACTTTCAAATCGAAGGACGGCGCATATATCCGCGAGCATTTCTTTGGTAAATATCCGGAAACAGCGGCGCTGGTCGAGGATTGGAGCGACGATCAGATCTGGGCGCTGCGGCGCGGCGGGCATGATCCGCAAAAGGTCTATACCGCGTTCAAACGCGCAAGCGACACCAAGGGCCAGCCCACCTGCCTGTTGATCAAGACGGTCAAGGGTTACGGCATGGGGACAGCCGGTGAGGGGCAGAACACCACCCATCAGCAAAAGAAGCTGGCCGAGGATCAGCTGCGTGCCTTCCGCGACCGGTTCAAGATCCCCGTCAGCGACGAAGACCTGCCAAAAGCGCCCTTCGTGACGCTCAACAACGCGCAAAAGGCCTATCTGGCGGATCGGCGCAAGGCCTTGGGTGGCGATTTCCCGAAACGTACAACCGACGCGCCCAAGCTGATGATCCCGCCGCTCGATGCCTTCAAGGGGCAGTTGCAGGACACCGGAGAGCGCGAGATTTCCACCACGATGGCCTTTGTGCGCATTCTTACCACGCTCTTGCGCGACAAGAACATCGGCAAGCATGTGGTGCCCATCGTTCCGGATGAAAGCCGTACCTTCGGCATGGAGGGCCTGTTTCGCTCGGTCGGTATCTATAACCCGAAAGGCCAGCAATACACGCCCGAAGACCGCGATCAGATGTCCTACTACAAGGAATCCGAGACTGGTCAGGTGTTACAAGAGGGGATCAACGAGGCTGGCGCGATGGCCGACTGGATCGCCGCCGCCACGGCCTATTCAAATCACGGCGTAGCGATGATCCCGTTCTTCATATATTACTCGATGTTCGGCTTTCAGCGCATCGGTGATCTGGCGTGGGCCGCAGGCGACAGCCGTGCGCGCGGCTTCATGCTGGGCGGCACGGCGGGGCGCACCACGCTCAATGGCGAGGGGCTGCAGCATGAGGACGGGCACAGCCATGTGCTGGCCTCGACCATCCCCAACTGCATCAGCTACGACCCCACCTTCCAATACGAGGTGGCGGTGATCGTGCGGCACGGCCTCAAGCGGATGTACGAGGATGAGGAAGATGTCTATTTCTACCTCACCCTGATGAACGAGAATTATGCCCATCCCGACATGCCGATGGGGGTGGAGGAGGATATTATCCGGGGCCTCTACCGGCTGCGAAAGGCCGACAAGCCCGGCAAGAAGCACGTCAACCTGCTGGGCTCGGGCACGATCCTGATGCAGGCGATCAAGGCCGCTGAGATGCTAAAGGAGGATTTCGGGGTGACATCCGATCTCTGGTCGGTGCCGTCATTCAACGAACTGGGCCGCGATTGCGCTGATGTGGCGCGGTGGAACCGCATGAACCCGCTGGAAGAGCCGCGCGAGGCATTCGTGACCACGCAGCTCAAGCAGGCCACGGGGCCGTTCATCGCCGCCACGGATTACATGAAATCCCATGCCGAACAGATCCGCGTGGCCGTGCCGGGGCGCTACACGGTGCTGGGGACCGACGGGTTTGGCCGCTCCGACAGCAGGGTGAACCTGCGCCGCTTCTTCGAGGTGGATGCCAATCACATCGCCGCCGCCGCGATGACCGATCTCTATCGCGAGGGCGTGGTCACCAAGGCGGAATTGAAAAAGGCGCTCACGCGCTACGACATAGACGGCGCCAAGCCGAATCCGCGTCTGGTGTGACGCGCGCGAGAGGAGACAGACAAGATGACACAAGACGTGCATGTTCCCGACATCGGCGATTTCACCGATGTGCCGGTGGTGACCGTTCTGGTAAGCGTTGGCGATATTGTGGCCGAGGAAGACCCGCTGATTGAACTGGAGAGTGACAAGGCGACGATGGAGGTGCCATCGCCTGCGGCGGGCACCATCAAGGAGGTCAAGGTGAGCGAGGGCGATACCGTGTCGGAGGGAAGTCTGATAATGGTGCTCGACAGCGCGGGCAGCGGCGGCGGCGACGCGCCCGAGGCCAAGGCCCCTGCGACGGCGGCCCCCGCCGCTCCCACCGCCGCAGCACCCGATGCCCCTGCGCCCGCTCCTGCGGTGACCGATGCGGGCTTTGGCAAGATTCATGCCAGCCCCTCGGTACGCGCCTTCGCCCGGCAGCTTGGGATCGATCTGGCCAAGGTGAACGGATCGGGCCGCAAGGGCCGCATCCTGCGCGAGGACGTGACCAAGCATCTCAAATCCACCGCCGCCCCGGCGGCAAGCGGCGCGGCGCCCTCGGGCGGCACGGGCATTCCGCCCATCCCGGCGGTCGATTTCTCGAAATTCGGCACGGTCGAGGATGTGGAGATGACCCGCATCCAGAAGCTGTCGGGCCCCGCGCTGCACCGCTCCTGGCTCAACATCCCGCATGTCACGCATACCGACGAGGCCGATATCACCGATCTCGACGCCTACCGCAAGGAGATGGACACACAGGCCAAGGAAGAGGGGTACCGCGTCACGCTGCTGTCGTTTGTGATCAAGGCCAGCGTCTCGGCGCTCAAGTCGCACTGGCAGTTCAATTCCTCGATCCATCCCGACGGCGACAAGCTCATTCGCAAGCATTTCTATAATATCGGCTTTGCCGCCGATACGCCCAACGGGCTGATGGTGCCTGTGATCAAGGACGCCGACCGCAAGGGGCTGGTGGAAATCTCCAAGGAACTGATGACCCTGTCGAAGGCCGCCCGCGACGGCGAGCTGAAATCCAAGGACATGCAGGGCGCCACCTTCACCATCTCGTCATTGGGCGGCATCGGGGGTACGTCCTTCACCCCGATCGTCAACGCGCCCGAGGTGGCCATCCTCGGCCTCACGCGCTCCAAGATGGCGCCCGTCTGGAACGGCACGGAATTCGTGCCGCGCCTCATGCAGCCGCTCTCGCTCAGCTATGACCACCGCGCGGTGGACGGGGCGCTTGCGGCCCGCTTCTGCGTGACGCTCAAGGGCCTGCTCGGCGACATGCGCAAGCTGATGTGGTAAGGAGAAAACAGATGGACATCAAAGTACCCGATATCGGTGATTTCTCCGACGTGCCGGTCGTCAGCATCCTCGTCAGCGTCGGTGACACCGTCGCCGAGGAAGACCCGCTGATCGAGTTGGAGAGCGACAAGGCGACGATGGAGGTCCCGTCGCCTGCCGCCGGCAAGATCACCGAGATAAAGGTCGCCGAGGGAGACACCGTTTCCGAGGGCACGCCGATCATGGTCATCGAGACCGTCGGAGCGGCCGAGGAGGCTCCGAAACCCGAGGCCCCCGGAAACGCGGCCCCCGCTCCGCAGGCCGCCACCGGCACGGCGAGCGGCCCGGGCGACAAGCACGCCGATCTGGTCGTGCTCGGCTCCGGCCCGGGCGGCTATTCGGCGGCGTTCCGCGCCGCTGATCTGGGCAAGAGCGTGATCCTGATCGAACGCTACCCCACCCTCGGCGGGGTCTGCCTGAACGTGGGCTGCATCCCCTCCAAGGCGCTCTTGCATGTGGCCAAGGTGATCACCGAGGCCGAGGATATGGCCCACCACGGCGTCAGCTTCGGCAAGCCCCAGGTCGATCTCGACGCGCTGCGCGCTTTCAAGAACGAGACGGTGGCCAAGCTCACCGGCGGGCTGGACGGGCTGTCCAAGGCGCGCAAGGTCAAGGTGGTGCGCGGCACAGGCACGTTCACCGGGCCGAACATGATCGAGGTCACGCAGGACGGGCAGAGCAGCACGGTTTCCTTTGACCAGTGCATCATCGCCGCCGGGTCCGAGCCGGTGGCGATGCCCTTCATCCCAAACGACGACCCCCGCGTGATCGACAGCACCGGCGCGCTGGAACTGGCCGATATCCCCAAGCGGATGCTGGTGCTGGGCGGTGGCATCATCGGGCTGGAGATGGCCTGTGTCTACGATGCGCTCGGCACTCAGGTCACGGTCGTGGAGTTGATGGAACAGATCATCCCCGGTGCCGATAAGGATCTGGTGAAACCGCTGATGACCCGGATCAAGGGCCGCTACGAGAATATCCTGCTCAAGACCAAGGTGACGGCGGTCGAGGCGCAGAAGAAGGGCCTCAAGGTCACCTTCGAGGATGACAAGGGCGCGACCACGACCGACACGTTCGACAAGATCCTCGTCGCCGTGGGCCGCCGCCCGAATGGCGCGCTGATCGACGCCGAAAAGGCCGGTGTGGCGGTGGACGAGCGCGGTTTTATCGCCGTGGACAGCCAGCAGCGCACCGGCCAAAGCCACATCTTTGCCATCGGCGACGTGGTGGGCCAGCCGATGCTGGCGCATAAGGCGGTGCATGAGGGCAAGGTCGCGGCGGAGGTCTGTGCCGGGCAGAACCGCCATTTCGACGCGCGGCTGATCCCCTCGGTCGCCTATACCGACCCCGAGGTGGCATGGTGCGGTTTGACCGAGACCGAGGCGAAGGCGCAGGGCATCAAATATGAGAAGGGCGTCTTTCCCTGGGCCGCCTCGGGCCGGGCGCTGTCCAACGCGCGCGCGGAGGGCATGACCAAGCTACTGTTTGATCCCGCCGATGACCGGGTGATCGGTGCCGCGATCGTCGGCACCAATGCTGGCGATCTCATCTCCGAGGCGGCGCTCGCCATCGAGATGGGGGCCGATGCGGTCGATCTCGGCCAGACCATCCACCCGCACCCGACCCTGTCGGAGACGGTGAATTTCGCCGCCGAAATGTTCGAGGGTACGATCACCGACCTGATGCCGCCCAAGAAGAAGACATAGCCGGGTGCGATAAGCCCCTGCCATCCGATCCCGAAAGGAGAGAGACCATGACCGACAGCAAGAAGAAATCGACGAAGGGCAAGAAAACCGCCGACGCGACGGGCGGCTTTGACATGGCCGAGATGTTCAAGATGTATGACCCCGAGAAAATCGCCCAGATGTTCGACCCGCAAAAGCTGTTCGCGCAGATGCCGGGCATGACCGGTGGCATGGATATGGACGGCCTTATCCGCAAGAATCAGGCCTCTTACGAGGCCATGGTCGAGGCCAACAAGGCCGCCGCCGAAACCTACAAGGACATGCTGGAAAAGCAGATGGAGATCTTTACCCGTCTGACTGCCGAGGCCCAGGAGATGGCCGACAGGATGGCAAGCCCCACCGATGCTGACGCAGCGCAGAAAAATGCCACGGTCTATGCCGAAGCGACTGAAAGAGCCTTTGCGCTGATGCAGGAACTGGCCGAGGCGGCGCAAAACGCCAATCAGGAAGCGTTCGACGGGATGAAGGCGCAACTTAACGCCGCGATCGACGATCTGAAAAAGACCTGACACGGGGCTGCGCTGGCAGGAAGGAGACCAATGTGAAAACCGCAAAGCCGCCTTCCTCTCCGCGCGTCGGGTTGTTCGTGACCTGCCTCGTCGATGCCATGCGGCCCAATGTGGGCTTTGCCAGCCTGCACCTGCTGGAGGCGGCGGGCTGCACGGTCGAGGTGCCGCGCGCGCAGACCTGTTGTGGCCAGCCGGCCTATAACAGTGGTGATGACGCCACTACGGCCGCCATCGCGCGCGGCATCATCGAGGCGTTCGAGCCTTATGATTATGTCGTGGTCCCCTCCGGCTCCTGCGGGGCGATGATCCGCAGCCACTTTGACGGGCTGTTCGAGGACGGGTCCGACATGCAGGCGCGGCAACGCGCGCTCTCGGCCAAAACATGGGAAATCCTGAGCTTTCTGACCGATGTGATGGGGTTCGTGCCCGAGGGCGTGCGCTATGACGGCATGGCCACCTACCATGACAGTTGCAGTGGTCTGCGCGACCTGGGGGTGCATGACCAGCCCCGCGCGCTACTCGATCAGGTCGAGGGGCTGCGTCTGACGCCGCTGGTCGGCCATGATGTATGCTGCGGATTCGGCGGCACGTTCTGCGTGAAATACCCGGACATCTCCAATGCCATCGTGAGCGACAAGGCCGAGGCGATCGCCGACACCGGGGCCGACACGCTGCTGGCGGGCGACCTTGGCTGCCTGATGAACATGGCTGGCAAGCTCAGGCGCAATGGCGAGACGGTCAAGGCCTTTCATACCGTCGAGGTATTGGCGAACATGGCCCAGGGCCCTGGCCTGACCGGGGAGGAGGAGGCATGATCCAGACATCCGACCGGTTTCGCGCCAATGCCGCCCGGGCGCTGCAGGATGACAACCTGAAGATCGCGCTGACCCGCACCACCGGCCTGTTGCAGCGCCGCCGCGCGCAGGTGATCGACGACTACCCGCAATATGCCGATGCGCGGGCGCGGGCGAAGACGATCAAGGATCACACGCTCAGGTATCTCGATCACTATCTCGAGATGTTCGAGCGCAATGCGGTTGCCAATGGTGCCGTGGTCCACTGGGCGCAGACACCGCAGGAGGCACGCGAGATCATCACCCGCCTGTGCCGCGAGGCGGGCGCGCAGAGCGCCACACGTGTCAAATCCATGCTGGGCGAGGAGATCGGTATCGCCGAGGCGCTGGAGGCCGCCGAGGTGGACCGGATCGAGACCGACCTGGCCGAACATATCATCCAACTGGCCGCGGATCCGCCATCGCATGTTGTGATGCCCGCGATGCACAAGACGCGCGAACAGGTGGCCGATCTTTTCGATGCAAGGCACGACGTTCGCCCCGCGTCGCATGATGTGGCCGATCTGGTGGGCAGCGCGCGGCGTGAATTGCGCGAAAAGTTCATGACCGCCGATATCGGGATTTCGGGGGCGAATTTCCTGATCGCCGAAACCGGGGCCGTCGTCACCGTCACCAACGAAGGCAATGGCGAGCTGACGACCACGCCGCCGAACACCCATATCGTTACCGTCGGGATCGAAAAACTGGTGCCGGGCATGGATCACTGCGCGGTGTTCCTGCGGCTGTTGTCGCGCGCCGCCATCGGGGCCGAAATCACCCAGTACACCAGCTTTTACAACGGCCCCAGACGTGACGGCGATGCCGACGGGCCGGAGACCTATCATATCGTTCTGGTCGATAATCGCCGGACCGAGATGCTGGGCGGGTTCCTGCAGCCGATGTTGCGCTGCATCCGCTGCGGTGCCTGCATGAACCATTGCCCGGTTTATGCCGCCGTGGGCGGGCATGCCTATGGCGCGGTCTATCCGGGGCCGATGGGATCGGTGCTGACACCGGCGCTGTCGTCGCTGAAAGAGGCCAAGGACCTGCCCCATGCCTGCACGCTCAACGGCCGCTGCAAGGAGGTCTGCCCGGTGGACATCCCTTTGCCCGACATGCTGCGCTCCTTGCGCGCGCGCCAGTATCAGGGCGGGCTGACGCCTCCGGTGACCGCGATCGCATTGAAAGGCTGGGCGATGCTGGCGCGGCGACCACAGCTTTACCGGATGGCGGCGGCGGCGGTGGTGTTGGCGATGCGGCTCTGGGCGCGGGGGCGCGGTCGCATCCGCTGGTTGCCGGGCGCGGGCGGCTGGACCCGGCACCGCGATCTGCCCGCGCCCGAGCGTGGCACCTTCATGCAGCAATATGCCGCCCGTCAAAGAGGCCGCAAATGACCGCCCGTGACCGTATCTTTGCCGCGATCGCGCACAGGCTTGGTCCGCGCGACAGCAGTGCGGACGACATCGCCGCCGAGGCTGCCGCGCTGGTGGCCGACACGCAGGCGATCCAGCCGGCGTTCGACATGGCGGCCCTGACCGAGCGCTTCATCGCCAAGGCCACGTCCGACCGGGTGACCGCCAGTGTCGAGCGGCTGGACGGGATTGCGCAAGTGCCTGGCGCCGTGGCGCGCTATGCCGAGGCCGCCGCGCTGGAGGCCCTTGCGGCCGTGCAGCCTGCGCCAGCCTTCGACGCGCTGGACTGGGCCGGCCTCAAGTGCACGCCGCGTGCCAACCCGGATCAGGCGCTGGCCGTCACCCTGGCCGAATACGGTGTGGCCGAGACCGGATCGCTTGTCTTCAGGTCTGGCCCCGACGCACCGGCCTTGCTGAATTTCCTGCCGCTGCATCATGTCGCTGTGCTACGCGAAGATGATATCCTCGCCCATATCGAGGATGTCTGGCCACGACTGGGCGGCCCGGATGCGCCGCAATCGCGCCTTCTGACCCTGATCACCGGCACCAGCGGCACCGCCGATATCGAGGCGCAAAACATCCGCGGCGCCCATGGGCCACGCTATATGCATATCCTGTTGCTGGGATGCGCATCTGAAAGGGGGCCACAGGCATGATGACGCGCCGAAACCGGATCCGCCGAGATAAACGCTTTGCGTTGATACGTACGCCCCGACTGTTGAAGCGGGGGCAATGGCCAGCTACTGATTTTGCTAGCGGCGCTTTTGGTCATGCTCTTGGTGCAAGCACCGTTGCCGCGCCGTCGCCGCTTTCGGTCAGGGTCGTGACCGTCGATACTGCCAAGCAATGGAGTACCCATGCTGCTAGAGATCAATGACCGGAACGGAATTTATTACCTTCACCATGCGCCTACACGTGTCGGAGCGCCGACTTTCGTGTTTGTCAACGCGCTCACGGGGGCAACCGGGACATGGGAGGCCGAGGTCGCCCCGGCCCTGCGCGATGCGGGCTTTGGCACGTTGAGCTGGAATTTCCGCGGGCAGGCCGACTCGCCGTTCGACCCGGAACTGGAGTTGACTGAAGACGTAATCACCGCCGATCTGCAGCGCCTGATCGCCGGGCTTGCGCCCGCTCACCCGATCCTTGTCGGTCTGTCCATCGGAGGACTTTACGCGGCACGGGCCGTGCTTGGCGGGACCAGGGCCGAGGGGCTGGTCCTTTTGAATACCCTGCGCGAGATCGGCCCACGCATAGACTGGATCAACCACGCCATGGCGCAGATTGTCGGGCATGGCGGCGTGGGGCTGTTCATGGATGCGCTGTTCCCGCTGCTGGTCAGCGGTGAGTTCGCCGCGCAGGCGCGGCCGAACTTTCTGAAGGGCGATTACACCCCGCTGCCGCCTGATCACGGGCACATGAATCTCATGCGCAACGCCGCGCAGACCGACTGGCAAATCGATTATTCGGCGCTGCGTTTGCCCACGCTGGTGATAACAGGCTTGCAGGACCGGGTCTTTCTGGACCGTGATGTCGTGGACAGGCTCTATTCGGACTTGCCCGATGCGCATCGCGAGGACTGGGAAGAGGTCGGCCACCTGCTGCCGCAGGAGGCGCCCTCGCGGCTAATCCAGAGCCTATCCCGGTTCGGCGCGGAGATCGGTGAATGAACATCCCCGAGAAATGGGCCTACCCAGCCGTTCTGGTTGGCGTGGCCGGGCACGCGAGTTCGGAATTCTTTGCCAAGCTGGGTGGTGTTGGCGGACCCGAAACCTCGGTCTGGCGCTACTTGCTGGGCGGGTTCGGCCTAATTTTGTGGGCGCTCCTGCAAAAGGAGAGTCGCGATCTGATCACGCCTATGCGGCGCGAGGGCGTATATATCGTCTGGCTTTCACTGATGGGTGTGACGGCCACCTACCTGTTTTTCCACTGGGCGCTGGATTACGCCACGGTGATCCAGGTGGCGACTGTCACCACCACAATCCCGATCTTCGTGGGGCTGGCCAACTGGGTGGTCAATGGCGTGCACCCCGGCACGGTTAAGATCGTCACCGCCGCCCTGGCCTTGCTGGGCATTGCCGTTCTGCTGACCGACGGCGCGCTCAGCGCGCTCGCGGACGGCGCGGGCACGCTGCCGGGCGTTCTGCTGGCAATGGG
>Ga0102937_1001445_pt1 | contig 10838 bp, 7 predicted proteins | sample SalPonR2_B_D1_MG_FD_78213 | JGI IMG/M metagenome (GOLD analysis project Ga0102937, IMG submission 78213) | Salt pond soil microbial communities from South San Francisco under conditions of wetland restoration - Salt Pond MetaG R2_B_D1_MG | ecosystem: Environmental > Aquatic > Marine > Intertidal... | reverse complement strand
CTCCGCCGCCATGCGCGAGTGGTAGGCGAGGTGGCGGGCCGCAGTTTCGGGAAGGGTCAGGTCGGCCATTTCTCGTGGCTCCTTGGGTTCGGGGACGGTGAGTGCAGGACCTTCTGAACGGGCAGTACCCAACTCCTCCCCGGTCGTACCGCCCGACAGAGGTCGGTCCCGTGCCGGACGAGTTCCTGGCCCTGACCGCCTCGATGAGGTCGAACACAGCGGCCGGTCGATCTCAGCTCGCTGATGTCGCCGATCGCCGGATCACCCACACGGCCACCACGACCAGACCGGCGAGCACCCCGAGGCCGGACGCCACAGCCGACAACGGGACGTCGTCACCGAAGGCGGCATCCATCGCTGCGTCGAGCGGATGACGCCCGGGTGTGAAGGCGGCGCCGACCGGAGCGTCGCTCGCGATCGGGTTCTGGAACAGGAACAGGTCGATGAACGAACCGAACAGGATCAGATAGATGCCGATGAGACGGTTGAACAGGGCGCCGATGATCATCCCGCTCGTGGCGTAGATCAGTGCGGCGAGCACGGTGGCGACGACGAACCAACCCAGCGATGCGGGTGCGAACGCGAGCCGCATCGCCGCCACTGCCGCCACGCTGGCGACCAGACCGATCATCGACAGGAGAGCGAGTCGCGCAACGACCAGTTGGCGCGCCCGGTAGCCGACCACGAGCAGCCGACGGTCGGCTACCGACATCGACTGGACGAGGAGCAGGCCGGCGATTCCACCGAGCAGCGCCGCCGCCAGCGGTGCCATCACTGCGGGGACCACGTCGCCCAGGGTGGTGGAGATCTCGGGGCCGCTGGAGAGCTGGATCGTCACGCCGGTGTCGGGGACGACGATGGTGAAGACGCCGACCAGGTAGGCGGGAAGGAAGACGAAGAGGGCAACCAACACGGGTTGGCGCACGACCTCGCGTGCTCCCATGGCGACTGCCGTGCCGGTGGGGCTCATGATCGTGGTGCTCGCACACCGGCCCGCGTGTAGGCCACGACGGCGACCACGAGGAATCCGATCAGGTAGGCCATCGTCGGAAGCAGATGGTCGCCGGCCAGCTCGCCCGACACGACCGCACTCTCGAACAGAGCGTGTGGATGGTGCAGGGGAGCGAACCGGCCCACGACGCCCGTGTCGAACAGGTCGCTGGACAGCGCATTGTCGAGGTCGGCCGCGAACACGAGGACGAGAGAGCCCTCGAGTTCACGGGGAAGTACCGAACCGACGGTGACGCCCAGCAGGCCGTAGAGCACGATGGCGATGATCAGCACGCCGAATGCCAGGGCCGGCGCAGCGACGTCGACGCGCAGGCCGAGTGTGGCCAGAGCGACGGCTGACGCGACCGCACCGACCGTGAACAGCGACAGCAGCCTCGTCCCCAACAGGCGCATCCGCGAGTAGCCGCACAGCACGAGCCGTTCGTCTCCGCTGCGTGAGCTGATCACCTGGAACAGGCCCACCAGTCCGGCGAGGAAGGCCACGGCGAACAGCGTCCCGGTGACCCGGCCCACCCGGGCAGGCTCGGCCAGGCCCGGCAACTGGGGGAAGGACTCGAGCGCGGTGCCGTAGGTCTCGATCGCCAGCGGCGGCACGGCGAGAACGAGCACGATCGTGGCCGGCCGGCGGACGAACTCGTGCAGACGCAACCCCGTGTCCGCGAACAACGCCATGTCAGCGCTCCTGCTCGACATGCAGCCGTCCGTCGCGCAGCGTGTAGATGTGGTCGAAGCGATCCCGCTCGTTGATGAGGTGGGAGATGATCGCAATCGACGTCCCGGCCTCCACGAGCTCGGCAGTCAGCTCCCAGAATGCGAGATAGGTGTCCCAGTCGAAGCCGGTGTACGGCTCGTCGAGCAACAGCAACTCCGGGTCGTGCATCAGAGCGACGGAGAGGTTCAGCTTCTGCCGGTTGCCGCCCGACAGACGATCCACGCGCTCGTCGAGGAACGCCTCGAAACCGAGGCGGTTCGCCAGTCGATCCCGCGCCGCAGTGATGTCGTTGCCCGACATGCCGTAGCCCTCGCCGAAGAGTCCGAAGGTCTCGTCGACCCGCAACCGGTCGTACAGCAGCGTCTCCTGGGGGCACCAGCCCACACGGCCGGCACGTTCGACGGTGCCGCCGTCGGCGTCCATGGCGCCGACGAGGATCTGCATCAGGGTGGACTTCCCCGACCCGTTCGCGCCGACGATGCCCACGATCTCTCCGCCGCTGATGACGATGTCGACTCCGTCGAGCACGTCGTTGGAGCGGGTGAACGGCAGCCACGAACCGTAGGACTTCACGATCTCCCGGGCCTCCAGCACCGGACTCCCGTCGCTGGAACGGTCCGTGGCCGATTGCTCTCCGGGAGTCATGGCACCGACCCACCGCACTTGGACACCGGCATCTCCTCCTCCGAGTTCGTCGCCTCGACCCGCCACTACCCACCACCGGCGTCGTTGAATCGGCTGAGCGGTGGTCGGCGGGCGGGTGAGGGATGGATCGAGGTGGTGCCCGGAAGTGGCTACGGTGTGCGACAGGGAGGAGCCGTTCGATGCGGGTGACGTTCTGGGGGACGCGAGGGTCGATCGCCAAGGCCGGCCCCACCACGGTCCGATACGGGGGCAACACGTCGTGCGTCGAGATCGGCTCCGACGACGGCACGCTGATCGTCGTCGACTGCGGTACCGGAGCTCACGGCCTCGGGCTCGATCTCATGGAGCGCGACGGTGCACCGGCGGGCGGGCACATCATGATCAGCCACACCCACTGGGACCACATCCAGGGGCTCCCGTTCTTCGCCCCGCTGTTCCAGCCGGGAAGCACCTGGCACATCTACGGCCCGAGCGGAGCGGGTACCTCGTTGAGCGAGGTGCTCGCCGGCCAGATGCAGTACCGCTACTTCCCGGTGGCGATCGATCAGCTCGAGTCGAACGTCGACTACCACGACCTGGTCGAGGGAACCCTCGATCTCGACGGCGTCAGGGTCACCACCCACTACCTGAACCACCCGGCCCTCACCCTCGGCTACCGGTTCGAGGTCGACGGGGCCACGGTGGTCTACGCGTCCGATCACGAGCCGCACGAACCGGGTCTGGCCGCCGGCGGCAGCGTGCGGGAGAACCGCCGGGACGATGCCCATGCCGCGTTCGCCGCGGGCGCCGACCTGCTGATCCACGACTCGCAGTACCTCGGGCGCGAATACCCGGACCGTCAGGGCTGGGGCCACAGCACCGTCGAGTACGTGGTCGAGGTGGCGTATCGAGCCGACGTCGCGCAGCTCGCCCTCTACCACCACGATCCCACGCGGACCGATGACCAGGTGGACGAGCTGGTGCGGCTGGCCCGGGACCACGCCGCCTCCATCGGCTACGCCGGGGAGGTGTTCGCCGCGCGTGAGGGAACCCGGATCGACCTGGCCGGCCAGCCGAGCAAGGTGAGCGTGAGTGCGCCCGCCGTGCCGGCGGCCAACCGTCCGGCGGTGCTGCCGCAGTCGAGTTCGGTGGTGGTCGTGGCCCGATCGGACGAACTGGCGTCGACACTGAGCGAGGCTGCCACCGCCGAGGGGTTCACCGTCGTGGCCGAGCCCGACCTTCGCAGGGCGTTCGACGTGGTCGTTGCCGAGCGGCCATCGGTGGTGCTCGTCGAGGCCGTCGACGACGACGACGGGTTCGACGTGGTGGCAGCGATTCGCAGCCTTCCACCCACGGAGGGAGGCGACGTGCCGGTGATCATGGTCGGCCCGGCGGCCGCTCGCTGGTGGCCGGACGCCGACGAGACGGGAGTCACCGAATGGCTCGTGTGGCCGTCCACCGGCTTCTACGTCAGGACGAAGCTGCGCGCCTGGCATCTGCGGCGGGCGGCGCGCTGGCAACCCGCGCCGATCCCGGCCGACGAGGACCGCCGACTCGGGGCACTGCATGCTCTCGACGTGCTCGACAGTGCCCCGGAGGAGCGCTTCGATCGCTATACGCGCGACGTGGCGGCACTGCTCGACGTGCCGATCGCGCTGGTCAGCCTGGTCGACTCCGACCGGCAGTGGTTCAAGTCACGTCACGGCACCGATGCCGCCCAGACCCCGCGCGACATGTCGCTGTGTGCCCACGCCATCCACGGTCTCGACGTGTTCCAGGTGCCCGATGCCCTGGCCGACGACCGGTTTGCCGACAACCCGATGGTTCGCGGCGAACCGCGGTTGCGTTTCTACGCGGGGATGCCGCTGCAGCTCTCCGACGGCACGGTGGTCGGCACCCTGTGCGTGATGGACGATCGGCCGCGACGCCTCGACGACGACCAGCTCGACGAGCTGCGCCGGTTCGGCCGACTCGTCGCCGCCGAACTCGAAGCCGGCTGATCTGCAGCACGTGTCCCGCGAGCTGCTGTCAGTCGTCGGCGGCAGGCGGTGAGACGACGTCGGTGCTCGGACGGAAGGTTGCCCAACTGAACCAGAAGGTGTCGACGTGGTGGATCGGTGTGAGCGCTGCCCCCGTGAGAGGCCCTGCGATCGCCTCGCCGAGGACGTTCCACGTCGATCCCGTGGCGTCGTCCACGAACGTCGAGCCGTTCCCCGGTCGGAAACGAAGTGTGGTGCCCTCGTGCTCGGCGACGAAGACGCCCGTCGCCCCGACCACGTCTCCTCCCGCGACCTCGGTGCTGGAGAGCGGAGAACTCATGCCGTCTGCGTGCCAGGCAACAGTGGGCACTCCGTCGATCTCGGTGTGCAACACGTCGGCCGCCGCGAGTTCCGCCGACCGGATGGCGATCGACGTCCCGGACCGCTGGACACCGACCACGCGCTCGTACGGCGGCATCGTCGGGTCGCTGTCGCCGGTGAAGTACCCGCTCAGCGGTGTGGTCCGGCTCTCGTAGCTGGAGTAGAGGTTCCGCCCGTACGGTCGATCGAAGCCGGTGTCGTCGCTGAGCACGACGCCGTCGGGGTGGGCGTCGCGGAAGTCGGACCAACTGATGGTCGACACGGGTCGCACCCGGAGCTGTGTGCCGACGCGTTCACCGACGACGGCGCGTCCGTCGAACTGGGTCCACAGCGATTCACTCTGCCGGTCGTACATCACGAGATTCGCCTGGTAGAGCGAGCCCGAGGTTCCGAAATCGAGCGTCTCGCCGTCGACCGAGCGGTCGAAGGCGAGCCCCGAGTTGCAGAGCGGGCAGTAGGTGACCACGACGGGGTTGCCGCCGATCTCCGAGTTGACGATCTCGTGCCACATGAGCACTCGGATCGGATATGCGTGGGCATGCGACCCGTCGATCAGAGCGAGGACGGCCTCGCGGTCGTCGAGCCAGTCGACACGGGATGCGGGCACGAGTTTCGGGTCGTCGATCGCCGGGATGCCGTCGGGCGGAGGGCCGCCCGCAACGATCATGCCGCGGTCGATGAGGGCCGTGGGGAACCTGTCGACGTCGAGATGCCGGGGCGGGAGCGCAGAGTTGGCGACGGGCCGTCGCTCCCGGGCCAGGACCTGGGCGCGACGGGCACTGAGGTCCTTGTAGTCGTCGATCGTCCGCTGGATCTGTTCTTCGCGATCGAGATCCGACCACCGCAGGTCATCGGTCGAGTCACGGCGACCCGACGCACATGCGGAGGCGACCAACAGCAGGACGAGCGCTGCCGATGCTCGAAACGACCCCATCACCTGACCGTAGGCACGGGCTCCTCGCCGATGACGTCGCGTCGCATGGAGTTTCCAGAAGTCTTCGCGTCTGCCGTCGGTGATCCAGGATTACCGGCCCGACGCGATGCGCGCCGCCGCGCGCCGCTGTCAGGGTGACGCGGGAGGTACCGGTGGGGGTGCGACGGCGACGGTGGCGCCGCTGTCGTCGACCCCGACGCCCGTGTCGGCGGGAGGTACCGGTGGGGGAGCGACGGCGACGGTGGCGCCGCTGTCGTCGACCCCGACGCCCGTGTCGGCGGGAGGAACGGGTGGGGGTGCGACGGCGACGGTGGCGCCGCTGTCGTCGACCCCGACTCCGGGATCGGCCGGTGGGACAGGCGGCGTGCCGACGGCCACGGTGGACCCGTCGTCGCTGACGCCGGTGCCGGACGAGACCTGGGAGTCGGTGATCTGGGTATCGGCGGCGGTCGGTGCGTCGAGCACGCTGCGAATCGCCGGTGCGAGGCCGGCCTCGGCCAGTGCGGCGGCGCCCGCGGCGTCGATCGCCGGTGCGGTCGTGACCTTCGCCGGCACAGCGGGCGCAGCCGGCACGGCCACCTCGGGAGCGACCACGGCGTCGACGGCGGCGGCTCGCACCGAGGCGAGGGACACGGCCTGCGCCACTGCTTCACCGGCCGCCGCAGGGGCGCCGGCGTCGATGACCGGTGGAACATCGGCGGACACACCGTCGGCCGACACGTTGAGCACGATGGTGCCGGTGGCGACCACCGTGAGGGCGCCGGCAGCGAGCATCGCCAACAGTGCAGTCCGCTGCTCTCGTGTGGCGCCCATCAGGGCGAGGAGCTGTTCGAGCACCGACGCCTCGTTCGAGCCGAGGTGTCCGGCGAGTGTGGTGAGGTCGTCCTCGCGCAGGGTGATCGTGCGCTCGCGACGCTGCCCGCGCATCTCGCGAACCGCCACCAGGTAGTTCCTCAGCAGCGAATCGGCGTCACCCTCGCGGAACGGGGCGCGGAACGACCCGCAGATCAGGTCACCTGCGCTGATGACGAGCGGTGTGCGCTCGAATGCGGCACTGTGCGACACGGACGGTCACTCCATTCAGTGGTGACGGGGAACGAGGGAGGGCGGGCGATGGATGGCGATGCCCGTGGTATCGAAGCAATGGCGCCCCGACCTGAGACATCCTGCCGGAAACTTGACGGACGACTCGCGACCTTACTCCTGCTGAACCTCGAGTTCAACGTGAGACTTCGGGTGAGCGCTCGTCCGCCGGCGGCCCGTGAACCGAGCGGGCAATCGACGCTGCGTCGAACGTGCATCGATCGCGCTCCGGGAAGCTCGCTCGTGCACGAACGGGCCACGACCGAGCCGTCGACGGCCGTCATCACCACATGAGGGAACAGGGGATCCACCATGAGAGCACCACGCATCCTGCGCAGCGGCGTCGTCGTCGCCGCGCTCGCCGTCACGTCGATCGTCGTGACGACAACCGGCGGAGTCGCATCGACGGCGCCACCCGAACGGGAGGGTCCACGTGGCACCGCCAACTGGTCACCCTGCTTCCAGCGGGAGCAGGCCGAGCTGGCGACGTTCTACCCACCCGAACTCGGGCTCCCGACCTTCGAGTGCACCACGGTCCAGGTGCCGCTCGACCACGACGAGCCACGCGGCGGCACGATCAGCATCTCCATGGTCCGGCTCCCGGCGCTGGATCCCGCGAACCGGATCGGCTCGCTGTTCCTCAACCCGGGAGGCCCCGGAGGATCGGGTGTCGAGTTCGCCGTCTTCGGGGCTCCGTTCCTCTACTCGCTCGAGCTGCGGAAGAAGTTCGATGTGATCGGCTTCGATCCCCGCGGCATCGGGCGCAGCACGGCGCTGAAGTGCTTCGGCAACGTGAACCAGGCCGAGCAGTTCTTCGCCGAGTATCCCGTCGTCGCATTCCCGAGAGATGCGGCAGAGGCAGAGTCGGTCGCCGCCCACGAACAGCAGCTGTCGGACCGCTGCGACCAACGGGGCAACAAGGTGCTCGGGCACATGAGCACGGCCAACGTGGCACGTGACCTCGACCTCCTCCGCCACGCGGTCGGCGACGAGCAACTCACCTACGCCGGGTACAGCTACGGCTCGTACCTCGGGGTCACCTACGCCAATCTCTTCCCCGAGCGGGTGCGGGCGCTGATCGTCGACGGCGTGCTCAACCCCGTCGACTGGAGCACCGGCGACCCGGGGGAGGAGAACGTGCCGTTCTCGTCCCGGCTGCGCAGCAACATCGGCGCCCAGGACACCCTGGAGGAGTTCTTCCGCCTCTGTGACGCCGCCGGTCCACCGGCATGCGCACTGGCGCCCGACGCAGGCGACAGGTTCCAAGCGCTCGCCGAAGCTCTGCTCGACGACGAGCCGGTGGTCGTCACCGTGCCGGCGGGACCCGACGGCGAACTCGTCGACTTCCCCGTCTTCTACGGCGACCTGATCGGCATGACCCTCGGCGGGATGTACGACTCGTCCGTCTGGCCGTTCGTCGCGCGAGACCTGGCGCTGCTGGAAGCGACGATCGCCGGGAACCCACCGTTCGAGGTCTCCGATTCGCGATTCGGCGAGACGTTCGCCGCCTACACCGCCAAGCGCGGCTTCCCGAGGTACTTCAACTTCGCCGAGGGCTTCCCGGCCGTCGCCTGCGCCGACAGCGACAACCCCGACTCGATCTCCGCCTGGGTGGCCGCCGCGGGTGGCATCGACTTCGACGACTACTTCCGGCAGCTCTGGACCTACGCCAGCTCGCCGTGCCTGTCGTTCCCGGCGGACGACGACGACCGCTTCGTCGGCCCGTTCGACACCCCGACCGCCAACCCGGTGCTGGTGGCCAGCACGCTCTACGACCCGGCCACGCCGGTGCACGGCGCGTACGAGGTCGACGCACTGCTGCCCAACTCGGGACTGCTGCTCGTCGACGGCTGGGGGCACACGACGTTGGGCATCTCGGGCTGCGCATCGTTCTTCAGCGAGCAGTACCTGATCACCCAGGACCTGCCGCCGAATGAACTCGTGTGCCCGCAGGACTTCGATCCCTTCCTCGGATTCGGTGGGCCACCCGGCGGCGGTGGTGGCACCGAGGCCCGTCTCACCGAGCTGCGCCTCGAGGCCCGATCCCGTTTCCTGACGGGCGGCTGACCGAACCGCCGGCCGGGCCACTGCCGTCCTCGCCCCGAACGTCCAACACGGTCGGGACGAGGGCGGCAGGTCCGCGCCGGGCGGTGCTCGGCCACCGAATTCCTCCTGACATCGGTCATCCGGTCTGACAGACTGTGCGACAGGACGGATCAGCAGACAACGACCACCATGGGCACGCTCACGTTCCGCATCCTCGGCGACCTGGAGGTCACCGGTCGCAACGGACCGATCCGCGTCGGCGGTCGACGTCGACGGACACTCCTCGCTCACCTCCTGGCCCACGCAGGGCATCGCGTCTCACTCGACGCGATCTGCGACGCCGTCTGGGACGGTGCACCGCCGACCGCCGCACCGTCGACGGTGCGGACGTACCTGTCGCAGTTCCGCAAGTTCGACGTCGACGGAGACGGGCTCCGGCTCGAGCCCGATCCCTCCGGCTATCGGGTGGCACTGGATCGGTCCGAGCTCGATGTCGCCACGTTCGAAGACCGGCTCCAGGCTGCGCTGCAGACAACCGACGCAGATGCTCGTCTGACGGGGCTCGACGACGCACTCGCACTGTGGCGCGGGCAGGCGCTCGGTGAATTCGCCGACGCCGGCTGGGCCCGTGACGAGGCGTGCCGGCTCTCGGAACTCCGGACCCTCGCCGCTGCGGAGCGCTTCGATGTGCTCCTCACTCTCGGCCGCCACGCCGAATGCGTCGCACCGCTCGCTGCCGCCGTCGCAGCAGCGCCGTACGACGAGCGTCTCACCGCACAGCTCGCACTTGCGCACTACCGCGCCGGCCACGTCGCCGAGGCACTGCGCGACGTCTCGTCGTTCCGCCGCCGGCTCGGTGAGGAGCTGGGCCTGTCCCCGGGGCCCGAGATCATCGACCTCGAGCGCCGCATGCTCGAACGCGATCCCGGCCTCGTACTCGATCCGGGATCGTCGGACCGCGAGACGGCGGGGAACTCCGGCGACGACGGCGACCGCACCGGACGCCCTGCCGGCGGAGAGACGGGCCCGCCGGCCATCTCCGGTCACGCCGGCAGGTTGCCGCACGGCACGGTGACGTTCCTGTTCACCGACATCGTCGGCTCGACGCCGATGTTGAGCGAGCTGGGCGACGAGCGCTACGCCCACGTGCTGCGTCGGCACCGCGTGCTCGTCACCGGGGCCGTCCGTTCGCACGGCGGCGTGGTGTTCGGCACGGACGGCGATGCCATGTTCTGTGCGTTTCCTTCCACGCCGGCCGCCGCAGTCGCCGCCGTCGAGGCCCAGCGGGCGCTCCGCGCCGCCGACTGGCCGATCCCGCTGCACGTGCGGATGGGCATGCACGTCGGCGAAGCGCTCGTCGTCGACGACGACTACGTGGGCGTGACGGTGCACGTGGCGGCCCGGATCGCGTCGACGGCACAGGCAGGCCAGGTGCTGGCGAGCGATGCGAGCCGAGCACTCGCGGCCGACGCCGACTGGATCGATCTCGGCACCCACCGACTGAAGGACGTGGCGCGACCGCAGCGACTCCATTCGCTGGTCGTCGACGCCGACGACGAGTTCCCGCCGCTGTCGACGACCCAGAACGTCCCGACCAACCTGCCCGAACCGCTCGACTCCTTCGTCGGACGCGACGCGGCCCTCGAAGAAACCGTCGCGCTCCTCGAACATCGACGGCTGGTGACGTTCATCGGACCGGGAGGCGTGGGCAAGACCCGCCTGGCGACCGAGACGGGGAGAGCCGTCCGCCCCGTCCATCCCGGCGGTGTCCTGCTGGTGGAGCTGGCTCAGCTGCCCGTCGGCGGCGATGTCGTGCCCACGGTCGCACGGTCGCTCATCGATGCGGGTGCACGCGGCGGCGACTTGGCCGAGCTCGTGACCGATCTCACCTCCGACGGCCCGCTGCTGCTGATCCTCGACAACTGCGAACACGTCACCGAGCAGGTCGCACGGACGGCGGTGGACATCCTCGACGCCGATGCCGGCGTGCGCCTGATCGCCACCTCACGCGAGGCGCTGCACGTGCGCGGCGAGCACGTCCGGCACGTCGACCCGCTCACCGTCGGCG
>Ga0102937_1001432_pt1 | contig 10885 bp, 9 predicted proteins | sample SalPonR2_B_D1_MG_FD_78213 | JGI IMG/M metagenome (GOLD analysis project Ga0102937, IMG submission 78213) | Salt pond soil microbial communities from South San Francisco under conditions of wetland restoration - Salt Pond MetaG R2_B_D1_MG | ecosystem: Environmental > Aquatic > Marine > Intertidal... | reverse complement strand
TCCGCTACGGCGTTCGTCGCATTCTTCTTTTGGGGGCGATCATGACGGCCGCTACCATCCTCCTGTTTGTGGTGCTGGCCCAGTACCCTCCCAACATTGTCACTCTGGCTGCCGTGGTCAGCGCTGATAATCTGAGTGGCGGCATCGCCAACGTTGCCCTGATTGCCTGGCTATCCAGTATGACCAGTGCCTCGTTCACGGCGACTCAGTACGCCCTGTTCAGTTCTCTAATGACCCTGCCGGGCAAGTTCCTGGGGGGCTTCTCCGGCATTGTCGTGGCGGGCTTTGGTTACGCGGAGTTCTTCCTGGTGGCCGGGATAATGGGCGTGCCTGCCATTTTGTTGGCCATTTTCATGATTCGGCAAGGGAGCCGCCTGGATGCGCTTGCGCCAAAGAATGAAACCAAACCTGATGCAGATTCAGAAAGTAGGTCGGATTAGCGAAGCGTAATCCGACAAAAAGCCGTTGGATTACGCCTACGGCTAATCCAACCTACCATTGCCAGGAGTTTAACTCAGTGCCGTAGGTCGGATTAGCAAAGCGTAATCCGACAAAGAACGAGACGCCTAAAAACATGTCCGAACCAACAAAGGACCAAAAGATCTGGCAAGTCGTCGCCGCTATCCCACCCGGCCAGGTGGCCAGTTATGGCCAGATAGCCGCCATGGCCGGCTTGGGGCGCCAGGCCAGGTACATAGGCCGAGCCCTCGGCAAGTTGCCCGCCGGTCACTGTATCCCCTGGTTTCGGGTTATCCGTAGCAACGGCCAGATCGCCTTTCCAGAAGGGTCCGATGCCTACGAAACTCAGGTTGGCAAATTGAGGGGTGAAGGCGTGGAGATCACCAACGGCCGCGTCCCCATGCGCCGATTCCAATGGCAACCGTAGGCCGGAATAGGCAAAGCAACCATAAATCGGACTGATAGTAGGTCGGATTAGGCGAAGCCGTAATCCGACAACCCATAGCTCCAATGTTGTAGGTCGAATTAGGCTCAAAGAGCCGGAACTCGACAATAAAACTAACTCATACAAGGACGTATGATGAATTACCGCAGAAACCGCGTACAAGGCGGCACCTACTTCTTCACCGTCGTAACCGCCAATCGCACCCCAGTTTTCAATTCCCCCTCTGCCGTTGACTGTTTGCGGACGTCATTCAACTCTGTTATGCAGCGCTTTCCGTTTGTAATAGATGCCATGGTGGTACTTCCGGATCATCTCCACAGCATCTGGACATTGCCAGATGACGATGATGACTTTTCCCGGCGCTGGAGATTGGTAAAGACCGGATTCGCCAAACGCAGCAAAAGCGTTCCCAGGCTATCGGTACCAATAGGTGGCTCAATCTGGCAGAAGCGGTTCTGGGAGCATACGATCCGGGATGGTCAGGACTTTGAGCGGCATGTTGATTACATCCATTTCAATCCTGTGAAGCATGGGTATGTTGCGAGGGCATCGGATTGGCCGTATTCCAGTTTTCACCGGTATGTTCGCGATGGCGTTTTGCCGGCGGATTGGGCGGTTGATGAAGAAGTGTTGGTAGGGGTTGGGCGGGAGTAGGTGCCTGGTTGGGTGAGGTCGAGTTGGTTGTCGGATTACGCTTTGCTAATCCGACCTACCTGTCATGGTTGGTTTGGAGGTGGGAGGTTGGCTTTTGTCGGATTACGGCTTCGCCTAATCCGACCTACAGGGTGCAGGGGGCAGGCGCCGAAATTGTAGGTCGGATTAGGCCCAAAGGGCCGTAATCCGACAATTGACGGTTACTCTCGCTGCCAGATCAGAGCCTCAAAGCCCCATCCACCTCAAGCATGCGCCCGGACATATAGTCGTTCTCGAAGATGAACGCAGCAGCCGAGGCAATTTCTTCCGGCTTGCCCATCCGCTTCAGCGGGATGCCGGCGGTCATTTTTTCCAGGGCTTCCGGTTTCATGGAGGCGGTCATTTCGGTTTCGATGAACCCTGGGGCGATACCGGCACAGCGGATGCCGTAGCGGGCGAGTTCCTTGGCCCAGACGGGAACCAGGGCTGAGACGCCGGCTTTGGCAGCGGAGTAGTTGCTCTGGCCCATGTTGCCGGCGCGGGAGATGGAGGCGATGTTGATGATCGCGCCCTGGTCGCCGTTCTTGATCATCTGGGTGGCAGCTTCGCGGCCGCAGAGGAATACACCGGTTAGGTTGACGTCGATAACCGCTTGCCACTGGGACAGCTCCATGCGGCGTTCAATTTCGCCATCCTTCCCTTTGACCATCAGGCCATCCCGGAGGATGCCGGCGTTATTGACCAGGCCATTGAGGTGGCCGAAGTCTTTTACGATGGCTTCGAAGGTCTTCTCAACGTCTTCTTCTTTGGCCACGTTGCAGACGTAGGCTCTGGCCTCGGAGCCCGCGGCCACGCAGGCGGTGACGGCCTCGTCCAGCTTTTCTGGCATCAGGTCGATGAGCGCGACTTTTGCGCCTTTGGCGGCAAGGTATTCGCCCATGGCGCGGCCCAGGCCCTGGCCGCCGCCGGTAATTGCAATCACGGAATCTTGAAGTTTCATGTTTTGCCCTAACTACTGTTATCAGGTGGTTTTACGGTTGCTGTGCGTCTGTGTGGTTATTTTTGGAGCGCGGAGTATACCAAATACGACTATGGTGGGGTTTAGCCTTGTCGGATTACGCTTCGCTAATCCGACCTACTCTTGATGCGCGGGGATGCGCGGGGCCCGTACCCGTAGGTCGGGTTAGCGAAGCGTAACCCGACAAAAAGCCACACAAGATCAGAGAACAACGTAGGTCGGGTTTGCCGGTGAACGGCACAATGAGCGCAGCGTAACCCGACAGGATCTGAACCAATGGAGGCACTTTGTCCGTTTTCCTTTTTCTTTTCATTATCATGCCAATCGCCGAGATGGCGGTTCTGATTCAGGTGGGCGGCATGATTGGTGTTCTCAATACCATCGGGCTGGTGCTGCTGACCGCCGTGATCGGTGCGTGGCTGCTTCGCCAGCAGGGTCTGGCAACGCTTTTGCGGGCCAATCAGCGGCTGAACAGTGGTGAATTGCCTGCCAAAGAGGTTGCCGAGGGGCTGATTCTGGCTATTGGTGGCGCCTTGCTACTGACTCCGGGTTTTATAACCGATACGGTCGGCTTCCTGTGCCTGATTCCGGGGAGCCGCCACTGGCTCGCCGCGCAGGCCCTGAAGCGCATGGTCGTGGCTGGTCAAAACCGCAGCAGCAGCTTCTATTTTAGGGCAGGAGGTGGCTCCAATCCCTTCGGGCAGGAACCGTTTGGCGGCCGAGAGAATCCGTTTGGCCGGCAGCGCCCGTTTGACCGTGACAGCAATGGCGACATCATCGAAGGCGAGTATCAGGACGAGACGGAATCCGATCGGGACCGGATCGAAAAAAAGTGAAAAAATTTTCTCTCCGGGGTGTTGAAAACACCTACCTGCTACCCCAAATAGGTACCACAAGTTCGCTGCGGGCTGATTTCCACTGAAAACAGTTGGTTATCCAGCCGGGCAATTTGTCGGATCAGGCTTAGCTGGTCCGACTTACATCAACAATGTCATTGCCACATTAATCTGACTATTGGAGAAACCGAGCAATGAAAATTCGTCCGCTACACGATCGTGTTGTCGTGCGCCGTAAGGAAGAAGAAGAGAAAACCGCGGGTGGCATCGTGCTGCCGGGTAACGCGAAAGAAAAGCCGTCTCAGGGCGAGGTAATTGCCATTGGGAACGGTCGCATCCTGGATAACGGCGAAACCCGCTCACTGGCTGTCAAGGTGGGTGACACCGTGGTCTTCGGCCAGTACGCCGGTAACACCGTCAAGATCGACGGCGAAGAGCTCCTCATCATGAGCGAGAGCGACATCTACGGCGTGCTTGAGTGATCGTCGCTGAGGCGAATCGCACGAACTCTCATTAATCCGATTTATTCAACAACTTCGGTTTAACGAACAGGAATAGAAGACATGGCAGCAAAAGACGTTAAATTCGGTGATAGCGCACGCAAGCGCATGGTCGCAGGCGTCAACGTCCTGGCAGACGCGGTTAGAGTAACTCTCGGCCCGAAAGGCCGTAACGTGGTTCTGGAAAAGTCCTTCGGCGCGCCGACCATCACCAAAGATGGTGTTTCCGTGGCCAAGGAAATCGAACTGTCTGACAAGTTCGAGAACATGGGCGCCCAGATGGTGAAAGAAGTGGCTTCCCAGGCCAACGACACAGCGGGTGACGGTACTACCACTGCAACCGTTCTGGCTCAGTCCATCGTTAACGAGGGCGTGAAGGCTGTTACTGCCGGCATGAACCCGATGGATCTGAAGCGTGGCATCGACAAGGCCACTACCGAAGCTGTGAAGGCGATCCGCGAGATGGCCAAGCCCTGCGACGACAGCAAGATGATTGCTCAGGTAGGCACCATTTCTGCCAACGGCGACGAGACCATTGGTAAGATCATTGCTGATGCGATGCAGAAAGTTGGCAAGGAAGGCGTCATTACCGTTGAGGAAGGCCGCGGCCTGGAAGACGAGCTGGACGTGGTTGAAGGTATGCAGTTCGACCGTGGCTTCCTGTCTCCGTACTTCATCAACAATCAGGACAACATGTCTGCCGAGCTGGAAGACCCGTACATCCTGCTCGTAGACAAGAAGATCTCCAACATCCGCGAACTGTTGCCGGTGCTGGAATCTGTTGCCAAGGCTGGCAAGCCGCTGCAGATTATCGCGGAAGATATCGAAGGCGAAGCGCTGGCCACTCTGGTAGTGAACAACATGCGTGGCATCGTGAAAGTCAACGCCGTTAAGGCACCTGGCTTTGGTGACCGTCGCAAGGAAATGCTGCAGGACATCGCGATCCTTTCCGGTGGTACCGTGATTTCTGAAGAAGTCGGTCTGACTCTTGAGAACACCACCCTGGACGACCTGGGCACAGCGAAGCGTGTGAACGTCACCAAGGAAAACACCACCATCATCGGCGGTGCTGGTGCGCAGGCGGACATCGAAGCTCGCGTTGAGCAGATCCGCAAGCAGATCGAAGACAGCTCTTCCGACTACGACAAGGAAAAGCTGCAGGAGCGTGTTGCCAAGCTGGCTGGCGGTGTTGCCGTCATCAAGGTTGGTGCCGGTTCCGAAGTGGAAATGAAAGAGAAGAAAGCCCGCGTTGAAGACGCGCTGCACTCTACCCGCGCTGCGGTAGAAGAGGGCATCGTACCGGGCGGCGGTGTTACCCTGATTCGTGCCATTGCGGCTCTGGACAAGGTAGATGCGATCAACGAAGAGCAGAAAGCCGGTGTGAACATCCTGCGCCGCGCGATGGAAGCTCCGCTGCGCCAGATCGTGTACAACGCAGGCGGTGAGTCTTCTGTCGTGGTTGCCAAGGTTCGCGACGGCGAAGGCTCCTTCGGCTACAACGCTGCTACTGAGGCCTACGGCGACATGCTGGAAATGGGTATCCTGGATCCTGCCAAGGTGACCCGTTCCGCGCTGCAGGCGGCTGCTTCTGTTGCTTCCCTGATCATCACCACTGAGGCGATGGTTGCGGACGAGCCGCAGGACGAGTCTGCCGGTGGCGGTATGCCCGACATGGGTGGAATGGGCGGCATGGGAGGCATGGGCGGCATGATGTAATGCCGACCTGAGCCCAGCCACGTTTCGGATTATGGGCGTGGCCCGCTCCATCACGAAAACCCCGCGTTGGTTCACGCTAACGCGGGGTTTTTGTTTTTTTGTCATGAACTTGCCCCATGCCTTTGCTAGACTCGGCTTCCGGTCCATTATCTGTGCAACGCCGAATGAGTGACGCTGAACCCAAATCCTTTCTTCGCCCCGGCAAGGTATTTCTGCTCCTGCTGCTGGCCGCTCTGGTTTATCTGCTGTCACTGGTTTTTCTGGCACCTGCAGGATGGGTCTGGCAGAAGGCTTCTGCCCACGTTTCTTTGCCTCCCCAGGTTCAGGTTCAACAGGTCGCCGGAAAAGTCTGGGACGGTGCGGCAGGGGTTGTCGTTGCCGGCTTCCCGCTACGCGTTGACTGGCAGCTTCACATGCCCTCTGTTACCAGTCTCGAATGGCCAGCCAGAATTTTCGTGGAATCGTCGCAATCTTCGCTCAACGGTAATGTTACGATCGGCTGGCCTGCCAGCGCTCAGCTGGATGCCAATGGGCGGGTCATAGTGGCCGAGTTTGAAGACCTGATCCGCCAGAGCGGCGGCGCCATGATCGAAGGTGAAGTGGTTATTGACCGGCTGGAGATGGCCTGGGCCGACAACCGGATTACCCGGGCCGAAGGCCTTGGGCGCTGGGATGGTGGCCTTGTAACCTGGCCGATGGGTGATCAGCGGGGTCAGGCGGAATTTCCGCCCATGCAGGCGACAATGGACACCACCCAGGGTGGTGTTGCCTTGACCGTTTCCGAGCAGGGCGGGCAGGGGCCGGCGGCGGATGCGACGGTAATGTGGAACGGAATGATGGAACTGCGTGTCTACAAGCGGATGGTGGATCTGGCCGGCCAGCCATGGCCGGATTCTGCCAGCCCCGGCGATGTGGTGTTCCGTGTACGCCAGCCTCTCGTACCGGGGGCACGATAATGTCTCTGTTGACTACGGCGGCCCAGAGCCGGATATCGCGGACCCTCGCGAACCTGTTGCTGCTGGTTCTGGTGGTTTACCTGGCTGTCAGTCTCGCCCGTATGACCTGGTTGTTCGCCTGGGACGACAGGCCGGTTCCCAGCTCGCCGGCTACAGACGGCGCCGGCAATATGGCTGGTGGCAGTGGCCTGACGACCTCCATGGCGGTGTATGATTTTTTCGGGCGTTCGGAGCGGCCGGCTGAAGTGGCGGAAGCCGTTCGCCGCTCGGCGCCGGAAACCCGCCTTCGGCTCCGGCTGGAAGGGGTACTCGTAGCACAGCGCCCGGAGGACTCCGGTGCTATAGTTGCTGGAAGCAATGGTGAAACGGCGTACTACCGGGTAGGAGAAATGTTGCCCGGCAACGCCGAACTGGCAGAAGTGGAGCCGGGGCGGGTTCTGATTCGTCGGGGCGGACGATACGAGACCCTCACCTTTGAAGAGCAGGTATCCTCAGATCTGGTTGCAGAAGTGGCCGCCGAGCCGGCAGAATCGGGGCCGGATGAGTTCCTGGCCAGCGCCCGCGAACAGATTGACAGTCAGGGCATAGCCGCACTGGCGCCTTTCGGGTTGAGCCCGGTGGATGACAGTGGCATGTCCGGGTATGTTTACGACGGCTCCAATGCCATGCTTAATGCCGTCAACCTGCAGGCCGGTGATGTGATAACTGCCATCAACGGCCAGCGACTGGGTGATATCAGCCAGGACAAGGCCCTGCTTGAGAACTGGCGTGGCCAGTCCCAGCTGGAAATAGAAATCGAGCGTGACGGATCCATCCTCACCATCAGTTATGCCATACCCGAGCAGTGGCGCTGACCGGGTTCATCGAAACAGGACGAAATCGCCAGATGTATAACCATAAGACCAATCTTTTGCGGGCCATTGTCCTGCTTGTTCTCCTTCCCTTTATGTCCCTGGCGCACGGGCAGGAAGCCGAGACATGGCGGCTGAATCTCAAAGACGCTGATATCCGCGCTTTTGTGACCCAGGTGGCTGATATTACCGGGTACAGTTTTGTGGTGGATCCGAGGGTGAAGGGCAAGGTAACCGTGCTCTCCAGCGCGCCCATGAACAAGGATGAGATCTACGACCTGTTTCTGGCGGTTCTGAATGTTCACGGTTTTACCGCGATTCCCGGGCAGGAAGTGATCAAGGTGGTGCAGCAGGTTGATGCCAAACAGTCCGCGGAAATCCTGGAGCGGTTCCCCGAAACCCCCTCCGAGCAGCTGATCACCCGGGTGATCCAGATCGATAACGCCAACGCCCTGGAGCTGGTGCCGATTCTACGCCCGCTGGTGGCCAAGTACGGCCACCTGGCCGGTGTGGCCGCGGCCAACGCGCTGATTATCAGCGATCATTCCTCAAACATTCAGCGTATCGAGCAGATTGTCCGGGAGCTGGATAGCCCGTCAAAATACGAAGTGGAAGTCATCCAGCTTCAGGAAGCCTGGGTCGGCGACATGGTGACTCTGCTGCAGGAACTGGCCCCGGATGAACTGGGTCGGGCCGGTGGTGACAATGCCGCCAGAAAGTACAGCGTTACCGCAGACGAGCGCAGTAACCGGCTGATTCTACGGGGCGATGAGACCTTTCGTGACAAGATGCGCGGCCTTATCCGGCAACTGGATCAGCCTTCAGCCACCGGTGGCGCTACCAAGGTGCTGCGACTGAAACACGCCGATGCCAAGAATCTCACTGAAATTCTCAAGGGAGTGATGGGAGAGCTGGTCAAAGAAGGCTCAGGTTCGGGGGGCTCCGCTGGAGGCTCAAGGCCGCAGAGCAATTTCGCGGTTTTCGCCGATGAAGGGCTGAACGCGCTGGTGGTTCGAGGCGAGCCGTCCCTGATGCAGGAAGCCGAACAGATTGTGGCAGCGCTGGATGTACGTCGTGCCCAGGTCATGATTGAGGCAGCCATTGTCGAGATCAGTGACGAATTGGGCCAGGACCTGGGCGTTCAGGTTGCCGTCGGTGACGAGTCTGGCGAATCCACGCCCGTCGCCGGCACCAACTTCGGCAATGTGGGTCGCAGCTTGGGTGAGGTGCTCAGCGCGATTCTCTCTGAGTCTGCGATTACTCCGGCATTGGGCGGTGTCACCATCGGCGCCGGACAGAGGAATGAGAATGGTGTGAGCTGGGGCATTCTCCTGCAGGCGCTTTCCACCTCGGCGGCGGCAAACCTGCTTTCGACGCCCAGCATCATTACCCTGGACAACCAGGAATCGGAAATTATCGTGGGCCAGAACGTGCCCTTCCGTACTGGCCAGTCGACAGTTACCGGTGATGGCACCACCAATCCGTTTACCACCATTGAGCGTCGCGATATCGGTTTGACCCTCAAGGTTACCCCGACCATCAGCGCCGATGGCCTGGTGCGTCTGGTGGTGGAGCAGACTACCGAAAGCGTGGCAGATAGCATTGAAAACGCCTCGGATATCGTTACCAACAAGCGTGAAATCAAGACCACGGTGCTGGCGGATGACGGTGAAACCATCGTGCTGGGCGGTTTGACCCGGGACGATTACCAGGTCAACAAGAGCAAGGTGCCCCTGCTGGGGGACATTCCGTTTATCGGACGCCTGTTTTCTTCGGAATCCGAGCGCCGGGTGAAACGTAATCTGCTGGTATTCCTGCGCCCGAAAATCATGCTGGGCAAAGAGGAGGCCGTTGCAGCCACCTCGGACAAGTTCAATCAGCTGTGGGATGTGAATCTGAACATCCGTGAAAAGCTCGGTATCCCGACGGAGGAGCAGCGCCCGACAGTGGACGCTCTGTTTGAAGGCGTGAGCTCCCGGATACAGTAATTCTTCAGACGGCCAGTGGCGGCATCGGACAATCCATCTGATCCGCCACCAGTCGCATCAGTTCGTATTCCTTTGTTTCCACCTTGCCATCGTGGGTGATGCAGTGCCCGCAGGCATCAATGATCGCCGGTTTCAGCAGAGGCGAGAGGCCGTTCAGTGCAGTCAAAGCCTCCCGCAGCTGGCGCATGGTGACTTTCTCCAGAACCGGTTCAACACCATCCTTCGCATTCATGAAACCTGCCATGGCTTCCCGGTACAGCTCTTCGGCGTCAGCCTGGGACTCAGAGCCAGCCCGCGCCATCAGGCTCAGGAGCCTCTGTACCGCTGGCATGACCGGTTTGTAGCTCTTGAAGCGAACCGGTACCACTCGAGCTGCCTCATCGCCCAGATGGCGCGACAGAAAGCTTGTCAGGGCCAGTTCGAACAGGGTAACCCGGTTATCCGCTGCGACCAGTTTCTGGACATTGGTGATCAGCATTTCCCGTTCTTCCGGGTCCAGTTTGCGCAGCGCCGGCATGGCCAGTTCCAGGGCAGGGAAGCGGACGCCCTCACCAATGGTTCTCAGGGCGGGCAACAGTTTTTCCAGCAGTTCAGGTTGGCTGCCTAATACCGGGTGAGCCGGCAGCAGGTTCAGTCGTTCGGTTTGCCGGGGGCGAGGCAGTTCACTGATCAGCATGGCATAGCAAAGCTGCGCGGCCCCGGCGCGGGTGTACAGGAGGTTTCGGAAGGTCGCTGGCAGGCGCTCAAGGAAGCGCAGTGCGAAATCTTCGCTTTGCCGGTTTATGGTTCCCACCTGATCTGAAAACTTCCGGCCCGGCTTGATGGTCCTCTCCGGGCTCGATGCGAGCGGTGATGTTCGCCCGCCGTTACCGGTGACCGGCCCGAGGATGTCGGATGCCGCGCCGGTGAACCCCGCTGCTCCGGCTTCCGGTGCAGGCGCAGATCCGCGGTAGAGGTCGGCACCTGGCTCGGTATCCCGAAGCCGGCTGCGCAATCTGGCCAGCATGCCCGGTTGAATGGCGTTGATACGCTCATCGATCGGCGGATGGGAGGCCAGCAGCGAGGTAAACTTCATCCGGGCACTCTCGCCGAAACACATGTGATTCATATCGCTGGCGTGGCTGGTGGTGTCCAGGTAGCCGCCCTTCATGCCGATCTTGAAGAGAGCGCCGGCGATACCCTCGGGGTTACGGGTAAACTGCACAGACGAGGCATCCGCCAGCATCTCCCGCTGCCTGGAGACTGCCGCCTGTATAAGCCGGCCAAAGAAAACCCCCACGTAGCCGATCACAAACAAGGCCACACCGATAATGCCCATGGCCGCCTGGGCCCGTCCGTCCCGGGATCGGCCCATGCGGTGGCCACGGTAGAAGGACGCTCGAAGCAGGAAGCCGCCGATCTGCCCGATCATCAGAATGCCGGCGAGCAGGGCGATGAGCCGGACGTTCAGCCGCATGTCCCCGTTGAAGATATGGCTGAATTC
>Ga0102937_1001430_pt1 | contig 10902 bp, 10 predicted proteins | sample SalPonR2_B_D1_MG_FD_78213 | JGI IMG/M metagenome (GOLD analysis project Ga0102937, IMG submission 78213) | Salt pond soil microbial communities from South San Francisco under conditions of wetland restoration - Salt Pond MetaG R2_B_D1_MG | ecosystem: Environmental > Aquatic > Marine > Intertidal... | reverse complement strand
GGCCCGGTCTCTGTCAAGCGGATAAAGTCGCGCATAAGGTTCGGTGTAAAATTCGATGCGGTCGGCGCCTATTTCTGCAGCTCCTTCAACAGCCACCGGGTCGGGGTCGACAAAAATGGAACTGCGGATGCCGTTTTCTCTTAACCTTTGAATAACGTCTTTTAAAAAGCCAAGGTTTTCCCAGGTGTCCCAACCATGATCGCTGGTAAGTTGATTGTGCTTGTCGGGCACCAGCGTGGCTTGGTCGGCCTGCACTTCGGTAACCATTCTGAGAAAATCTTCACTGGGATAACCTTCAATGTTGAATTCGGTGGTAATCAGTGGTTTTATCTCGTAAACATCTTTTCGTGTAATGTGTCTTTCATCAGGCCGCGGGTGTACGGTAATTCCCTGGGCGCCATATTTCTGGCAGTTTACAGCAGCATTTTTTACACTCGGAATCTTTCCTCCGCGAGAGTTTCGCAGTGTTGCTATTTTGTTTATATTTACACTAAGTCTTGTCATTTTTACTGATGATTAATAATGCGCAAGTTACAATTTTTCGTTTTGAAAGGATAATTTAAAGGAAACAGAATTGCTGGCAGAAAATCTTATATCGGATGTAATTACATCGGTTCCGGGAACCGAAAAAGGACAGAAAGTGCTGAATCAGATGGATGTTTACCGGGTTTCGCATATTCCTGTGGTGGAAGGAAACCATTACCTCGGATTAATTTCTGATAAAATAATTTATGATTTAAATTTGTTGGAAGAGCCCATTGAAAAGGAAATTGATAAATTCAATACTTCGCATGTTCACAAAAATCAACATATTTTCGAGGTAGCCGCACTCATGTATAAACTAAAACTGAGTGTAATTCCTGTGCTCGAATCGGATCATGAATACCTTGGGGCCATAACACTATATGATTTGGCCCGCCGGTTTGCCCGCTTTTTTTCGTTGCAGGAAGTTGGCGGTGTAATTGTTTTGGAAGTGAATGTGAACGATTATTCACTGGCTCATATTAGCCGGATTGTGGAAGACAACGATACAAAAATCCTAAGCTCATTTCTCGACCGCATTCCCGGAACACAAACACTGGATGTTGTTTTAAAACTCGACAAAGAAGACCTTTCTCCTGTTATTCAGTCTTTTAACCGTTACGATTACAATGTTAAAGGGGTATATCTCGATCATTCCATGCTGAATGATTTATACCAGGACCGTTACGATCAGTTCATGAAATTTATGAATATTTAAAAAATTATTAATGAAGGTTGCAGTTTTTGGAACTTCGGTTTCCGATAAATTTTTGCCTGTTTTAGAGAAATTTTTTAGTTTTTTCAAGAGTCAAAAAGCTAATGTTCAGTTGTTTAGGCCTTTTTATGATTTTTTAATTAGCGAATTGAATATCGAACCGTATTATTCTTCCTTTTTTTCATCTTATGAAGATTTTGACGAAGACAACAAATTCATTTTTAGTGTTGGAGGCGATGGAACATTCCTTCATTCGGTAGTAAATATCCGGAACTTCGATATTCCGGTTGTGGGAGTCAACAGCGGCAGACTTGGTTTCCTGGCCGATATTTCGGAAGAGCAGGTAAACAACGCTCTATCCGATATTTTTAACGGAAAGTTTGTCATTGTTGAACGTTCGTTGCTTGAAGTTCATTACAGCAATGGCGATACACCCGAATTTAATTATGCGCTAAATGAACTGGCAGTTTTAAAGACTGATTCTTCGTCGATGATCAACATCACTGCAAAATGCAACGGTGAACTGCTCAATAATTACTGGGCCGACGGACTTATAGTTGCCACACCTACCGGTTCCACAGCTTATTCCCTCAGCGTGGGAGGGCCTATTCTTACACCCGATTCGCGTAACTTTGTAATAACGCCGCTGGCACCGCACAACCTTACCATCAGGCCGGTTGTCGTCCCCGATAAAAATGAAATTACCCTGAAAGCGGAAGGAAGAGGTACCAGTTTTCTTGCATCCCTCGATTACCGGTCTAAAGCAGTGGAGTTTTCCAGCGAACTAACCATAAAAAAGGCAAATGTCACCCTGAAGACACTTCAACTGGCCGATCTTGATTTTTTTAATACACTGAGAAACAAGCTGATGTGGGGATTCGACAAACGCAATTAAATAATCGCAGAGCTTAACAATTTTTAATCTTTCTTTGGGTTTTATAATAACATTCGGGTATGTTGTTTTTAGAATTATATTACTTTTGTACCTCTTGAAAGCTGAATAGTAAAGGGGCAAACAGAGTATGTTCATTGAAAGCCAGATGATTGTGAAGGTGGAAAAGATAAGTTTTTGAGGTGATTTTTGCCTGGAAACTTACAGTCAGATATGTTTTTAACCGGTTATAAATCACAATTTTCTGGATATAATGATCTGATAACATGCCTGAAACTATTGTTGAATAAACGATTTGGAATACCAAATGAAAAAAATTGTATTGGTGTTTATAGCAGTTTTTCTAACTGTTTCAGGTTTTGCCCAAAAAACAGCTGACATTGGTATTTGGGGAGGTACTTCATCCTATTGGGGTGATGTGAAAGGAAATCCCCCGATACAAGCGTTCAATCCAAATTTTGGGGCTTATTTCAGGTACAACTTTAACAAGCGGGTTGGCTTAAGGTTTCAGTTTTTAACCGGAAAATTTGCCGCCGACGGTGCGGTAGAGGGTGAGGAATGGACATTTGAAAAGAATGTACAGGATGTTTCGCTCATGGCAGAAATTAACTACCTGAATTTTGTGCTGGGAAATAAAAAAACACCGTTTACGCCTTATATCCTGGCTGGAGTTGGTGTGATGTATTTTCCTTTTGAGCTTAGTAACCAGGATGTTGCGCAGCTGGCTTTAGTAAATGACCAGCATCCGCTGGTGTTGGCGGGAAATGACGTAAATGAGTCCAGTGTAACAGCATCCGTTCCGTTAGGATTTGGAATTAAGTTTAGCATAGGAGAGCGTTTGGGGATTGGAGCAGAGTACATGGTGAGAAAGATTTTTAATGATAAGCTGGATGATTTGGACGATCCTTTGAAATTCAGCCCGGCAAATGTTAATGGTGAAGAAACAATAAACTACACCAATTTTTTGCATAACAACGACTGGCCCGGGTATATGGGGGTTCATATAACGTACAAAATTTATTTGAGCCAAAAGGCCTGCCCGGCCTACGACAGGAAATACTGGTAATGAAATCGTTTAAGGAGAAACTAAATAGTAAGAAAATCCCGCAGCATGTTGCCATCATTATGGATGGAAACGGACGCTGGGCTGCCAAGCACGGAAGTGCACGGATTCAGGGCCACGAGCATGGTGTCGATGCTGTACGCTCAACGGTTGAAGGTGCCGGAGAAATCGGTATTAAATACCTGACCCTGTATGCTTTTTCTACAGAAAACTGGGAACGCCCGCGCGACGAGGTGGATGCTTTGATGAGTTTGCTGGTACATGCCATCGAAAATGAAACCGATGAACTGATGAAGAAAAATGTCAGGCTCGGGGCCATTGGCGATTTGGAAAAATTACCTCCAAAAGTGAAAGAGAAACTCAATGATTGTATCGACTCCTTAAAAGACAACACCGGCCTGAATTTGATTTTAGCCCTGAGTTACAGTTCGAAATGGGAAATTACCGATGCCGTCAGAAAAATTGCCTCCGATGCAAAAAACGGAATGATAAAACCCGAAGATATTGATGATAAACTGTTCGAGAAATACCTGTGTACTTCGCATCTGCCTCACCCGGAAATTCTTATCCGGACCAGCGGCGAATACAGGATAAGCAATTTTTTGCTTTGGCAAATCGCTTATTCCGAGCTGTATTTTTTAAAGAAATTATGGCCCGATTTTAGAAAGGAAGATTTGTTTGAGGCAGTTTATGATTTTCAGAACAGAGAAAGAAGATTTGGAAAAGTCAGTGAACAGTTATTTACCTAATTTTATTATGATCAGAATGCGAAAGCAAATTATATCCCTGTTTCTTTTATTGGTGGTGTTTGTGCCGGGAGCCTTTTCCCAGATTGAAGAAGGGACCAATTTTTCAATTTATTATTCCAGCCCGAGAACCTATACAATTGCAGGAATCGAGGTTACAGGAATTCAGTATCTCGACAAAACCGTGCTCGTGCAACTCTCCGGGCTCACTGTCGGTCAGGAGATTGATGTGCCCGGCGAAGGAATAACAAATGCCATTAAAAAATTGTGGGAGCAAGGGTTATTTTCGGATGTGAAAATTACTGCACAAAAAGTGGAAGGCGACAATATTTGGCTTGAAATCTACCTGCAGGAGCGGCCACGCCTTTCAGATGTCAATTTTTACGGCATTTCCAAATCGGAACAGGATGATATTACTGAAAAAGTATTGTTGCTGAAAGGCAGCCAGATTACCGATAACCAGGTGAACAATGCCGAACGGACAATCAAAAATATTTTCCTCGCCAAAGGCTTTTTAAACACTGATGTAAACATTGTTCAGCGTGACGATACTACGCAGAACAACAGTGTTATTCTCGATATCTATGTCGATAAAAAAGAAAAAGTAAAAGTGAACGATGTGATAATTCACGGCAACGAAGATATTAGCGATAACGTTCTTGAGAGGGCCATGAAAAAAACCAATGCCAAGGAGCTGAAAAACTTTTTCAGGACTAAAAAATTCCTTCAGGAAGAATACGATAAGGATAAGGTAAACCTGATTAATAAGTATAACGAGGAAGGTTACCGCGATGCCATGATTGTAGATGATACAATTTACCAGGTTGAGGTGGGTAAAAAAGGTAAACCGCGGGTGAACGTGGAAATCTCGGTTGATGAGGGTGAAAAATATTATTTTGGAGACATCGACTGGGTGGGAAATACCGTTTATACCTCCAACGAATTAAATACTTACCTTGGTATTGAAAAGGGAGAAGTGTTCAACCAGTCGCTGCTGGAAAAACGCCTGTTCGATCAGGAAGAAGGATTAAATAATCTTTACCTTAACGAAGGTTACCTGTTTTTCGATCTTCAACCCATTGAAGTAAACGTTGAAGACAATACCATCGATTACGAGATGCGTATACGCGAAGATAAGCAGGCAACCATTGATAAAGTGCTTATTACGGGGAATACAAAAACCCACGAACATGTGGCGCGCCGGGAAATACGAACTTATCCGGGCGATTTGTTCAGCAAAGAAGCCATTATCCGTTCGGTGAGGGAACTGGCGCAACTGGGCCACTTCGATCCGGAAGCCATTAATCCTGATGTACGCCCCGACCGTGAGGACGGATCCGTAGATATTGAGTACCAGCTTCAGGAAAAAGCCAACGACCAGATTGAACTTTCAGGTGGCTGGGGAGCCGGCATGTTTGTTGGCTCTGTCGGATTGAAATTTGCCAACTTCTCGGTTCGCAATATATTCAACAAAGAAGCCTGGAGGCCGCTGCCAACCGGCGACGGACAAACACTGAGCCTGCGTTACCAAACCAGCGGACGGTACTACCGTACGGTTAGCTTGTCGTTTGTTGAACCCTGGCTGGGCGGTAAAAAACCGAATTCATTTTCATTATCGTTGTCGCATTCACGAATAAACTACAGCGCGAATAAGTACTATCAGAATTCGTATGGCGGCTATGGAGGTGGCTATGGTGGCTATGGAGGTGGCTATGGCGGTTATTCGCCTTACGGATACGGAAGCGGATACGGTTATTCTCCCTATGGCTATGGGGGCGGTGGCTACGGTTATTCTCCTTATGGCTATGGTGGTGGCTACGGAAGTTATTATCCGCAGTATCAGTACAATTACGATTCGGAGGACACCAACGAAGAAAATGACCAGATTTGGGAAACAACAGCAGTAGCCATGGGATATGGTTACCGCCTTTCGTTCCCCGATGACTATTTTACGGTATATCATGAGTTATCGATGGAGCATTACAGGCTGCAGAATATGGGCAATACTTTTTACTTTCTTGCTGATGAACCCGGAGAACAGGTAAACGGTTCGTTTAACAATTTCAGCGTTAAAACAGTATTTAGCCGAAACTCTGTGGATAACCCGCTTTATTCGCGCCGGGGATCGAATTTTTCACTTTCGCTGAAAGCAACTCCGCCGTATTCATTATTCAGCGGCAAGGATTACAGTTCGCCTGATATTTCAAACAAAGAAAAATACAAGTGGATTGAATACCATAAATGGCTCTTTAAAGGGCAGGTTTACAACCCGCTCTCCAAAAATACAAACCTGGTTCTGCGTACCGCAGTTGAGCTTGGTTTTCTCGGATATTACGATCCTTACCGGCCATCGCCGTTTGAAGGATTTATTGTAGGTGGATCCGGAATGTCGGGTTACAATATTTACGGTACTGATTATATTGCTTTGAGAGGTTATAAAGATTACAGTCTGAGCCGTGAACGACGTGGTTCCAATATGTATTCGAAATTTACAATGGAGATGCGTTACCCGGTTACATTAAAACCCAGCGCTACCATTTACGGACTTGCCTTTTTGGAAGCTGGAAATGCCAACATGAGTTTTCAGAACTACAATCCGTTTAAGCTCTATCGTTCAGCCGGTGTGGGAGTGCGTATCTTCCTGCCAATGTTTGGTTTAATGGGAATTGACTGGGGATACGGTTTTGATGACGTGCCCTGGTCGACTGATGCAAACGGAAGTCAGTTCCATTTTGTTATTGGTCAGCAATTCTGATAGTTACAGGTTTGGCACAAAATATGATACAGACAACATCAGTTAAAACAAAAAAATAAGTTGCCATGAAAAAAATACTATTTACACTTGCAACGGTTCTGATTTTTACCGGAGCAACTTTCGCTCAGAAATACGGGTTTATCGATTCAGGATATATTCTTGATAATATTCCCGCATTCAGAGCTGCACAGGAACAACTCGATCAGTTGTCTTCCCAGTACCAGAAAGAACTGGAATCGATGCATGCCGAAATAGAACAAATGTACCAGGATTTTCAGGCTGAGAGTGTTTTGCTTTCGGAAGATATGAAACGCAAACGCGAAGACGTTATCATTTCGAAAGAAAAGGATTACAAACAACTGCAAAGGAAATACTTTGGGCCCGAAGGCGATTTGTATCAAAAAAGGCAGGCTCTTGTTCAACCCATCCAGGAAGATATTTTTAACGCCGTTCAGGAAATTGCAAACGAAGGCAGTTACGCTGTCATTTTCGATAAATCAGGTGGAACAACTTTGTTTTATACCAACCCGAGATACGATTTAAGTGACCAGGTACTGCAAAAACTCGGATATAAATAATTAATAATTATATTTGTGACCAAAAATTTAATACTATGTTGACTATGAGAAATTTAATGAAATTATTTACGCTGTTGGTGTTTGTTGGTGCAACCGCAACAGCAGGTGCCCAGGACCTGAAATTCGGGCATATCGATTTACAGGCTGTGGTGCAGTTAATGCCCGAGCGAGCTGCTGCAGAAACTGAGTTCACTAATTTTCAAGCTGAACTGGAAGACGTTTTTGCTGAAATGCAACAGAATTACCAGCAAAAATTGCAGGAACTCGAACAAATGGGAGAGGGTGCTTCAGAAGTTAAAAGAAATGCAAAAATAACTGAATTACAGGATATTCAACAACGCATGCAAAACTACCAGCAAACGGCACAGCAGCAAATGCAGCAAAAGCAGGCGCAGGTGCTTCAGCCCGTTTTCGATAAAGCAGAAGCTGCCATTGCAAAAGTTGCCAAAGAGCAGGGACTGATTTATGTTTTCGATGCCGCAGCCGGAGTAGTTCTGTATAAATCAAATCAAAGCATGGACTTGCTTCCACTTGTAAAAGCAGAACTCGGAATTCAATAAAACGGAAAGAAGAAAAACGTTTTTAAAAGATATAAGAACCTGTGGGAATCTCTCACAGGTTTTTTTGTGCCTTTACTCGGGGTGTAACAAATAAAGTTGAATTTTTCCGGTAATAATCCGGCACGACAGATGAATCTTTGCTTTCATTTTTGTTGGATAGAAAATGAATTCAACTTATATTTATTGACTACGTTCGAGAATCAAATTTGCACTTATGAAAACTGAAGAAAAAACAGCCAATATTACTGCGCCAGCCATTCCCGCCAATACTGTTCTGTTTGAAATTGCATGGGAAGTTTGCAATCAGGTCGGTGGAATTTACACAGTTATCCGCTCCAAAGTTCCGTCAGTTATCGAGAAATGGGGCAAGGAAAATTATTTTCTTATCGGTCCTTATTTTGAAGACCAGGCTGCGGCCCACTTCGATCCGGCAACCGATTATTCTACCCCTGTCGGAAAAGCTGTGTTGAAAATGCAGGAACGTGGTTTTGATGTACATTACGGGCAGTGGATTGTTTCAGGCCGGCCTAATGTGGTGCTTTTCAATCCGTTTTCGGTATACGATAAACTCGGCGAAATTAAACATTTTGTCCGGCAGGATTACCATATTTCGTTACCCGGGCAAGACGAGTTGCTCGACAAAGTGGCTGCCTTTGGTTTTCAGGTTAAAGAGTTTTTGCGATACCTGCGTTCCACGGAGTTGCGTGAACAAAATGTGACGGCCCATTTTCATGAATGGATGGCCGGTTTGCCTATTCCGGGCATCAGAAAAGAAAACCTCGACATCAAAATTGTTTTCACCACGCATGCCACACTTTTGGGCCGTTACCTGGCCATGAACGACAGCCGGTTTTACGATCACCTCGCATTTTATAACTGGGAAACAGAAGCCGGTAAATATAACGTAAAACCCATCGTGGAAATCGAGCGGGCTTCGGCGCACGGTGCACATGTGTTCTCAACCGTAAGCGAAGTTACTGCGCGCGAATGCACCCACCTTCTTGGCCGTACTCCCGATTTGATTCTGCCGAACGGTTTAAATATCGAACGTTTCGAGGCGTTGCACCAGGTGCAAAACCAACATTCTCAATATAAAGGGAAAATTCACGATTTTGTAATGGGGCATTTCTTTCAGAGCTATTCTTTTGACCTTGACAATACCCTCTATTTTTTTACTTCGGGCAGGTATGAATATCATAATAAAGGTTACGACCTGACATTGGAAGCCCTGGCGCGGCTGAATTATAAAATGCAGCAGGCCAACTCCAAAATGACGGTAGTTTCGTTTTTTATTACTAAAAGGCCTTTCTACACTTTTAACCCGGAGGTGCTGCATTCAAAAGCAATGATTGAGGACATACAGCGCGTGTGTGAAGAAATTAAAGAACAGGTTGGCCAAAGACTTTACACAAATATTACAGCCTCAAACGGAGTTTATGAGTTTCCGGATTTGAAAGATATGGTTGACGATTACCTGCGGCTGAAACTGCGCCGCAATGTGCAAAGCTGGAAAACCAACCACCTGCCAAAAATAGTAACTCACACACTGGCCGATGATTCAAAAGATGAGGTACTCAATTTCCTGAGAACAGCCAACCTTGTGAACAACCGGCACGACAAAGTGAAGGTAGTCTATCATCCCGATTTTATTTCCACTTCAAACCCGCTGTTTAAAATGGATTATAACCAGTTTGTTCGCGGTTGTCACCTGGGAATTTTCCCGAGCATGTACGAACCGTGGGGCTACACTCCGCTTGAATGCCTTGCCAGCGGATTGCCGTCTGTTACCAGTAACCTGGCCGGGTTTGGCGATTACGTGCAGCGAAATATCCAGGGACACGAAAAGCAGGGAATGTTTATCATCGATCGCAAAAGCAAGGATTACCATCAAACGGCAGAGGAACTGGCAAACATTCTCTTTAAATTTGTGCAGATGACACGCCGTGAGCGCATTGCTCTCAGGTACCAAAGCGAAGAAGCGTCGCTGCATTTCGACTGGTCCAACCTCGGAAAATTTTACGATACGGCCTACCAAATGGCTGCTGAACGTTAAAAGATATTTGTATGGAATTTGCACCCATCGGCGTTTTTGATTCCGGTTACGGAGGATTGACTGTTTTAAAAGAATTACGGAGAAAATTACCGGATTACGATTTTTTATACCTCGGCGATAATGCGCGCACGCCATACGGAACTCGTTCGTTTGGTGTGGTTTATGAATATACCCTACAGGCTGTAAAATACCTGTTTGAGCAAAATTGCCATTTAATAATTATTGCCTGCAACACTGCATCGGCAAAAGCCTTGCGCAATATTCAGCAGCTCGATCTTCCGAAAATTGCACCTGAGCGCCGTGTGCTTGGCGTAATACGGCCAAGTGTTGAGAAAGTGGCCGAAATCACGTCAAGTGGCCATGTTGGTGTGCTCGGCACAGCCGGAACAGTTGCTTCTGAATCTTATCCCATCGAACTGGAAAAATGGTCGGGTGGAAAAGTGAAATCCACCGTTCAGGAGGCTTGTCCGATGTGGGTGCCGCTGGTTGAGAACAATGAAATTGAAAATGAAGGCGCCGACTATTTTGTTCAGAAAAATATTCAGAATATTCTTCAAAAAGATGATAAGCTGGATACCCTGATTCTCGGCTGCACCCACTACCCGTTGTTGCGGAATGTCATAAAAAAATATGTTCCGGGAAACATTCGCATTTTGGAACAAGGTGCCGTTGTTGCGGAAAAACTTGTCGATTACCTGGAGCGGCACCCCGAAATTGATGCGAAAATATCAAAATCCGGAATTGTTGAGTTTCAGACTACAGAATACGCTGCCAATTTTGAGGAAAAAGCAGCCCTGTTTTTAGAACAACCGGTGGTGGCCCAAACTGTGCACCTGTAACGAATTTACTGCGCCATTTCACGAACCGCTGCATTCATTGCTTCAAACTGTTCTTCCATGCTGGTTAGCAGTTTGTATTGTGCATGCGTACGCACCAGGTTGTGATTTTCCGATTTTATTTTGTAATAATTGTCGCCATCAATGTAATCCATCAAAAACCGCAACACCTGCTCGTAGGT
>Ga0102937_1001429_pt1 | contig 10909 bp, 7 predicted proteins | sample SalPonR2_B_D1_MG_FD_78213 | JGI IMG/M metagenome (GOLD analysis project Ga0102937, IMG submission 78213) | Salt pond soil microbial communities from South San Francisco under conditions of wetland restoration - Salt Pond MetaG R2_B_D1_MG | ecosystem: Environmental > Aquatic > Marine > Intertidal... | reverse complement strand
TTATTCAAATGTTCCTAAAGGAGCCTGGGATTATTGGATGCCGGAAAATCCAGACGCAAAGTACCGCAGGTTGGATACAGGCAGCAGTTATGGTGGCATAAGATATACGCAAAGAAGCTTTATAAGGCTTCAGGATGTTTCTCTGTCATACACACTTCCTAAAAGCGTTCTTAATAAAATAACGCTTAATAACGTTAAAGTTTTTGTCAGTGGTAAAAATCTGTTTACAATTACTGATTGGGCAGGTTGGGATCCTGAAACCGGTATCGGATTTTCAACAGGAGTTCCCCTGATGCGTAGTTATACTATCGGGTTAAATGTAGAACTATAAATAATAAACAGTTATGAAAAATATAAAATATATAGCATTAATATTTTTAATGACATCAATGGTTATGTCATGTGATGAACAGGAATTTTTGAATGAGGTTCCTTATGATTTCTATTCTCCGGAAAATTCTTTCTCCACACCTGAGCAAATAGATATAGCCGTAGTTCAATTGTATGCCAGAACGCGTAGTATCTATGTTGAGTCATCTGTAAATACTTTTGCATTTCACTACATTACTGATGTTGGATTTGACTGCATTTCAACAACACATGCATTAGCATCATGGAATGATAACATTAACCCAAACACAGGTGAGGTGTTTTGGGCCTGGAGTAGTTTCTATAAAATAATTACCGATGCCAACACTTTGATTGACAGAATTGAATTTGTGGAATATGATTCTGAAGCAGAAAAGAATGCAAAAATTGGTGAAGCAATGTTCTTTAGAGCTTTTGCTTACAGGTCTCTGGCAATATTGTTTGGGGATGTGCCACTGATTACAGAGGAAGTAACTTCACCAAAAAGAGACTTTGTACGAGCACCTGTAGCTGATGTGTGGGACCAGGTAGTTGAAGATTTATTATTTGCTGAAGCTAATTTACCCGGAGCAAACGATATAGCGCAGGATGGAAGGATTGCTAAAGCTGCAGCCCGACATCTGTTGGCAGAAGTTTATATTACAAAACAAGAGTATGATAAAGCCATTGCTGCTGCTACATCAGTTATTGACGATCCGGACTATCAATTAATGGAATCCCGGTTTGGAAGCCGGATTGATGAACCGGGAGACGTTTACTGGGATCTTTTTAGAAGAGGAAATGTGAACAGAGGAAATGGTAATACTGAAGCCATTTGGGTAAGTCAATACGAACACCTTCAACCTGGTGGTGGCAGCCCGGATAATCTTGCCAGATTTTTGGCTCCTTTATACTGGCAGTTAAAGGATAACGATGGAGTTAATTGCTTTTTTTCACATTCCAGTCAAAATGGTGGACGAGGCATAGGCTGGTGGCGCGCTACAGATTTTATGCTTGATGAAATATGGGACTCAGATAATGACATGCGTAATTCGGAGCACAATGTTATTCGTGATGTAGTGATTGATAATCCCGAATCGGCATATTATGGGCAGATGTTGGTAGCAAGCGGAGCAATTTCTAATTTTTCTGATCCTTTAAGAAGATATTGGAGTGCAATCTGGGCAAAATCCAATCCAATTGGAAATTTCCCCGATGATTTGATTGCAAATCCTGAAACTGGTCAGACAGCAAATCAGGCAAGTAGCACATTTAATGATAGATATATGATGAGGCTGGCAGAAACCTATTTATTGCGAGCTGAGGCTTATTTAATGAAAGGTGACCAGGCAAATGCTGCAAAAGATATTAACATTGTAAGAGCACGGGTAAATGCCGATCCGGTGGCTGCCGGCGATGTGGATTTAGATTTTTTATTGGATGAAAGAGCGAGAGAGCTTTTTACTGAAGAATTCAGGTTGTTTACACTAATGAGAACAGGCAAGCTTGTTGAAAGAGTGCGAAAGCACCACCCATACCACAATGGTCAACATGAATCCTACCCTATAAATGATTATAACAAACTATGGCCTATACCTGATAGCGAAATTGAAAAAAACACGGAAGCTGTTATAGAACAAAATGCGGGATACAATTAGAAAATTTATCATTCGCATAGAAAAATTTAGTTAAGTTCAGATGGGGCAGGGATTTCGGTTTCTGCCCTTTCTTTAACCAAAGTGAAAACACTATATAAAATGAAACAATTTTTCGTTTTCCTGGCCTTCAGTTTACTTTTTTTGAGTTGTACTCAGGAAAAGGAGACCATTCAACCACCCAATATTGTTTTAATTCTCATCGATGATATGGGCTGGAAAGATGTCGGATATGCCGGAAGCGTTTTTTACGATACGCCCTATATAGATCAGTTGGCATCCGAGGGAATGCATTTTTCCAATGCCTATTCCCCGGCGCCGGTTTGCACTCCCTCACGCGGGGGTATTTTCTCCGGTAAATTCCCGGCACGTACAAAGCTGACAACTGTTTTTAATGGACCGGCAGGCCCTGATGACCGACTTTTCAACCAAAGTAAATACCGTGGTGGAAACGACCAGTATTTTGAAGCGCCGCACCGTCATGTATTAACCAGTTCAGAAGTAATATTGGCGCAGGCACTGGCTGAAGGTGGATATAAAACCGGTTTTTTTGGAAAATGGCATATTGGCGAATGCCCCGGTTATTATCCCGATGAACGGGGATTTCATCTAGCCAAAGGCTACAGACGGGTTCATGGTTTGAAATACGGACATTTGGGCGATCGCTGGCCTGACGGGAACTTTGCAAATTTACCCGACCCGGATTCCACGGAATTTATCCCGGAGACGCTAATCCGGGAATGTATTAATTTTATGAAAACGAACCGTAAGGGACCCTATTTTGCCGTATTGTCACATTATATAGTTCACACCCCCATAACACCTCTGAAAGAAAAAGTCCCCAAATATGAGAAACGTGAAAAAACGGACCAGATAAATCCGGAATACGCAGCGCTGGTGGAAAGCGTGGACGAAAGTGTTGCGCAAGTGCTTCAGGCCATAAAAGATTTGGGACAAGAAGAAAATACCATGGTGATTTTTACATCGGATAACGGCGGATTGACCCCCAACATTACCTCTAACTATCCGCTAATGGGAGGAAAAAGTTTTCCTTTTGAGGCTGGCATGAAAGTACCATTTATAATTAAATGGCCGAAAAAAATAAAACCGGGTGTTTCTTCCGAAAGAATTGTCGGTACGGATATTTATCCAACCGTATTGGCGGCGGCCGGACTTGATTTGAGGCCTGAACAACATGCTGATGGAATCAATTTGATTCCCCTGGTAACCAAAAACGAATCATTGCCTGACCGGCCAATTGTATTCCATTACCCGCATTATACCCATGCCACCGGGCCGTTCTCTTCTATTATTGAAGATGACTGGAAACTTATCCGGTTTTATAACGATGAAAAAGGGTCTTATTTGCTCTACAATCTTGTTGAAGACCCTGAAGAACAAAAGAACCTTGCTGAATCACATCCGAAGAAAAGAGAGGCATTAGCCGGTCGTTTGCAAGATTTATTAACAGAAATGCAGGCAGAGATGCCATTGAAAAATTTTGATTTTAGCTATTCATCAACAAAAAAGTTGTATAATATGAGATTCACCTTAAATCTGGCCGAAAGGGAGCGAAGGATTTTTGAGAAGCGTCTTTTAGAGGTGGAAAGAAAATAATTTTTCAAGGAAAAAAAAGGGTTTGTTTTCGTGACATAAAGGAAAAAAATTGGGGATGACCACACTAAAAATCGTTCTCCAATCCCGGGGGAAAGACCTGATTGTTTATTTATCTTCTCTAATTCAATAAAATATAAAGCATATGAAATTAAAAATGAAACGGCGAAATTTTTTCTGGTCAGCAGGAATTGCTGTATTGATTGCCTCTGTAATTCAATTGTCTTGTGCAGGAAACAATAACAGAAACACAAATTCCGAACCCGGCTACCGCGCGATTGCATCGCGTGGCGTTTTATCTCCATAATATTGGAGCCAACATTTAAACAAGAATAAGTCATGATCAAACTAAAGTTTAAATTTCTTTTATCAATACTCTTTTTTTCGGCATTAACCCTAAATGCCCAAACCTATAAAAATACTGACCTGCCCGATGCTATGACCTTTTTAGATGGAACAAAGGTGGAAACAATGGCTGACTGGGAAAAACGCAAAAAAGAAATAAAAAATCTTTGGTGCGATTATTTTATTGGTCATTATCCCGAAGAAGTACCTGATTTATTGTCGGCCGAAGTGGTTAACGCCGAAAAAAAAGCCGATGGTACAAGCCGAAAGCGAATTGTATTGACCTTTGATACACCCAACAAAAAATCGTTTGAAATAGAGGTGTGGGAGCCAAAAGGAATTAGCAAAAATGCCCGTCCCCTGTTTTTAACACAACCGAGGTATTACAAGATACAATGGGCTGAGGAAGCTGTAAAAAGAGGATATGTGGCTTGTTTGTATCCCGGATTGGATGCACATCATGACGAAAAAGATTATCCTGATTACCAGAATATATGGAAAGTTTTTCAGGATGAATATCCCAATGCAGACTGGGCATCTTCATTGGGAATACAAGCCTGGCTGGCCGGCCGGACACTGGATTATTTATTGGACAAAGAGTCTGGTTACAACATCGATACTACGGCAGTGGGTATTGCCGGGTTTTCGAGGTATGGCAAGCAATCGATTTATGCCGCAGCGTTTGATGAAAGGTTTAAAACCGTTATTGCCCGCAGCTCGGGTACGCCAACCGGGTGTTCGTACCGGTTTGCGTCCAGGCAAACATTTATGGAATCGGTTGCTGATTTTCCTGCCGTTTGGGCAAAGGCAAGTTTAAGAGAATTTTTGGGGCGCGAGAACGAGTTACCCATTGAAGGCAATGCGTTAATGGCCACAATTGCACCCCGTAATTTAATGATTCATACGGCTTACAACGACGGCAGTGACCCAACATTTGGCGTAGAACGGAATTACCTGAATGCTAAAAAGGCATATTCTTTTTTGGGCGCAGAGAACAATATTTATCTGAGTTACCGAACCGGGAATCACAGTCCGATAACAGAGGCGCACACCAAACACATGTTTAACTATTTTGATATGACCTTTGGGAGAGGCGATTTAACCCGGGAAGATTTTCCTGAAATACTGCTCCATAATTTTGATTGGAAAGCCTGGAAGTCGGAACAGCGGGAAAAGGATTTGAACATAGGAAAAAATAAAACCCTTGAGCAAAAAATAAACTGGATGCTGGGTGACGAACCGGAAAGTATAGCAGACGAAGGGAAATATCACTTAAAAACAGAGGAGGAACTGGGTGTTCCGGCGTGGTCGAGAGACAGGTGGAATCCGGGAGGACTGAAACGGGTACCTTTTGCTTTTAGCCGGAACATGAACGGAAACATTTATTTCGACCCCGAATTAGAAAACTACAAAGGAACCGTTATCTGGCTGCATCCCTGGAACTATTCGCATGGCAGCAACGAGGGATATGGTGTGCAGGGAACTACCATATACTGGCGGCTGGCACAGGAAGGTTATATTGTTGTGGGTTACGACCAGTTTGGTTTTGGCGACCAGATTACCAATGCATTTGGTTTTTACGAAAAATATCCGCACTGGTCTCTTTTGGGAAGGGCAGTGTCTGATGTTAGCAATGTAATCGATTATTTATTAGAGGGAAAAGGAATCGCAGAAGAAAAAGTCCCGAAAACCGATCCTGCAGAAATTTATATCTGCGGTTTTTCATACGGAGGAATGGTTGGATTATATGCTGCTGCACTGGATAAAAGAATTGCAGGAGTAGCCTCTTTTAGTGGATTTACCCCCATGCGTAACGATACCGATGAAAAGCCAACCGGAGGAATTCGCCGTTTATGGGAATGGCATCATGTAGTTCCAAAGTTGGGATTATATGACAATAAAGAAGAAAAGATACCATACGATTACGACGATGTGATACAAATGATTGCTCCGCGCAAGGTACTTGTTTATGCCCCGTTACGTGACCGCTTTACCACTCCTGATGACATTGTGGATTGTGTAGAAAAAGCACAAACAGCCTGGACAAACAAAGATAATTTTGAATCTAAAAACCCCGATGATATTTGCAGGTTTCAAAAAGACCAGCAGGATGTAGTGTTGGAGTGGTTAAATAATGTTAAAGAATAAAGCATGGAATATAAAAAAATATCACTGGGATTTTCTCCAACCCCGATACACGAGCTAACCAATTTATCGAAATTATTCGAAGGATATCGTCTGTTTATTAAGCGCGATGATAACAATGGATTGGGAGCTGGCGGTAATAAAATAAGAAAATTGGAATACTTGTTACAGGATGCTATCGAAAATGGCGCCGACACTGTGATAACAGCAGGTGCTCAACAATCCAATCACTGTCGACTCACTGCAGCAGCCTGTGCAAAAATGGGGTTAAAATGTCATTTATTGTTGGGAGGAGAAAAACCGAAAGAGTATAATGGAAACCTTTTATTATCGCATTTATTTGGCGCAAAAATTCATTTTACCGGAAATAACCGTAAAGGGGAAGATATACCTGAAACCTTAAAAGAACTTAAATCCAAAGGAAATAAACCTTACGTGGTACCTTATGGTGGTTCAAATTCAATCGGGGCATTGGGTTATGTAAATGCTATTCGTGAAATTAAAAACCAAGCTGAAGAAATGCAAATACCTATCAACTATATTGTGTTTGCTTCCAGTTCAGGGGGGACGCAAGCCGGATTGATAGCAGGCTGCGAAATTTATAACTTCGATAGTGAGGTAATCGGGATTAGTATTGATAAAGATGAAACCAACGGGCAAACACTTGATGAGATCATTAATAAGCTTGTTTCAGATGTGTTAACATTATATCATTATAAAAACAGTGATAAAACTTTTGATGTCAGTTTGATTCAGGATTATGACAAAGCCGGATATGGAGTAGTTACAACAAACGAAAAAAGGGCAATCAAATTACTGGCAGAAAACGAAGGAATATTATTAGACCCGGTATACACATCAAGGGCATTCTACGGAATGATGGATTTAATTAAAAAGAAAGAATTGAAACCAGGTTCCAATATTGTGTTTTTGCATACCGGAGGCATTCCGGCAAATTTTTATTACGCAAAAGATATAACTTCAAGTAAATATCTAAAGTGAAACAATTTGAAACAGTAACATTCAGGACGAGTAATATTGGGCATAAAAGAGTATGATTAAAATAGTATATTAATTTCTCTTCTTGTGTATAAATACTCTTGTCTTGCATCAAAATATAAATAACATGATAAATTTACCTTACCTGATTATTCTGGCAGTTATGACTTTACAGTTCGGTTTTGCCAATGCGCAGCAGACCGATAAAGAACCTCGACAATATTCAATCACCACCCTTGATGACTGTAATGTTATTTGGGATTCACCCTCAAAAAATTCCCTGGGATCCATGCCGGCAGGCAATGGCGATATCGGGATTAATCTCTGGGTGGAAGAAAACGGGGATTTACTATTTTATCTTTCAAAAACCGATGCCTGGAGTGAAAATGCCCGGTTGCTGAAACTAGGGAAGGTACGATTGTCACTTTCACCCAATCCTTTTAAAAAGGGAGAACCTTTCTCGCAGGAATTGATTCTGAAGGATGGAGTTATTCACATTGAAGCCGGGAAAGCAGAAGAAAAAGTATCCATTGATGTATGGGTAGATGCCAATCATCCGGTAGTTGAGCTTGACGTGAAAAGCCAGAAAAAGATGAAAGCCTCGGTAACAACTGAACCCTGGCGACTGGAACAACGGGAAATCGCAGAAAAAAGCCCGGAGTTGCACTCGGCTTATGGATTGCAATCAGCTATTGTTGAGAAAGATACCATCCTTGAGGATGTAAAAGAAAACGTGATATGGGCGCACCGGAATGAACGTTCTATATGGAAATCAAATCTGACGATGCAGGGATTGGAGGGCTACATTAAGAAAGGCAAAGACCCTCTTTTGCATAATACCTTTGGCGGATTAATTCATTCCGGACAGTTGCAAATAACTTCAGATGAAAAATTAGAAACAGATGAAGCAATAAAAAACTTCTCTGTATCTGTTTTTGCATTAACAGCCCAAACCCAGAGTTTGGATAACTGGAAGGAAAAGATAGAAAATATCGCCAGGAAAGTAACATCCGAATCCCGGGAAAAGAGGTTGAGAGCCCATGCTAACTGGTGGCAATCTTTTTGGAACAGGAGCTATATTTTTGTAAGTACCCAAAACGAGGAAGAAAAAGAGAAAGTGGCCAATGTTTCAAAAAATTATAATTTGCAACGTTACATGAATGTCTGTTCGGGAAGGGGAAATTATCCCATAAAATTCAACGGTTCTATTTTTACCGTTGACACCAAAAGCCTGGAAAACAGATATGCAGGCTTTGATGCCGATTTTCGTCAGTGGGGAGGACCGTACTGGTGGCAAAATACCAGGCTTCCTTATTGGTCGATGCTGTTAGCCGGAGACTTTGATTTGATGCAGCCATTGTTTAAAATGTACAGAGATGTGCTTGACATTCGAAAATTTGCCACAAAAACTTATTTCGGCCACGAAGGAGCTTTCTACATTGAGACCATGCGCCACTGGGGAACCTTTGCAGAGTCAAATTATGGATTCGACAGGCCTGACGACATGCCATTGGGAACGACCGTCAATACATACATTCGGTACTATTGGCAAAGCGGACTTGAATTTTCTTTGATGGGTTTGGACTATTACGCATTTACCAAAGATGAGAAAACGCTTAAGGAGCTTCTCCTTCCGGTGATAACCGAAGTGATGACATTTTTTGACGAACACTGGGAACGCGATGAAAATGGAAAAATCCGTTTTGACCCGGCAATGGCCCTTGAAACATACAAAACTGCAGTAAACCCGTTGCCCGAAATAGTTGGGATAAACAAAGTCTGCACTGAATTATTAAAGTTGCCTGAAACTGTGATTAGTGACGAACAACGAAAACAATATCAGCGACTAATCATGGAGCTACCTGAAATTCCAATGCAGCAAGTGGATGGCAAAAAATTACTTGCACCAGCGCATGAATATAGCGGTAAGCAGAACATTGAAAATCCGGAATTGTATGCCATTTTCCCCTACCGAAAGTACAGTGTAGGCAAAGAAAATATTGAATTGGGAATAAGAACATTCAATGCGCGGGAATCAAGAGAAAATAGGGGGTGGCAACAGCATTCCATTAAGGCAGCATACTTGGGATTGGCAGACGAAGCAGCACAGTTGATGGCCGAATATTTTAATGCCGGAACCACCGTTTATCGTTTTCCTACCATGTGGGGGCCCAATTATGACTGGACTCCGGACCAATGCCATGGTTCAGTGGCCATGATAGCCCTGCAGCGTATGCTGTTGCAATATGAAGGGGATGACATTTTTCTTTTTCCTGCATGGCCCAAACACTGGGATGTGGATTTTAAATTGTATGCGCCACACAATACTACCATCGAATGCACAATGAAAAACGGTGAAATTACACGTTTAAAAGTTACACCAGAAGAACGGAAAGCAAACATTTTGAACAAATTAAAATAAGGAGAAGATAAAATTAGTGAACGGATTAAATAGTAAACGATGCACCATTGGAAAAATGACAACGAACTTTTTCATTTTATAAAAAATGAACTTTACACCGCTGTTATTGGCGATATTATGGATAAGATGGGATATACCCGTCAGTTTTTACCTCCACAAATACAGCCATTACAAGATAAAATGGTTGTTGCCGGACGGGCTATGCCGGTCCTTGAGGCCGATTGCTTTGAGGAAATCAGCCGGGGGAAGAACCAATATTTGTCCAAACCATTCGGATTAATGCTGGAAGCGCTGGATGATTTAAAGGAAAATGAGGTTTACGTGTGTACCGGTGCATCTCCTTCTTATGCACTTTGGGGCGAATTAATGAGTACCCGTGCAATAGCGCTTGGCGCTGTTGGCGCGGTAGTGAATGGATATTCAAGAGATACAAAAGGAATCCTGGATTTAAATTTTCCAACTTTTTCTTATGGCAGATACGCCCAGGATCAGGCACCCCGGGGAAAAGTAATCGATTACCGAATTCCCATTGAAATTGAAGGAGTCCGGATAAACCCGGGCGATATTATTGTGGGTGATTTGGATGGAGTTTGTGTTGTTCCCCGGGAAATTGAAAAAGAAGTAATAAAAAGTGCACTTGAAAAAGCCAGGGGAGAGAAAACGGTCCAAAAAGCGATTCAGAACGGCATGTCGGCAGTTGAAGCTTTTGCAAAATATGGAATAATGTAGGTAGCAATTGGTTTTTGGTAAAAAAACGAAAACGAAAATGAAAATTACAGAAGTTAAAGTGTGGTTGGTTGAAGGAGTAAAGTACAACTGGACGATGCTGAAAATTTATACTGATGAAGGATCCTCCGGAGTAGGAGAAGCAACAAACTGGCCAGGAAGCCCCATCGTTGAAGCGGCTGCAAAACATGCCGGAGAACGCATTATTGGAATGGACCCGATGCGTACCGATTACATCTGGACGAAATTGTACCGCGATTTAAACTGGATTGGTCCTTTTGGTGCAAGCATGTGTGCCATCAGTGGTATTGATATGGCTTTGCTCGATTTGAAAGGAAAAGTGCTGGGTGTTCCTGTATATGAATTGCTGGGAGGTGTTTTCAGAAAAGAAATTACTCTGTATGCCAATTACTGGTTTACAAAGGGGGGGTTTTATGCGGAAGATTATGCCTTACAGGCAAAAGAAGTTGCTGATGCGGGTTTTACCGGACTAAAGTTTGATCCATTTGCGCATACCAATTATTTCTACGGCGATGATTTATCTTCCAATTTATCCTTAACCCCTTCACAGATGGATCATTCTTATGATTTATCGAAGGCGGTAAGGGAAGCAGTTGGAAATAACATAGATATAATGATAGAAACCCATGCCATG
>Ga0102937_1001423_pt1 | contig 10943 bp, 5 predicted proteins | sample SalPonR2_B_D1_MG_FD_78213 | JGI IMG/M metagenome (GOLD analysis project Ga0102937, IMG submission 78213) | Salt pond soil microbial communities from South San Francisco under conditions of wetland restoration - Salt Pond MetaG R2_B_D1_MG | ecosystem: Environmental > Aquatic > Marine > Intertidal... | reverse complement strand
CGTCGATGTCCAAAGAATCGAGCAATGAAAAAATGTTACCAATATCTCTGTCCATCCGCGAAATCATGGCTGCATAATTTTTTTCAGGTTGCGGCCATGATTTATCCGAATAAGGTTTGTCATCCGGGACCTGGTATTTGCCGTGTGGTATGGTAAACGGCAGGTACAAAAAGAAAGGTTCATCGCTGTTTTTCCGGATGAATTGCAACGCATCTTTTGCAAACAGGTCGTGACTGTAAAACTTGTTATTTAAAACGACTTTTTCGTAATTTCTCCATAAATGGTCGGGATAAAATTCGTGTGCCAGCCGCTGGTCGAGATAGCAGAATGAATAATCGAATCCCTGGGCATTAGGGTGTCCGTGATCATTTGGTCCGCCCAAACCCCATTTGCCGATCACCCCTGTTTTATATCCTGCAGATTTTAAAACTTTTGCTACAGTAACCGTTTCTGCAGGCAGTGGCAGATTACCTTCACTTTCCATCGTGAAGTTTCCTTTTACGTAGCCGTGTCCGGTGTGCAATCCAGTCATCAGCGCACCACGTGAGGGAGCGCAAACAGTGCTGCCTGCATAATGTTCCGTAAACCGGATGCCTTCCTGTGCCATTTTATCGAGGTGTGGCGTTTGAATCATGTCCTGACCGTAACATCCCAAATCATAAACTCCCATATCATCAGCAAGAATGTAGATAATGTTGGGGTTATCTGATTTACCTGCATGTAATTCATCAGTTGTACAGGAGATAACGCAAAAAACCAAAATAAAAATTGAAAATATTTCCTTGCTGTTTTTCATTTCTTTTGAATTAAAAATTGCCACTGTTTAGTTTGTTCCATTCATCAAACTCATTTTGCAACTCCTTCACTTTTTCAGGCATTTCTTCTGTCAGATTATTTCTTTCTCCCGGATCATCAAAAAGATTAAAAAGTTTCAGGGTCAAATCATCAGAAACTGGTTTGATATAAAAGTCTGATGGTCTTCCTTTTCCTGAGCGCTCATCTGTATTGGTGAGTTTCCAGTTGCCTTTACGTACCGCCCAGGTATTGCCCCATTTCCAAACGAGTAATCTTTCAGCGTCAGGATTCAGCAGGTTTTTCCCGTCAATGGTTTCATCATTGAGCTGAATACCAGCAGCTTCGGTAATGGTAGGTAAAATATCGGTTGCTGATATGTAATCATTTTCAACTTTCCCGGCTTCCACTTTTCCGGGCCAGCTAACAGCCATCGGAACACGAATTCCACCCTCCCACAATGAATATTTCCCTGCTGAAAGTGGAGCATTGATTGCACCTGTCAAGGGCGATCCCCCATTGTCTGAAATAAAAATAATCAAAGTTTCTTCATTCAGGCTCTGGTTCTCCAAAGCATCCAGCACGCGGCCAATATTATCATCCAGGCAGTTCAGGTTGGCCAGGTAAAATTTTCGCATCTCCTCATCCTGAATCGCTCCCAATCGTGTGTATTTTTCGTAATAGGCAGAATATGAACCCGGTTCCCGGTTCCCAAATGTTTCCATGCTGTCAGGATCGTAATTGGGTATTGGTTCAACATTGTATTTATCGAGGTACTTTTGGGGTACCTGGTGAATGATATGATGCACTGAATTGTAGGCCAGTGTCAGGAAAAAAGGATTTTCGCGTTCAGTTTTCAAATAGTTGATTGCTTCATCGGTAAAAATATTGGTAAGGTATTGATCATCACTGTAGCTTTTATATTCCAGGTTATGCATTAGCGGTCCGAGGTGTGCGCTGGTGCCGTTAGGATCGGGAGTCTGCTCAGCTATTTTCTTTGAATGAAGCCAGTAATCATGGGCGTGGGCGCTGAATCCCAGAAAGTAATCGTAACCATGATTGAGCGGATATTCCCTGACATCGAACTTATGGTAGTTGGTGCCAAAGTCTGCTTTCCCAATTCGGGCAGTTTCATAACCGGCTTCTTTCAGGTATTCCGCAATGGTTTTCACACTGTCGGGCAAGCCCGGTCCCCAACTGGCTTTTTCATCCCAACGGAACTGAAATTTCCCGGTCATCATTCCTGCTCTTGAAGGACTGCATACCGGAGCGGTGGTATAAGCCTGGGTAAAAACCATTCCCGATTCGGCCAACCTGTTCATGTTAGGAGTAGAAATTTCAGAATCGTGATTTTCAAAAGGGGAGAAATCTGCATATCCCTGATCATCAGTAATTATTAAAAGGATATTTGGTTTTTTGTTATTTTCGGTCAGCCCGCCAGAATTTGTGCACGAGAATAAAATTACAGCCAGACCGATAATTGCTAAAAGTTTTACGGAATTATACATTTTATGAAATTTTTAAGTCAGCACATGATTGCTATAATTCAATTTTAAAATAAGAAGGGCCGTTACCCTGCCGGATAAACAGCCCTTCTTCAGATAACTAACTAAACTAAACCTATGTAATAATCTTTAATAACCCGGGTTTTCAACCAAATTGGGATTATCGGCAAGACGACCTACACCTAACGGGAGATAATAATGCCGGTCCTGGAATACCCTTTCAGAACGGTCGCCGTTTTTAAGATGAAAATCATATTTGTCTTCATCATAATAGTAAGTATATTCTAAACCTTTAGCTCGAAGTCCATTCAAAAAGTCTTCAGCAATGCGCCATCTCCTCAAATCCCAGTAGCGGTGGTCTTCAAATACCAGCTCCACAGTACGTTCGTGGCGGATATCGTCTTCTGTAACAGCGTTACGTAAAGGCATTCCCGCACGTTCACGAATCATATTTACTTTTTCCAAAGCTTCTCCCGGTTTATTCAGATAAAAAGCTGCTTCTGCCAGATTCAGTAAAATTTCACCGTATCTGAAAATGATGAAATCTGTATCAGACTGTCCACGAAGTGGACCGATATGTCCTTCATCCATTAGCTTTCGTACAAGAAATCCTGTATTCACATAATTACGGCGGGGTGCAGCAGCAGGCCAGCCATCGCCAACAATTCCCGAAGAAACTTCTTCACCATTAATAACTGTTCTGCGATGAAAACGAACCACACCGCCCTGCCACTCACTTTCGGGAAAGAAAATGGTTGCAAGGAAACGGGGATCACGGTTTTTGAATACCTCATCGATGTCGAACAGGTGATCGGAATCAATCAAAGCCCTGTCAATTGTTCCGGGAGTTCCGTCAGCATATTCAAACTCTTCAACAATATTCAGAAACGGGCAGAAGTTCGATCCCCAGGTTTGCCTGAATTCAAATGGCACAGCCCCTAAATCAAAACTATGTCCTTTCGTACGGTCGGGATCATAAACTTCAACAAATATCCGTTCTGTATTTCCGGACTCATCCACAAAAAGTTGTTGGAAGTTTTCTGCCGGATCATCAGGCAACTGATTGTAAAGTGCATATTTCCCGGAATTGATAATTTCCAGTGAAGCATTATAACTGGCTTGCCAGTAATTATCTGCCTGGCTTGCCGGGATACCCAGTAAGCCATCTAACTGAACTGTTCCAAATTCAGCAATACTTGCGGCATACAACATGGCCCGGCTTTTTAATGCCAGTGCTCCGTATTTATTCACTCTTCCGTCTTCTGTTTCTTCGGCCAAGATATTGGAAATTTCATCCAACTCACTGGCTATAAAGTCGAAAACTGCCTGCTCCGAATCTCTCGGCACATTTAATTCTTCCGGAGATGTATCTACACTCTGTGGTTCGGTAAGGATGGGCACTCCTCCATATCGCCTTACCATCTGAAAATACATGTGGGCACGCAGGTAGCGAGCTTCAGCAACACGCTGATCAATGAAATCCTGATCAAACTCGGATCCCTGCATTCCAATTATAAATTCATTTACATTCCGGATGTTTTGATACGGCCAGTAATCAATAGGACCGGCACCGTTTTCATCGATTACTTCAAGTGGAAAAGCTGCTGATGCCTGCCAGTAAGCAAAACCACGGGCAACGGCTCCCATTCCTTCGTCCAACATATCAGCGACAGGTCCGTCAACATCACGGTAGGCGAAAAGTGTATTGTGGTAAATTTGGGCAAGATTTGCATTTGCAAGCAGCTCATCTGTAAAAACAGCAGCATTGGAAATGACATCCTGCGGTTCTTTGTTAAGGTCAAAAAAGTCTTCGTCGCAACTTGTGAAAAACAGCACAAATGCCAGACTTGCTATAATTATCTTTTTTAATTTCATTGCTACTAAATTTTAGGTTATTATAAGGTTACTGTTAATCCAAATGTAATCGTCCTGTTTGGCGGATACTGGGACTCATTCAGCGGAGATTCAGGATCAAATTCTTTTGACCAGATTCCCAGATTCGAAATCACATAAAGATTACTTGAGGTAATGTACGCCCGCACCCTGTTCAAACCAATCGGATTAATCCATTCCTGTGGCAATGTATAACCAAGGTTTACATTTTTCAGTCTCAGGAATGTGATGCTTCTTAACCAAAAATCTGAATTCCGGGTATTGTTTCCTCTTGTTCCCATAGTAACAGAGGGCAATGTTCCGTCAGGATTATTTTCCGGGTGAAAACGTTCCTGCCAATGAATGTTAAGCGGAGTCGATTCATTGTTATAGGGTACCTGCGCCAGCCCGGATATATAGCCACTAAACATAGAACCACCGTGTAATAAAACATCGAGGCTAAGTCCTTTCCAGGTACCACCAAGGTTCAATCCAAAGTTTAAATCAGGCTGCCCGGTACCGTAACCAATTACTTTTTGATCGGCCCAGTTAATGACTCCGTCATCATTCAAATCAATGTATTTTATATCTCCGGGGATTAATGTAACATTCCCCGCCTGATCCTGATCTACCGGATGGTTATCTATTTCTTCCTGCGAGCGAAATAATCCATCGGAAACATAACCAATTCTGCGGTTTTGCCATTTCCCTGAATTTTGAAAAATCCTGATTTCATCTTCAGTAGTATATTCTTCTTCTTCAAAATGAACCCATTTTGAACGGGCATAAGTAAAGGTTCCTTTTATTCTGTAGGAAAGATCTCCGATTTTATTGTTATGACTCAATTCAAGATCAACTCCCCGATCATTGGTACTGTTTAAGTTCCGTCTTGAGATAGAAGCTCCAAAAGTACTGGGGAAAGATTGTTGCGGAGTTGCCAGAATATCTGACCTTTCCCGGTAAAAACCTTCAACAACCAAATTAAGCAAACCACTCCACATATTCAAGTCGATTCCAACATTGTAATTGGTCATTTTTTCCCAGGTCATTCCAAAATTGGGCAAGGTACCTGTCTGAATACGTCGGTATGAGTCGGATCCCATTAAATACAAAGGATCGGTAAATACATTGTAACCGGCAAAGTAATCGTAACGGATTGCATTGCGGTCAAAACCTGTTTCACTGTATGACGCCCGGAGTTTTAAATTATCGAGCCAGGTAACATCTTCCATAAACGGTTCTTCTGAAATTCTCCAGCCGGCTGATACACTCGGGAAGAACCCCCAACGGCCTTCCGGCGGGAAAATAGAACTGGCATCGTAACGGAAAGTAGCTTCCAGCAGATATTTGCTGGCATATCCGTAATTCAGTCGTCCGGCAATACTGGCGCGGGTAGCTTCCACCACTGACTGATCGAGTTCGTGATAGGTTTTATCTCCAAAATTCAGATAAAGTAAATCATTTGATAAACCATTTTCCGTATGGGCTTGTATCCAGTTGGTATTGTCATTAAAAAATTCTCCCAGCACCAGGGCATTTAATGAATGGCTGCCAAATTCGCGATCGAACCGGATTTCCATTTTGGGTTTAACCCGGGTAAATTTTGTTTGGCGAATCTCTACCATATTATTTACAATAGTTGCCGGGAATCTTCCGTCAGGCACAGGCTCTTGCAATTCCGGATCCCACAAATAGAGTTCAAATTGTCTTCTGATTTCCTTACGCCTTGTATTGGTAACCAGGTAGTCGAGACTGATATTTGTTGATAACCCTTTTACAAACGGGAATTTGTAATCCAGTTCAAACTCGCCGTTAAAAGTTTCAGGGTACCAGTCGGTACCACCTCTAATATCTTTAAACATCTTTCCTACCAATCTTTGGTGTGTGCCTTTAAGATTGGATGAAGGAGTAAGATCGCTGTATGGTTCCGGGAAGCTGGTGCGTGCCATAGGCTGCGATTTGTATACACCGCGCCAAACACCACCATCGTCAAGTGTTGCTGCACTACGGTGTTCATGAATATAATTCATATCAAACACAAACGAGAGGTTGTCTGTAATTTCCCCATCGATGTTGGAACGGAAATTATATCTTTTATACCAAAAATCATCAGAAGCAATTACACCCTGCTGATCAACGGCTCCAAGGCTGGCAAAAAATGAAATATTTTCACCGCCGCCGCGAAGACTAATATTGTGCTTTTGTTGGGGTGTCCAGTTTTTAAATGCATAATTAAACCAATCATAACTCTCATAACCCGGTGCGCCTTCAACGTAATTCTGAATTGTCTCATCAGAGAATGTTGGTGTAAGGCCTGAATAGAGTTCGGCTTCTTTTTGAAATTGCATATAAGTACCGGCATCTTTAATTACATTGGGTTTGTGGGTAAATTGCTGAATGGAATAGGCACCGTTGTAAGTAATACTCAAATCTTCCTGGAACTTACCTCTTTTGGTAGTAATCAGAATAACACCATTACCTGATCTTGCTCCGTAAATTGCAGCAGAAGCATCCTTCAAAACACTAACCGATTCAATTACATTCGGATCGATGCTGCTTAACTGTCTTTCGTCGCCATCTACCAAAACCAATGGATTTCCAAAACCACGAATACTGAATGAAGTATTGTCGTCACCCGGCATTCCCGAAGTTTGTTTGGTAATAACCCCTGCCATTTGTCCCTGCAACAATTGAGTAGAATTGACTGTTGTGATTTTTTCCAGTTCCTCTGATTCAACAGTAGCCACTGCACCGGTAATATTCACTTTTTTCTGTGTACCATAACCAATAGCAACTACCTCCTCAATCCCAATTACATCGGCCTCAAGTGAAACATTTATTGTTGTTTGATTGCCAACAGGAATTTCCTGTGTTTGCATTCCTACGAAGGTAAAAACCAAGGTTGCTCCCTCCGGTACATTTGAAATCTGGTAGGTACCATCGCCCTGGGTAATTGTTCCGGTGGTAGTACCTTTTACAATAACTGTAACTCCCGGCATAGGCTGTCCGTCAGCATCGGTCACCGTTCCGGTAACCTGTGGTTGCTGTTGAATAAAATCTGAACTACTTACCGAAGAGCCTTTGGCAAAAAGGACAATCTGCCGGTCAACAATGGTGTATTCAACATCTTTGTCATCAAACAGTTTTTCCAGTACCTTTTCAATTGTCTTGTTTTTGATACTGATACTGACTTCTCTTTCAACATCCACCATTTTGCTGTTGTAAAGAAAACGGAACCTGGACATGTCTTCAATCTCGGCCAACACTTCCCTGACCGTTGAATTTTTCATTTCAAGGTCCAGTCTGGTTGTTTGCGCATAGCCATCCAAAGCCCAGCTTTGAATAACAGTAAGTAATACGGCATAAAATGTTAACCTCATACTTCTAAATGTTTTTGTGGCCCAAAGCTTTTTAAACGAGGACCAGATCCTACAAATTTTTTTCATAAGTTTACATTGCTTTTAATTAATAATTATTTGTTAAGTAACCCTTTACTTTCGGCCAAGAAAGAAAAGGGAAAAGTCACTTAAGGGAGGCAGGCCAATGCCTCCCTTTTTGTTTAGTACTATTTTTGTTCGATTACAATTTCCATTTTGCTGAATGTATCGTTAGTTTTACGCTCTCTCTGTTTTATTCTGTAGTTGATTGGTGCTGAAATTTTCAATAATTCCAGTATTTGCGTTAATGATTCATCTTCGAAAGTAGCAGTGTACACATAATCTGTTAAATCAGGGCCGGTTAATTTAATATCTACATTGAACCACCTGTTCATTCTACACACCACTTCTTCCATTGAGTCGTCGCGGAACATGAGGATGCCATCTTTCCAGGCATAGTATTTTTCAACATCTACATTTTTAATATTCATTGTTTTATTATCCAAATCGAACCTGAATCGTTCACCCGGAACAAGTGGAGTAAGCACATTTCTATCTTCAGAATAGTTTCCTTCGTAAAGATTTACTTCTCCTGATACGAGAACAACTTCCAATAAGTTCTCGTGCTGATAGTTTGAGGCCTTAAATTCAGTGCCGGTAACTTCAATATCAATATCTCCGGCATCAACTACGAATGGAATTTTTTTATTTTCTGCTACCTCAAAATAAGCCTCTCCGTCTAATTTCACTTCTCTTATACGGCTACTAAATGCCAACGGATAACTTAACCGGGTTTTTGAATTTAAATAAACCCTGGTACTGTCGGGTAAAATAAATTCTGAACGCATCCCCGCTGGGGTTACAAGTGTTTGCCACTGCTGAAATTCACTTTCAGCAGGAGCTTTTTCTGTTGCAATCCAGATTGTTGCAATCAGCAAAGGCAGAATTAAAATGGCGGCCACTTTCCTGAAAACTTCAATAAAATTTTTTGATTTTCTTCCTGATATAATTTTTTGCTCTACTTTACGGATGGCTTTGCCGGCATCGTATTTCTTCATGAGCCGAAGTTGCTCCAATCCTTCCCATGCAGTTTTTGAATCGTCAAAAATTTTTCGGTTTTCGGGGGAAGCATTTTTCCATTGCTCTATCTCCCGGAGATCTTCATCATTTAAATCTCCCTGAAAATAGCTAATTAGCAGTCTTTCTATATTCGTTTCTTTCATTTATCTTCTTTGAGGCACAGTTAATTTGTTGCAATAATTACGAGACGAAATAAGAAGGCGAAACACATATAGGGATTGAGGATTACTTCAATCTTGCGGAATAATAACTAAAATTCAGGCTAAATAAAGAGCCAGCCAAGCAAAACAGAAGGCAAGTAATTTTTTAAATCTTCACGTAATTGCCTCAGAGCGTTACTTATTTGCAATTCAACTGTTCGTTTTGAAATGCCCAGTTTATCAGCAATTTCCTGGTTTTTGAGTCCTTCAAAACGACTCATTACAATAATTTCGCAACAACGTGGCGGCAAACTTTCCAGGCATTTATCAATTAATTCCTTCAACTCTGATTCAGCAAACCAATAAATGGATAGATTTTCAGAAGGTTTTATAGTATAAGAAATGTTTTGGATTCCCTTTTCTTTGGTTTTCTCCTTTTTAATGTAATCCAGCGAGCGGTTTTTTACAGAAGTGAAAAGATAATTTTTGAGTGAGGAATTGATTTGAATGCTGTCAAACTTTATCCAAAGTGTTATAAATAATTCCTGAACAATGTCTTCAGCAACTTCTTCATTTTTTGTAATTCGTTCGGCATAAGCACACAACCCTGAATAATAGTAATGAAAAACAAAATCGAAAATGATTTTGTTGCGGGATTTAATTCCATTTATGAGGTATTGCTCCTCCAACACCGTCAGGTTTTAGTTTATTCTGATAAAAGTAATGAAATGGATTACAAAAGCAAATTAAACTTTTCTGTTTAAAAAAAGTCCCGGCGCTCATGGCCGGGACTCAAAAACAATGTTCGATTATCTTAAAACAGGAACTCAAATTCTTTTATAATTCTATGGGTACTCCGTTGTAAAAATCGAGGATTTTTGCGCGGAAGATGTATTCATATTTTGCCTGCAGCAACTCCGACTGGGCAATGGTAAGGTTGTTTTTACTCTGATTGTATTCAACGGTGTTTACCATGCCCACATTAAATTTTTCTTCGGTGTAGCGGAAAGCTTCGCGGGTTGATTCCACTGCTTTTTCGCTCGAAATATACCGGTTGAGTGCAGCAAGTGCATTGGTATATGCCTGCTCGATGTCCTGACGCAACGCATTGCGGGTGTTTTGCAACTGGTACTGGTAATCGGTAATTTGAAGTTTAGCATTCGAAATACCGTTTTGCACCTGGAAGCGGTTGAAAACAGGAATGTTCAGGTTGAATCCAAAGCCATAGCGGCTGTTACTTTTCAGTTGCTCGCCAAATGAAAGCTGCTGAAAATCGCTGCTCATAATGTTGTAATACTGGTTGTTGTAGTTGGCGCCGAAACTCAAACTCGGATACTGGTTCCCTTTTGCAATTTCGAGTTGCTGCCTGGCACTTTCCACCCTTAACTGGGCCGCTTTGATTTCAGGACGCAAGTTCACGGCATTTTTAAACACATCAAATGAGTTTGACATGGTAACATTGGCCTTGATTTCGGGCAATACCGGTTCCTTAATTTTAAAGCTCTTTTCAACCGGCAATTCCAGCAGTTGGTATAAATTCAGATAAGCGAGTTGCACGCGGTTCTGATCGTTTACAAGCTGCAATTCTTCGCGGGCAAGTTGTGCTTCAATTTCGAGCAGCGCACCGCGCGCCAGGCTTCCGGCTTCTATCAGTTTTTTTGTGCGATCAATCTGCTGCCGGGTCACTTCAATCTGCGCTTCGGCAATCAACGACAATTCCTCGGCAAATAAAATTTCAAGGTAAGCAGCGGCAATATTCAAAATGATATCATCCCTGGTTTTTTGCAAATCCTGGATGGAAGCCTGCAAATCGAGCCTGCTCTGCTCAATGGTATTCTGAAGAATAAAACCGTTAAACAAGGTGAGATTCGATGACAAACTTCCGTTCAGTTGCGTGGAGTTTACATTCTCGTAAACGTTATCATTGTTCAGCGAACGGCCAAAGCTGAAACTGTTGGAAACCCCGGCATTCAGATTGGGCAACCTGTCGGATTTGGCCTGGCTGACCTGGTTACGGCTGTAATCGGTATTCAACTCCTGCCTTTTTATTTGAATGTTATTTTCCAGTGCATAGTCAACACATTTTTGCAGCGACCATTCTTCCTGTGCAGTTGAAATTCCTGCCGTGCCAATTAATAGTATCGCAGTAAAAAGAAATACAATTCTGTTCATTTTTT
>Ga0102937_1001419_pt1 | contig 10955 bp, 8 predicted proteins | sample SalPonR2_B_D1_MG_FD_78213 | JGI IMG/M metagenome (GOLD analysis project Ga0102937, IMG submission 78213) | Salt pond soil microbial communities from South San Francisco under conditions of wetland restoration - Salt Pond MetaG R2_B_D1_MG | ecosystem: Environmental > Aquatic > Marine > Intertidal... | reverse complement strand
TTCTACTCGCTCACCCTGATCGGGATCGGGCTCTGCTTCTACTGGCGGCGCCGCGGCGACGTGGTGTACGCCGGGGAGCGCCCGAGCTGGGGCCGGAGTGTGGCCGACACGGCGTCTCCACCGGAGCCCTCGCCGGGCACCGCCGATGCCGACGGCGACCGCACCCCCGTGTCGATCCCGGTTCCGGACCTCCCGGATCGCGAGCACGCCGGGGCCGATCCGCTCGTGCCCGGCGTGCCCGACCGGTAGCCTTTCGGCGGTCATGTCTGTCCTCGACCAGATCGTCAAGGCGTACGACATCCGCGGCACGGTGCCCGATCAGCTCGACGCTGACGTGGCCCACGCGCTCGGTGTCGGATTCGCCTCCTTCGTCAACGCCGACACCGTGGTGGTGGCCCGCGACATGCGGCCGTCGGGCCCCAAGCTCGTCGACGCCTTCTCGCGTGGCCTGCTGGAACAGGGTGTCGACGTGGTCGACATCGGGCTCGCCTCCACCGACCTGATGTACTTCGCGTCCGGCACGCTCGACGTGCCCGGGGCGATGTTCACGGCGTCGCACAATCCGGCCGGCTACAACGGGATCAAGCTGTGCCTCGCCGGTGCGCGCCCGGTGGGTGTCGACTCGGGGCTGGCCGAGGTGCGTGACGTGGCCGAGCGGGTGCTCGACGGCCACTCGCCACGCGAGGCGGCCACGGCCGGCACATGGTCGGAGCGCGACATGCTCGCCGCGTTCGCCGACCACGTCCTCACCTTCGTGGACCCCGCCGAGATCGGCTCGATGCGCGTCGTCGCCGACACCGCGAACGGCATGGGCGGCCTCGTGGTGCCGGCCGTGTTCGAGCGCCTCGATGGTATCGAGCTCGAGGTGATGTACCCGGAACTCGACGGCACCTTCCCCAATCACCCCGCGGATCCGCTGCAACCGGCGAACCAACGCGACCTGCGTGCGCGGGTCACCGCCGGTGGCTTCGATCTGGGGCTGGCCTTCGACGGCGACGCCGACCGCGTGTTCGTGGTCGACGAGACGGGCAGCGGGCTCAGCGGCTCCGCCACCACCGCGATCCTGGCGGCGGCAACGCTGCGCCAGCACCCGGGTGCCACGATCCTGCACAACCTGATCTGCTCCAAGGCCGTGCCGGAGGTGGTGGCCGAACTGGGCGGCACCCCGATCCGGACGCGGGTGGGTCATTCGTTCATCAAGCAGCTGATGGCCGACACGGGCGCGCTGTTCGGTGGTGAACACTCGGCGCACTACTACTTCGCGCGCAACTTCAACGCCGACAGCGGCCTCATCGCGTCGCTGATGGTGATGGCCGAGGTCGGTCGCTCCGGCCGTCCGCTGTCGGAGGTGCGCAAGCCCTACGAGCGGTACGCGTCGAGCGGTGAGATCAACACCCAGGTGAGCGATGCCGATGCCGTGATCGAGCGGGTGAGCGAGCACTACGCGTCGTTCGGGCAGGACCGCCTCGACGGCCTCACCGTGGACTGCGGTACCTGGTGGTTCAACCTGCGCCCGTCGAACACCGAGCCGCTGCTGCGCCTCAACCTCGAAGCACCCGACCGCGAAGCGTGCGACGACGGCGTCGCCGAAGTGCTCGCCCTCGTCACCAGTTAGCCACCGTCGATCTGCCGACACACCTGCGGCCGCAGCGGTGGCGTGCAGAGGCGTCGCACCATCCGTCCGTCACCCGAACCCGTCGAGGAGAATCCACCATGTCACTGGCACCCGAGCTGCTCGAGATCCTGGCCTGCCCCGAGGACAAAGGGCCGCTCTACTACGTGGAGAGCGAGTCGATGCTCTACAACCCGCGCCTGCACCGCCGCTACGACGTCCGCGACGACATCCCCGTGATGTTGATCCCCGAGTCCACGACGGTCGACGACAGCGAGCACGAGCGGATCATGCAGCTCGTCGAATCGGGCTCGATCGCACCGACCTTCACCGAATCGTCGGATTCCGACTGAGAAGTTTTCCTCCAGTTCTGCCTGGTCAGAGCCGATGACAACGAAGGATCGGCGTTCCATGCGTCGCTCGTATATGACGAAAGGGTTACAATCTCCGCCCATGCGTGCTCGAACATGGATCAAGCGGCTGGTCGTCGTGGCGACACTCGGCGTGGCGACGGCCGGGGTGCTGCCGCCGACGCTGCCCACCTCACCGGCCGTCTCGGCCGACGGCATGGGCGCCGGTGGTGAGTTCCACCCGCTCACCCCCGAGCGCATCCACGACACCCGTAAGGGGATCAACGACCTGGTGCGTCCCGGCAAGAAGGCGACGTCCACCTCCGGCAGCAGCTACACGGTGCAGATCGCCGGTGAGGGCGGTGTGCCCGCCGACCCCGCCGACGTGCTCGCCGTGGTGCTCAACGTCACGGTCGCCGACCCGGAGGCGCGGGGCAACCTCGGCATCAGCCCCAGCGGCAGCGCCGCCGGGACGTCCTCGCTCGTCAACTTCCTGCCTGGCCGCAACGTGCCCAACCTGGCGATCGTCGGCGTCGGATCCGACGGCAAGGTGTCCGTGAAGCTCACCACCGTCTCGCCCTCGAGGGCCCACGTGATCATCGACGTGTTCGGCTGGATCTCCAAGTCGGGCGCCGACGTGACCGCAGGTGCCCGCCTGATCCCCGTTCCGCCCGGCCGCATCGCCGACACCCGCAAGAGCGGTGGAGCACTCGGCGGCGGCGAGTCGCTGTCGGTGCAGATGCGTGGCGCCGACGCCTCCGACCCCGACGTGACCGACATCGTCCCGGCTCGCGACACGGTGTCGGCCGTGATGGTGAACATCACCGCCGTCAACCGGCAGAACGGCAGCAGGGCGACCAACGTCTCGGCGACCCCCGTCCTGCAGACCAGTGCGGCCACCACGTCCAACACCAACGTGCCGGCCGGAGCGGTGAAGGCCAACACGGCCATCGTGCCGATCGGGCCCGACGGCAAGGTGCACTTCCGCAACAACGCCGGCAACCTCCACCTCGCGATCGACGTGCTCGGCTACTTCGAGGCCGTCGACGACGACGCCACGACCGGGCGGATCATCCCCCTCGACGCACCGTTCCGCGCCTTCGACACCCGTGGTGCAGCGTTCGGCAACGTGCCGCTCGGGCACGGCACCCAGGAGGACTGGAGCTTCCGGAAGTTCGCGCAGTCCGTCACACTCGGCGACACCGTGCTCGACCAGCAGTCGGCGTTGATCGGCAACCTCACCGGCGCCCGGTTCGCCCCGCTCGCCGACTGGGCGTCGAAGACCACGTACCTCTCGGCCTATCCGGGGGGGACGTCACGCCCGACCACGTCGAACGTGAACGTGCCGCTCGGCGAGAACGTGCCGAACATGTCGCTGCTCACCTACGGCACCTCCGACGGCGACCCCTACGTGCTCCAGGTGTACAACAACTCGGGCAGCATCCACTACGTCCTCGACGTCTACGCAATCGTCCTGAAGTAGGGCCCGCGGCCCCTGCCGGGCCCGGTAGAATGGCGGGCACCGAATCGCCGGGCTGATTCGATCGGTGCCTGAAGGCCCCTGCCCGGTTCGCACGACCACGAACCACGGAGGCTTTCCATGACCGACACCGCCACCCCGCAGACCGCCACGTCCTCACTCGCGACCCGCAAGGACTTCCGCGTCGCCGATCTCTCCATGGCTCCGTTCGGGCGCAAGGAGATGATCCTCGCCGAGCACGAGATGCCGGGGCTGATGGCGCTGCGCGAGGAGTACGGCGAGTCGAAGCCGCTCGCCGGCGCCCGCATCTCGGGGTCGCTGCACATGACGATCCAGACCGCCGTGCTGATCGAGACGCTCACGGCGCTCGGCGCCGAGGTGCGCTGGGCGAGCTGCAACATCTTCTCCACCCAGGACCATGCCGCGGCCGCCGCCGTGGTCGGTCCGAACGGCACACCGGAGGATCCCCAGGGCGTGCCCGTGTTCGCCTGGAAGGGCGAGACCCTGGAGGAGTACTGGTGGTGCACCGACCAGATGATGACCTGGCCCGACGCCGCCGACGGCACCCGCTACGACGGCCCGAACATGATCCTCGACGACGGCGGTGACGCCACGATGCTGCTGCACAAGGGCGTCGAGTACGAACGGACCGGCGCCGTCCCCGACCCGACCGAGGCATCCAACCCCGAGCTGGCGATCGTGCTGGGGCTGCTGCAGCGCACCCTGAAGAGCGATCCGGGCAAGTGGACCCGCATGGCGGCCGGCATCAAGGGCGTCACCGAGGAGACCACCACCGGCGTGAAGCGGCTCTACAAGATGATGGCCGACGGCGAGCTGCTGTTCCCGGCGATCAACGTCAACGACTCGGTCACCAAGTCGAAGTTCGACAACCTGTACGGGTGTCGCCACTCGCTCGTCGACTCGATCTCCCGGGCCACCGACGTGATGATCGGCGGCAAGACCGCAGTCGTGTGCGGCTACGGCGACGTGGGCAAGGGTTGCGTGCAGTCGCTGCAGGGCCAGGGTGCCCGCGTGATCGTCACCGAGATCGACCCGATCAACGCGCTGCAGGCCGCCATGGAGGGCATCCAGGTGCTGCCGCTCGAGGACGTGGTCGACACGGCCGACATCTTCGTGTCGGCCACCGGCAACGCCGACATCATCACGATCGACCACATGCTGCGCATGAAGCACAACGCCATCGTGTGCAACATCGGGCACTTCGACAACGAGATCGACATGGCCGGTCTGGCCCGCTCGGGCGCCGTGCGCGACGAGCTGAAGCCGGGCACCGACGTGTGGCGCTTCGACGACGGCCACCAGGTGATCATTCTCGCCGAGGGACGCCTCGTGAACCTCGGTTGCGCCACGGGCCACCCGAGCTTCGTGATGTCGTGCTCGTTCACCAACCAGGTGATCGCCCAGATCGAGCTGTTCAACAATCTCGCTGCGTATCCGCTCGGCGTGTACGTGTTGCCCAAGCATCTCGACGAGAAGGTCGCCAGCCTGCACCTCGATGCGCTCGGCGTGAAGCTCACCCAGCTCACCGACGAGCAGGCCGAGTACCTCGACCTGGATCCGTCGGGCCCCTTCAAGCCCGAGAGCTACCGCTACTGATCGCGCCGACGTGTGGATCGTCCGGGCTCCTCGGCGCCCGGACGATCCACACCTCGAATCCGTTGCGCGGGCGCCGATCCCCGGCGTCCAGCGTGCGCGCAGAATTCAGAGTTCGGCGGGGACGAGCTGCGTGGACCGGATGGTGAGGCGGGGGAGGAACACCTGCACCAGTGGGCCGATGCCGAACGCGAACACGGCGGTGCCGATGCCGATCGAGCCGCCGAGCAGGACCCCGATCGTGAGCACGACCACCTCGATGCCCGTGCGGGCGAGCCGGATCGACACGCCTCGGCCGGCCACGCGCTGACGGGCCAGGCCGGTCATCAGACCGTCGCGCGGGCCCGGTCCGAGGCCCGCACCGATGTAGAAGCCGGACCCGATGCCGATCAGCACCACGCCGCCCAGCATCATCGGGAAGCGCACGAGCAGGCTGTCGGGTTCGGGGATCCAGGGCAGCACCAGGTCGACCACCAGCCCGATCTCGACGGCGTTCAGCACGGTGCCGAGCCCGGGCTGCTCGCGCAGCGGGATCCACAACAGCAGCAGCGTGATGCCCGTGAGGATGATCACGGTGCCCACCGGGATGCCGGTGAGTTCGCTGACGCCGGTGTGGAAGACGTCCCACGGTGCGGCACCGAGGTCGGCGTGCAGGATCAGGGCGATGCCCACGCCGAACAGCCCGAGCCCGAACACGCAGCGGGCGATGCGTTCACCCGGGCGATCGGTGGGGACGAAACGGTGCACGGCGGCACGCTAACGGCCGCACACACCCCCCACGATGCCGGAATCGACCCCACCCGGGGCGGACGCCGGCGAACCTGGTGACACCCCTTGGTGATGCTGGTCGACATGATGTTCCAGACTCGTTGTGCCGGATGCGACACCCCCGGGCCGGCCGTGTGCACCACCTGCCGGTTCGCACTCGTCGGCCGCCAGCCACGACCGGCGGCCAACGGTGTGCACGCCGCGTTGGCGTTCACCGGCCGTGCCCGCGACGTGGTACTGGGGTTCAAGTACCGCAATCGCCGCCAGGTGGGCGCCCATCTCGCCGGGCTCGTCGTCAATCGCATCGTGGCCAACGGCGACCAGCACCGCATCGACGTGGTCACCTGGGCGCCCACCAGCACGGCGCGACGCCACGAGCGCGGTTTCGACCAGGGCGAGGTGGTCGCCCGCCACGTCGCCCGGCAGCTCGGGGTTCCCTGCCGTCGGCTGCTCGACCGGCACGGCCGGCGCAGCCCCTCGCAGACCGGTCGCACGCGCTCCGAACGGCTGCACGGGGTGGCATTCCGGGCCCGTCCGGGCCTCGCCGGGCGACGCGTGCTCGTGGTCGACGACGTGGTCACCACCGGCGCCACCCTGCAGGCCGCCCGTCGGGCGCTCGACGCGACGTCGGTCGCCGAGGTGTTGCTCTATGCCGTCGCCGCCACGCCGGCGTCCCGGGCCGCCTCGCGGGTGCCGGTCGGCGCAGCGCCCGGTGCGCGTCACCTGCGGGCGGTCCCCACGACACCGTCGGCCTCCGCAGCCTGAGCCGCAACGGCGCCCGCAGCCCGCAGCGGTAGGCTCGACCACTGCATGGGAATCCTGGATCGCATCCTCCGCGCCGGTGAAGGCAAGAAGCTCAAGGCGCTCGAGGGCATGGTGCCCGACATCAACGCACTCGAGCCCGAGATGGAGCGGCTCACCGACGACGCACTCAAGGCCAAGACGCCCGAGTTCCGGCAGCGCATCGACAACGGCGAAGAGCTCGACGACCTGCTGATCGAGGCGTTCGCCGTGTGCCGCGAGGCCGCCCGCCGCACCATCGGCCAGCGTCACTACGACGTCCAGTTGATGGGTGGCGCGGCGATGCACTTCGGCTGGGTCGCCGAGATGAAGACCGGCGAGGGCAAGACCCTGGTGTCGACGCTGCCGGTGTACCTCAACGGGCTCAGCGGCAAGGGCGTGCACCAGGTGACCGTCAACGACTACCTGGTACGACGCGACGCCGAGTGGATGGGCCAGATCCACCGTTGGTTGGGTCTCTCGGTGGGCGTCGTCGTGCCCGGCGTGAACCACAGTTCGGCCGAGAAGCGGCGGAACTACGCCGCCGACATCACCTACGGCACCAACAACGAGATGGGCTTCGACTACCTGCGCGACAACATGGCGGGCAAGCGCGACGACAAGGTGCAGCGCGGGCACAACTTCTGCATCGTCGACGAGGTCGACTCGATCCTCATCGACGAGGCCCGCACGCCGCTGATCATCTCCGGTCGCGTGGGCGATGCGGCGAAGCTCTACTACCGCTTCGCCTCGATCGTGCGCTCGCTCAAGCGTGACGTCGACTACGAGGTCGAAGAGGACAAGCGCGTCGTGGTCCCCACCGAGGACGGCATCGAGAAGGTCGAACGGGCCCTCGAGGTCGACAACCTCTACGACAACGTCGACGCCAACCTCGTGCACCAGTTCACCGTGGCGCTCAAGGCCAAGGAGCTCTACCGGCGCGACAAGGACTACATCGTGCAGGGCGGCGAGGTGAAGATCGTCGACGAGTTCACCGGTCGCATCCTCGAGGGACGTCGCTGGTCGGAGGGCATCCACCAGGCCGTGGAGGCCAAGGAGGGCGTGAAGATCAAGGAGGAGAACCAGACCCTCGCCACGATCACGCTCCAGAACTACTTCCGCATGTACGACAAGCTCGCCGGCATGACCGGTACCGCCCAGACCGAGGCGGCCGAGCTGATGAACACCTACGGCCTCGGCGTGGTGCCGATCCCCACCAACCGTCCGCTCGTCCGGATGGATCAGGCCGACCTCATCTACAAGTCGGAGGAGGCGAAGTTCAACGCCATCATCGACGACATCGAGCCGCGCCACGACAAGGGCCAGCCCATCCTGATCGGCACCGCCAGTGTGGGACGCTCCGAGCTCCTGGGGCGGCTGCTCACCCAGCGGGGGATCACCCACGAGGTGCTCAACGCCAAGCAGCACGACCGCGAGGCCGAGATCGTCACGCAGGCGGGCCGCCGCGGTGCGGTCACCGTGGCCACCAACATGGCCGGGCGCGGCGTCGACATCCGTCTCGGGGGCAACCCCGAGGGGCTGGCCGAGCACGACGTGTTGAAGGAGGGCTACACGCCCGATCTGCTCGTCGACGAGTTCGAGATGCCGGTGCCCCTCGACGAGATGCCCGACGACTTCCGCGAGGCGCGGGCCAAGGCCGTTGCCCGTTACCAGGAGCTGCTCGCCCAGTACGAGGCGCAGTGCGACGCCGAGGGCGACGAAGTGCGCGCCCTCGGCGGGCTGTACGTGATCGGGTCCGAACGCCACGACAGCCGCCGTATCGACAACCAGCTGCGCGGCCGGTCGGGCCGTCAGGGCGACCCCGGCGAGAGCCGGTTCTTCCTCAGCCTCGACGACGATCTGATGCGCCTGTTCGCCACCGGCGCCCTCAACTACGTGATGGGCCGCGCCCTGCCCGACGACGAGGCCATCGAGGCGAAGATGGTCACCAAGGCGATCGAGCGGGCACAGACCACCGTCGAGACCAAGAACGCCGAGATCCGCAAGAACGTGCTCAAGTACGACGAGGTGATGAACCAGCAGCGCAAGGTGATCTACCAGCGCCGCGACCAGATCCTCGACGGTGAGGACCTGCGTGCCGCGGCGATGGAGTACCTCGCCGATGCGGTCGATGCGCTCATCTCCACGCACTGCGCGTCGGTGGCCGACGACGAGTGGGACCTCGACGGGCTCGCCAAGGAGCTGGGCACCTACTGGCCCAACTCCATCACCGAGGAGCAGTTGCGGGCCACCGGTGACACCGACGACATCTACGACCTCGTGATGGCCGACGCCACGGCGCACTACGAGCGGCGTGAGCAGGAGATGGGCGAGAGCGTGCTGCGCCAGGTGGAACGCCAGGTGATGCTGCGCATCATCGACCAGCGCTGGCGCGAACACCTCGAGGAGATGGACTACCTGCAGGGCGGCATCAACCTGCGGGCGATGGGCCAGAAGGACCCGCTCACGGAATGGCAGCGCGAGGGCTTCGAGATGTTCGGGGCGATGATGACCGGCATCGCACAGGACTTCGTGAAGTACGTGATGCACGTCCAGGTGGTGCAGAACCAGTCGCCGGCACCGGTCGACGAACCGATGGTGAAGAACCTGCAGACCACGTCGTCCGACGACGTCGAGTCGACCGGCTTCGCCGACGCCGCACGTGCGGCGGTCGCCGAGGGCGATCTGCCTCCCGAGGCGGCACCTGCACAGGCGCCGGTCAAGCAGCAGACGGTGGTGAAGGACGACTTCTCCAAGACACCGCGCAATGCGCCCTGCCCGTGCGGGTCGGGCAAGAAGTTCAAGCAGTGCCACGGCGCTGCCTGACCCGGAGCCTCGATGCGCGACTTCACGCCTGACATCCGCGACCTCGGCCGCCGTCTGACCGAGGCGGCGACGTACCTGAACATCTCCGACAACCGTGAGCGTTTCGCGGTGCTCGAGGCCGAGATCTCCGATCCCGCACTGTGGGACGACCAGGAACGGGCGAAGAAGCTCAACGCCGAGTACGCCGACATCAAGGACGACCTGACCACGTTCGACGCGCTCACCGAACAGATCGCCGACGTGGAGGTGCTCCACGAGCTGGCGCGTGAGGAGGGTGACGAGAGTCAGGAGCCCGACATCGAGGCCGCCATCGCCGACGTGTCGGCGACCCTCGACCGGCTGGAGCTGCGCAGCCTCTTCACCGGCGAGCACGACGACAGCGACTGCATCGTGCAGATCAACGCGAAGGACGGTGGTGTCGACGCCCAGGACTTCTCCGAGATGCTGCTGCGGATGTACGAGCGCTGGTGCGAACGCCGGGGTTTCACGATCACCCTCAACGGGGTGTCGGAAGGCCAGGAAGCCGGGATCATGTCGGCCGAGGTCACGATCAGCGGGCGGTACGCGTACGGCCTGATGAGCGCCGAACGGGGCACGCACCGGCTGGTGCGGATCAGCCCGTTCGACAACCAGGGGCGTCGCCAGACGTCGTTCGCGGCGGTGCAGGTGTGGCCGCTGCTCGAGGACGTCGACGTCGACATCGACGAGTCCGACATCCGCATGGAGGTCTTCCGGGCCTCGGGCGCCGGCGGTCAGCACATCAACAAGACGTCGTCGGCGGTGCGGCTCATCCACGAGCCGACGGGGCTGGTGGCCAGTTCGCAGGAGGAGCGCAGCCAGCTCCAGAATCGCGAGCGGGCGATGGGTCGGCTCACCGCGATGATCGCCGCCAAGGCCGAGGAGGACCGGGCCGCCGAACTCGACTCGATCGCCGGAAAGCAGGCCCAGGTCGGTTGGGGCAGCCAGATCCGCAGCTACGTCCTGCAGCCGTACCAGATGGTGAAGGACCTGCGCACGGAGATCGAGACCAGCAACGTGCAGGGTGTGCTCGACGGCGACATCGACGAGTTCGTCGAGGGCTACCTCCGCTGGCGCCGCGCCCAGGGCGAATCCGACTGACGTTGCATCCGGTGTCAGACACCAGATGCAACGGGTGACACCGGTCGGCGGGGGAGCAGCGGTACCCTTTGCGAGCCCCGTTTCCGGGCAGGAACCTCATGATTCGACTCGAGAACGTCACCAAGAGCTATTCGCAGGAGGTCGTCGCGCTGCGCGACGCCAGCTTCGACGTCGCCAAAGGCGAGTTCGTGTTCCTCGTCGGCCCCTCGGGGTCCGGCAAGAGCACGCTGCTGCGCATGCTCAACCGTCAGGATCGCCCCGAGCGCGGCGCCGTCTGGGTCGCCGGCCGCAACATCGTCGACATGCCGCCGGGCCGCGTGCCGCACCTGCGCCGCAACATCGGCAACATCTTCCAGGACTACAAGCTGCTGCTCGAGAAGAACGTGTTCGAGAACGTCGCCTTCGC
>Ga0102937_1001415_pt1 | contig 10961 bp, 7 predicted proteins | sample SalPonR2_B_D1_MG_FD_78213 | JGI IMG/M metagenome (GOLD analysis project Ga0102937, IMG submission 78213) | Salt pond soil microbial communities from South San Francisco under conditions of wetland restoration - Salt Pond MetaG R2_B_D1_MG | ecosystem: Environmental > Aquatic > Marine > Intertidal... | reverse complement strand
GAAACAAGTTCACAGCTGATAAATAACCTTGGAGGAATGGCAACCATCAAAAGCTATGGTGCGGAGGCATTTGAAAATGATAGAATATCAAACCTCTCGCAAAAGTATAAGGAAGCAAATCAGAGTGTTATTCGGCTGAGTGCAGCATTTGTTCCCTTAATTCGGATGCTGATTCTGACGGGTTTTATTGGAATTCTGATATTTGCCGGTTTCAAGACGCTGGATGGTGAGATGGAGGTGGGGCTATATAGCGTACTCATATTTGTAACCCAGCGATTGCTTTGGCCCCTTACCCGTCTTGGCGAAACGTTTGATCTGTACCAGCGTGCCATGGCCAGTACAAAGCGCGTAATGGAATTGCTGAAAACAGAGGAAACTCTCAACGATGGAAGCATTGATCTGCAGCCCGGGAATGTTGACGGATCATACAGGTTTGAAAATGTATCGTTTAGATACCAGTCGGGTGGTCCTGTGATTCGGAATTTGAATCTTAAAATTGATTCAGGCGAAACCGTTGGCATCGTTGGAGCCACCGGCGCCGGAAAAAGCAGCTTAATTAAACTTTTGATGCGCTTTTATGATGTTACAGAGGGCCGCATTCTGCTGGATGGGAAAGACATTCGTACTTACAGGCTGAAAGACCTGACCAGAGCTGCAGGTCTGGTTAGCCAGGATGTATTTCTATTTCAAGGGACCGTTGCCGAAAATATTCGGTATGGCACATTTAATGCTTCAGAAGAAGAGGTGGAAGAAGCTGCAAAGCTTGCAGAAGCGCACGATTTTATAAATGAACTGGATGAAGGATACAACACTATTGTTGGAGAGCGAGGCCAAAAACTATCAGGCGGACAGCGCCAAAGAATATCCATTGCGCGGGCTATACTAAAGAATCCTCCAATTCTGATCCTCGATGAAGCCACATCAGCTGTTGATAACGAAACCGAAGCAGCCATTCAACGCTCTTTATTCAGAATAGCAAAAGAGAGAACCACCATTATCATAGCTCACAGACTTTCTACCATTCGTCATGCAGATAAAATATTTGTTCTCGAGCAGGGTGAGCTTGCCGAGTCGGGTACGCACGAAGAGCTGGTGCAGAAAAATGGAATATATAAGCAGCTCTGGATGGTGCAATCTGGCGAGATGGTCATCTGACCAAGCAGGGTTGAAAAAATGAGGCAGGATATCATTCATTTTTAAGGGATGTTTGATATACTGAAGCTATTATCTGAATTCAAAAAAATTGAGAAGGTGAAGTTTACACGTGATGAACTAATTAACAGGCACAGGCTATCCAGACCACAGGCAGATGATTTCCTGGGGTATAAAACCGAGCCTCCTGACCGCGCCACTCAAATGAAAAAATTAAGAGAGCTTGGTTATTTCTTAAAGCTGATGGAGGAGATGAAAAGCGAAGGCCTGGATCCAATTGTTTTAAAGGGGCCGGCTCTTTCGGAGAAAATTTATGGAGATCCGTTTTACAGAACATTCAACGATTTCGACCTGCTTTTTCATCCCAAAGATCTTTCGAAAGCCATACAATTTTTTAATGACAGAGGTTTTAAGGGCACAAAATTTAACTGGCCATCATCCCCTAAAAAGCAGAAAGCCGTTACGGATCTGATTAATCAATACTTTATCTATCACCCGGAGCACCAGGTAAACATCGAAATCCACTGGAAGTTATTTGACAGACGTTTTGCCGATCCCTCTGTTGCCGAAAAACTTGTTTGGGAAAACACAACAGCGGTTGAGATCAACGGCCATGCTATAAAAACAGTTGACAGCGAATTTGAACTGCTATATTTGGTTATTCACGGGAGTCTGCACGCCTGGTTTCGGTTGAAATGGCTGATGGATGTTCACCAGATTATAACACATAATCCAGTTGACGAAAAACGCTTCAAAACGCTAACCAGAAAACTTGGTGCAGAACGATTTGTAAGTGTTTGCAACGGTGTATTAGCTCATATATTTCAGAATTCTAAATTACTTCCATGTGATGAATTAACCAATTATCGCCTTGTTGAAGAGGCTGTATATCAGATAAAGAGGCCGGAGAACGACCCTTTTGATACGTTTAATAATACAGTGCGGCAGGTTCGCTATCAGCTTGCTCTTTCGGGGAAGTGGCAATACAAGAGTGATATAATCAGAACGTTGCTGTTTAACAAGCGCGACCTTAACATTTCGTGGCTGCCGGCGGGAAAATGGATACTTTTTTTTTCCCGGCCATTAACTTTTATGATGAGAAAATTTGGATGGATAACCTAAACTTTCATATTTAGAGTGCGTTACTTACGGGAATAAATTTATTAGAAATTATGGGCATCTTTTTATGGCTGCTGCTGGTGGTTGCGGTAATCGTGGGGCTTACAGTTAAGTTTAAGCTTCATCCGTTCCTTGCTCTGCTTTTTGGGGCGCTGGTTATGGGTTTTTTAGGCGGTATTGATCCCTCCACCATCATTGGAATACTGGCAGATGGTTTTGGCTCCACACTTACAAGCATCGGCATTGTGATTGCAGCGGGTGCGATTATCGGTGAATATCTGGACCGCAGCGGCGGTGCGAAAATACTCGCTAACAAAATTCTTGATGCAGTAGGTGAAAAAAACTCTCCTTTATCTATGGGCGTTACCGGCTATATCGTATCAATCCCCGTGTTTTGCGATTCCGGTTTCATTGTATTATCTGCGCTGAATAAGGCGATCTCGAAAAGGGCGGGGGTTCCGCTGGCTGTGTTAGCGGTTGCGCTTGCTTCCGGGCTTTATGCCACCCACGTATTTGTGCCCCCTACACCGGGGCCTCTTGCGGCTGCCGCAACGCTTGGAGCAGATGTTGGTTGGGTTCTTATTCTCGGTCTGATTGTCTCCATTCCCGTCATGATCGTAGCTTTGGTATGGGCAACAAAAGGCTGCAAGAATTTTAAAATAGAGTATGATTTTGAAGAAACAGAGCCCGATGAAAACTATATTGCCCCTTCTTTTACACTGGCTGTTATTCCCATCTTAACGCCGATCGCTTTAATAGCTTTAAAATCAATATCAGAGCTGCCATCAGCCCCCTTTGGAGAATCGTTACTATTTGAGCTGTTTGTATTTATTGGCAGCCCCATCATTGCGCTGTTAATAGGGGCATCTCTCTCTTTTTTGATGGTGCGAACTGGCAATAAAATAAAACATCAGTGGCTCGAAGAAGCTTTGAAAAAGGCCGGTACGATTATTCTTATAACCGGAGCAGGGGGCGCTTTTGGTGCAATACTTAGGGAAACAAACCTTGGAGAGTTTGCAGCTCAGTTCACAGAGATTGGCGGACTGGGGATGGCTATCCCGTTTATCATTGCTGCATTTTTAAAAACAGCACAAGGCTCATCCACAGTGGCAATTATTACAGCTGCTGCCATTACAGCCCCGCTTCTGGAGCCACTCGGTTTCGATTCAACAATGGGAACGGCGTTGGTGGTACTTGCAATAGGGGCAGGTTCTCTCACTATTTCGCACGTAAACGACAGCTACTTTTGGGTAGTTGCAAAATTTTCTGAAATGGACACATCCACAGCTTTGAAAACCCATACCATTTCAACGCTTTTGATGGGATTCACAGGATTGTTCACAGTGCAGATTCTGGCGTGGATTCTGCTTTAATTCTCTATTGGCTATTAAAATCCATAGAGTATAAATGCAGCCCAGTTTTTGGGTTCTGAAAACTCAGGGTATTCAATTAATTCCAGTTTGGCAGCCCTGAGAGCTTCAGAATATTCGTATCCCTGTTCTATCTTATTATAGAAGTTTATCATGAGCCGCGATGTAGGCTGGTCATTTACCCTCCACATGGAGACAGCAAGATTGGAGACACCGGCATAAATAAAGGCCCTCGTAAACCCGATGACTCCCTCACCTCTGTAGAGTGTGCCAAGGCCTGTCTCACAGGCACCCAAAACGGCAAGATCAGCATCAAAACGCAAATTATAAATATCGTTCACATACAGTATACCGCTCTCTTCTTCACCCCATAGCGCAATACCAGACAGGTCGGGGTTTGATTCATTTATAAACGCATGAGTTGCAAAGTGTAAAAATCCATACTGATCAAGTTCACGATTCAGGAAGTTCTCTTTTGAGGCTTCTTTATGAAGCAGAATCTCAGCTGTTTCGGGAAAGAGATAGTCATAAACCGATTTTTTTTTGCGGAAAATTCCAGCTATTTCCCGGGTTTCAAATTCTGTTAGCGGCAGGGGCGTAAGTCTGCTCAATGTTCGTTCAGTGTATAGTTCTGTACTTCTTTCATCAACGCTTTGATTAAAAGGTGCTAGTGCAAGAAGATTTCGCGGATTACTGCTTCTTTCGCGATTCATGTAGTCAAGTACGGTAATGGAGGGAGCATAGCTGATTGTATAATCGTGCATCAAAAAAGGATAGCTGTTGTAATAAGCATCTTGCCCGGGGTCTTCAGTTAACAGCATCTCAAAGGGCAGGTAGTAGAGAGACTCATCCGGTATAATGATGATTGATTCAGTGGTAATTTTCTCAGCAACCGGTTTAAATAAGGTAGAATAGAGTAATCTGCTTTGTGTTTGCAATGTCTCTGAATCACCGTTCAGTGCAGATTCTCTTAAGAGCTCAACAGACGCTTTAATATTTACTGATGTCTCAATGTATTCAACATTTGTATCCGTCGGGTTAACCGTAATGGCCATCCAAAAATCATCGCCTTTAATATATTTGAGAATCGTTTGATTATCCGAAAGCATCTCTTGTGCCTGTTCTTTATCAACCAGGTTTAGGCTAAATTTTAGTTGATGATATACTGGAAATCGTTCTTCAAGAAGTTGAGTATACTCCTCCAGCTGTTGTTTGAGGGTAAAAAGTGAATCTCTTTGCTCTTCGAGCCGTATCGGATCGGCATCATCTCCTTTATTCTGTTCCAGGGCGAGCTGCTGATAGTGATGAGCAATTGACTGGTTCAATTCTGTTTCCCTGACAAGTATATTTTCCGGCACGCCTGCAAACTCTTTCGCTTCAGCCTCTTGTATCAGTTCAAGGGCCAGTCGCGAACGGCTGCGTTCACTGAATCGGATTATTTCATCAAGCCACTGAGGATCATTCGTTCGTTCCAAGAGGTGATAGGCTGCTTTAATCGCATTTGAATAAACGGTGTGGTTACTGTCAATCAGGTTCAGCTTTGATGCTTCGCTTTTGTATAGAAATTGCAGATAATCAATGGTATCAGAAGCCTGTTCAAAAAGTTCGAATGACCGTAATAATGAGTTTTGAGTGCCGGATTGATCAAAGATTCGAAGCTCTGTTTCAGCCAGTTCTTTTAGGGCGTCGAGGTAATAAAAAGGGGATGATAATTTTTCCAAATCTTCTTCAGCAGAAACTTCTCCTGGCGCACGGCCGGTTATCATATAAATAGCACGGGAGAAATGATTTTTTGCTTCTTCAAGACGGTCTTCACTGGCGAAGGATTTGCCCGTTCTGATTAAAGTTTCCCAAATGTCGGGGTGCTTCGGCCCCATTGTAGCCCTGGCGATAGAGGCCGCTTCCCGATATTGGTCTCTGGCCTTTTCATGTACACCTATTTCAGCCAAAATATTTCCATACTGTATAATGGGAGAAACCAGTTCGGGATGGACATCGCCAAAAATATTACGGCGTACATCAATAGAGAGCCTGGCATTTTTTAGTGCTGCTTCAGAGTTTCCGTTTTGCATATACAATGCAGATAGATTCGCATAACCAATGGCTGTTTCAGGGTGTTCCGGCCCAAGTATTTCCTCTTTAATTCGTTGCGCCTCTTCAAATAGTTCGAGCGACTCATCAATGTCATTCATTCCGAAGTAGCTTACAGCAGCATTGTTAAGGGCAGCTGCATAAAGAGAGTTATGCTTCCCCCGGTTATTCTCAACAATGTCTGCGGCTTGTACAAAGTAATCACCGGCAGTTCCATAATCACCAACATCGTAGTAAATGCTACCTAAGCTATTATAGACATAAAATAGCTGCTGATGATTATCACCAAAGTTCTCCTTAACCAACTCGAGATTGGTCTGGTAGTGATCCATTGCACTATCGATGTCCCCTAGTTTCCAGTAGCTGACGCCCATATTATTGTAAGTCTGTGTCAGGACTTTGATGACCTCAATCGATTGGTCCATATTTGAGACAATACGCAGTGCGCTGCTGTAGTTCTCAATAGCTGTTTTATAATCACCCTCTGTATCTCTGTTACTTCCCTTTAAAAGAAATAAACGGGCTTTTCTAATACCGCCAATATTGTGATCATTGATTAATGATTCTGCTTGTTCCTCATATTCTATGGCGGCATTTATATTTGCTTCGTTACCTTCGAAATAAGAAAGCTGAACATAAAATTCAGGATGAAGCGTATGATGCTCCAGCTTATTTTCAGAAATTTTTTGGAGTCCGAAGGCAATTTGCTCCTTAAAAAGCTTTTTTTCTCCAAGCATTCTGAAAACGCTAGCCTTAATAAGGGCAGAGTGTATACACGCTTCATTTAAATCCGATTTACAAAGCACTGGCTGCAGATCGTCTAATAAAGCAACAGATTTATCATAATTTTCAAGTCGATAGTACTGTTCAGCTTCTGAAAACTGTTGCAAAAGATCGGCGTTTGACTGTCCAAAAACCCAACCGGCCTGAAGAGGGATAAAAAAGATAAAAAGACCCGCAAGTACTTGTTTTGATATAGCCATAGTTGTACGATTTTAAGCAAAAATCAATTTTCTATTTTACTGAACGTCGCTCAAAAACCAAAACAAAAATGGTTAACTCACAGGAATTCCTATGGTAAAGGGTAAAATTGACAATAAAAACAGATATTACTCACCAAAAAGTGCGTTTACAAATGCTACGCGGTCGAAAACCTGAAGGTCTTCTATCTGCTCACCCACGCCAATATATTTAACTGGAACACTTAATTCGTTGGATACGCTAATAACTATGCCGCCTTTTGCGGTTCCGTCGAGCTTGGTGAGGACCAGTCCCGTTACGTCCACAACCTCAGTAAATGCTTTTGCCTGCTGCATCGCATTTTGGCCGGTTGAGGCATCCAGCACGAGTAAAATTTCGTGAGGGGCACCATCAACGACTTTACCCATCACCCGCTTGATTTTGCCAAGCTCCTGCATCAGTGATTTTTTATTGTGAAGTCGTCCGGCGGTGTCAATAAGCGCAATATCCGCACCTTTGGATTTGGCAGAAGCGGCCGTGTCGTACGCCACAGCTGCAGGGTCGGCATTTTGCCCCTGTTGGATAATGGAGACACCGGCTCGCTCGCTCCAGATGGTAAGCTGGTCTACAGCTGCAGCCCGGAATGTATCTGCGGCACCAAGCACCACATGTTTGCCTGCTCGTTTATATAGGTGAGCTAATTTACCGATTGTAGTGGTTTTGCCCACACCATTAACTCCTACAATGAGTACAATATGTGGCTTGTGTTCAAATTCTGCATCAAATTCTGCGGGCTGATCAGGGCGGCTCTCTTTTAAAAGGGCCGTGATCTCTTCCCGCAATATTCGCTGAAGTTCACTCTGGTTGATGTATTTATCCCGGGCAACACGATCTTCAATACGGTTGATGATCTCTATGGTTGTTTTAACACCCACATCTGAAGTAATGAGAGCATCTTCAAGGTCATCAAGAGTTTCGGCATCAACAGTATCTTTTCCTGCAATTGATTTACCTATTTTATTCAGCAGGCCTTCTCGGCTTTTTTCAACGCCTTTATCGAGTTTCTCTTTCTTTTTTAATCCAAGTTTATCTAATAAACCCATGGTTAGTTTTCTAAGTGTTCAAAAATATTGCTTACAGAGTGCAAACATTAATTGAAGTCCACTCCGTCGATAATAATTTTTTTGTAGCGGTAAATATAATCAATTAGTGAATAGACCATAGCAGCGGCCGATAGAATCATTAGTGTGGTTTGTGCTGTTTCGGCTTCCCTGAAAAAGAAGATCGAAATCCAGTAAAATGTCATAATATTAACCGAAACTTTTCCCGACATGATGGACATCGCCACCTTCCCGCGCCGTCTTTTGATGATGCCGGAACCCGTCATAATCAGTAAGTCGCGAATTACACCGAGAACAAAATACCAAACGGGGATCCATCCGATACTCACCGTGTATAGAAACAGAAAAAATGCCGCCAGTTTATCGGCAACAGGGTCCAATACCTTTCCGAGCTCGGTAATTTCATTTGTCCAGCGAGCTACCAGTCCGTCCAGATAATCAGAAAAAACGCCGTATCCTATTAGTACAAGAATAGGCCAGGTGATTTCACGGCCATTATTCATATGCAGGTAGATAATAGGAGCGACAACCAAAACCCGTGTTAATGAGATAAAGTTTGACCATGTGACAATATGATCTTTAACCAATACCTTTTTACCATCAATGTTAGAGGCTTCTCTCATGGAAGGTTTTATTGTATTTTTATGAATAAGCCTTAATAATACACTTTTTAATATAGATATATGCAAATGAATAGGAGCGATTTACCGGATTTAAGCAGAGATTTGGAAAAACTTGGAGAGAAGGAAAAAACGTCGAAGCGTGTTTTTGACGGGAAACTGCTACAAGTTTATTACGATGATGTACTACTTCCCGATGGTAATGAATCTTCAAGGGAGTGGATCAAGCATCCCGGCGCGAGTGCAGTGGTACCCGTTTTCGAAGATGGTTCCATAATGCTGCTTCGTCAATTCCGTTATCCTCCCCAAAAAGTGTTTCTTGAAGTGCCGGCCGGCAAACTCGATCCCGGTGAGTCGCCGGAATCGACGGCAAAAAGAGAGTTGTTGGAAGAAAGCGGGCTAAACTGCCGCAACCTTCAGCGAACAGGTTCGTTTTACCCGGCAATTGGGTACGCCGATGAAATTATCTATAGCTTTGTGGCCTGGAATCTGGATATTCAAAACAGCGAACTTGATGAAGATGAGTTCCTGCTAAACTACCGCGTCTCTTTTTCTGATGCGCTGAAAATGATATCAGAAGGTGCAATTCAGGACGCAAAAACAATCTGTACAATTATGAACGCTGCAAATTGGTGGAAAAAGCACTCCCCATTCAGTGTGAAACTGGATTTGTGAACCAAGCTAATTAATCAGATACAAAGCTGTATATTGAGAAATAGGCATATAAAAAATCAGAGAACCCATTGTTTTGGGGAACCTTTGCAGCGCCAATTTTTTTGAATTGATATGATCAATAAAACACTTGTTACCGCATTACTGCTTTTTATTACCGGTTCTGCTTTTGTAATTCAGGATACAACAGAGACGGATTCCGTATCGGTTCAAACAGAAACCAATAGCGGTAAAACCGTGAGTATTATTCGTGTGGAAGGCACGATTGGCCCCACGTCTACTCAATATATACAGAGGGGAATCCGCGAATCTCTTGAAAAGGGAGATGAAGCATTGATTATTGAGTTGGATACGCCAGGAGGACTTCTGGACTCAACACAGGATATTGTTCAGGCACTTCTTGGGACAGATCACCCTACGGTCGTTTATGTGTCTCCAAGCGGGGCAAACGCGGGCAGTGCGGGCACGTTTATCACACTGGCGGCTCATATTGCAGCTATGGCTCCGGCTACTAATATCGGTGCAGCCTCACCCGTATCGATGGGAGGCGGTGAGATGGACACCGTGATGCAGAAGAAGATTTTTAACTACTCGGAGAGCTACATTGAGACCATTGCCAAGGAGCGCGACAGGAACGTGGAGTGGGCAAAATCTGCCGTGCGGGATGGTGCATCCATTACTTCGGAGGAGGCGCTCGAAATCAATGTGATAGACCTGATTGCGACCGATGAGCGCGACCTGCTAGAAAAAATTGACGGTATGGAAGTGGCCGGTAAAATTTTAGAAACCAAAGATGCGTCCTCTGAGCGAATACCTGCCAACCTTGCCGAAATCTTTTTTGGATTTATACTGCGACCCGAAGTGATGCTAATTCTCACTCTGGTGGCTATTTACGGCATTGTGGGGGAAGTGACGAACCCGGGTGCAATCATTCCTGGGGTTTCAGGAGTCATCGCTCTTATTCTGCTACTTTATGGCGTTGCAGCGATGCCAATTAACCTTGCAGGATTTTTATTGATCGGATTGGCTATTATATTATTTGTAGCTGAGGCTTTTACGCCTGCTTTTGGCATATTGATTACAAGCGGTGCCGTGGCTTTTTTCCTAGGCGCTTTAATGTTATTTCAGGATCTGCCCGACGAGATGCAGCTATCGATGTATTGGTTAATACCGGCAACAATTTTAACGATGGCATTTTTTGCCTGGATTGTAACCTATGGCGTTAAATCTCTGTTTTTACCATCGCGCACAGGACTGGAAGCAACCGTAGGAAAAACAGCAGAGGTCACCGACACTATTCGTCCCGGGACAGAAGGTAAAGTATTTTTTGATGGCGAATACTGGACGGCAATCAGTGACAGCACCCTGGAGGAAGGAGAACACTGCGAAATCATCGATTTTTCCGGGCTTAAAGTGAATGTTAAACCAATTGCTGAGAAACATTCTACCAGCGGGGAAGCCGCTAAAGGCCAATAACGTATCAAACCGAATATTTAACAACCAAAAAAGGAGAAGCAGTATGGAAGGTCAATTAACGAATATGCTAGTTTGGGTCATTACACTCGTCATATTCCTGTCGGTGTTTTTGCCACAAATGTTTAAAATTATGCGCGAATACGAGCGGGGCGTTGTGTTTCGTCTTGGTAAATATCAATCTACGAAGGGGCCGGGATTTATCATACTAATTCCTTTTATTGATAAGGTTGAGCGGGTTGATCTGCGAGTTCTCACCATTAACGTGGACAAGCAGGAAGCCATTACCAAAGACAACGTAACGGTAAATGTAGACGCTATTACGTTTTTCAGGGTTGTGGATGCCGAAAAAGCCGTGATACAGGTTGAGCGTTATATAGCTG
>Ga0102937_1001404_pt1 | contig 10995 bp, 13 predicted proteins | sample SalPonR2_B_D1_MG_FD_78213 | JGI IMG/M metagenome (GOLD analysis project Ga0102937, IMG submission 78213) | Salt pond soil microbial communities from South San Francisco under conditions of wetland restoration - Salt Pond MetaG R2_B_D1_MG | ecosystem: Environmental > Aquatic > Marine > Intertidal... | reverse complement strand
GATCTGAAAGTCGGTGCGGCACTCGGCACCACTTACGAAACCGAATACCTCGCCTATGCCGAGCAGCAGGGCTGGGGCAAGGACAACTACACCTCCTTCAAATCCGAGAACGATGCCTATCTGGGCCTGTATCAGGGCAAGGTAGACGCAATCATTTCAACCAACACCAACATCGCGACCAAACTGCGTAGCGAAGAGTTCGAAGATTTTGAAGCCGGCCCCTACGTTCCCAACTACGACGACGTTGTTGGCATCATTGCCAAGCGTGACGAGGTTGCCTGGATCAACTATCTGAACCTGTTCCTGGTACGTCAGATTCGCGACGGCAACATGAACGAAGCCTACAACAAGCACTTCGGTACCGATGCGCCTGCCGATCTGATTCAGTCCCTCCGGGACAACAAGTAAGCGCTGATTAGACGGCCGCCAAACAGGCGGCCGTCATTGCATTGGTTCCCGGGTCGGACACTCACCCTCGGGTGTCCTGACCTAAAATTCTGATCACTGCCCTGCTAACAGGGCAGCGGTTGAGTTTCCTACCATTCATAAAATGGCCAAGGTATGGACTACGAATTTCACTGGAACGTTGTGTTCCAGAACATGCCCCAGCTGCTTAACGGTGCCTTCGTAACCCTGCACGTCTCCGTTCTGGCTATGCTTCTGGGCGTTGTGATCGCAATACTGTTGGCGATCGCCAAGATGAACAACACAAAGTTTTTCAGCCAGGTTGCTACGGTCTGGGTGGAGATTGCCCGAAATACGCCAGCCCTGTTCCAGATCTATATGGCTTACTTCGGCCTTGGGGCGTTTGGCATACATCTCAGCCCCTATGTGGCGGTACTGAGCGCTCTGGTCTTCATCAATGCAGGCTACCTGACCGAGACCTTCCGGGGTGGGTTCCAGTCGATTCCGAGCACCCAGTACAGCGCCTCCAAATCTCTGGGCATGACCAGCATCCAGAGCTACCGGTACATCATCCTTCCGCAGATGCTGAGACGCATCTACCACCCGATGACCAACCAGTTTGTCTGGTCGATTCTGATGAGCTCTTTGGGCATTCTCGTGGGCATGAGTGAGCTGTCTGGCACGACTCAGCGTTTGCAGTCACTGTCGTTCAGAACGCTGGAGTTCTTCATTGTGGCGGCGGTTATGTACTTCATCATCACCAAACTGGTGTTGTTCGGGTCATCGTTGCTTGCTCGTAGACTCTTCAAGGGGGAAATCTGATGAATTCCTTATTCACACCCCTGTCCTGGAGCGATAGCGGTCTAATCCTGACCGGCGTCTGGAATACCATCATCATCTCCGTTGTCGCCATCGTAGTGGGCACTATTCTGGGTTTGATCGTCGGTTTTCTTCGCGCCGAGAGTAACCGGGCCGTCAACGTCCTTTTCGGTAGCGTGCTGGACGTTCTCAGAAGCGTTCCCCTGATTATCCAGCTCATCCTGTTCTCCACCTTTGTCGGTGCGATGGGTAATCCATTGGCTCCATTTGTTGCCGGCTCCATTGTGCTTTCCCTGTACACCATGGCCTTCATGAGCGAGGTATTCCGTAGCGGGTTTGAGAGTGTCAGCCCCTCAATGCAGACGGCAGCGCGCTCACTGGGTATGACCAAATGGCAAACCATCTACCACATTCGGTTGCCGATAGGTTTGCGTGCTGTGTTCCCCTCGTGGCTGGGTGTTGCACTGAGCGTAATCAAGGACTCGGCCCTGGTCTCGGTCATAGGTTACATGGAATTGCTTCGCACGTCGGAGCAACTGATTTCAAGAACCCAGCAACCGCTCGAGATCCTGATCGGTGTTGGTATCTTTTACTTCATTATTTCGTACCCGCTGTCCCACTACGGCCGGTATGTTGAGAGGAAAATGGCAATATGATCAGCGTACAGAATGTCCATAAATCCTTTGGCGATCTTGAAGTTCTGAAAGGCGTCAGTCTGGATGTCAAAAAAGGCGAAGTCGTGAGCGTTATCGGGGGCTCCGGCAGTGGCAAGTCGACTCTCCTGTACTGCATCAATGCCATTGAGCCTATCAACAAGGGCAAGATCCTGGTTGACGACGTGGATGTCCACGCCAAGGCGACCAACAAGGACAAGTTACGCCAGAAACTGGGCATGGTTTTTCAGCAGTGGAACTCTTTTCCGCACATGACTGTGCTGGAGAACGCCGCCCTGGCGCCCAGAATCGTTAAGAAAATGAGCAAGGAAGAGGCGATCGAGATCGCCAAGAAGGAGCTTGAACATGTTGGCCTGGGTGACAAGTTCGACGTCTACCCCACGAAAATGTCTGGCGGCCAGCAGCAGCGCCTGGCGATTGCCCGTGCCCTGGCCATGAAGCCTGACTACATGTTGCTTGACGAAGTGACCTCAGCGCTCGACCCGGAGCTGGTTGGCGAAGTCCTGGACACACTACGCCTGTTGGCGGAAGAGGGGATGACCATGATCTGTGTGACCCATGAAATGGGATTTGCACGGGATGTTTCTGATCGGGTGGCTTACTTCCATGAGGGTGTGATTGCAGAGATTGGTGAAGCACGGCAAGTGATTACCGATCCGCAAAACCCGCTCACCCAGAAGTTCCTTTCAAAAGTGCGCTAGAAAGTCGCCACAACCGTGGCGCTGGCTGGGGGAGTTCTTGGACCCGCTTCCCCAGCCATTTTTCATCCCCAAAAGGGTGGAGAATCCTCCTGGTCCAAAACCACAAGTGTCAATTCCGCCTCTTAAGAACCTCATAAATCCGTGATATAGCCCCGTCCTGCGGCTCTTTCTCTATCACGTCCTCAAGTAGCTCAAGAACCCGTTTCTCATCATTGCTGCGAAGACCCGGCCAGTAAACGTAGGGCACCAGATCCGGATTGCTGATGAAGAACAGGGCGGTTTCTTCCGGCTCGTTGTCGATGTCGCCCCGCAGGCCTAGGGTAAAGTGGCGACCTTCGTGGCCCCGAAGGGTTATAAGAAGCGACTTGTCCTGCTTGATGAAACGCGTTTCTTTTACGGAGACGGGCTCTGCGAGGTCGGGCACCGACGTGATGTAGTACTGAAAGCCGAGAAACGCTATCAGCAAGACCAGCAGTGTTGCCAGGGCAAGGGACTTGATCATCGAAAAGGTTCCAAACTGGTTACATGGCTCTCGCGAAAATCCCGAAGGGCAGGGACTTCAACACGTAACTCAGCGGTGTCCAGGGCCACCAGGGCACATAGGCCCGGCGTTTTTCGGATTCGATGGCCTTAACCAGGGCTTTCACGCCGGTTTCGAGATCTACCCGGAAGGGCGCGTTTTTCGTGTCCCGGTTGATGTCGGTGAGAATATAGCCGGGCATGATGTTGCTGACGTTGATGGGTTTGCCCTTGGTATCCAGTTGCAGGCCTTCGGCCAGTGACGCGACAGCGGCCTTGGTGGCGGCATAGACATTCAGGGGCCCGCGAAAACCACGAACGCCACTGACTGACGACATCAGCACAAGGTGGCCACTGTTCTGCTCGCGGAAAATCTCCATGGCCGCCTCGCTCTGGGCAATGGCGGCTATGAAGTTGGTTTCGGCGGTATGGCGGTTGGCGGCAAAGTGCCCACGGCCGATGGGCTGTGAGCTGCCAATGCCCGCGTTCACGACCACGCGATCAAGACTGCCCAGCTCATCCCGGAAGCCCCGGAATACCTCGAACACCTGATCGTAATCGCAGACATCAAGGCCGCGAACCAGCACCCGGATACCCGGGTTGGCCTGCTGCAATTCCCGCTGGAGAGCCTCCAGCTTGTCAGCCCGCCGTGCGCAAAGCGCCAGATTACAGCCTTTGGCGGCCCATTCTCGGGCCATGCCTTCCCCGAGACCGGTGCTGGCACCGGTAATCAGAACGTTCTTTCGCATCAGTTATCCCCTGGATTCGCTCGAGTTATTTGCGCTCACAGTACCATGATCAAGCGCCCAGGGGATTGACTGAAATGCAACTCTGCACTGGCCATTCCGTTCAGGGTGCAGCCTTACTCCACCATCACCGTGATCCTCTCAGAGACCACGGGCGGATTATGCGGCACGTGCATGTGGTCACCCACCAAAAGCTGCAGCGTGTGTTTACCCGGCGACAGTGTGATCTCGGTTTCGGTTTGCCCGCCGCCAAAATGCTTGACCTGATCGGTGGCCGGCAGAGGCTTGCTAAGATCGGACGGTACCTCGGTATCGATCAACAAATGGTGGTGGCCGGTGCCAGATTTTTCAATTCCAGCAGGCGCCACCCCCATATTCCGCAGGCCAAAGACAACCTTGAAGGTTTGGTCGACGGTTGCGCCATCGGTCGGCTGAACGAAATACACGCCGGCGTTGGCCGGGGCCTCGGACATCATGCTCTCTGCTAACGCGGCAACTGGCGCGGTCAACAGAGCTAAAGATAGGGTAATTGCGATCCTGTTCATCTCATTTCCTCCCTGGTGTTTGCCACAGGTGAGTATAGTTGAGGAAATGAAGTTTTGATGGCCGGTTCAGTTCTCGAGGGCGGGAATTATGTGGTCTTCAATTAACTGGAACTGGCGGCGCAAAAAGGACGAACCCGGCGAGGGCGGTGTGGGATCAGATGTCATCACTACGGTCAGCTTTAGTGAGGGCAGCACATAGAGAACCTGGCCGCCATAGCCCCGCCCGTAGTACCCCATTTCGCCTGCGAGAGGTTGTTGGAACCAGCCGTAGCCATAGGGATCATCGGTGTAGGCGGATCTGGCCCGTTCCACCCACGATTCGCTAACCCAGTCCTCAGGAAACAGAAGCCGGTCGCCAACACGCCCCTCATTGCGATAAAGCTCGCCTATTTTTGCCAGGTCCCGGGGCGAGAGAAGCATATTGTTGCCACCGAAATAAATACCCTGCGGATCGCGGCCCCAGGCCGGGATGGCGATACCCAGCGGCTCACCAAGCCAATCGCGGGCCAGGGCAAGCGTACTCCTGCCGGCGCTTTCGGTAAGCGCTGCCGAGAGAAGGTGGCTGCTGCCAGTGGAATAGAGCATCCTCCCGCCCGGTTCATCGACGAAAGGGCGTGTGAGCACATGGCGCACCCAGTTGTCGCTGTTCACCCACGGCCCGTAGTAGCGACCTGATGTGCGCTGTAACCCGGCCTGCAAAGACAACAGGTGACCCAGAGTAATACGTTCCACGCCCTCGGTGGCGGAGGCTGGGACACGGTCACCGAGCGTTTCAATAACCGGTTGATTGGTTCCCTCGAACACGCCTTTTTCGATGCCGATACCCACCAGCGCAGCGAGCACTGTTTTGGAGAGAGATTTGATATTGGTTGGCGTGTCCAGGCCGGCATTCTCTAAATCCAATGCCAGAACTTCCTGACCCTCATGGACAACAATCAGGGTGTGAAGGCGCTCGAGCTTCGCAGCCTCTCTCGACACCTCTGTTCGCCATTCGGCGGTTTCAGCGTGGCTTAGCAGGGGCATCAGTAGCAGCGCCGCCCAACCCCAAATTGATAAACGTCGCATCGTATAAAGGGTCATCATCGTCTTTGTCTTGGAGGAAGCACTTCGAACGTATAATGACTGTACGTCATTACACAGCGAGGGGCTCACGCCTTAAAGTCTGAGATTTTTAATTTGATCGAATCGCCTCCGCGCTCACTATGCGCTTCGCGGCGCAAACATGATGATCGCCATGCCCAGCAACGCAACGCCGGAGCCCACCAGATCCCAGACGGTTGGCCGGATACCATCAATAGCCCAAAGCCAGAGAATGGCCATGAAGATATACACACCGCCGTAGGCAGCGTACACCCTGCCAGCGGCCGTAGGATGCAGGGAGAGTAACCAGGCAAACGCGGCCAGGCTCAGAGCGCCTGGCACCAGAAGCCAGATGCTCTTTCCCTCGCGAAGCCAAAGATAGGGTAGGTAGCAGCCAACGATTTCGGCCAGCGCGGTGACGAGAAACAGACCGACGGTTTTCAGTTCAGGCAAGTGGATTGTCCTTTTGAAAATTGCATGGTCATTTATGTTCCACCGATGCTACAAATAAAGTCTTCCAGACTGGGTGATTGGCAAGCCCCCGATTTCCTAGAGGCGCCACCGCAAAGGGTGAGTCTGTTGAAGCATACCGTCCTCGCCCCAGTCTTCCCAGCCAGTAAAAGGGATAGGTGTTTCATCGAATAGTCCGGGTAGACGCTCCGCCCATAGGGTTTTCTTTTGTTCCAGCTGCTCCCTGAAACTGGACTCGTCCTCATAACGAATACCGCCTCCCTGAATGCCATAACTGACCTGGGGCGGCAGAACATCAAAGCCCACGTAATAAAGCGAGGAATGCATCGGCCATAGCCATTCCACCATATTGCCAGCGCGGCCGAAGGGCATGAAAGCCTGCTCCGGAGACCCGGTGGTTACCGACAACATGGCTTTTTTGCCCCGGAAGTGTCCCCGGTTGTAACGTCGGCTCCCGGAATAGAGCCCTCCGTATACCAGAACCCGATCGAACCAACCCTTGAGGATTGCCGGTTGCGCGTGCCACCACAACGGAAACTGGAAGATCACGAGGTCGGCCCACTCCAGGCGGCTGATTTCCCTCTGAACCTCAGGAGCCAGCACGCCGCGTTCATAATGAGCCCGCTGCTCGGTCAACGGGGCGAAATAGGTGTCATCAACCCGCTCGCGGTAGTGGCCCGCACGTTCAACCGGATCAAACTCTTGCTGGTAAAGGTCATTGAGCTCCACCGTGTGTCCAACAGCCTGAAGGGACTCTATCGCTACATCGGCAAGCCCACCATTGAACGATTTGCGCTCGGGGTGAGCGAAGACAATCAATACGTTCATAGCCCATCACTCCTTTTGCATTCATCTGGGGATAGCCTAAGCTGTTCTTTGGTACACATAAATTCTCAATATGCGCGAACTTAATTTGCATGAATGAACAGAAAATACGGTGGGACGATCTGCAGATTGTATCGGCTATTGCCGACACGGGAACGCTCTCAGGAGCTGGCAGGCAGCTGGGAATCAGCCATGCGACAGTCTTCCGCCGGCTCACCAATCTGGAAAATCAGCTGGGCGTGGTGCTTTTTGAGCGATCGCGCACTGGATACACGCCAAGCGCTGCCGGAGAGGACCTTTTCGCCGTCGCGAGAAGGGCGCAAGAGGATATCATTGGCGTTGAGCGCCGGCTTGCAGGAAAAGACCTCAAGCTCTCCGGGACCATCCGGGTCACCACAACCGACACTTTGTTTGCGGGTTTGCTGGCCACATCGTTCGAAAAGTTTCGTGGGGACTACCCCGATATCAAGCTGGAAGTTGTCATTTCGAATCAAGTGCACAGCCTGAGCAAACGGGAAGCAGACGTCGCCATTCGCCCCACTGGAAATCCCCCAGAAACCCTGGTTGGGCGGAAGGTTGGAGTAATCCGGCAGAGCGTCTATGGGCAACGGAATCATTGGCAGAACCGGCGGGCTCCTCTGGACACCTTAACCGGGCACCAGTGGATTGGCCCGGACATGCATATGGGCAATCGTGCCCTGGAAATCTGGATGGCCCGGAATGGGTTGAACGAGTTCTGTCACTACCGTGTCGACTCCATGCTGGGCATGCAAACCGTCATTCGATCCAGTGCCGCAGTGGCAGTTCTTCCAGACTATCTAGGGAACCACGACCCTGAGCTCTGCCGCCTGACTGATCCTATCGCGGAACTGGACATTCCTCTGTGGATTCTCACCCATCCTGATCTGAAACGCGTAAAACGAATCCGCGAGTTCACTCATGTCATCGGTGAGGAGTTGAGGCAAGCGCTGGATTAGACCACAGGCCAGAATTGCCCCGGCGGTCTTCGGGATCACTCTATTCATCCCAGGCGGAATTGAACGCCTTGGGATATATCTCCCGGGCATGGGCCGGGCAAAAGGTTACAACTCGAGCACAAGATTCCTGCCGCCAAGAAAAAGAACCCAAACCGTTACCGCCGCCCAGTGAATGATCACTGGAACCCAGATAGACCGGGAAAGAACATAAGCGTAGCCACAGGTAACCCCCATAGCGCCCACGATAATAAGAAACCAAGGATTCAGGAAAAGAGGAATAGCGGTTGGGTTAAACGCCAACGCATTGAAGGGATGCCATACAACAAATATCAGCGTGCTGATTACGACACTCCAGGCAGCCTTTGCGTGCCCGGCCGCCAATACGTTTCGCGGTATCAGTATGCCCCTGAAAAAGGCTTCTTCGAGCAACGACGGGAACACAAACAATATGAGGGGCAGCAAGGGCGTTATCGGCGAATCCAGCCACGCGAATTGGAATAACCCGGTAACGAAACCGACGGACACCGCTACGATGACGAACGCTGGCACCAGTGCCCAGGACTTCAACGGGGCCTTAAGAGGGGAGGCCAGAAAACTCTGGCCGAGGTTGTTTCCGAGGTACTTACCAGGCTTTTCTGTAATCATAAGCTTGTCGAATCACAAATCAGATCAGATCCCGTAGCCCTTTCTTTCTTCCCGACATTCATAGGAACCCATTTCAAATTCCCGACAGATCCAGGGGCGATTTTCATAGATGGTACACATGAACGTTTCTCGGTCTAAAGCAGAGCACCAACCATCCTCCAGGCGCAACATGGTTTCCCCGCCCCACTTATCGAAAGCGATATGTTCTTCAGGGACGCCGGTGTCGGAAATAATCATGACTTCCAAACGACAGCAACATGCCTCGCAGTTCGAGCAGGAAATCTCGGGGGTGGTTAGATCTTTAACAGGAATCGTCATAATCGTATAAAACTCAAGAGAATAGATCCGTCCCGGATGTCGAACACTGTTCTTCCTGAAACTCGTTGAACCAGAGGATACAGAAACCTGGGCAATCCCCCTAGCGCTTACCGGCTGGCCCGCGGATATACCACACAGCAATCCGCAGTGACTGTGATAAAGTGAAACAACAACAGAGGAATAAGGAAACGGTCATGAAGCGTCCCATATGCGGCGCCATCTCCGCCGAGGTTGGCGCATCGTGAGCTTTTCACATGAGCCGTCACCCGAGAAGGTCAGCATCCGCCAGGAAGAGGCTCGCGCCTTATCGTCGCATTTGCGAGGAGGTAGTCAGCTGGCCACGGAGGCGGTCGGTGGTGTGGTGGACATGGTTGAAGCCATGCATCGCAACATCTCTGGACTGGCCCCGATTGTCGGCGCCTCCCGTGAAGGTCCGACCCGGGGAATTACCGGCCTGGTCTATCGTAGCGTCCGGGGGATTACCCGGGCTGCAGGCGTCGGTATCGATGCGGTGCTGGCACAGTGCACGCCGCTGCTGGAATATCAGGGGGTTTCCGCCAAGCGCGAAAGCGCGCTGGCGATCCTCAATGGCGTGCTGGGTGATTACCTGGTCGCCACAGATAATCCGTTAGCCATTCCCATGGGCTTTCGCAAAGACGGCCACCCCCTGAAACTCTGCCGGGAGTCGCTCGAAAGCGTCTTTCCCGAGGCCTCGACCCGCCTGCTGGTGATGGCCCATGGCCTGTGCATGAATGATCTGATGTGGCAGCGCGGTGACCACAACCACGGAGACGAGCTGGCTCGCTCCCTTGGCTACACTCCGTTGTACCTGCATTACAATAGCGGCCGGCACATATCCACCAACGGCCGGGAGTTTGCCGACCGTCTCGAACGGCTGGTCCGGGCATGGCCGGTACCAGTGGATGAGCTGGTCATTCTCGGCCACAGCATGGGCGGTCTGCTCACGCGCAGTGCATGCCATTACGGCAGGGCCGCAGGCCATACCTGGCCGGACCGCCTGAGCAAGCTGGTCTTTCTCGGCACTCCTCATCACGGATCACCCCTTGAGCGTGTGGGTAATCGGGTGGATACCCTTGCCGGCACCAGCCCATACATTGCCCCCATCGCCCGGCTGGGGACAATCCGTAGTGCCGGAGTAAAAGATCTGCGTTACGGCAATATTCTTGATGAAGATTGGCAAGCCGTTGAACCTGAGCACCCCCACGACTCACGGACAACTGTGACGCTCCCGGAGGGCACAGAATTTTTTGCAATCGCGGCCACTACGCAGCCCGAACCTCACAATACCGGTGTTTTTACTCGTGGAGACGGCCTGGTGCCTGTCATGAGCGCGTTGGGCCTGCACAAGGATGATGAGCGGGCATTGCCCATACCGGCCTCCCATCAAAGCGTGTTCTACGGGGTCAATCACTTTGATCTGCTTGATAGTCCAAAGGTTTATGAGCGGATCCACGGTTGGCTGGCCGACCACGGCTAACGCGGTTGCGGGTTCTCTTTCCCGGTGCCTGCGTCTGGAACGGTGAGCATCAGCAGGAAACCGACCGCAAAAAACACCAAGACCGTGCTCATACCCCAGCGCTGGCTGCCGGTTGCTGCAGTGACCGCTCCAACCAGCAGCGGCCCGGCAAACGCCGTGGCCTTGCCGGAGAAAGTGAACAGGCCAAACATCTGGTTGCGAAGGTGCTCGGGTGCGGCCCGGGCAAGGTGAGACCGGCTGGCTGCCTGAAGCGGACCGACAAAGATGCCCAGGGTCACGCCGGAGATCCAGAACCAGAGCACGCCTTCCACCAGAAGTATGGCGGTGCCGCTGGCGCCGAGCCCGATCAGTGAGAGAAAGATCGTATTCCGGCCACCTATGGCATCGTCAACCCAGGCGAAAAGCAGGGCACCAAGGCCGGCAGACACATTGAGGGCAATGCCAAACTGCAGAACTTCTGTCTGGTTCATCCCGAAGGTGCCGGCGGCATAGACGCCACCAAACGTGAACACGGTGGCGAGGCCGTCCGTGTAAAGCATTCGGGCCACCAGAAAACGCAGTATATGGCTGTATTTCCGGGCCTCGGCCAGGGAATCCACCAGTTGGCCCAGACCGGCCCGTAAAGCCTGGCTGGCAGATAGCCCGGAGGCCGGCCGATCCGGGGTCAGGAAAAACAGGGGCAGCGCGAAAACCAGGTACCAGATGGCCACGAGCAGGAACGTGGCCCGTATATGCTCGGCCTCCTCACGGTCCAGGCCCAGAAAGTAAGGCT
>Ga0102937_1001400_pt1 | contig 11018 bp, 6 predicted proteins | sample SalPonR2_B_D1_MG_FD_78213 | JGI IMG/M metagenome (GOLD analysis project Ga0102937, IMG submission 78213) | Salt pond soil microbial communities from South San Francisco under conditions of wetland restoration - Salt Pond MetaG R2_B_D1_MG | ecosystem: Environmental > Aquatic > Marine > Intertidal... | reverse complement strand
GCCTCCTTCTTGGGATGGGCCGTGCTGATCTTGACCACCAACTCCCGGCAATCCTCGCCACGGCCGTGAGCGCCATAGGTTGTTTCGGTGCCCAAAAGCTCAATGCTGGTTTCGCTGTAATCGGGCAGGCCACGTTCGCTGAACATGCGTGAGGTCTTGGCCAGAATGGCCTGGGCCACAGTCTGTGCTTTGGCCCTGGCATTCATGCCGGCGAGAAGGAATGTGACCGTGCACTTGAACCCATCCGGCCAGGTGCCCGATACCTTGTAGCTGTCCGTGGGCGGACGTCCCCGGGCGCCCCGAACCTGAACCCGGTCTTTACCGGTTTCCTCCAGCTCAACTTCCGTGAAATCGCAGGTAACATCCGGCAGCAGGTAGGCTCTGGGGTCGCCAATCTCGTAGACCAGCTGTTCGGCCACAGTGCCACGGCTGACGAGGCCGCCGGTGTCTTCGGGCTTGGTGATAAAGAAGCTACCGTCTGCACGCACTGCTGCGATCGGGAAGCCCATGTTGGCGTAGCCACCGGCTACCACTTCCCAGTCGGTAAAGTTGCCACCGGTGGACTGGGCGCCGCACTCGAGCAGATGCCCGGCCAGGCTACCCTGGGCCAGTTTGTCGTAGTCTTGCCAGCTCCAGCCGAATTCGTGCACCAGAGGCGCCAGCACCAGGGCGCTGTCGGCAACCCGGCCGGTAATAACAATGTCGGCACCTTGCTCCAGGGCGGCAACCAGGCCAGGCGCACCGAGGTAAGCGTTCAGGCTGACCATCATTGATGGCATCGCCTGGCCGGAACTCATCTCCGTAAGGCCCATGTCGGCCAGCTTTTTCTTTTTCATCAGCAGGTCGTCGCCCAGAACCAGGGCGATCTTCATCTCTATGCCTGCCTTTTCGCAGAGAGCCTGGAGAGCGTCACGACAGGCCACCGGATTGACGCCGCCGGCGTTGGCCAGAACGCGGATGCCTTTTTCCTTGATGTCTCCAAGCAAGGGGCCCATGACCGTCTGGACGAAATCCCGCGCATAACCCTGGGACGGGTCTTTCATCTTCTGACCTGCCATGATCGACATGGTGATTTCGGCCAGATAATCGGCCACCAGATAGTCGATGTTGCCTTGATGAACCAGTTGCCCGGCGGCGGTTTCCGTATCGCCCCAGAAAGCGGCGGAGCATCCTATGCGAACGGTTTTTGGGGATTCAGCCATGTTCCTGTGCCTTGTCTATGGTTACCGATTCGATGCCAGTGGCAATCGCGGTTTTGTCTCATGATGAAGCTGACAATACCAAGCAAGCGCTTGGTTTGTAAACAGGCAAGTTTAAGGTAGAATCAAAGGCCTCTCATGCCAACCGGATAGCTTTAGTGAGCCAGAGTCAGATTCTCCAGTCCCTGATCGCCGAAAACCTTGTGTCAGACCCCAGTGGTGCCCGTGGTCGCCTGCTCACTGAGGCCGCCCGGCTGTTCCGGGAAAAGGGCTATGAACGGACCACGGTTCGCGATCTGGCCGCCGCCGTCGGTATTCAGTCTGGCAGCCTGTTCCATCACTTCCGGACCAAGGAAGAGATCCTCAAAGCGGTCATGGTCGAAACCATCCGGCTGAATACGGCGCTCATGCAAGCGGCTCTGGAGGCTGCCGATACCAACAGAGAGAAGCTGCGGGGCCTGGTTCGTGCCGAGCTGGAGTCGATCAATGGCCAGACCGGTGAGGCTATGGCGGTATTGGTATTCGAATGGCGGAGTCTGTCGGCGGCTTCTCAGGTTGAAGTCCTTGAGCTTCGGGACATCTACGAGAAGCTGTGGCTGGATGTGCTGGAATCGCTGAAACGCGAGGGCGCCCTGGAAGCCGATCCGTTCGTTGTTCGCCGGATGCTGACCGGCGCCCTCAGCTGGACCGTAACCTGGTACAAGCCGGAGCGGGGAGGGCTGACACTGGATGGCCTGACCGATCAGGTAATGGCGATGATGGCTCTGTAAGCAGAGTGGCATTTTCAAAAGTCATTGTTTTATATCAACAATATCCAGATAGACTCTTTTCCTTCCGGGCCATTGGCCCGATCGGCATAACAAAATCGGCATTCGAGCCATTTTTGTAGGACAGTTTTCACCGCATTCTTGCACCCGTTGACAAAAACCGACTTCAGATCGGGCAAACAAAAACAACGTGATGCAGGGTGAAATATGATCTCCTCTCTGGCAAAGCTCGGCCCGTACGTCTTTGCGGCCCGCCTCAAGACTCTTTCATTGGCAGCGGTTGCCATTCTCGCAGGTTGCTCAGCCAATCCCATCTACACCACCACCGGCGTTGTACTCTCCAATTACTCGGAGGGTGAAGCCACACCCTACGTATTGCAGATGTCCGACGCCCAGATGGCCTGTGCGCTGGGCGAGGGCGTGGATCCGCTGCTCTATTCCTTCTCGCGGGTCACCGATGCACCTGACACAACCGGCTCCCTGTTGATGCTTCTGGCAGGCAATTGCGCCGAGTATGAAGCCTGGGAGGCTGAACTCGCCTACCTCAGAGCGGACTACGAGGGTGATGTGGAAGCGGCCAAAGATGCCAGGGAAGTGGCCAAGCGACTGAACGCGCTGACCGCGAAGCGTCGCTATGCGTCTTTTCAGAGAGCGATGGCCGCCTACGAGTTTGATCCTGGCGCTGAACCCCTTGAATGCCCCTTCCTGTTCACGGAGCAGGATGAAATTACCTTTCTGCTTGGCCTGCTGACCGGCATGCAGGCCATCGTCAACGATGCCAACTCCGGCGCCATGGCTGGAGTGCCCAGAAACATTGCTCCCCAGGCTGAGCGCGCAGCCACCTGTCTGGACAACGAAAAGTGGGGCGGAATGCCCAACGCCATCCGTGCATTGGTCTGGTTGCTTCTGCCGGATACCCGACCGGCGCTGGCGCCGGATCCCTGGCAGGTGCTGGAGCACAGCCGGGAGCTGGCCGTTGAAAAAGGCATGCGCGTTCCACATGCCCTACAGGCTGTCGCCGCCGAAACCTTCGGTCGACCGGAAAAGCTTGAGGAAGCCATCGCCAGTTTCGCCGAGGCCGATGCAACTATCGAGGTCTGGGACGAGTACCGTCTGGTGGATGAAGTCGCGGCGGGTGTGGTGCGCTTTTCCTCTGACAAACACTGGACCGCCAATTACGGCTACCGAACGCCGCAATCCTTCTTCGGCAGGATGAGCCCCGAGCGGCAAACCGAAAACGTCGAAACCATGAATCTGGACGACCTGTTGTAAGGCAGGTTGCCGACATCCTCTGAAAACTGACAAACACAAGAATGACCCGGAGGTCGATATGATCCACAAATCCCTCGCTGCCATGGCCCTTGTGGCCGCCGCTCCGCTGGCATCGGCACAGTCTGTTTCCATGTGCGTGTTCGATGTCATCGGCGCCAATGGTGACTTCTACAACTTCGTCAAAGACTATGCGCTTGAGATGAAGGGCCACGGCGTGGATTTCGAGCTGAAACCCTACACCGATGAGGGCGTGGCGATCGGTGATTTTAACGCTGGACAATGCGATGCCGTTGCCGCCACGGACATCCGGATTCGTCCATTCAACAAGTTCACGGGCAGCATCAGCGCCGTGGGAGCGCTGCCCACCTACGACAACCTGAAAACCTTGTTGGCCACGCTGGCACAGCCGAAAGCCGCGCCATTGATGAAGGATAACGGGTACGAAGTGCTCGGGATCATACCGGTGGGTGCCGGTTACCTGTTTGTAAATGATCGCAGCATTGATACCGCCGGCGAGCTGGCGGGCAAGCGAATGGCGACCCTCGACTATCAGAAAGACGCGATTCACATGGTGAACTTCGTCAAGGCCACGGTCGTGCCCTCCGACATCACCAACTTCGCCGGCAAGTTTAACAACGGTTCGGTGGATACCGCCTATGCACCGGCTTTTGCCTACGAAGCTCTGGAACTCTATAAAGGCATTGGCGAAAACGGCGGGGTTGTGGACTATCCGCTGGCACAGCTGACGCTTCAGATGGTTGCCCGTGATGACGTGCTGGACGACGAAACGGCCCAGAAAGCCCGGGAAGTTGCCTGGAACATGTTCCCGCAGGCCATGGGTTTGATTGAAGGCCAGGAAGCAGCCATTCCCGAAGAAAAATGGGTGCGCATTCCTGAAAAAGACATCCGCGGCTATCAGGAAATGTTCCGGGAGAACCGGATCGAGATGCGCGACGGCCTGAATGGTGCGCCGGATGTGTATCACCCGAAGATGATGGGACTGCTCAGCAAGATCCGTTGTGCCAGTAATCCCTCCGCGGCCGAGTGCACTGCGGGCAATCGCGAATAACAGGGCGGAACCATCATGAACTGGCGAGCACTTACCGCTCCGGCTGCAAGGACCCTCTACCCCGTGCACCGCATGTACGGGGCAGTTCTGCTGCTACTGCTGCTGTTCACCTTGCTGCTGGGAATGGGCAACTCCCTCCACTCCCGGCTGCTTTGGGTCGGCGAACAGACCTGGCCGAACTATTACCTGCTGAACCCGGATGCCACAGAGCCCTCGTGTCAGCTGGAGATGGATATTGATGCCGAGGTGGCCCGCCGGGTCGCCGATTACAAGCCCGATCCGGACGATCTGTTCAGCTCACCGCCCAATCCGGAGGCAATCCGAGAATCCCTGCAGAGCAATCTGGAACTGTGCCAGAAGCGATACGATGTTTATGAGCAGAATCTGGCGCACGCCACACCAGCCCTTGGCGCGTTCAAGACGGTAGAGCAGGGACTTGCGAACTTCCTGCTGGAGAACATTGAGCTAACCAAGTACCTGTTCATTGCGATGTTCGCGATGGCTGCGGCAATCGCCGCGCTGGACACGGACCACATAGCGTTGCGCCTGCCCCGCAATCGAGCCGAATGGCGGCTGAGCCAGGGTGTGCAGTTTGTGGTTAATGGTCTGATGGTGCTGTCTCTGAACGCTTACCTGGGCAAGCTGGCCACGTCGCCGGGTTCGGAAGACACCATGAGTCTGCAGTATGCCTGGGGCGGGGTCTTTGGCCTGTTCATGGTGATTAATGCCGTCCGGTTCCTGAATGTTCCGGAACGGATTCGTCCCGGCGGGCTTTCCGCCTCTTCTGGTCTGGTGATCCCGCTGTACTGTGCCATGGGCCTGATCGCCATGAGCTATTTCTTCCTGGTAGACGGTTACGCCTCGGGCCTGGCTATCTATTTCGGGATGATGTCCAACCTGTCGTCCATGTTCATCAACATCGGCCTCTACGTGCTGGTGGGCATGATGCTGAAGCAGACCCGGATCCCGGAACTTCTGCTGAACCTTATCAAGCCTTTCAATCTGCCAGCACCGCTGCTGGCTTCGGTGATCATCTTCGCAACCGCTTTTCCGACCGCATTCACCGGCGCATCTGGCATTTTCATCCTGGCGGTGGGTGGTGTTGTTTATGACGAACTCCGCCGTGCCGGTGCGGGGCGGCAGCTGTCCCTGGCAACGACCGCCATGTCGGGCAGCCTTGGCGTTGTGCTGAATCCTTGCCTGTTGATTGTTGTCGTGGCTGCGCTTAATAAAGAAGTCACGACCACAGAAATGTACAGCTGGGGGTTCTGGGTCTTTATTATGTCAGCCACCCTGTTTTCGCTGATTGTCTGCAAGACCCAGGGGAACTGGAAGCCTCGTCCGGCGCCGGGCGCTTTCCGTGCTGCTTGTATGGAAAGCCGTGCCTTAGTGCCTTATGTGGTGGTGGCGGCACTTGTTATTTTGTCGATCTGGATCGTTCTGGGATTGAAGTTCAACGAGTACAGCGCTCCTCTGATCCTGCCATTGGTCATGCTCGCCCTGGTCCTCCTGGATTCCGGCCGGAGCGGTGAGGAACAGGGCCAGACACGCTCTCAGGCATTCTGGAGCCGAAGCTCCGCCGCTGCCAGCGATTCAGCGGTGCATATCGGAGCTTTGCTTGCGCTTATCGGGTTTTCGATCTGCCTCGGAGGTATCCTCGAGCGCTCGGATATTGTTCACGCGCTCTTCCCTGAGGACCTGACCAGTCCCTGGATCGCCATGCTGGTCATTGTGGTTATGCTCACGGTGATAGGCATGGTCATGGATCCATTCGGCGCGGTCATTCTGGTGTCGGCCACGATTGCCCAGCCGGCCATCCAACTGGGTATCGATCCGCTGCATTTCTGGATTGTCTGCCTGGTGGCGTTCGAGCTCGGCTATCTGAGCCCGCCGGTGGCACTGAACCACCTTCTTACCCGTCAGGTTGTGGGCGAGACGGAAGTATTGGCGGCAGAGCGCACCGGTTCCTTCTGGCATCGCTATGAGCGCCTGCTGCTGCCTTTGGCTGTGATGGGGCCAACACTGTTGTTCGTGGCCTTTGTGCCGATGCTGTTCTACGCGTTGTAATGTTAAAATGAGATAAACAAGGCCGCCTGAGGGAAACTTCAGGCGGCTTTTTGCATCTGGAATACAAGAGGAAACGTAGTTTGAACGAAACCGAACACCCGGGAGGAGCGTGTTTGGTATACCCTAGGAAATAAACGCGATCTGTACCCAGTGGCCCGATCTATGACTTCTGATTTTCAATCAAAACTGGTTCCGGTTTTTTCGGCGCTATTCCTCTTGGCGGGTTGCGGGGGAGGCGGTGGTGGTGACGGCCTGGATTCTCAGGAACCGGGGCTGAGCGGCACCATTTCGATCGAAAGTGGAACGCGAGTGGATTCGGATACGGCTGATGACAGTCGTCTGAACGAAGCGGTATCCAATGATTCTCCGAACACTGCTCAGTTAATCCCCGCAACAGGTATCCTGGGGGGGTACTTGAGTGCTACCTCTGGCACCTATCCCGATTCCGGGGAGTTTATATTTGAGTATGTAATCGACGAGCAGGATACATTCCGCGCCGAGCTCGCCGCTGGCAGCACGATTGCCGTGCAGGTTTTCAGGGATTCGAATTTTACAGCACCCGCGATTACGCTTTCCGTTGATCAGGGCGGTGCCTTGGATTCAGCTTCGGGGGCAGGCGATACGCCTTTGATGGTAAATGCGCCCACTGAGGGGCCCGCAGAGATAAGCGTCCGCACCGAGGGTGGCGGCCCATTTCGATACGTACTGTCGGTTTCGACTACCGGCGTGACCAATTTTCAGAGTTCTCATTATAGCCAACCGGAGTTTGTGCCGGACGAGGCCGTTGTGCTGATGTCGCCGGAAGAGCAGGGTCGTTTGGGGCCGCAGAGCCTCGCCGGAGCCTTGTCGGCCTCCTCCGCGAAATCACTGGGGCAGGGCGCCTGGTTGGTAAGGCGTGATCCTGTTGGCGTAGTCGCTGCACAATCTTCTGGCTCTGCAGGTGGCCTGCGGGGTGAGACGCTTCGTTGGATCGCCGAACTGAAATCGGAGCCCGGAGTTCAGGTTGCAGAACCGAATTATATCTACCGGGCCCAGGCGGACCGGGATCTTTCCTCTCTGCAGTGGAATCTGCCCCTCATCAGTCTGCCGCTTGCCTGGCAGGCCGCACCGGGCCAAGGCAATTCTATTGGGGTCGCTGTGATGGACACCGGCCTGTTTACGTCCACTCCGCAAACCTATGGCGATTGGCACCTTGATCTGGATGAGAATGTTGTGCCGTTCAATTCCGGACGCATACTCGACTATGTGTCTGCCGATGTGGATATAGATCCCCGGTTCAACGATCCGTTGGGATATGACAACAACCCTGCCGACCCAGGCGACGGCAAACCTCAGAGTAGTAACTTTCACGGAACTCACGTCGCGGGCATTGCAGCTGCGTTGAGGGATTCTGCCGGCGTGGATGGCGTTGCGCCGGAGGCTACGCTTTGGCCCGTCAGAGTGCTTGGGCGCGATGGAGCGGGCACTCTCGATGATCTTGTTGCAGCGGTAAACTGGGCTGCCGACAACCCCGATATCGATGTCATAAACCTCAGCCTTGGGGGCGTTGGGCCAAGCACTGTGTTGGAGGCAGCCATAAACCGGGCTGATGGCAATGGTAAGCTGGTTGTCGCTGCGGCAGGCAACCAGGGCACCGATGAGTTGACCTATCCAGCCGCCTTCGAGCGAGTCATTGGCGTTGGCGCAGTGGATGCGGGCAAGGTGCGGGCTTCATACTCCAATTTTGGTGGTTCAGTGGATCTTGTTGCCCCGGGCGGAGATGCGACCAGAGACGCGAATCTGGATGGTAACGCCGACCTGGTCATCAGCACCTGGGGAGTTGACGATGGTGGCGACTTTATCCGTTCTTATGCAGGGTTACAGGGTACTTCAATGGCGGCTCCGCATGTTGCGGGGGTTTATGCCTTGATGAAGGGTGCAAACCCTGAGGCAGTCACTCCCGGCCAGTTTCGAGCCTGGCTTGCCGGCGGTGTGCTGACAGAAAACGTCGGCAACCGCACTGAATATGGAGCCGGTCTGATAAATGCGCTCAAGTCAGTCGATGCGGCCCTCGACGGGTCAGTGAGCACGATCGTCCTGTCTTCGCCTTCTGCCATCGAGTTTGATCGGGCGCGCTTCAGTAGTGAGCTTGATTTTACTGTTTACCCCGAAGGCGAATCGGTTGTGGTTAATGACATTGCCTTCGATTCCGACTTGATTTCTCTGGATCCGGCGCTTTCGGCTGGCAGTCCTCTGCCGACCTCGGTGGCCGTCTCGGTGGTGGAGGGAAATGTCGTTGACGGGCAGAGTTATTCCACGACGATTCAGATTGACTACAGTGCCGGTGGCGAAACCGGAATCCTGGAGGTTCCAGTGTCGATAGACCTCAGAGCATTGGCGGATGAGCGAGACGCAGGTCGCCATTACGCATTGCTGGTAAGCCCTGATGAAAGCCGTGAAACCATAGAGCAGCGCGTGGTGACGGCCCGTGATGGAAGCTACAGTTTTTCGTTCGATGACGTAGAGCCCGGGGAGTATTTCCTGGTGGCTGGAACGGACATGGACAACAACGGCTTTATCTGTGAGAGCGGTGAGGCTTGCGCCGAATACCCGGTAAATGGTCTGCCAGAGAAGATCGTTATCGGGGAAGAACGGGTTACCGGAGTCAGTCTCAGCACAAGCTTCCGGCGCCCGACCATTGCTTCCATGGGTTTGCCTCGCATCGGCTTCGAAGGCTATCGTTTGAGAAATGATGGAAACCAAACTGCTCAACCAGTGAGAACCCTGGAGACTAAACGTTGATGCCCAATCACATTCGCGCTGTTTGTCTTCTGGTTGCAACGCTTCTGGCCTCCGGATGTGCGAGCAGTCGCTCGGAAACCGCAGAAGGTGGGCCATTGGCCCGTCAGATTACCCAGTCGGCACACTGCGGTCTCACGGCTCCTGGCCATGTCCACCTGACAAGCCGTGAAGAGGTTCAGCGTCTGGAAGCTCTTCCTGGTCGGAACCTTTCCCTTGAGACTTTGAAAACTGTCCAGTTCGAGAGAGAGCACATCGTTCTGGCGGCTATTGGCCAGAAGCCAACCGGGGGCTACAGCGTTACACTGGATTCCTCTGAGATCCGCAGTGGAACCCTGAAATTAACGGTGAGGGTCTCGGAACCCGCCCCCGGAACCATGGTGACCCAGGCCTTGACGACCCCCTGCGCGGTGATTGCCGTAACCGCAAAAGGCTGGGACGATATCCAGATCACCCGCGCCGAAAACAACCGTTGATCTTTCTTCACGAATCCCTAAGCTATGGCTCAGCTTTTCATATCAATCGCGGAGTCAGTTCCTGCCCATGAGCCAGCAACAATATAACGCCGATGCTATTGAAGTTCTGAGCGGCCTGGACCCGGTGCGCAAGCGTCCGGGGATGTATACAGACACCAGTCGGCCCAATCACCTGGCGCAGGAAGTCATTGATAACAGTGTGGATGAGGCGCTGGCGGGCCACGCCAAGCGTATCGACGTGGTGTTGTACAGTGATGGCTCCCTGAGTGTGGAGGATGATGGCCGCGGCATGCCGGTGGATCTCCACAAGGAAGAGGGCTTGTCAGGGGTGGAGCTGATCCTGACCCGCCTCCACGCTGGCGGCAAGTTTTCCCAGGGCAACTACAACTTTTCCGGTGGCCTTCACGGGGTAGGTGTTTCCGTTGTTAACGCCCTGTCTACCCACCTGGAAGTGACTATCAAACGTGATGGCCAGCTGCACCGGATCACCTTTGCCAATGGTGATAAGGCTTCAGAGCTGGAAGTAATCGATACCGTGGGCAAGCGCAATACCGGTACCCGGCTGAAGTTCACGCCCGATGTAAGCTATTTTGATAGCCCCAATTTTTCTGTCAGTAGGCTTCGCCATAACCTGCGGGCAAAAGCGGTTCTGTGTCCGGGCCTGACGGTGACGTTCCTTCAGGAAAAAACCGGTGAGAAAGACGAGTGGTTGTACGAGGATGGCCTGCGTGATTATCTGAGGACGGCGCTGGCGGATATCGAGGCGGTGCCACTGGAGCCGTTTACCGGCAGCTTCTCCGGTAACAAGGAAGCCGTGGACTGGGCAATCCAATGGCTGCCGGAGGGCGGCGAAGCCATTATGGAAAGTTACGTCAACCTGATTCCGACCGCCCAGGGCGGCACTCATGTGAACGGGCTTCGTACCGGCCTGCTGGAAGCCATGCGTGAGTTCTGTGAATTCCGCAACCTGCTACCCCGTGGCGTGAAGCTGTCTCCTGACGACATCTGGGAGCGGGCAGCCTATGTTCTTTCTTTCAAGATGCAGGAGCCACAGTTTTCAGGGCAGACCAAGGAGCGCCTGTCTTCCCGGGAAGCGGCGGCTTTCATCTCTGGTGTGGTCAAGGATGCCTTCAGTCTCTGGCTTAACCAGCATACTGATATAGCGGAAGCACTTGCCGAACTGTTTATCAGCAATGCCCAGCGCCGCCTGCGAGCCAGTAAAAAGGTTGCCCGGAAGAAAGTCACTTCGGGCCCGGCACTGCCCGGCAAGCTGGCGGACTGTTCCGGCGGCGACACCGCCCGCTCCGAGCTGTTCCTGGTAGAGGGTGACTCCGCGGGTGGTTCCGCCAAGCAGGCCCGGGACCGGGAGTTCCAGGCGGTCATGCCGCTG
>Ga0102937_1001398_pt1 | contig 11028 bp, 10 predicted proteins | sample SalPonR2_B_D1_MG_FD_78213 | JGI IMG/M metagenome (GOLD analysis project Ga0102937, IMG submission 78213) | Salt pond soil microbial communities from South San Francisco under conditions of wetland restoration - Salt Pond MetaG R2_B_D1_MG | ecosystem: Environmental > Aquatic > Marine > Intertidal... | reverse complement strand
TGATCATCTGGTTCTCTACCAAGAACGGTAGTATTGGCAACGGCGTACGCTGGGATCGTATCTTTAAAAATGCCGCGAAGAGTTAGGGGTAAAGGGTGAAATAACAAAAACTTGGCACGCCTACTCCTCAGTTCTGACTAATTTCATTAAACCCTGATAAGTGCTTTGTACTTCGGAGGGGACTTTGTAGTCAGTACTGCCCCAGGTCGTCTCTATGCTTTGTTCGGGACGTACCCAGTCCAGGAAGTAATAGCGATTACCGGGCTGCTGAGCACCGAGTAGGGTCGTGTCCACCTGGTGTAAGGTGTTGAAGATTTCTTTGTAAACCTTTCGCTTTACCCGGGGTAGCAGGCTGGTCGAATCGGTCAGGCTTTCGTGTCGAAATAACTGCCCATTGTCCATGAGGGTAAAGGTGGTCCGGGCGCCGGTGAAGCCACCGCCGGAGCCAAAGCGTATAAATTCTTCAGAAGTTTCGGTGGGGGTATAGCGATTTCTTTGGCAGTTGGCCAGGAGTAGCAGACAGCAGCCTCCCAGTAGCAGATAGGAAAGTGTTTTCATTACTCGTTTTCTGCCAAGATAAGAATATCTATCTCCGAAAACGGCTTTTTGGTCTGGTAGTAATCCAGGGCAATGGCAATTTTTGCTTTGGTGGAGTTGGGTAGGTTCTTGAGTTTGTGCCAGGCTACTTTCTTAAATTTATCGGGTTCTCGCGTTTCTAATTCGCCTTTCCACTTTTTTGCTTTAAAGAACAGGGTGACTTTATGGTCCTTGCCTTTGATCTGCAGCATGGTATGGACGAGTTCCAGATCATCTTCCTTTAGGATAACACCCGCTTCTTCCCAGCTCTCCCTTACGAGGGCTTGCAGGGCCGTTTCTCCCGGATCGATTTTACCGCCCACCAGGGTGTAGGAACCCCCGTTTTTCTTGGTTTGCCGTAATAATAAGACTTTTCCTTCCTTTTCGAGGATCAGACGTACCCTGGTTTTACTCATTGATCGATTATACTGGTTTAAATTTCAAACGGCTAAGTTAATCCGCCAATATTACCTGAATGTAAAGTAATCGTTAAGTAGCATGCAGGCTATGAATAGGAATGGCTTAGATCAAATAGAATTTTGAGCGAATGCTGAAAAATGCGTATATTTGTGGTAACACAAAAGCCACAATTCCCTAATGTCCGATCATTTACCTAATCGACTATAACTGAAAACCATCGAGATTATGGCTAGACATTACTACCAAAATGTATTGGAAACCATCGGCAATACGCCTCTAATTAAGCTAAATAGGATTACCGAAGAGATTCCGGCCAATGTATTTGCTAAGGTAGAGGCTTACAATCCCGGGCAATCAGCCAAGGATCGTACCGCCTTGTACATGGTAGAGCAGGCAGAAAAAGAAGGAAAACTCAAACCGGGCGGCACGATTGTGGAGGCCACCTCTGGGAATACCGGCTTTAGTCTTGCAATGATTAGTGCCCTCAAGGGCTATCGCTGCGTACTCTGCGTAACCACCAAAGCTTCAAAAGAAAAACTGGCATTACTGCGTTCGCTGGGTGCGGAAGTGGTGATTTGTCCGGCCGAAGCGGCTCCGGAAGATCCTGAGTCTTATTACTCCCAGGCGGCGCGCATTGCTGAAGAAATGCCCAATGCCTTTTATTTGGCACAAAATTACAATCTGAATAACGTAGGCGCGCACTATCACTCAACGGGTCCGGAGATCTGGAAGCAAACAGAGGGTAAAATCACCCACTACGTCTGCTGTGCCGGTACCGGTGGGACCTTATCCGGTACGGCGAAGTACCTCAAGGAGAAAAATCCCGATGTGAAGATCATTGCGGTTGATGCTTACGGCTCCGTCTTGAAGCGCTACTGGGAAGTCGGCTACCTCGATAAGAGCGTGATTAAGTCCTGGAAAGTAGAGGGACTGGGCAAAACCATTATCCCGGATAATGTACTCTTCGACCTAATCGACGATTTCATCAAAGTATCCGATTACGATGCGGCGCATCGGACCCGCGAACTCGCCCGCTCGGAAGCCCTCTTTATTGGCTACTCCGCCGGAGCAGCGCTGGAAGCAGTCTTTACCATCAAAGACCAGCTAAAACCGACCGATCATGTCGTGGTACTCTTCCCCGATCACGGTACGCGTTACCTGGGAAAGGTTTACGACGACGAATGGATGAAAGCTCAGGGCTTCATGCGGGAAGAGGACGATAGGTACGCCGGTGATTACCAACCGGGGGAGAGTTCTTCTTCCTACAGCTATAAAGCTGTTAAACAAAAATACCAGGCCTATTACCGGACTTACCGTCGGAAATACAAGAAATACCTGCGCCAGACGCGTGATTATTTGAATAACCTAAACGATTAAACCACCTTTCGGTTGGTTTATGATCAAGCCACATTGTTGCCGATAATCGTCAATAATGTGGCTTTCTTAATTAAAGACCTATGCGCCTTAGCTCGCTTTTTATTCTTTGCAGTTTATTCGTATTGATTGCCTGTCGGCAAAACAGACCTACACCGACGGATTGGGAAACGACCCGGATGTCCGCTGCCAGGATAGATACTTTAGCGATTCCCCGGCCGGCTATGGGCGATTCCAGCACCGCGCTGGTTCTTTTACCGGAAGGCTACAATAGCTCGGCCGATTCCTTTCCGGTGGTTTACCTGCTACACGGCTACAGCGGGGACGCAGAAAGCTGGCTAACACAGATGCCGGCCCTGTGCGATTGGGCTTCGCTATTTGGGCAGATCATTGTCATGCCCGATGGTGCTTACAATAGTTGGTATATCGACAGCCCCGTAAAGACCGAACAGAAAATGGCTACTCACATTGGACTGGAATTACCCGCGATAATTGATCTGCAGTACCGCAGTATTCCCGATAAGTCTGGGCGGGCTATTACCGGATTGAGTATGGGTGGACACGGTGCGATGTATCTGGCGGCCCGTTTTCCGGAGCAGTTCGGAGCCGTTAGTAGTATGAGCGGCGGATTGGATCTACGCCCCTTTCCCAATAATTGGGAGTTACGAGATATACTGGGCAGTCCCCTGGCTTCTGCAAAAAATTGGGAAGACTATTCCGTTATTAATCGATTGGAAGCCTATGCAGGTCAGGAAATGCCAATATTAATTGATTGTGGGCTAGATGATTTCTTCTTTGAAGTGAACGAGGCTACCCACGAGCAGTTACTGGAGCTGGGCATTCCGCACGATTACGTGCTGCGTCCCGGTGGGCACACCTGGGATTACTGGCGGAAAGTAGCTCCGCAGCACCTTTTATTTTTTGAACAGTTTTTTAATCGATAGACCACGTCGCTATTACCATCGCCGATATGGAAGCCTGGGGTGAGGTGCCCATTTTTATGCTCGTCGGCAAAACGGGGGTAGCGATTTTTTCCACTAAGGGAAAACAAAAATAGCAGGTAGATATTAGGGGTCATCACTTTGCTTTTAGGGTAGATCGCCTTAACTTCGAAGCAGCACCCCACCGCTACGAAACTTTGGGTGTAGCCTATGAGTGGCAGGACCACCATTACTTTCACTCATTGTATACCCATGATCCCGACGGGCATCGCGTGGAGCTGACGACTCCCGTGAACCCCCTTTCTTAACCGTACGATAAGCAAACAAGATGCAAATGAAAACCTTACTTTACCTGTGCGTACTCCTAACGGCAACACTAGCCTGTCGCAATAGCAATACTGATCAGCCGGAAGCCGAAACTTCAGCGGTACTGACGGCCGAAGACCGGGATAGCCTCTACCAATACTACCTGAATAAAAAGCCCAACGATTATCCTACGGATGCCATCCTGGAAAAAGGCAAGTTGTATCCAGAAGACGCCGCGCCTCTGGATAGTAGCTTTCTGATTTACCGCGGTCGCCTGCTGGAGGCCGTTCAGAATAAGGACCTGATTACTTTGCTGTCTATGCTGGATCAAAATATCAAATGCAGTTTTGGTGACTGCGTGGGTAAAGCGGGCTTTGCCAAGCTCTGGGAACTGGATAACCCCAACCAAATCGGTAATTCTCCCCTCTGGGAAGAAATGGAAAGGGCACTCCTTGAGGGCGGCTCCTTTGATGGCAGTGGCCATTTTGCCGCGCCCTACATCTACGCCAACTGGGCGAAAACTTACGACGCTTACGAGTACGGTGTGATCGCCGGTAGGATGGTACGCATGCGAGCGGAACCTCGCTTGGGCACGGGGATCGTCAAAAACCTTACCTACGATATTGTGAAGATTACGAACGCCAATGGTCCCGACGAGACCATTAACGGCGAGACCCACCCCTGGGTAGCCTTACAGACCCTGGACGGCAAAGATGGCCACGTTTGGGGCAAATTCGTGGCTTCTCCCATCGGCTTTAGGGCCGGTTTCCAGAAAAAAGACGGGGACTGGAAAATGACTTACTTCCTGGCTGGGGATTAAAGCCCCTACCATTCCACCATCAAACCAATACTCGGTAGCAACTGCCCCTGCGCATCCGTGATGCGTTTAAGCTGGTAGCGTTGCTGCGCGATGGGGGCGTCGGGGTTGACCACGATTCCGCCGCCGATCGGACGCCCGTCTTCGTCGAGGGGGCGGTCCAGGATCAGCTCATCGGTACTGACGCTGTTACCGGTCAGATTTTCGATGTCGAGATAGACGTTCAGACTCCACTTGTCGAAGAACCATTTTTTATCCACCCGGAAGTCAACGGTGTTTACGGCACCGTTGCGCAGGGCATTGATGCGGTTAAAATTGCGGATGCCCCGTCCGTTGACGTCCCAGGAAAGGACCAGGTCCGATTCGTCGGCGAAGGGGGTGGTGGGTAGTCCAGACTGGTAGCGCCAGTTAAGACCCAACTCCCAGTTTTTATCGAATTTTTTACCGAAAGTAATACTCAGAATGTGTCGGCTATCCCAGGAGGAAGGGGCGAAGTTGCCCTGCGCATCCGTGAATTCACTCCAGCCCAGCGTATAGGCACCGATTCCGTAAAAACCCTTGTACAGTCGCTGCTGGAAAAGCACCTCCATGCCGTAGGCGCGGCCCTCCGAATCGGGCGTAACGGGTTCGTTACCGATGACGCCGAAGTCTCCTCCCAGATTGGCCAGAGATACCTGATCGCGCAGGAGAAAAGGATAGTTATTCCACTTCTTGTAATAACCCTCGACCGATATTTTGGAGCTGGCAGCGGTGTTATATTCCAGTCCCGCCACCAGTTGTTGGTTTTGGATATAGCTGACATCGTTCTGGCGGTTGACGAAGGTACCGTCTTCCTGGTAGCCCAGCACGGTATAGGGCGGTAATTGATAGTAGATGCCCGTGTTGAAATTGAAGGAAAAGCGCTCGGTAAAGGCATAGGTCGCCGAGAAGCGCGGTGAAAATTGTTGCAGGGGATTATTCATATCGTCTGAATAATCATTGGCGTCGGCGCGGAAGCCCAGGGAGAGAATCAGGCGATCGCCGTCGAACTTTCGGCTCGCTTGCGCGAAAAAGCCGTATTTATTCAGCGTGAGATCCGAGCGGAAATCAATCGTCTGGGCACCGGCATTGGTGAAGATGCGATTAAAAGTACGGTTGTTGTACTTGGCGTACTCGTAGGCAACACCGTAGTTGAATTTATAATCCCCCACGCGCTGGGTGCGCTCCGCCCGAAACTTATTCTCAATCTCCTGCGATTGATAATCCAGGGTCAGATTTTCTTCGGAGCTATCGTCGTTATTACGGTATTTGATGGCCTCGTTATTGAGCATATTGCGGCTGAGCACAAAGGTCCAGTAGCCATTGTCATTGTAACGTTTGTAAACGATGCCGTTGGTGTAATTCCACTGGGGCGTGGTGGGTAGATTCTCCAGCAGGAAACGATTGTTTTCGCTATCGTCGGCCTCCAGGTTGAGCTCGAACTGATCCAGCGCGCCCAGACCGATAAAGGTGATTTCGTTTTTATTGTCAATCTTATGTTTGACCTTTACCTGAAAATCATTGTAGGTCGGCAGAAAAGGCAGTCCGATCGCATCGAACAGGAACTGTAGGTAAGAGCGGCGAGCCGAGGCCAGAAAGGTGGTTTTATCCCCGATGGGGCCTTCCAGGGTCAGTCCGATATCACTGGAACCGACCATGAAGATACCGCCCAGGCGATCGTCGCGACCGTCGCGTTGCCGGAAATTCAGCACCGAGCTGAGGGCATTACCCCGGTTGGCTGGAAATGCGCCACTGTAGAAGTCTACCTCCTTGATGAAGTTGACATTAATCAGCCCCACCGGGCCACCCGAAGCGCCCTGGGTGGCGAAGTGATTGATATTGGGTACCTCTACATCGTCGAGGTAGAAGCGATTCTCGTTGGGTGCCCCCCCGCGGATAATCAGATCGTTACGGAAAGAGGCGGTGGTGGTTACCCCTGGCAGAGCTTGTATAACGCGGGAGATATCGCGATTAGCACCGGGATTACGCTGGATCTCCGCCACGCCGATGGTACGTAAGGAGACCGGACTTTCTTCCGTTTTCCGAAAGGGAGAAGCCTGAATCACTACCTCATCGATCTCTTCACTACTGGACTCCAGGCCGAAGTCGACGATGGCCGGCTTGGAATTAGTCACCTGGATTTCGAAGGTCGTTTTTTCGGTATAGCCCAGGAAGGAGGCCGTAACGTCGTACAGATCGGGTTCGAGGCCCGTAATTTCATAATTCCCTTCCTCGTCGGTAACGGCACCTTTGCCATTCTGGACGACCAATACGTTAGCAAAGGGAATGGGTTCGTTGGTCAGCGCATCGCGCACGGTACCTTTGATGATGCCCGTCTGGGCAAAAATGGAGATAGGGAGTACCAGTAATAGAATCAGTTGGATAAGTGTCTTTTGCATGTTTTTTTTTGGCTCAGTTAGCAGTGTAACTATTAAAAGGAGAATTGGGTTTAACCCAAAGAGCGCTAATTACGTTAAAACTTCGCAGGTCTTGATTCGCCAATTCAAAATTCAGGTTCAAAATTCATCAAATCACCAAATAATTTATGAAACGCATCCCACCCAAACCCGGACAAGAAAGCGTCTGGGATTACCCCCGCCCACCAAAACTGGAGCAAGTCTCGGCGCATCTGCGCGTCGTCTTCAACGGTGAAATCATTGCCGATACTAACCGCGGTTACCGCGTACTGGAGACCAGTCATCCGCCGGTGTACTACCTGCCGCCGGAAGACGTACGGATGGACTTTTTGACGGAAGTCCCCCAACGCAAAAGCTTCTGTGAGTGGAAAGGTCAGGCCGCCTATTTCGACTTACAAGTCGGTGATCGGGAGCGTAAAGCCGCCGCCTGGATCTACCGCGATCCCAGTCCTGCCTTTGCACCCATCGATGGTTACCTGGCTTTTTACGCCAGTAAAGTAGACGCCTGCTACGTGGGCGACGAGCAGGTACAGGCCCAGGAAGGCGATTTCTACGGCGGCTGGATCACCTCCAAAATTGTTGGTCCCTTCAAGGGGGGGCAGGGCACCTTTGGCTGGTAGAACCAATTGGGGATCTGAGGTGTATTTATTAGGGTTCATTACTTCCTTTATAGGCAGGAGTGATTGGTTCTGAAAATCAGTTTTGTCATTGTCCCGTAGGGACAGGATATGGGTAGAATTAGAACCGATTTAATAAGGAGCACCTATTGATCCCCCAAAATGAAGATTTAAAAAAAAACATAACCTCTACCTTCGACCGAAAGCCTAAAGTAAAAACCACACCACATGCAACAAATCACCAAACCCGCCGACCTGTTGGACCGGCTCCAGACCTTTGAGGTCTTTTCACAAATCGACACTTCCGCTTTGCAGTGGATGATTGATCGTTCGGAATACCTACTTTATAAAGAAGGGGACACGGTCTTTAAAGCCGGCGATCCGATCGAAAGAATGCAAGTCATTGTACAGGGGAGTTACCACGCCTGGTTTAGGCAAAATAATGAGCAGCGGGAACTGGGGACCTGGGGCACTGGCTACGTCACTGGTTTATTACCATTTTCACGCATGAAAAAAGTGATGGCTACGGCGCGGGCACTCGAAGATACTTATATCCTACAATTGCACAAGCAATATTTTACGGAGATGGTCAACGTCAGTTTTGAGCTGACCCAGGCGCTGGTTGGGGTGATGAGTAGTCGGATCCGAGATTTTTCCACCCAGCGCTCCCACGAAGAGAAGCTGATATCGCTGGGCAAACTCTCCGCCGGCCTGGCCCACGAACTGAATAACCCAGCCTCGGCCATTGTGCGCTCAGCGCAGGAGCTGTACGAAAATATCCATCACACCCCGGAAAAATTTAAAGCGGTCATGGCGATGCGGGTCACAGAGGAGCAGACCGATCGGGTCAATGCCATCCTCTATGAGAAACTCAAGGCGGAGCGGCCAGAATTATCCATTATGGACCAGCAGGATGCGATGGATGATATTCTCGATTGGCTGGACGATCAGGATATAGAAGAAGGGGACGACATGGCCGAGACCTTTGTAGAGTTTGGGATGCGTACCGACGAGCTGGATCAGGTCGCTGATATTATGGCCGGACAACACCTGAAACCGGTGCTCGCCTGGATGGAACGCACCCTGGCTCTGGAACGGCTGGTTGACGAGATCCGGGAATCTTCAGGACGGATTGCGGAGCTGGTTTCATCCGTCAAAGAATATTCACACATGGATCGCTCCAGCGCCAGAGAATTCACTCAACTCAAGGATGGCCTTAACAACACCCTGATTATTCTTAAGCACAAACTAAAAGCCAAACAGATCAAGGTGGATAAAGATTTTGCACCAGATTTGCCTAAATTTAAGGCTTACGTGGGGGAGCTGAATCAGGTCTGGACCAACCTCATTGCCAATGCCATCGACGCGATGGATAAAGGCGGAGAGCTGAAAGTGAAAACTGCTTGTCATGAAAATTATCTCCGGGTAGATATTACCGATAACGGACACGGCATACCGGAAGAGATCCGAGAGGATATTTTTGAGTCCTTCTTTTCGACCAAACCGGTCAGCGAAGGAACGGGTATGGGCCTGGATATTACGAAGCGCATCGTGGAACGACACGGCGGCCATATCCAGCTGGACTCCGAACCCGGCTGTACGACTTTTTCCGTTCGCTTCCCGCTGGTGAGCTGATTTTTTCACGAAAGTGGAATCACCAAACCCAGACTGGCGAAGCCAGGTAGGCTTGCAAAGTCTTAGTGTATCCCTAAGAAGTTGTTTTAAAACGCCTCACTGAGTCCTTGGCAACACATTGAAAGCCGTTACCAATCATCTCACCAGGAATTCTTAAACAACTTCTAATTTAAAATTCAACAATTGTATATGAGTGAAGATAAAAAACCCATCTTGTTTTCGATCGATGATGATCCACAGGTCTCCCGTTCTATCCGTCGCGATTTGCGGAAGCAATACAAAAAAGAATACCGTATCATCAGCACCACTTCGGCCGAAGAAGCCCTGGAGAGTCTGGAAGAACTCAAGAAGCGGGGAGAGGAAGTGGCGCTGTTCCTTTCCGACCAAAAGATGCCGGAAATGCTGGGTGTGGAGTTCCTGGAAAAGGCCAAACTACTTTATCCCAAAGCCAGGCGAGTGCTGCTGACTGCCTATTCCGATATTGATGCGGCCATCAAAGCCATCAACGATGTGCAGCTGGATTACTACCTGATTAAACCCTGGGATCCACCCGAAGAGAAGCTTTATCCCGTGCTGAATGATCTGCTGGAAGAGTGGGAAATAAGCTACACGCCCAAATTTCGGGGTATCCGCATCATTGGCTATCAGTATTCGCCCAAGTCGCACGCCCTGAAGGATTTCCTGTCGGGCAATCTACGGCCTTACCAGTGGCTAGACGTGGAGAACAGTCCCGAAGCCAAGGAACTAATCGAATTACATGAGGTAGAGACGAAGGATTTGCCGGTAGTGACCTTTGAGGATGGCACCCTACTCAAGGACCCCTCTCCGGCGGAGCTGGCACAGCGGGTGGGTTTACACCCAAAAGCCAAATCTGACTTGTACGACGTTGTCATTATCGGTGCGGGTCCGGCGGGGCTGGCGGCGGCGGTCTACGGCGGCTCCGAAGGTCTAAAGACCCTGCTAATCGAGAAACGAGCGCCCGGTGGACAGGCTGGTACCAGCTCGCGGATTGAGAATTATTTGGGTTTCCCTAAGGGGTTAAGCGGAGCGGAACTGGCCCGGCGGGCCATCACTCAGGCAACCCGCTTTGGTATAGAATTTTTGTCGCCCCAGGAAGTGGTGGACATCGAACTCAAGGATGAGTATAAGATCATCCATCTGGCGGATGGTAGTTCGGTGACCACCAAAGCAGTAGTCGTAACCACGGGGGTTGATTACCGACGATTAGCTGCCCCCGGCGTCGATGATTTCACCGGTGCGGGGGTCTACTACGGCGCCGCAATGACCGAAGCCAATGCCTGCCAGGGCAAAGACGTCTACGTGATTGGTGGTGGAAATTCTGCCGGGCAGGGAGCGGTTTATCTCTCCAAGTTTGCCCGCTCCGTAAACATCCTGATCCGTAAGCCTGACCTGACCTCCTCCATGTCTTCTTACCTGATTGATCAGATCGATGCGATTGATAATATCCAGGTACACGGTCACCGCCAGGTCGTAGAGGCCTCCGGTAATGGCTACCTGGAAAAGATCTGCATCGAAAATATGGAAGATCAGTCGGTGCAGGAGACCGAAGTGGGGGCCCTGTTTATTTTTATTGGTGCCCGACCCTTTACCGATTGGCTGGATAAGCACTTGATCCGTAATAAGAGAGGCTTCATTGAGACGGGCAAAGAGCTAGCTACCTACGCAAATTTCCCCAAAGTCTGGAAGCGCGAGCGGCCGCCTTTCCTGCTAGAGACTTGCATTCCCGGTGTCTTTTCTGCCGGTGACGTACGCGCCGGCGCGATGAACCGGGTCGCCTCTGCGGTAGGGGAGGGGGCGATGGCGATTAAGTTTGTGCACGAGTATCTGGCGGAAGTTTGATGAGGTTAAAGGGTAAAGGTTAAAGGTTAAAGGGTAAAGGATAAAGG
>Ga0102937_1001386_pt1 | contig 11070 bp, 18 predicted proteins | sample SalPonR2_B_D1_MG_FD_78213 | JGI IMG/M metagenome (GOLD analysis project Ga0102937, IMG submission 78213) | Salt pond soil microbial communities from South San Francisco under conditions of wetland restoration - Salt Pond MetaG R2_B_D1_MG | ecosystem: Environmental > Aquatic > Marine > Intertidal... | reverse complement strand
CTCTGTATGTACATCCCATCAGAATCGACTGACGTAGTTTTTTGTCAGCAGGCGATCAATTATATACTAAGCGACACTCTAGCTAAAGATCTCGCTCAAGTGCTAAAAAAGGGAGGCTTATTTATATTTAATACGTTCAACAATAAACCTCCAAATAATCCTCAGATTAACTCCTACCACTGCGACGGGTTTGATTATACTGAAGTAAATTGGTCCGGAGAGAATGATATCGTATATCATGTGCAAATACGAGAGGGTTTAGCACCGCACAGTCACTCTTTCTTTTACTTCTCTCCGGATAGGATAGCAGAAATTTTACACCCATATTTTATCATCACTAGGATAGATAAGGGTAAGAGTTCTATATACAAGTGCCAAAGAAAATAAGTCGCTAACGTCCATAGAAAAAGTATCTATAAACACAACCTTATCTTCAAAACAAGACTGTTAAGGAGTTTTAGTGTGTTAGCAAACTTCAGATTGTATAGAAAAATGGTTGGAGGTCGTTGGTATAGAATTAAGTACCTTGACGAACTTAAATTCGAGTTGTTTATAAAGTGGTCGAGATTTCCACCCCACTTATCAGAAAACTATAGTATAGTCATCCATGAAGAGGACTATCCTTACCGCAGTAAGGATAAAGACATAGATAAGATAGTAACAGAAGCACTCCAGGCAAACATTAAATACAAGTATTTAGTAGAAAAATGTGGAGAAGATTTTCATAATGGAAGACTCAAGATTGATTCCAAAAGATTTGCGGAGGAACTAGTAAAAACACAGCCGGGTATTCTTACTCTAAACGATATCATGTACGCCCTCTATTATTTTTTAGATAGTAAAGATATAGTGTTTCATACGACCAGCAACGATTTTAAGGACTCCATTTATGAAGAAATTTATATGAGAATGACTAAAAAAGGTTATATAGAGTGTCTCGGTCTTAATCAATATCAGTTTCGGAGTTAGTATGAACCAGCAAATAGCTAAAATATCGGCAGAGATATCAATAGAAAGAAAAATAGACTTCATTCATGTAGTAGGGGACTACTATGCCTTCCGTTCTGTATATACCTCCCAAGCGTCAAAAAAGGGGCTTGCCTCCTGGTTGCCGAAGAGCTCTACACAGGGACTTATACATAAGGATGACATCCCTAAAAGGATAACGGTAAGAACCAAGCTCAAGGAAGTTACATTAGTTAACAAATACAAAGGGTTTGGGGGACATACCCACAAAGCAACCTATTTTCCTTTTCTTGTGAATAAGAAATTTCTCGAAAAGTTTCGAAGAACTAAAGCGTTTATAGTCCCGTACTCATCTAAGGACAGCGCAGACGTGGGCTCTTTCTTTGATGAAATGTCTAATGAAAAGTCCGACAAGAGAATCTTGGTTTTCTTTTCAAGATACGATCATACTTGGCGTGACCATAATTTCCGGATGCTCTCTCGTCCTATTTATTTTGATTATATAGACGCTCGAATGAATAATAAAAATTACCATCTTAATAAAGTTCTTGAGCATCTCCGCAAGAGAGAAGATATCGAGATAGAAGAGGGTCAGATATTAGATATACCTTACTACAGTCGAGATGAAGACTATACCCGTTATCTATCCTTTTGGTGGTACCCTACCGACCGTGTGTACCGTAATCTATATACACTCCTCCATAAGTCTGAAGAAAAAGAGTTATGGAATATCCATAGAGTAATAGAGGCTAAGGATAAATTAGGCATAGAGAAATACCGGAAATCTGTGGAGAGCTAAAATGTTTAATACTCTTATTGACTTAGGCTTGATAAGTAAAACCACAGTAAGGAGACATTACGATATGGGCTTAGCATTTTGCATACAAAGAAGCGAAGACAGCGAAGACAGCGAAAAAGTAAATGCTCAATGGTCCTATAGCGGCTTTATGATTTTTCGGAGGGAACTGGCTAAAGAAGCGGGCCTTGACCTCTTAACTATGCCAGGCTATTCCGACACATATGTAAACGGGGCTATCGAACGAAAAGCACCCACAGGAAACTGGGATGATTTTGAAGACGATATAAAGGACTTTCTACTCCACTCTGATTGTGATGGACACCTTACAGCAGAGCAGTGTGGTATAATAGCACCGCGACTCAAAGAGCTCACAGATAAGTGGTCTGATGGTGAGATTGGAAAAGACCATGATAAACAAAACGCTCTTGAATTAGTAGAGGCAATGGATAGATGCGCTGGAACTAATAAAATGCTTATTTTTTGTTAGGCTAAAAATGGTCATAGAAATAACAGGCACATTGGTTATAGACGAAGCGGCTAGGGAGTGGTGTAAACTTCCTTACCCTAACCATCCTAAAGGGTGCCCTAACTATGGAGTAAGGGATACATGCCCTCCTAAGATAAAGCGTATAGCTGAAGTGTTTGACCTAAGTAGACCTCATTTTTTTATACTTGTTGAGTTTGATTTAGCTTCTCATGTGGCTGCGATGGCTAAGAAGCATCCGAATTGGACTGACCGACAATGCCGGTGTGTACTATACTGGCAAGGTAAGCCGAGGTCTAAACTTAAAAAAGAATCTAAGAAGTTTGTAGAAAATAATCCTGGGACTTCTTTTACTACCTGCCCGGAAGCTATGGGTATTAATGTTTTTAGAACGTGCCACAAACACGGCCTAATGATGAAGAAGAATCCACAGAAAACTGTATATAAAATTTCTTTCGTAGGGTACCCATATGATTAAGTATACGCACGGGTCAGAGGACTCATTGGACAATGATGTGTATTATGTATTCGACTCTCTACCTTCTTACCGTGAGTGTCAGAAGTTTTGCTCTGAAGATCCTGATGAAAATCGGAATATAATTGTTGTTAATGATGGTGTCGTGGTAGACTGTTTTAAAGGGACTCCGGATGAGGTTAATAACGGTTTATTCCATACTTATTCGCTACACCAACAGGAGCACCCATTAATTATAAATAAACTCTTAGAAAGAGATGTACTAATAAAATCTATTAGGGTGGTACGCTGTTTCCTTTCTCATTTCTCTCGAACTACATACCGGGATATAGTTAAATCTGCTCTTAAATCCTATGACTGGTCTTTCCGTTTAGGTGTTTTCTCTCAGCTTAATTTAATTGGTTTGGAGAATTACGGCAAGAACAGAAACCCGAAAGACATATTGAAAACATTTGCTTTTCAGATAGGACAAAACCTACAGCTTTTTGAAAATAATGAGATATACACAAAGAAAGAAGCGAATGCCCTGTATCCTCGACTTAGAGGTTTTTTGTATCGAGAACCTATGACCGACATGGAACCCCTTCAAAGTAATAAAGATGTGCTCTACTATATTTTAAAAAACATTAAATTCATCCAAAAAGATGATTACGTAATATTCCCTTCTTATGGCAAAAAAATAAATGTAAAAGAGGAGTCTTATGGAAGACTTTAATTTTAAGTCTAAGCACCTTTTATTAGAGACTGATAGTATTAAATTTCAGTGCCATGAGGGTATAGAGAACGAGCTAAATAAGGAGCAGCGGATAGCTGCAGACGTTTTGTATTGGGCGCGTAACACTTCTTTTGGGCTTAAAGGTTGTATTAAATTCCAGATATCGCCAGGACCTAAGGGAATAAAAGATAAAAGAGGGAGATGGTGGCCCGCTCCGTATGAGGCTTGTGATAATCCCTATGCACAATCCCATAAAATAGAATACGACAAATCTAACAACCATAAGTGGGTGAATCCGTGGTCTTTATGGAAGCACAGCAAATCTTTGCAGCACTGTCAGTACCTAGTTAAGTATAGGCCGTACTATATATTCGGAGAAGGGAAGATAAGTTATATAGATAGATTTATAGACATGGTATTAGACCAAAGTTATGCCTTAGCTATAAATCTACCAGAGAATAGCATTATGGGTAAATTCGCAAAAGAAGCTTTACAAGGTAAGTTTGATATACATAAAGAGTATTAGCGAGTATAAAAAGCTACAAATGGGGGTTGACAACTCTATTGTTTTTATGTATATTAGATAAACGTAAGTAGTAAGGGAGGTCAACCTGTACAAAGGAGCGTATATGAAACTTAGAAACAAAAAAAAACCTATTATTAAGGTTCTGTCCGATACTTCAAGCATAAACGATAATCCTGCGCATTATTTTAAAGAAGTATATCAGACATACTTCACTCACTATAACTCTAAATCCTCAAAAAAATATAAGGATATAATTGAGCGCAGATATTTAGGGGAAGAGACTCTTGAAAGCATAGGCAATACTTATGGTATCACTCGTGAGCGAGTAAGACAGATAGTAGAAAAGGTAAAAGGTAGTTTTAATAGATTGCTTCGCGGGGATTCTATAAAAACACCTCGAATTATATTGGGGGTGTCAATTCCTCATAAGATGTCCAAGTTTATTAATTTTGTAGAGTCAAGACTTGTGCATGATGAAAAAGAAGTGCTTGACTTTATTAGCTATACTTACAGCGGTAAAATCCTACCTTCTGATATGTACGAGTATAAAAAAGACATCAAGAAATTAATGTACATACTCGGGTATAACCCCTACAAAGTATGTGAAAAAACCTTGTACTTTGAAGAAGATAGTTTGAGTTCCTCAATCCTATTAAATGAGATGATCAGTAACATCAAGAATGCTCTGAAATCGGCAGAAAAGCCATTATCCTTGAGAAAAATCGTAGCACTAACAGGAATACAAAAGGACTGCGTGGAGGCTCTACTACCGGCTCTAGATTTTATAGAACAGTTAAATGAAGGTTACCAAATTAAGAACTCGTTCTTGAATAATTACGTAGATATTATATATAGAGTTTTAAAAAATAGGAAAAAACCAATAAGTCTACAGGAAGTTGTAGCTGAGCTACAAAAATATAATGCATCTATATGCCCCCGCTATATAGGGGCTCGACTTACGGGGGACGAAAGGTTCGTCAGCTTAGGAAAAAAGTCTATATATAGCCTTAAGGAGTGGAATCCTGACGGTAGAACATATCTTCAAATCATGGAAGACGTCCTTAGGAAGGAAGGGAAGCCTTTAACAACTAAGGATCTTCATAAAAAGGTCCTTCGTGTAAAAAAAGATTATCCTTTATCTACGATACTAAGCTATATGTCTTCTTATACGGACATTTTTAAAAGATTAGAGAATAATAAAGTAGCGTTAGTGTCCTGGAAACGATACAAGAGCAGAAAAAGACCTCTGAGAAAAACAAGGATATCAAGCGAATACTTCTTGAACCTTTCATTGGCCTTCTTTATCTCAAGAAAAGAAAAGACCTGCGATACCAGAACATTTTACAGACATGTCAAAAACACTGTCCGCAATGTAGATAGCAGGTATATCTACAGCAAAATAAAAGACTGTCCTATTTTAGAAAGCGTTAAGGGTCAAAATAAGATAGCACTAAAAAAAGGTTACAGGAATATACTATCTTTAATAGCTAAGCAAAAAAATCTCTCTCATAAAAAATCTTTAAAAAATATTAAAGAAGAAAGCCGTAAGTATATACTGAAGAGGGGATCCGTTGTTATGGCTGACCTGGTGAAACATCTTAAAACCTACGGGGCCGCCTCTCCGACTATTTACCGGGCCTTGGAAGACGAGAGTTTTAAAAAAACCCCTATCCCTAATAGCAGAACAAAAATAGTTAATATTGGTTAATTTAATACCCTAAAAATAGTATATTATATCAAATAACACTCTCAAGCACTAGGGGCTCTCATGCCTAAGCTACAGGTAAAAAAAGCGTACGACAACTCACATGATGGTTATAATGAAACCGTAGAGTTTAAGGTACTACACCAGGCGAATGTTGAAACTAACCATAACAAATTCTATGCTATAGAGATTCAGAAAAATAGCAATGGACAATACAGACTGTTCACCCATTATGGTAGGCTAGGCATCTCTAATATATTTGAATGTAGAGAGTATATTAAAGGAGAAGCTAACCCCATCACAGATTTTGATGTAGTTAAGTTTGAGTTTGATGATATTATCAAGAAGAAACTCAAGGGTAAGCGTAATAAAAAGACCGGAGAAGTGGAGGCCTACGTGGAAGTAGATACCGTAGCCCCCTCCGTGGGCTCGGAGAACATCCGAGGCAAGTCAAGCGCAGCCAAAAAAGTACCTGTTAAAGTAGCTATCGATACCTCATCATATGATAAGGAAGTGAGTACCCTCCTCGATCAACTTATTAAAGAGAACATACATTCTATTACCTCCCACACCAGCATTAAGTACACACCCAATGGATTTGCTACAGAGCTTGGAGCTGTGACTGAGGAGCATGTAGAGAAGGCTAGAGAGCCCTTGGACGAACTGAATAAGCTCATGGGTAAGAGAGGTGAGGTTAAAGCCTCTATGGCTGATGTGATGCAATTGAATAGCCTTTATTTCTCTCTTATCCCTAAGCCCTTCTCCAGAAAGATTACAGAAGATGATATGATCCTGGACGCAAAGCAGCTTGAGGCAGAGTACGACATCCTTGACCAGCTCGCTACAGCGGTCTCTATGGGTTCTGCTATGTCTGGTAGCGCCTCTCAACGTATGGACGCTTTAGGTACAGAGCTTGAACTTCTGAGCGATATTGATGAAGTTCGCCGTATCAAAAAATATATCCGAAGCAGTAAAGCCGGTAATCATCGCGGAAGCGGCGTATGGGACTATGATGTGAAACGTATATATAAAATGCAGATTCCTCAGGAACATGCTCGGTATCAGAGGGTTCTTAATAAATATGGAAAAAACACTGTACAAGAGGTTTTCCACGGCTCAGCTAACTGTAACCTACTGTCTATCCTCAAGGGTGGGTTGATTATTCCTCCTTCATCTGCGGGGCATGTGACCGGAAGAATGTTCGGTGATGGAGTGTACGGGGCTAACAACTCTACTAAATCCTTGAACTACTCCATTGGCTACTGGGGAGCTCGCTCTAGCAAATATGGAAACGCTTTTTTGTTCCTAGCAGACTTTGCTATGGGTAAAACCTACACCGCCAATAGAGCCGTGTATGGCGGGGCTCCTCACGGATACGACAGCATCTGGGCTAAGAAGGGCTCTTCTCTGTACAATGACGAACTTATCGTCTATAATCTTAACCAATGTACTCTCAAGTACGTTGTCGAAATGACGCCGAGGGGAAAATAAGATAGAAGCGTGCCTTAACTTAATAGAAGACTAAATGCAGAACAATAAGTACAGTCGTGAAGATCTAAGAGAGATCATAAAGGTTTTCCGGGAGATCTATAACGTAGAAGACGACCCACATACCCATGATTATCAAATACTAACACACAGCCAATCCGACTATGAGGTAGTAAGGCAAGCCATAACTAAATACACTATATGGAGTAAAGGGGACCTCATGTGGGATTATATACTAGACACACTCTTTGTAGTCAAATATGAATCTCTTCCCCTATGGCTCAACAAGGGAGAACTTGTTGCCAGGCTTGCGGGATGGAGAATAAAATATGGGTCTTAACTTTATTTTAACTTATACAAATAGTATATTATATTGATTATAATACTCACATCTAAATGGAGGGACTGCTATGGCAGAACAATCAAACACTATTCACCCCAAGGCAAAAGAAACTATGGTCCGACTTCTTAAAGACGGCCAATCCACAGAAAAAGTGGTAAAACGGTACCGTGGGCGTTATTCAAAGCGTCAGGTAGCAGCGCTTCTAGGCCATATCAATATGGGGAATCTCTAACGATATTGCTGCAGACATCTATGTGGTTAAAGCCCTGATATTTTTCAGGGCTTTTTTTAACTTTAGTACTACAAAAAAGTATATTGTAGTATACCTCAATCAGAAGGAGTATTTATGCAAAAAAATAAAGAAAGGCATGAAAGCTTTGGCCTGTTGTCTATCTCAAGGTCGACCCACAGCTCTCATAAGTTACATCTCTTTGGATCTAGCATCGCTCATGGCAGCACTATCTGTTTAACCATATCTAAAGCTGAAAGGTCAAGAGATCTCTGTAATAATTGGTATTTTCCTTACGAGGATATTATCGAAATAGAGATGAGCCCTACTCAGTTCTCAGATGCTATCACAAGCTTTAATATGGGCCCAGGCACCCCCGTTACTATCCGGAGGGTCCAAGGTAAGAGGACTGAGGAGCCGCCCTGTACGGACGTTAGAGAGGAGTTTGAAGGAGAATTTAAGGCCACCATCCGGAAAGCTCACCGAACTAGTTTGGAAGCCTTGAAGAATGTTGAGAACATACTGACACAAAAAACGGTTAAAAAATCAGACTTGAAAAAAGTTAAAGATCTTCTCCTACATATAGAGCATAACATCGGCTCTAATCTGGATTTCGTATACCAAAGATTCAACGAACAGGTGGGGCGCTCTATCACTGAGGCCAAAAACGAAATTGAGGCCTTTGTAGAGAACAAGATACGCACAACGGGTATCGAAAGCCTGGGGCAGCAGTTCTCCTCCAGTAATCTCCTTAAAGGAAAGGTAGAGGATGACAGCGAAAACAATAATCAAGCGGAAGATTAAAGAATTAGGCTATGAGTTTCAGGGATGTTGCCGAGCACCCGCCGACCAAAAGGCATCTTCTGAAATTAAGAAGAGGGTAATTGCAGGAAAGATGCACCTTCTTAGTTCGGTACTCAAAGAAATAGAGAGTGAAGAAGACGCTACTTTACCAAAAGAATAAAAAATGACTATTAAAGAAAGGCTGCTCCTCATAAAAAAGTTAGCCCGTATTTACGGTACCTACGAAGTCCTAAATTCAGGGGACACCTTTAAGTGGGCTCATAAGTATACCTTTTCTTTCTTACTCCCCCAGGGATTTAGTAGAGAGCGGAGCCTCTTTAACTACCCTGAGCCTACCGTCGTTAAAGGCTCCTTAACCCGCCGCCCGAGAGAAACGATATTTGAGGCGCAAACAGACACGAATACGTATAGAGGGGTCTTCAGTACGTACACAAACTCCTGGGACAAGAATTTTGAAGACAGTAGGCTTATCAATGATTTAATAGACCATTTAATATTCTACGCTGAATGGGGCGATAAAGAAGATGCTTGATTTGCACCCAGACCTATGGAACCCCAAGTATACCTATAAAGAGCTTGAGGATCTTTATAGGTGTATACAAGAAAAATTTAAGTCAGAGGACTTTCAATTACGGTCGACTATTATTTCAGTACAGGTTAATAGTTATAAGTTTTTGTACAGACCCCTTAGCATTGGCGGGCGTTCTAAAGGACCCACAAGAGTGTTAGAGGGTTTATTAAAGCAGGTTGAAAGAACGCAAGATACGGCCCTAGAGACCTCTTACGGGGAGGAGGTCGCAGGAATTGCTTACGCTTTATACGAGGTTCCATACCGGGACTTGCCTTTATACGTAGTCAGTAAAAACTACATAGTCAGAATTATTGTACAATGGCGACTAATTATAGGAAAATAGATTTAAGACTCCACCCGGAACAATGGGTTAACTCATACACAAAGGATGAGTTAGTAGACCTATGCCTAACATTAAGAAAACTAAATGAGACCTGTGAGGCCACAAAGAATATAAACAATAATTATATCATATGGAATATCATAGAGAGAGATGACCCAGGAGCATATATATTAGAAGACTTAAAGCAAAAAGTGTACGGTATAGAAAACCGCCACCGTACCCGAGGCCCCGAGTACAGGTACGGTCGAATGGTAAAAATATTTGCTAAACTGATGTTTGATGAAAGTCTCGAAAATTTACCCCTATACTTAAATAAAAGAGGCGCTTTAGCACAAGCAGTGGTAAAGTGGAGATTAGATATAGGGAAGTAGTATGGCTTATGTATGAAGCACGCATAGATATGATGCCTTTATACATATCAGATGAAATATTTAGCGGAATAGCCCGATGGAGATTGGAGTTAGGTAAATGAATTTTCCTGAGTACAATAAGAAGGAGTTAAAGGAACTTATTCTCAGAGTAGAGGATTGCTTAGAGAGTAGAAGAGGGTGGCGAGCTATGGTTTCAGATAAATTTACCAGCAGGATTTTGTGGGCGTATGAAACGGAGGATAGCGAAAGATTTTTAGCGTTCGTAATACCAATTATTGCGGATCTTATAAGAAGAGAGAATTGGGAAGTAGTAGACCTCTTTCAGCTTCCTCTTGAAGACATACCGTTACATATAACTAATATAGGCGACTCTATCGACTTAGATCGTTATACAGTATTTAATACGATAATGAAGTGGAGACTGGATTGCGGGAAGTAAACTTAGACCTAGATCTTTCATACAGAAAAGAACAGTTAAGAGAGATTCTCGATATCATACAGGGTACAGGGGACTTTGTAGTCTTTGACTTTAGCGATCTTAAAAAACCGCATAAAGAAGAAATAAAAAAGTTCCTTAAAGATTTTGATATTATGAGCTCTGATATCTGTGGTTCCGTATGGGCCGTGCGCGAGGATCTTCCCCTTCTACTGAACTCTAAAAATAGTATAGCTAGAGAAATTGTAGCTTATAGACTTAGGGCACATATATGAGAGAGCTTAACGAACATGCAATTAATCCTGAGAAAGTCCCTCCGAAGTACTCCGCAAAGCAACTTATTGAGATAGCTAAGATTATCTATGACGATAACTTAGGATTTAATTCGTTGTATGTCTCAAATATAGCCAACCTGAAAGTGCCGGAACACCCTCAAGAGAGTATGCCTACGGCATTAATAGACTTTGAGGAAAGTCTAAGAACTATGTTTCATGAGAGCTATGAAAAAATTCTTTACACTCCATACGAAGATCTCCCTTTGTTAGTAAACATGGAGCGCCTAAAAGACTCAAGCATTATAAGACGTCTTTATCTTTGGAGGATCAATTGTGGTAAATGAATATACAACAGAAGAACTGCTTTTGCTCGCTGATATAATAAAAGAGAATAGAATAGCTTTTAATCATAAAAACACTTTAGGTAGGCCAAGCTCGATATTATGGGATATTATCGTAGGAGCTAGGGACAAACCAGGTATAGTTAAGAACTTGATTTATCAGAACTGTAACCCGGACACAATAAAATTTCTATACGGG
>Ga0102937_1001382_pt1 | contig 11086 bp, 6 predicted proteins | sample SalPonR2_B_D1_MG_FD_78213 | JGI IMG/M metagenome (GOLD analysis project Ga0102937, IMG submission 78213) | Salt pond soil microbial communities from South San Francisco under conditions of wetland restoration - Salt Pond MetaG R2_B_D1_MG | ecosystem: Environmental > Aquatic > Marine > Intertidal... | reverse complement strand
GAACTTCGACCGCATCCGCTGGGTCGGCCCGTGGGCGGCCGCTTTTTTCCTGGTGGCCGCGATCCCCACCTTCGCCTGGCTGCGCGAGAAGGGCACGCCGCGCCCGCTTCCGCCGGGCAAGGGTTACCTGGCCATCGGAGCGGGACGCGTGCGCGAGACGCTGGCGCACCTGGACAAGCACAAGGACCTGGCCGTGCTGCTGGTCTCAGTCCTGTTCGCCATGAGCGGCATCTACATCATCATCACTTACGCCTTCATCTATGGCGCGCAGGTCGTCGGCTGGGACGAAAACGTGCGCACCCTGATGTTCATCATCGTGCAGCTCACCGCGGCCGCCGGCGCACTCGGCTTCGGTTTCATCCAGGATCGGCTGGGCGCAAAACGGACCTACCAGGTCACGCTGCTGATGTGGATGGCGGCCATCGCCCTGATCTACCTGACGCCCTTGATCGCCGGGGCCCTCTCGCGGCTGACGGGCAGCGAAGTGGAAGCGCAATACGTTTTCCTGGTGGTGGGCAGTGTCGCGGGACTCAGCCTCGGCTCCTGCCAGTCTGCGACGCGCACGCTGGTCGGACTTTTCTCGCCGCTGACGCATGCGGCGGAATTCTTCGGTTTCTGGGGCATCTCGCTGAAGCTTGCGGGTGTCATCGGGCTGTTGTCGATCGGCCTGCTGCAGGCTGCTTTCGGCCTGCACACCGCGATCCTGTTCTGCATCCTGCTATTCCTCGCGGCGCTGGTGGCCAGCCGCGGCGTCAACGAGTCGCGCGGACGCCGCATGGCCGAGGCTCACCCCTGATCCTGATCGGTTATCATCGGCAGACACGAACACGGCGCGCAGAACGCCGTCGCCAGCAAAGGAGTCTTCGAAATGCCTGAAACAAAGATCGTCGTACCCGAGGGCGGCGCCAGGATCAGTCTCAAGGATGACGTGCTGCAGGTCCCCGACAACCCGATCATCCCCTTTATCGAGGGTGACGGCACCGGACCGGATATCTGGCGCGCCACGGTGCGGGTGCTCGATGCCGCCGTCCGGCAGGCTTACGGCGGCGCCAGGCAGATCCACTGGATGGAGATCTATGCCGGCCAGAAAGCCAATGACCTGTTCAATTCCTGGCTGCCCGATGAAACGGTGCAGGCCTGCCGCGAATACCTGGTGTCCATCAAGGGACCCCTGACCACGCCGATCGGCGGCGGCATCCGCAGCCTCAACGTGGCGCTGCGCCAGCTGCTCGACCTTTATGTCTGCATGCGGCCGGTGCGCTGGTTCTCCGGCGTGCCCTCGCCGGTCAAGAAACCGGAAGACGTCGACATGGTGATCTTCCGGGAGAACACCGAGGACATCTATGCCGGCATCGAGTTCGAGCAGGGGTCGCCGGCCGGCAAGCGCTTCCTGGACCTGTTCCGCGAACACTTCCCGGACGAGTACCGCAAGATCCGTTTTCCCGACAGCTCCGGCATCGGCATCAAGCCGGTCTCGCGGGAGGGCACGGAGCGGCTGGTGCGGGCGGCGATCCAGTACGCCATCGACAACCAGCGCAAGAGCGTGACCTTTGTCCACAAGGGCAACATCATGAAGTTCACGGAGGGCGCCTTCCGCAAGTGGGGCTATGCGCTCGCCGAGCGCGAGTTCAGCGACCAGGTCTACACCTGGGACCAGTGGGACCGTACGCGCGACGAGGAAGGCGAAGCCGCGGCCAACGCGGAGCAGAAAGAGGCCCTGGCCAAGGGCAAGGTGCTGATCAAGGACGCCATCGCCGACATCACGCTGCAACAGGTGCTGACGCGACCCGCGGAATTCGACGTGATCGCGACGCTCAACCTCAACGGCGATTACCTTTCCGACGCGCTGGCCGCCCAGGTCGGCGGCATCGGCATTGCGCCCGGCGGCAACGTCAACTCAGTCTCCGGCCACGCGGTTTTCGAGGCCACGCACGGCACGGCGCCCAAGTATGCCAACCTGGACAAGGTCAACCCCGGAAGCCTGATCCTGTCGGGCGAAATGATGCTGCGCCACCTGGGCTGGCTGGAAGCCGCGGACCTGATCCTGAGCGCGATGGACAAGACCATCGGCAACAAGATCGTGACTTACGATTTTGCCCGCCTGATGGACGGCGCCACCGAGGTGAAGTGCAGCGAGTTTGCCGACGCCATGATCGGCAACCTCGCCTGAAGCCCTTCTCTCATGGGTGCAGAGGCGGCTGACACGGCCCTGGCGCGGGACTGCGCCAGGGCCATTTTCGATGCTTTCGGCGATTACAACGCCGAGTTCCGCGACGTCACGCGCCGTGCCCGGCAGCGCTTCGAGCAGCGCGACTGGGTCGGCGGCCGGCGCGATGCCATGGAACGCATCGACCTGTACGACCGCTACGTCGGCCACACCACCGAAATGCTGCGCCACCGTCTTGGCGAGCGCGCCACCGACCGCAAGCTGTGGCTGCACATCAAGCGCTGTTTCGAAGACGAGATCGCGGACTTCATCGACCTGGAATTCGAGAAAACCTTCTTCAGCTCGATCAGCCGGCGGCTGTTCGCCACCGTGGGCGTCGATCCCGAGGTCGAATTCGTCGCCCTGGACCTGGACCCGCTTTCCAAGGTCCGGCCGCCGCAGGCGCTCAATGCCTACGATTACACGGGCCTGCCCGAAACGCTGGTGGAAGAGATCCTGGAGGATCACAGCTTCGAGTCGCCGTGGCGCGACTTCAAGGGCAGCGTCGACTTCGTGGTCAGCGAACTCGCGCGGGCCTGGGAGCCGCTCGGCGGGCTCGAGCGGCTCGAGCGCGTCGAGTTCATGCGGCCGATTTTTTACCAGAACACGCGCGCCTACCTGGTCGGCCGCGCGCTGGGCGCCGCGCAGCCGCAACCCGTGGTGATCGCGCTCAAGAACACGCCCGAGGGCGTCGCGGTCGACGCGCTGCTGGCCTCGGTGCGCGATACCAGCATCCTGTTCGGCTTCACGCGCAGCTATTTCCACGCCGACCTGGAAACCGTGCATGACGCCGTGATGTTCCTGCGCAGCATCCTGCCGCGCAAGCCGCTGGCCGAGCTGTTCACCGTGCTGGGCCGCGCCCGCCAGGGCAAGACGGAGACCTACCGGACCTTTTTCCGCCACCTGGAGAATTCCAGCGACCTGATCGTGGAGGCGCCCGGAGACCGCGGCATGGTCATGGCGGTGTTCACGCTCCCGTCTTTCGACGTGGTCTTCAAAGTGATCCGCGACCATTTTGCCTATCCGAAGACCGTGGTGCGCCGCGACGTGCTGGACAAGTATTACCTGGTGTTCCGCCACGACCGCGCGGGCCGGCTCGTGGACGCGCAGGAATTCAAGATGCTGCGCTTCCCGCGGACGCGCTTCGACCCCGAACTGCTGGAGCACCTGCTCGAGTCCGCCGCCGAGACCGTGCGGGTGGACGGCGACGACATCGTAATCGCCCACTGCTACGTCGAGCGTCGCATGCGCCCGCTGAACCTCTATCTCGCCGAGGCTTCGCCGCTGGCCGCGCGCCATGCCGTGCTCGATTACGGCCAGGCCATCCGGGACCTCGCCGCGACCAACATTTTCCCCGGCGACCTGTTGCTGAAGAACTTCGGCGTGACGCGCAACGGCCGGGTGATCTTCTACGACTACGACGAGCTTTGCCTGGTCACCGAATGCAAATTCCGCAAGCTGCCCGAGGCGCGCTCCGTGGAAGAGGAGATGCAGTCGGAGGCGTGGTTTTTCGTGGATGACGCCGATGTCTTCCCGGAGCAGTTCATCAGTTTCCTGGGGCTGGAGCCGGCGCAGCTGGAGACCTTCCTCGAACACCACGGCGACCTGCTGACGCCGGCCTTCTGGCGCGACATGAAGCGGCGCCACGAGGCGGGGGAAGTGGTGGAGGTCTTGCCCTACCCGCCGAACCTCTCGGCCAGCGCCGGTGGCGACTGAAAGCCCGGCACGCGCGGGCCGCGGCCACCTGTGGCTGCTGCTGCCGGCCTGCGCGCTGGCGGCGCTGTGGATCGCCTGGCGCTGCCTCGCGCCCGTCGATTTTCTTTACCCGGTTTTTTACGACTGGCTGGAAATCGACACCCACATCGAGGAATTCGGGCCGCAGAACCGTTACAAGCGCGGCTTCGAGGCAACCAGTCGCGACGAGCGGATGCGGCTGTTCTCGGCCATCGTGACGGCGATCGAGGACTCGGGCCGCGGCCTGGAAAGCCTGCAGTACCGTGATCCCGCGGGGCAGCCCGTGGACCGGTTGCTGCGCGCCCCGGAGGTCGGCCACCTGCAGGACGTCGCCAGGCTGGTCGACCGCGCCCGCGTGGCCGGCTGGGTCGCCGTCGGCTGGTGCGCGCTCCACCTGTTGCTCATCCGCATGCTCGGGTGGCGGGTGCCGCCTTTTGGCCGGCTGATGGGAGCGAGCGTGGCGGTCACCGCGGCCGGCATTGCGCTGGTGCTGGTGATCGGCCCCAAGCGGGTCTCCAGCGCGCTGCACGAATGGGTATTCCCGCCGGATCACCCCTGGTTCTTCTATTACCAGGACTCGCTCATGTCCACCATGATGAAGGCGCCGGACCTGTTCGGCGCCATCGCGCTGGCCCTGCTGGCCCTGGCGCTGGCGTTCTACGCCGCCCTGGTCTGCGCGGCGCGGGCATGCAGCCTGGCGAGCGATCAGGCCGGATAGCGCGCCGAGAGGACGCTGAAGGCCGCGCGGATGCCCTGGCCCGCGCCGCCCTCCGGCCGCCCCGGCCGGGTGCGGGGATTCCATGCAAAGGTATCGAAGTGAGCCCAGGCCCGGGCGTTGCCGACGAATCTTTGCAGGAACAGGCCGCCATAGATGGAACCCGCGAAGCCGTCCGTGGTGACGTTGACGAGATCCGCGATGCCGCCGGCCAGGTTGGCCGCGTAGGGCGCCCACAGGGGCATCGGCCAGAGCGGATCGCCCTGCGGCGGCCCGGCGTCGCGCAGCGCATCCGATAACTCGGGATCGGTGCAGAACAGGGCCGGCAGGTCGGGACCCAGCGCGACGCGTGCCGCGCCGGTGAGTGTCGCGTAATCCAGCAACAGCTCGGGAGCCTCCTCGTCGGCCAGCGCCAGCGCGTCGGCCAGCACCACGCGCCCCTCCGCGTCCGTGTTGCCGATCTCCACCGTCAGCCCGGCGCGGGTCGGGATGACGTCGCCCGGCCGGTAGGCGTTGCCCGAAATGCTGTTCTCCACCGCCGGGACCAGGATGCGCAGGCGCACCGGCAGGGCCGCGTCCATGATCATCTTTCCGAGCCCGAGCACATGCGCAGCGCCGCCCATGTCCTTTTTCATGTTGCGCATGCCCTGCGGCCCCTTGATGTTGAGCCCGCCCGAATCGAAGCACACGCCCTTGCCGACCAGCGTGACGCGGGGATGCCCCGGCGCGCCCCAGCTGATCTCCAGCAGGCGCGGCGGGCGGTCGCTGGCGCGGCCCACCGCGTGGATGGCGGGGAAGCCCTCCGCCAGCAGGGCATCGCCGACCACCTCGCGAAACTCCGCGCCCGCGGCCGCCGCCAGCCGCGCGGCCGCAGCCGACAGTTCGGCCGGGCCCATCTCGCCGGCCGGCGCGTTGACCAGGTCGCGCGCCAGCGCGTCGGCGTCCACCGTGGACAGCACCGCTGCGCAATCCGCGCCTTCGGGCCAGGCGAGCACGCGCGGCGCTGCCGGCTTCGCTTCCGAGCGGCGGCTGAAGGCGTACTGGCCGATGCCCCAGGCGGTGGCGCGCAGCCGGTCCTGCTCGGCGCCGGCGGACTCGGCGAAGGCATAGCTGCCGGGGGGCAGCTGCCCGGGCACGGCGGCCAGGGACCAGAAGGGCTCGCGCCCCCCGGCGCCCGCCAGCACGGCGGCCACGGTCCCTTCCTTGCCCGGCAACGCCAGCACGGTGCCCGCCTCGGCTTGCCAGCCGGTGCTGCGCACCCAGCTGCGGTGGGCGTCGGCCAGCCGCCCGAGCAGTGACTCCAGGCCTTGCTCGTCGACGATGTGGACGGGGCAGGCGCCGGTGGCGCGCTCGGTGTAGTAATCGCTGGCTGGCATGCTGGGCTGTCCTGGGAGTGCGCGTGGCAAAGGGGCCCCTATTATGCCATCCGGGCATTTCGCCTCAGCCGCGCGCGTAGAAAGTCTCGTCGTACAGGCGCAGCCACTCCGGGCGATAGACGATCAGCATGCTGACGAGCGCGCCGTTGATGAAGGCCTCGGGAAACAGCATCAGTGGCAGGAAAGCGATCAGCGACGCGCCGGCGCCGCTGGGCGAGGGCTGCCCGGAAAGGGCCAGCAACGCGGCGCCCGCCAGCCAGGTCGCCAGCACCGCCAGCCCCGCGCCAAAGAAGCCGCAGACGAATATGAACACGAAGGGATTGCGCGGCAGATAGAAACGCGCCGCCCAGGCGATGCCGAAGGTCACGGCGCCCGGGATGGCCGCGCACACCAGCCAGGCGGCGGTGGCCGCCATCGGCGGCGTCACGCCATAAGCGACCAGGCCGATTTCCGCCAGGGCGCCCGCCAGCACGCCGAGGCGCCAGCCGAGCAACAGCACGACCACGGTCATGCCGAGCACGTGCACCCGCAGCCCCGGGTCGATGCTCGCGTTGACGCTCCACAGCACCGCGAGGCCCACCGCCGCGCCGAGCAGCAGGTGGATCCTCGAGGGACCGGCGCGCAATGCCGGCAGGCCGCGCAACGCAAGCACCAGCAACAGCGCCGCAGCGACGACACAGGCCCATGCCGGCACGGGTGACAGAAGCCCTCCTGAAAATTGCATCGCTCGCGGCCTGTTTCCCGGGAAAGAAAAGCCGCCGGGACGGCCATTGGCCGCCCCGGCGGGTTCCCATTCTACCGGTCCCGCAGCCGGCGCCTCGGCCGGTCACTCAGTGCTGCGAGGCGAGCCGGCCCTGGCGGTTCTCCAGCCGGATGTTGACGCGCCGCTGCAGTGCCCAGCCGTCCGGGTCGATCACCTCGAGCGCCTCTCCGTCCGTTTCTGCGCCCGTCACTGTGTCCGTCGCGGCGCCGTGCGCCTGCACCCGGATGCGGGCCGGATCCACGCCGGCCTCGACCAGGCGGTCGCGAATCGCCTCGGCCCGCGCCCGGGACAGCGCCTGGTTGAGCTGCCGGCCACCACGCGGGTCCGCATAACCGTCCAGCCGCACCTCGAGGGCGGGCACCGCGCGCACCAGCATGGCCAGCGCCTGCAGACCCTCCTCCGCCTTCTCCGGCGGAACCGCGCTGTTGCTGCGGAAACCGATATCGAATTCGATGCCGTCGGTGAGCAGCACGGTCTCGGACGCTTCGCGCGCGCGAGCGCGTTGTTGCGCGAGCGAGCGGGACAGGGAATCCACCCGGCTCTCCAGGCCGCCGCGCTCCGCCAGCAAGTCCAGCCGCTCGCGCTCCAGCGAGGCCTGCCGTTCCTCCAGGGCGTCCGCGTGCCTGGCGGTCAGCTCGCGATCCGCCGCGATGCCGCCCACCGCCATGCCCGCGATACCGCCGGGGGGGCCGCCCACCAGCGCGCCCAGCACGCCGCCGGCCACGATGCCGAGATTCGCCAGCCATGGCTTGTCATCCGGCGTTTCGGCCGCGCTCGCCCAGCCCGGCGTCGCAAGCAACGCCCCGATCGTCATGATGATCACCGTTCTGCTCTTCATGTCCCTGTTCCTCCGGTTCGACGACGGACGACATGTCCGCCCTGGAGACCATTGGAAGCCTGGCAGGCGGCAGACAGGCGGCGCCGGCATGGCGAAAACGGGAGCAATCATGGCGAATCATGACGCGACCGCGCGACGCTGTGCGACCTTGTATTTCCGCTCCTCGACCAGGCAATAAAGAACAGGGACGGTGAACATCGTCAGCAGCACGAAGATCATGCCACCCACGCTCGGGATCGCCATGGGAATCATGATGTCGGCGCCGCGCCCGCTGGACGTGAGCACGGGCAGCAGGGCCAGCACCGTGGTCGCCGTGGTCATGAGACAGGGTCTCACCCGGCGCACGCCCGCCGTCAGGGTCGCCGCGCGGATCTCGGCAAGGTTGCGCGCCGGGTTCTCGGCGAAACTCTGCTTCAGATAAGTGGCCAGCACGACGCCGTTGTCCACCGCGATGCCGAACAGGGCGAGGAAGCCGACCCAGACGGCGACGCTCAGGTTGACCGCACCCATGCCGAATATTTCCCGCAGGTTCACGCCGAAAACGCTGAAATCGACGAACCAGGACTCGCCGTAGAGCCAGACGAGGATGAAGCCGCCGGCCCAGGCCACCGCGATGCCGCTGAACACGATCAGTGTCGTGACCGCCGAGCGGAACTGGAAATAGAGGATCAGGAAGATCAGCAGCAGCGCGATCGGCAGCACCACCCGCAGCGTCTTGGCCGCCCGCAGCTGGTTCTCGTAATTGCCCGCGAAGCTCCAGTTCACGCCGGCCGGCACCGCCAGCTCGCCGCTCTCGATGCGCCGCTGCAACTCCGCCTGCGCCGCCTCGACCACCTCAACTTCGGCCAGGCCCGCCTGCGCGCCGAAAGTCACGTAGGCGGTCAGGAAGGTGTTTTCGCTGCGGATGAGCTGCGGTCCGCGCGTGAACTCCACATTCGCCAGCTCGACCAGCGGCACTTGCGTGCCGTCGGGCGCCGCCACCAGCACGCGCTCCAGCTCGTCGAGCTGGGTGCGCAACTCGCGCGGATAGCGCACGCGCACGGGATAGCGCTCGCGGCCCTCCACGGTGGTGGTGATGGTCTGGCCGCCGATGGCGACCGCCACGACCTGCTGCACGGCCCTGACGTCCAGCCCGTAGCGGGCGATCGCCTCGCGGTCGATGTCGATTTCCAGGTAGGGCTTGCCGACCACGCGCTCGGCATTGACGGTATCGGCGCGGATGGACGGCACCTCGCGCAGCACGCGCTCCAGCTCGGTGGCCGCCCTGTCCAGCGTTGCGAGGTCCGGGGCGCGCACCTTGATGCCCATGGGCGCGCGCATGCCCGTCTGCAGCATGACCAGGCGCGTCTCGATGGGTTGCAGCCTGGGCGCGGAAGTGGTCCCGGGCAGCTTTGCGGCGGCGACGATCTCGTCCCAGATGTCCTGCGGGCTCCGGATGTGATCGCGCCACTGGCGATACGGCCGACCGTCGGGGTCGGGGATGAGTTCACCCTGCGGGTCGCGGACGAACTCGCCCTGGCTCCGGTCATAACGGAAGTTGATCCGCCGGCCGGCCTCGTCGGTCCGGTACTCGGACTTGTAATGGATCACCGACTCGAGCATGGAAATCGGCGCCGGGTCGAGCGCGGTCTCCGCACGGCCGATCTTGCCGGCCACCAGCTCGACCTCGGGCACCGACATGATGGCCCGGTCCTGGTACTTGAGCACATCCAGCGCCTCGCCAATGGAGGCGTGCGGCATGGTGGTGGGCATCCACAGGAAGGCGCCCTCGTCCAGCGGCGGCATGAACTCGCGTCCCAGCCCCGGGAATTTCTGCGCCGCCCAGGACCACGGCCCGCTGTCGCGCACCGTTTCGGCGCCGATGCCGACCCGCTGCGCGGCCGCGGGGATCACGCCGAAGACGCGGTCGAAACCCAGCCACACAGAACCGCCCAGCAGGACCAGCAGCACGGGCGCGACCAGGAATGCCGCCTTGTGCTCCAGGCACCAGTGCAACAGCCGGGAATAGAAATGCATCAGCAGCCAGAACGAGCCGAGCAGGGTGCCGATGAGCAAGCCGACGAAAAGGAAATTGCGGGTCGTGCCGGCGCCGGGGCCCAGCGGTTCCCAGGCCTCGCCCAGGATCCACCAGACGACCAGCGCCGCCAGCAGGCTCGCCAGGCGCGGCCCGCCGCGGGCCAGCAGGGTCTCGCTCCATGCGGGCCAGCGCCTTGCCGCGAGCCATTGTTGCAGCCGTCCGCCGGGGGCATTGTCCCCGGGGCGCGCGGGCCGGTCGCGGCCGGCGATGAACAGGTGCGCCAGCGCCGGAACGACCGCGAGGCTGATGAGGATGGCGCCGACCAGCACGAAGGTCTTGGTGAACGCCAGCGGCACGAACATCTTGCCCTCGGCGCCGCTCATGGTGAATACCGGCAGGAAGCTGACGATCGTGGTGCTGATCGCGGCCAGGATCGCCGAGCCCACCTCCCGGGTGGCGCGGAACACCACCTCGATGCGCGCCTCCGCGGGAGCCGCCTGCCTGAGATGCCGCAGCACGTTCTCGGTGACGATCACGCTCATGTCGACGATCGTGCCGATGGCGATGGCGATACCCGCGAGCGCCACGATATTGGCGTCCACGCCCACCAGTTTCATGAGGATGAAACCGATCAGGACGGCGAGCGGCAGCGTGAGGCTGATGACCAGCGCGGTGCGCAGGTGCCACACCATGAGGATCACCACCAGCAGGGTGACCAGCAACTGCTGGGACAAGGCGTCGCCGAGGGTGCCCAGGGTCTCCTGGATCAGGCCGGTGCGGTCGTAGAAAGAGACCACTTCCAGCTGGCTCAGCGTGAGCCATTCGGGCCACTCGGCGCGCGGCGTGTCGCGCAGCCAGGCCAGCCAGGCCTCCTGGTCCAGCTCTGCCCCTTGCAGCGCCGCGAAGCCCTGCCGGTCGGCGAAGCGCTCCAGCGTTTCCATGTCGGTGCGGCTCCAGTCGACCACCGCCTTCGCCGGCAGACCGGGAGAAATCTCCGCGATTTTCTCCTTCACGTTGCCGATGGCTTCCAGGGGATTGAAGCCGTCGCGCACGATCACCACGCCGCCCACCGCTTCGGCGCCGCCGATCGTCAGCGCGCCACGACGCTGTGCCGGCCCCAGGTGCACCTTCGCGACGTCCCGCACGCGGATGGGCACCCGCCCGGGTCCGGTGCGCACCACCGTCTCTTCCAGGTCTTCAAGGTCACGGATGAAACCTCGGCCGCGGACCAGGTATTCGACGCGGTTGATCTCCACCGCGCGGGCGCCCACGTCCAGGTTGCTGTCGCGCACCGCCTCGAAGACCTGCTGCAGGGTCACGCCGTGCGCGCGCAGCGCGTCGGGATCCGCGTCCACCTGGTATTCGCGCACGAAGCCGCCGATGGAGGCGACCTCGCTGATGCCCTCCGCGGCCAGCAAGCCGTAGCGCACGTACCAG
>Ga0102937_1001381_pt1 | contig 11088 bp, 11 predicted proteins | sample SalPonR2_B_D1_MG_FD_78213 | JGI IMG/M metagenome (GOLD analysis project Ga0102937, IMG submission 78213) | Salt pond soil microbial communities from South San Francisco under conditions of wetland restoration - Salt Pond MetaG R2_B_D1_MG | ecosystem: Environmental > Aquatic > Marine > Intertidal... | reverse complement strand
CCACGAACTTGGTGTACATGAACTGCCGCAGGAACGACCAGATGCCCAGCATCACGCGCTTGGCGTGACCGGGGTACTGCTTCTTCATGCTCACCACCGCCATGCGGTAGGAGCAGCCCTCTGGCGGCAGGTAGAAATCCACGATCTCCGGAAACTGCTTCTGCAGGATGGGAACGAAGACCTCGTTGAGCGCCACGCCCAGCACGGCCGGCTCGTCCGGCGGGCGGCCGGTGTATGTGCTGTGGTAGATCGGCTGATCGCGCCAGGTCATGCGGTTCACGGTGAAGACCGGAAACTCTTCCACCTCGTTGTAATAGCCCGTGTGGTCGCCGAAGGGACCCTCCGGCGCGGTGTCGCCCGGCGCCAGGTGGCCCTCGAGCACGATCTCGGCGCTCGCGGGCACTTCCAGCTCCGAGTCGCCGCACTTCACCACTTCCGTGCGGCCGCCGCGCAGCAGGCCGGCGAAGGCGTATTCCGACAGGGTGTCGGGCACCGGCGTGACGGCGCCCAGGATGGTCGCCGGGTCGGCCCCCAGCGCCACTGCCAGCGGGAAGGGCTCGCCGGGGTGCTTTTGCTGCCAGTCGCGGAAATCCAGCGCGCCGCCGCGGTGCGACAGCCAGCGCATGATCAGGCGGTTCCTGCCGATCAGCTGCTGGCGATAGATACCGAGGTTCTGGCGGGCGCGCTCCGGACCGCGCGTCACCACCAGCCCCCAGGTCAGCAGCGGGCCGGCGTCGCCCGGCCAGCAGGTCTGGATGGGGAGCTTCTCGAGGTCCACGTCCGGGCCCTCGGCCACGTTCTGCTGGCAGGGCGCCTTGCGCACGGTGCGCGGCGCCATGTTCAGCACCTGGCGGAACACGGGCAGCTTTTCCCAGGCGTCGCGCATCCCCTTCGGCGGGTCGGGCTCCTTGAGAAAAGCCAGCAGCTTGCCGACCTCGCGCAGCGCCTCGACGGACTCCTGGCCCATGCCCAGCGCCACCCGCTCCGGCGTGCCGAACAGGTTGCCGAGCACCGGGATGTCGAAGCCGGCCGGCTTCTCGAACAGCAGCGCGGGCCCGCCGCGCTTCAGCACGCGGTCGCAGATTTCGGTCATCTCCAGCACCGGGCTCACCGGCGTCGCAATGCGCCGCAGTTCGCCCCGCTGCTCGAGCAGCCGGATAAAGTCCCTCAAGTCTTCGTATTTCACTCTCGCCACCCCAAATGCGGCCAGACCACTATAATTGCGCCCCAGCAATGAGCCAAACTTCCGCGCCATCCGGGTCCACGCCGCTGGCCTTCCACAAGATGGTCGGCGCCGGCAACGATTTCGTCGTGATCGACGCGCGCCGCCGGCCGTTCGCGCCCGGCGCAGGCACGGTGCGGTGGCTCGCCGACCGCCGCAGGGGCATCGGCTGCGACCAGCTGCTCGTGATCGAGGCCGACCCCGCCGGGGACGCCGCCTTCGCCTACCGCATCTGGAATGCGGACGGCGGCGAGGTGGAGCAGTGCGGCAACGGCGCGCGCTGCCTGGCGTGGCTGTGGAGCACTGAGTTCGAGCCGGGCGCCGGCGCATTCGCGATGCGCAGCGCCGCGGGCCGGGTGGAGGCGCGCGTCGCCGGCGGCGCCGCGGCCGTATCGATGGGCGCGCCGGACTTCGCGCCCGCGCACATTCCTTTCACCGCACAGCGCGAACAGCGCCACTACGCCGTCGAGCTCCCCGGCCGCACCGTGCGCGTGGGGGCGGTGTCGATGGGCAACCCGCATGCCGTCATCGACCTGTCGGAGCTGGGCGAGACGGACCTCGGCGACGCCCCGGTGACCACCCTCGGCCCGGCCATCGAAACTCACCCGGCCTTCCCGCGGGGCGCCAACGTCGGCTTCGCGCAGGTGCTGGGGCGCGACCGGATCGCGCTGCGCGTGTGGGAGCGCGGCTGCGGCGAGACACAGGCCTGCGGCACCGGCGCCTGCGCGGCGGTGGCGATACTGCGGGACCGGGACGCGTTAGACTCCGTGGTCAGGGTCGACCTGCCGGGCGGCAGCCTGGGCGTCGAATGGCATGGCCGCGGCACGCCGGTCTGGCTGAGCGGGCCTTCCGCAAAGGTGTTCGAGGGGACCATCAAGCTGTGAGCAGTCCAGAAGCAGAAGACAGCGGCCCGGCCGCGAACCCGCCGGCGGACCAGGGCGTCGCCGATTATCTCGCCGACCACCCCGATTTCTTCGAACGCCACGCCGGGCTGCTCGAGCGCCTGCGGCTTCCGCACCGCAGCGGCACCTCGACCGTCTCGCTGGTCGAGCGCCAGGTCAACGTGCTGCAGGAGAAGAACCGGGGGCTGGAGCGGCGGCTGCGCGAGCTGGTCGAAGTGGCGCGCTTCAACTCCGGCCTGTCGGACAAGATTCATGCGCTCGCCCTGCGCCTGCTGCGCGCCAACGACGTCGTGGCCGTGCTGGGGGCGCTGGAGGCCGGGCTGCGCGAGGACTTCGGCGCCAGCCAGGCGGTGGTCGTGCTGCTGCACAACACCTCCGAGATCGTGCCGCGCGAGCGCACCCGCTTCCTGCGCCATGCGGACCGCGCGGACGCCGCGCTCAAGCCCTTTTCCACCTTCATCCAGCAGGGCAAGCCGCGCTGCGGCCGGATTCGCGACGCGCAGCGGGAGTTCCTGTTCCCCGGCGAGGCGGCCGGCATCGCCTCCGTGGCCATGGTGCCGCTGGGCGAGGACTGCGAGCTGGGCATACTGGCGATCGGCAGCAACGACCCCGACCGCTTCAATCCCACCATGAGCACGGATTTCCTCGCGCGCATCGGCCAGCTGACCTCGGCGGCGCTGGCCGCCGCGCGGCTGAGGCCCCCGGCCGCCCGCGGCGGCGCATGAATGCCTCGGGGCCCGATCGCGCCTGGCTGGAGCGGTGGCTGGGGCACCTGCGCTACGAGCGCCAGCTGTCCGCGCTGACCGTCAAGAATTATCACCGCGACATCGAGGCGCTCTACACCTTCCTGTGCAATGCCGAGGTGCCCGACTGGGCGCAGGTGGACAGCGGCCACATTCGCTCCTTCGCGGCGCGCCTGCATCGGCGCGGCCAGGCGCCGCGCACCGTGCAGCGCCGCCTGGCGGCCACGCGCAACCTGTTCGGCTACCTCCTGCGCGAGGGGGTGGTGGCCGCCAATCCCGGCCTCGACATCACCGCGCCCAAGGCCGCGCGGCGACTGCCCGAGACGCTGGACGCCGATGCCATGGGCCGGCTGCTGGACGTGCGCGTCGATCACCCTATCGCCACCCGGGACCGCGCGGTGATGGAACTGCTCTACTCCTCCGGGCTGCGGCTGGCGGAGCTCGCCGGATTGCAGCTCGGCGACGTGGACCTGGCGGAGGGAACCGTGCGGGTGACCGGCAAGGGCGCCAAGACCCGCATCGTGCCGGTGGGCGCCAAGGCCCGTGAGGCGCTGCGCGACTGGATCCGCGTTCGGCCGCAGCTGGAGAAAACGCCGTCCGCCGCGATGTTCATCAGCCGCATCGGCCGGCCGCTGTCCACCCGGAACATCCAGGCCCGTGTGCAGTACTGGGCGCGCCGGCTGGGCCTGCCGCAAGGCGTCAGCCCGCACACCTTCAGGCATTCCTTTGCCACCCACCTGCTGGAGTCCAGCGGTGACTTGCGGGCCGTGCAGGAGCTGCTCGGCCACGCCGACATCAGCACCACGCAGATCTACACCCACCTTGATTTTCAGCATTTGGCCCGCATCTATGATCAGGCGCACCCGCGTGCGCGCAAACGGCGCTGAGGCACCGCCCCGGGCCGACTGAGCCAGGCCAACTGAGCCGGGCCGACCAGGCCGGACGCACTGAGGAGTCCCCAATGCAACAGTTTCGCGGCACCACCATCCTGTCCGTGCGCCGCGACGGCGTCGTCGCCGTCGGCGGAGACGGGCAGGTCTCGATGGGCAACACCGTCATGAAGGGCAACGCCCGCAAGGTACGCCAGCTCTACGACGGCAAGGTGCTGGCCGGGTTCGCCGGCGGCACGGCCGACGCCTTCACCCTGTTCGAACGCTTCGAGGCGAAGCTGCAGCAGCACGGCAACCTGACGCGCGGCGCCATCGAGCTGGCCAAGGACTGGCGCACCGACCGCATGCTGCGGCGCCTGGAGGCGCTGCTGTGCGTGGCCGACCGCGAGAAGAGCTTCATCATCTCCGGCAACGGCGACGTGATCGAGCCGGAAAACGACCTGATGGCGATCGGCTCCGGCGGGCCTTATGCCCAGGCGGCCGCGCGCGCGCTGCTGGAGAACACCGAGCTGGACGCCCGCGCCGTAGTGGAGAAAGCGCTGGGCATCGCGGCCGACATCTGTGTCTACACTAACAGCAACCTGGTAATCGAGACCCTGTCATGATCCAGACTCCCATGACGCCGCGCGAGATCGTGCAGGAACTGGACAAGCACATCGTGGGCCAGACCGCCGCCAAGCGCGCGGTGGCGATCGCCTTGCGCGATCGCTGGCGCCGCATGCAGATCGAGGAGCCGCTGCGCTCCGAGATCACGCCGAAGAACATCCTCATGATCGGGCCGACCGGCGTCGGCAAGACCGAGATCGCCCGGCGCCTCGCGCGGCTGGCGCGCGCGCCCTTCATCAAGGTCGAGGCCACCAAGTTCACGGAAGTGGGCTACGTCGGCCGCGAGGTGGACAGCATCATCCGGGACCTTGCCGATGCCTCGATCAAGATGACGCGCGAACAGGAGATGGAGCGGGTGCGGCATCGCGCGGAGGATGCCGCGGAGGAGCGCGTGCTCGACGCGCTGCTGCCGGGCACGCGCTCCGGCTGGGACGACGCGGAGAAGCAGGGCGCCGAGGAGGCGCGCGGCGCGGACACGCGGCAGAAATTCCGCAAGATGCTGCGGGAAGGCCGACTGGACGACAAGGAGATCGAGATCGAGGTCAGCGCCGCGCCCGGCGGGGTCAACATCATGGCTCCGCCCGGCATGGAAGAGATGGCGAACCAGCTGCAGGGGCTGTTCAGCAACATGGGCGGCAAGAAGCGCCAGCGCAAGCTGAAAGTCAGCGACGCCATGAAGCTGCTGGCGGACGACGAGGCCGCCAAGATGGTGAACGAGGAAGAGATCAAGCTCAAGGCGATCACCAACGTGGAGCAGAACGGCATCGTGTTCATCGACGAGATCGACAAGGTCACCCGGCGCGAAGGCGCGGCCGGCGCCGACGTCTCGCGCGAGGGCGTGCAGCGCGACCTGCTGCCGCTGGTGGAAGGCTGCACCGTGAGCACCCGTTCGGGCATGGTGCGCACCGACCACATCCTGTTCATCGCCTCGGGCGCCTTCCACCTGGCCAAGCCTGCCGACCTGATCCCGGAACTGCAGGGGCGGCTGCCCATCCGGGTCGAGCTGGACGCGCTCAAGGCAGAGGATTTCATCCGTATTCTCACCGAGCCCGACCATTCGCTGACGGTGCAATACGAAGCGCTCCTTGCGACCGAGGGCGTGCGGCTGTCCTTCACGGCGGACGGCGTCCGGCGCATTGCGGAGATCGCCGACCAGGTGAACGAGCGCTCCGAGAACATCGGCGCGCGGCGGCTGCACACCGTGCTGGAGCGCCTGCTGGACAGCATCTCCTTCGAAGCGGCCGACCGCACCGGCGCCGAGCTGGTGGTCGATGCGGCCTACGTCGAGGAGGCCCTGGGCGAACTGGCCGCCGACGAAGACCTGTCGCGCTACATTCTCTAAATGGGGCCATTCCCCATTTAAATAAGGCCAATCCCCATTTCCGGAAATGGGGATTGGCCCCATTTCGAGCTAAAATGCCGGCCTGGTTCCAGCCTCCGGAGGCGCCATGAGCGCTGATATCCCTACCCCTTCGACCATCCGCCTGCACCGCAAGTCCCGTGTCCTCGAAGTCGGCTGGGACGACGGCACCTCGTTCAGCCTGCCCTGCGAGTACCTCCGCGTGTTCTCCCCCTCGGCGGAAGTCCAGGGCCACGGGCCGGGCCAGGCGGTGCTGATGATCGGCAAGGAGAAGGTCAACATCTCCGCCATCGAGCCGGTCGGCCACTACGCGGTCAAGCTGATCTTCGACGACAAGCACGACTCCGGCCTGTTCTCCTGGTCGTACCTGCACTGGCTGGGCGAAAACTACGAGGAGAACTGGGCCACCTACCTGGGCAAACTCGACGAGGTCGGCTACAAGCGCAAGGAAGTGCCGGCGGAATGAGCGCCGAAAAGGACACCACGCATTTCGGCTTCGCCGAGGTGCCGATCACGGAGAAAGCCCGGCGCGTGCGCGGGGTCTTCGACTCGGTGGCCTCGCGTTATGACCTGATGAACGACCTGATGTCCCTGGGCATCCACCGGCTGTGGAAGCGCTTCACCGTGGAAAAGGCCTGCCGGCGGCCCGGCATGCAGGGGCTGACCTCGCCGGCGGCACCGGCGACCTGGCCGCGCTGATGGCCCCGCGGGTCGCGCCGGACGGGCGCGTGGTGCTGTCGGACATCAACGAGGCCATGCTGAGCCGCGGCCGCGAGCGGCTGATGGATCGCGGCATCGCGGGCGAGGCGGTCGAGTACTGCCTGGCCGACGCCGAAAAGCTGCCGCTGGATGACGGGCGTTTCGATGTCGTGACCATCGCCTTCGGGCTGCGCAACGTCACCCGCAAGGAAGCCGCGCTGGCCGAGATGTTCCGCGTCCTCCGTCCCGGCGGCCAGCTGCTGATCCTCGAATTCTCGCGGCCGGCGGCCCCGCTGGCGCCCGCCTATGACCTGTATTCTTTCCGCGTGCTGCCCGCCGTCGGCAAGCTGATCGCCAACGACGAACAGAGCTACCGCTACCTGGCGGAGTCCATCCGCATGCATCCCGACCAGGAGACGCTGCGCGACATGATGAGCGCGGCGGGCTTCGAGGATTGTCGCTACCACGACCTCACCGGCGGGATCGTCGCCCTGCACCGCGGCTGGAAATACTGATGTTCCAGCCCCTTGCCGTGCTGCTCAACCGCGGCATCCGCGCCTCCAGCGACGCCACCGCGCGCTGCCGGGCGCTGCAGGACCGCAGCTTCCGCATCGAGCTGGACGGCCTCGGGCTGGGCCTGACCCTGCGCTCGCAGGGCGAAAGCGTGGTGCTGACGGACGAGACCGCGCCGGGCGCCGCCGCGCCCGAAACGGCCGCCGACGCCACGCTCAGCGGCACCCCCGGCGCGCTCGCGCGGCTGGCCGCCACCGGCGACGAATCGCTGCTGCGCGCCCGCAGCGTGCGCATCACGGGTGACCCGCTGGTGGCGCGCGACTTCGGCGAGCTCATCTCCCTGGCCGCGCCCGACTTCGAGGAAGAGCTGTCGCGCATCGTGGGCGACGTGGCGGCCCGCCAGGCGGGCAAGCTGTTCCGCGGCCTGCGCGAGTGGGGCATGGACTCGGCCGACCGGCTGTCCCGCACGCTGGCCGAGTACCTGCAGGAAGAGAGCCGCGACCTGCCCACGCGACACGAAGTGGAGGCCTTCCTCGACGAGGTGGACACCGTGGCGGGGGACGTGGCCCGGCTGGAGGCCCGCCTTCGCCGGCTGGAGCAGGCGGGGTGAACCGGCTGGGCCAACTCTGGCGCCTGCTGCGCATCCAGCGCGTGCTGCTGAAGCACGGCCTCGACGAGCTCGTCACGGCGACTCACCTGTTCCGGCCGCTCGCCCGCCTGCGCCGCATTCCCGGCCTGGGCATCCGCAAGGCCGCCCGCGAGCTGCCGATGGGCGTGCGCGTGAGGGAGGCGCTGGTCGAGCTCGGCCCGATCTTCGTCAAATTCGGCCAGGCGCTGTCCACGCGCCGCGACCTGCTGCCCAAAGAGATCGCGATGGAACTGGCGAAGCTGCAGGACCGGGTGCCGCCCTTCCCCGCCGCCGAGACCCGCCGCCAGCTGGACGCCGCCTATCGCCGGCCGCTCGACGAAATGTTCGCCCGCTTCGACGAGCAGCCGCTGGCGGCGGCCTCCATCGCGCAGGTGCACAGTGCCGCCCTGCCCGACGGCCGCGAGGCCATCGTGAAAGTGCTGCGCCCCGGCGTGGAAAAACAGATCCGCGGCGACGTGGACATCCTGCACACCCTGGCCGCGCTGGCGGAGCGTTACCGGCCCGGCCTGCGGCGGCTGCGCCCGCGGGAGGTGGTGCAGGAATTCGACGCCACGCTGATGGACGAGCTCGACCTCATGCGCGAGGCCGCCAACGCGTCGCAGCTGCGCCGCAACTTCGAGGGCTCGCCGCTGCTGTACGTGCCGGAGGTCTACTGGGACTGGTGTCGCCCCGGCGTGCTGGTCATGGAGCGCATCCACGGCATCAATATCGGCCAGACCGAGAAGCTGCACGCGGCGGGCATCGACATGCGCCGCTTGGCGGCGAACGGCGTGGAAATCTTCTTCACCCAGGTCTTCCGCCACAATTTTTTCCACGCCGACATGCACCCGGGCAACATCTTCGTCAACCCGGAGGATCCGGCGCAGCCGCAGTACATCGCGGTCGATTTCGGCATCGTCGGCAGTCTGAGCGCGCGCGACCAGCAATACCTGGCGGAGAACTTCCTCGCCTTCTTCAACCGCGACTACCAGCGGGTCGCGCGGCTGCACGTGGAGTCCGGCTGGGTGGCGCCGGGCACCCGGGTCGAAGAAGTCGAGTCGGCTTTTCGCACCGTGTGCGAGCCGATTTTCAACCGGCCGCTGAAGGACATCTCCTTCGGCCAGTTCCTGGTGCGGCTGTTCACCGTGGCGCGGCGCTTCGACATGGAGGTGCAGCCGCAGCTGATCCTGCTGCAGAAAACGCTGCTGAACATCGAGGGCCTGGGCCGCGAGCTCTACCCGGACCTGGACCTCTGGGAAACAGCGCAACCCATCCTCGAGGAATGGATGCGCGAGCGCGTCAGCAGCCGCGCCATCGTCGAGCGCCTGCGCGAGCAGCTGCCCGAGATGGGCGAGACCATCCAGGAGCTGCCCCAGGCCGTGCACGCGATCCTGCAACGCGCCGCCGAGGGGCGCCTGCAGGTGGAAGTGAAACACCCGGGCATCGAGCCGTTGCGGGCGGAACTCGCGCGCGGCCGGCGGCAGCGCTGGCAGGCCATCACCGGCGGCACGCTGCTGCTCGCCGGAACGCTGTGGCTGGGACTGGAGGCTACGCCACCGCCACTCGGCTGGGTGCTGCTCGCGGCCGGGGCGGCGCTGTTACTGGTCAGTCGCCCGGGCAACTCTGCCTGAGGCAGTCGGCCAGCGCCCGCGCGGCCGGCCCGGCGTCCTCCCGATCGGCGAACACCAGGTAGAGCTCCTGGTGCCGCACGGCTCCCTCCGCGAGCGGCAGCCGTTTCAGCCGGCCGTCCGCCAAAAGTTCCGCCACGCGGTGCCGCGGCAGCCACGCGAAGCCCATGCCCGCGCGACGGCGTCCACCGAGGTTGCGAGGTGGCTCACCGTCCAGCGCTGCTCTGCGCCCAGCCAGCCCGCATCGCGCGGCTCCCGCAGGCCGGAGTCCCTGACCACCAGCTGGCGATGCTGGCGCAGGTCGCGCTGGGTGAGCGGACGCCCCAGGGCGTTCAGGGGATGGTCGGGATGCGCGACGGCCAGGAACTCCACCACGGTCAGCGGATCGCCGAGGAAGCCCGGCGGCACCCAGGCCGTCACCGCAAGGTCGGCGCTCCCGGCGAACAACTGCTCCGTGGTACCCGACAGGACACTCTCGATGAGCTCCACGCGCGTGGTGCCGGTCAAGCGGGCGAAGGCGTCGAGGCTGGCCAGCATGCGCTCCTGCGGGAAGATCACCTCCACCGCCAGGCGGACCACCGGCTCCCAGCCCCGGGCGAGTTGCCCGGCCGCCCGCTCGATCGCCCGCGCCTCGTCCAGCAGGTAACGGGAGCGCCGCAGGAGCTCCCGTCCCGCCGGGGTCAGCACGGCACGCCGTCCCTCGAGTTCCAGGAGCTCCACGCCCAGGCCCGCCTCGAGACGCCGGATCCCGTAGCTGACGGTGGAGACTGATTTGGATAAGGCCTCGGCCGCGCCTGCGTAGCCGTCGTGGTCCACCACCGCCTGCAGCATGCGCCACTGTTCAAGAGTTACACGCGGCCGCATTTCGATTTCCTAGAAATTATTTAGCGATATTTTGCCATTTATCTTCGATTCAGTCGAAGTTAATGTGTCGATCAGCTATCGCAATTTCCTTCGGGAGGCGCAAATGACGACACGACGCATTCGACAGGTCCTGCCCGGCCGCCCCGCCTCGGACGGCGCCGGCGTCAGGATCCTGCGCACCATCGGCCACGCCCCGCACGACATGGATCCGTTCCTGATGCTGGACGAGATCCGCTCCGACCAGCGCGATGAGTTCGTGGCCGGTTTCCCGCCGCACCCGCACCGGGGCATCGAGACGCTCACCGTCATGCTCGAGGGCGGCTTCGAGCACCAGGACCACATGGGCCACCGGGCGGCGATTCGTGCCGGCGGCGCGCAATGGATGTCTGCGGGGCGCGGCGTGATCCATTCCGAAATGCCCCTGCCGGGCGAGGGCAAGATTCATGGCTTCCAGCTGTGGATCAACCTGCCGGCCGCCGACAAGCTGCGCGAACCGGACTACGCCCAGGCCGAGGCCGCCGAGCTGCCGGCGCTGGCGCTCGAACAGGGACGCCTGAGGGTCCTGGCGGGTCGCCACGGCAGGCAGGTCTCGCCCATCGATCATCCCGCCTGCGAGGCCGCGGTGCTCGAGCTGCGCCTGCAGCCGGACGCCCGCTACGAGTGGACACCGCCCGCCGGCCACCGCGCGCTGGTGCGGCCGTACCTGGGCACGGTGGACATCCATACCGGGCGCGGCGACCCGGTGAGCCTTGAGGATGGCCGCATGGCGGTGCTGGACGGCAGCGGGCCAGTCGGGCTGCGGGCAGCCGGCGGTCCCGCCGGCATGCTGCTCTTGTCGGGCCGACCGCTCGACGAGCCCATCGTCCAGCACGGCCCCTTCGTGATGAATACCGCCGGGCAAATCCGCCAGGCCGTCCGCGACTACCAGAGCGGCGCGCTGTTGGCGCCGCGCCACTGTTCATTACACCGGCCAACGACACCGAACAACGACACCGAACACGGAGAAACCGATGAATACGCTCAACCCATGGAT
>Ga0102937_1001376_pt1 | contig 11105 bp, 8 predicted proteins | sample SalPonR2_B_D1_MG_FD_78213 | JGI IMG/M metagenome (GOLD analysis project Ga0102937, IMG submission 78213) | Salt pond soil microbial communities from South San Francisco under conditions of wetland restoration - Salt Pond MetaG R2_B_D1_MG | ecosystem: Environmental > Aquatic > Marine > Intertidal... | reverse complement strand
TCCAGGCCGGCCATAAACACCAGCGGAAACTCCAGGCCCTTGGCCGAGTGCAGCGTCATCAGCTGGACGCAGTCTTCCCACTTCTCGCCCTGGTGTTCGCCGGCTTCCAGCGCGGCCTGGGTCAGGAACGACGCGGTCGGACTCAGGCCCGCCTGCTCGTCCTCGATCGACGGCTCGAAGTTCTCGGTCGCGCGGATCAGCTCGTCGAGGTTTTCCTGGCGCGCTTCGGCGCGGTCGGCCGGCTCGCGCGCCCGGTAGTGTTCGATCAGCGCCGAGCGTTCGATGATGCGGTTCATGATCCCGCCGAGATCGGTGGATTCTGCGGCGTCTTCCAGCTCCCGGATCAGCTCGACGAAGCCGGCCAGCGCGTTGCGGGCCCGTCCGCTCACCGCGCCGGTGTTCAATTGATGCAGCGTGGTGTCCCACAGCGAGCGGTCCTGGGCCCGCGCGGCCTCGCGCAGGCCGGCCACGGTGCGCTCGCCGATGCCGCGCGCCGGCACGTTGACGATGCGCTCGAAGGCCGCGTCGTCGGCCGGGTTGTGGACCAGCCGCAGGTAGCCCAGCGCGTCGCGCACCTCGGCGCGCTCGAAGAAGCGCAGCCCGCCGTAGACCCGGTACGGAATGTCGGCGCGCAGCAGCGCCTGTTCGAACAGCCGCGACTGGGCGTTGGAGCGATACAGCACCGCTGACTCCGACGGCTGCCGGCCGGACTCGACCCAGTCCTGGATGCGCCCGACGATGAACTCGGCTTCTTCGTCCTCGTTGTAGGCAGCGAACACCCGGATCGGCTCGCCATCGTCGCCTTCGGTCCAGAGGTTCTTGCCCATCCGGTCGTCGTTGTGGTCGATGACCCGGTTGGCGGCCTCGAGAATGGTCTTCGTCGAGCGATAGTTCTGTTCCAGCCGCACCACCTCGGGCTCGAAGTCGCGCACGAAATGCTGCACGTTCTCGACCCGCGCGCCGCGCCAGCCGTAGATCGACTGGTCGTCGTCGCCGACCACGAACAGCCGCGCGTCCTCGCCGCCGGCCAGCAGCCGGACCAGCGCGTACTGCAGGGTGTTGGTGTCCTGGAACTCGTCGATCATGACGTGGCCGAAGCGGTTGCGGTAGTACGCCAGCCGCTGCGGGTTGTCGCGCAGCAGCTCGACGGTGCGCAGCATCAGCTCGGCGAAGTCGACCAGGCCGGAGCGCTCGCAGGCGGCCTGGTAGGTGCGGTAGATCTCGACCATCTGCGCGGTCAGCGGGTTGCCGCCCGGGTCGATGTGATCGGGCCGCACACCGTCGTCCTTGCGCGCGTTGATGAAGCCCTGGACGACCCGCGGCGGGTACTCGCCCTCGTCGAGCTGCATCTCGCGGATGGTCCGGCGGATCAGCCGGTACTGGTCGTCGGAGTCGAGGATCTGGAAGTTCGGATTCAGCCCCGCCTCGTCGGCGTGCAGCCGGAGGATGCGGTGGCAGATGCCGTGGAAGGTGCCGATCCACAGCCCGGCCGACGGGATCTGCAGCAGTTCCTCGACCCGGCCGCGCATCTCGCTGGCGGCCTTGTTGGTGAAGGTCACCGCCAGCAGCGACATCGGCGAGGCATGCTCGACCTGGATCAGCCATGCGATCCGGTGCACCAGCACCCGCGTCTTCCCCGATCCGGCGCCGGCCAGCACCAGGCAATGCGGCGCCTCGACCGTCACCGCCTGCCGCTGCGCGTCGTTCAGCTCGTCGAGAATGTGGGAAACGTCCATCGGGGTCTGCGGTTCGGGGCCGTGGCCATGTGCGGTCAGAAAAAGCGAAAGGAAACCGCAGATGGACGCAGATTAACGCAGATAAGGAAAAAGAATTCGGGTGCGGCCCGCCGGGACCTTCGGTGGGATACCGCCGAATCCTCCGATCCCGTTGGGGCTCATCGGCAATCGACCCGATCGATCGCTCTGTTGATCCTTAACTGTCTTTATCTGCGTCCATTTGCGTTCATCTGCGGTAAAAACTCAAGAACTCTTGTCCCGCGCCAGCGCCCGGTGTCCGATGTCGCCGCGCCAGTAGGCCTGGGCGAAGCCGATCCGGGGCAGCCAGCGGTAGACCTCGCCGTGGGCCTGTTCCAGCGTGTCGCCGATCGCGGTCACGCAGAGCACCCGCCCGCCGGCGGTGACGGTCTGCTCGTCTTGAATCTTCGTGCCGGCGTGGAAGACCTTGACCGTATCCGGCCAGTCGGTGTCCAGGCCGGTGATGGCGTCGCCCTTGCGGTAGGCCTCCGGGTAGCCGCCGGCGGCCATGACCACGCCGATGGTGACCCGCGGGTCCCAGTCCAGGTCGACCTCGGACAGCCGGCCATCCAGCGCGGCGAGCAGCACCTCGGCCAGGTCGGACTTCAGTCGCATCAGGATCGGCTGGGTCTCCGGATCGCCCATCCGGACGTTGAATTCCAGCACCTTGGCGCCGGTGCGGGTGACCATCAGCCCGGCGTACAGGAAGCCGGTGAACCGGTGGCCGTCGGCGGTCATGCCCTCGGCGGTGGGCTTGATCACGGTTTCGAGCACCTGCTGCTCGAGCTCGGGCGTGATCACCGGCGCCGGCGAACAGGCGCCCATGCCGCCGGTGTTCGGACCGCGGTCGCCCTCGTCGCGCTGCTTGTGGTCCTGGCTGGTCGCCAGCGCGACGATGTCGGTGCCGTCGACCAGCGCGATGAAGCTGGCTTCCTCGCCGACCAGGAACTCCTCGATGACCACGCGGTGACCGGCCGCGCCGAACGCGTCGCCGGAAAGCATGTCCTTCAGCGTGGCCTCGACGGTCTTGATGTCCTCGGCGATCACCACGCCCTTGCCCGCGGCCAGGCCGTCGGCCTTCAGCACCAGCGGCAGCGCGTGGCCGCGGGCGAAGTCCATCCCGGCCTCGACGTCCTCGACCACGGTCCAGTCGGCGGTCGGGATCCGGTGCTTCGACAGGAACTGCTTGGCGAAGGCCTTCGACGATTCCAGCTGCGCCGCGGCGGCGGTCGGACCGAAGCACTTCAGGCCCTCGGCGGTGAAGCGGTCGACCACGCCGGCGGCCAACGGCGCTTCCGGCCCGACCACCGTCAGTCCGACCTCGCGCGACTTCGCCAGCGCCACCAGCCCGTCGATGTCCTCGGCGCCGACCGCGACGTTCTCCACGCCCGGCTCGGCCGCGGTTCCACCGTTGCCCGGTGCGACCAGCACCTTCTCGACGCGGGCCGACTGCGCCAGTTTCCAGGCCAGCGCATGCTCGCGCCCGCCCGATCCGATGACCAGAACGTTCATTTTCTTGCCCGCTGGAAGTGTGGCTTCGATTCTAACGCTCGGGCTCGATTGAAAAGCGCTCGCGCAGAGACGCAGATACGCGGAGAACAAGCCAATCAAAGAAGAAAGGAAAATAGGGCGAGGTGCGTCGTGTTCGCGGCACAACGCGGGTCGAAATCCCGGAGCGGCGTTGATCAACGGCGCCGTCATCCGAGGGTCAGCAAAGCGGGTGCCCGGTCTCTCGGAACTTAAGGATCCGGCGAGACCGGGAAGCGTACGTTCAAGGTCTCTGCGCAGCCGAAACCCCCGAGTGGAGTTTCTGGATCGAATGGGGCCGGGTCTCTCTGCGCCTCTGCGTCTCTGCGAGAGGCTTTTCGGGCGTTCGGATGCCCGTTGCCTCAGACCACCTTGACCTGCGCGAACTTCCGCTTGCCCACCTGCAGCAGACCGGTGAAGCCGGACGGCAGCATCAGTCCGCGGTCGTCGACCTTCTCGCCGTCGATCTTGACCGCGCCCTGCTTGATCATGCGGAAGGCGTCGGAGTTCGAGGCGGTGAGGCCGGCGGCGGTGAGGGCCGCGGCGATGCCGAGCTGGCCGTCGTCGCCGGCGGGCAGTTCGGTTTCGGGCAGGTCGTCGGGCAGCTGACTGTCGCGGAAGCGGGCCAGGAAGGCGTCGCGCGCCTGCTCGCCGGCGCCTTTGCCGTGGAAGCGGTCGACGATCTCGATGCCGAGTTCGAACTTGACGTCGCGCGGGTTGCGGCCCTCGGCGATCGCGGTCTTCAGCGCCTCGATCTCGGCGGTGGGGCGGAAGCTCAGCAGCTCGAAGTAGCGCCACATCAGCTCGTCGGAAATGCTCATGAGTTTGCCGAACATCTCGTCGGCCGGATCGTTGATGCCGATGTAGTTGTCGAGCGATTTCGACATCTTCTGGACGCCGTCGGTGCCTTCCAGCAGCGGCCAGGTGATGATGATCTGAGGCTTCTGGCCGGCCTGGCCCTGCAGCTGACGGCCGACCAGCAGATTGAACTTCTGGTCGGTGCCGCCCATTTCGATGTCCGCTTCCAGCGCCACCGAGTCGTGGCCCTGGACCAGCGGGTACAGGAACTCGTGGATGGCGATCGGCTGGCCGCCCTTGTAGCGCTTCTCGAAGTCGTCGCGCTCGAGCATGCGGGCGACGGTGTGCTGCGCGGCCAGCCGGATCATGTCGGCCGACGACATCTCGCCGAACCACTCGGAGTTGAACCGCACTTCGGTCTTCTCGCGGTCGAGCACCTTGAACACCTGATCGGCGTAGGTCTGCGCGTTGGCCTTGATCTCGTCTTCGGTCAGCGGCTTGCGGGTGACGTTCTTTCCCGTGGGGTCGCCGATCATGCCGGTGAAGTCGCCGATCAGGAAGATCACCGTGTGACCGGCGTCCTGGAAGCGGCGCATGGCGTTCAGGATCACCGTGTGGCCCAGGTGCAGGTCCGGTGCGGTCGGGTCGAAGCCGACCTTGACGCGCAGCGGGGTGTCGCCGGCCAGGCGCTCGGCCAGTTCGTCGGGCTGGATGACTTCGGCGGCGCCGCGGGTCAGTTCGGCGAGCAGGTCGGCGGTCGGTTCGGGGGTCTGGGCCATGGGTCGGTGCGTGGTCTTCGGCGCCGGCGTCGTCCGGCGGAGCGGTTGAGGTCGATCGGCCGGACAGTGTAGCGGCCCCGGCGCCGGCCCGGCGAGTCAATCGCGCGCTTGACGCATGGTGGATAATGTCGCCTTCGTCGATCATCGTTTCGCTTCGCGTATGCCCGGACCCTCCCCCATGGCCTCCCGCAAGACCTCCCCGCGCGCCCGCGCGGTGCGCGAGCGACTGAGTGCCCTTCGGCGCACCGTCTCGCCCTGGCTGGCGCGATCGTCGGTGCGGCTCGGATTGGTCGGTGCGGTCTGCGCCGTGGTGGTGTTGATCCTGAGTTTCGACACCGCGCCCCCGCCCGAAGCGCGCACCGCGGCGACCGAGAAGCCGCCGGTCGACGTCGAGCCCGCCGTGCCCGAGCTGCCGGCCGACGCCCCGGCCGGATCGACGCCGATCCCGATCACGCCGGTGTCCGAAGAGGCCGAGCCGGCGCCCTCGCCGGAGTTCGCCTGGGACTACGTGCAGGTGGCGTCCGGCGACACGCTGGAAATCATCTTCCGCCGGATGGGGCTGTCGCCGGGGCTGCTGCACCGGGTCGTCACGCTGGACGAGCACGGCCGTTCGCTGGCCGACCTGCGGCCCGGCGACGAACTGGCCTTCGACATCGCCGAAGACGGCGTCTTCCGCGCGCTGCGCGCCGAGAAGGACGACGAGCACTGGCTGTTCATCGAGGCGGTCCGGTCCGGCGACGGTGAGATCCAGCTCGGCAGCCGGCTCGAACCGCGCGAACTGGAGACCCGGATCGTCGAGATCGAGGCCGAGATCAGCTCGTCGCTGTTCGCGGCCGGCAAGAACGTCGGGCTGTCGGACAACATGCTGCTGCGGCTGGCCAACATCTTCGGCTGGGACATCGACTTCGCGCTCGACATCCGGCGCGGCGACCGCTTTGCGCTGGTCTTCGAGGAGATCTACCGCGACGGCCAGTTCCTGCGCCAGGGCGCGATCCTGGCCGCACGCTTCGTCAACCGGGGCGATACCTACCAGGCGGTGCGCTTCGACGCCGGCAACGGCCCCGACTACTACGACACCGAGGGCCGGCCGATGCGCAAGGCGTTCCTGCGCGCGCCGATCAACTTCACCCGGGTCTCGTCGAACTTCAACCCGCGCCGCCTGCACCCGGTGACCCGGCGCATGCGTCCCCACAACGGAACCGACTACGCCGCGCCGACCGGCACGCCGGTCTGGGCGGCCGGCGACGGCACGGTGCTGGAAGCCGGCTACACCCGACCGAACGGCAACTACATCTTCCTGCAGCACGGCAACCACATCGTCACCCGCTACCTGCACCTGTCGCGCAAGGACGTGCGTCGCGGCGACCGCGTCCGCCAGGGCCAGACCATTGGCGCGGTCGGCGCCACCGGGCTGGCGACCGGTCCGCATCTGCACTACGAGTTCCTGGTCAACGGCCGCCATCGCGATCCGCGTCAGGTCGACCTGCCGGAAGCCATCCCGCTGCCCGGCGACGTGCTGCCGACCTTCCGTGAGCACGCCGCGCCCTACCTGGCCCGGCTCGATCGCCTGATCCCGGTCGACATGATGCTGGCGCGCGGCGGCGGTTCCGCGCCGAACGACGCCGAGCGCTCCGCCGACGCCGGTGACTGAGCCGCCGCTCTACCTCGGCTTGATCTCCGGCACCAGCATGGACGGCATCGACGCCGTCGCCGTGCGCTTCGACCCCGACGGGGCAGTCATCGAGGCCGGGCACACCGGCGACTATCCCGACCCGGTCCGCGCGGCACTGGACGAACTTCGCGCCGACCCGGATGCCTTTCCGGCCGCGCGCCTCGCCCAACTCGATGCGGCCATCGGCCAGGCCTTCGCCGAGGCGGCCAATGCGTTGATCGATTCGGCCGGCCTGGACCGCGCAGCCATCCGCGCCGTCGGCAGCCACGGCCAGACCGCGCTGCACCGGCCCGAGGCGGTTCTGCCGCACACCGTCCAGCTCGGCGACCCGAGCCGGATCGCCCGGGCCACCGGCCTGGACGTGGTCGGCGACCTGCGCCGCGCCGACCTGGCCGCCGGCGGGCAGGGCGCGCCGCTGGCACCGTTGGTCCACCGCGCGCTGCTGCATCACCCGAACGAAGTCCGCGCCGTGGTCAACCTGGGCGGCATCGCCAACGTCACCCGGCTCGGGCCGGACGGTGCGGTGTCCGGCTTCGACACCGGCCCGGCCAGCTGCTTCCTCGACGACTGGTACCGCGCCCACCACGACACCGGGCGCTTCGACGCCGGCGGCGAATGGGCGGCCTCGGGCAGCGTCGACGAAGCGCTGCTCGCGCGCCTGCGCGACGATCCGTACTTCGCGCTACCGGCACCGAAAAGCACCGGCATCGAGTACTTCAGCCCGGCCTGGCTGCGCTCGCGCCTGCCGGCCGACGCTGCGCAGCGCCCGGCCGACGTCCAGGCCACGCTGGCCGAGTTCAGCGCCGCGACCCTGGCCGATGCACTGAACGACCTGGCCCCGGACCGCGTGCTGGTCTGCGGCGGCGGTGTCCACAACCCGCACCTGCTGGCCCGCGTTGCCGCCCGGCTCGACCGCGCGATCGCTCTCGAGCCGACCACCGACCACGGCCTCGATGCCGACCTGGTCGAAGCCACGCTGATCGCCTGGCTGGCCCGGGAATTCATCGAAGGCCGCCCCGTCGACACCCCGCCGATCACCGGCGCCGCCCACCCCGTGCGCCTCGGCGCGCTGTGGCCGGCGCCGCCATCCTGATTCCCGCGGCCGTCAAGAATTTCGCCGCCGGGCGCGTTTCAGTCTGCAGAAGGCCCCGATGTGCCCACGCGCCGCGCGTGGGGCGGTAGGGTTGAACCTTCGGTCGGCGCGCGGTTCGTGCACGTCGGCCCATGGCGAACGAACGGCAGGACCGATGAGCGACGATTCCGACGAACTTTCTGACCTGTGGGCGCGCCGCACCTCGCTGAGCGAGGCCGAGTGGACGCGCCTCTACCACCTCTGTCGGGCGGTGCTGGACGCGCGCCCCGACGCGATGGAGTCCCGGCTGGTGTCCGCCCGCGACCCGGCCGCCCGGCGCGCGCTGCGCGATTCGTTCTTCGTCGACAAGGTGCTGATGCCGGCCCACTCGCCGGGACGGGTGATGGGCTCGGAGCTCAAGCCCTGGGCGCTGCTGGGGTTCTACGCCAACTGGTTGCGCGACCAGCTGCGCGCACGCGGCCGCAACCCCGAGACCGGCGAGGCGCCGGACGCCGACCGCACCGCCGACGACGCCACCGAGGTGCCCGGCGAGCAGCGCGCCGATTGCACGATCGAGGCGCCGGACACCGTCGACGACCGAGCGCTGCGGTCCAGCGCGCGGGCCTTCGTCCAGCGGCTCGAGGACTGGGCGGTGCTGTACCTGGCGCTGCACTTCTGCCACGGCCGCGAGCGCCTGCCGCTGTCGCGGCTGCACACCATGTACGCGATCCCGTCCTACCACTACAAGGCCCGGCAGCTGGGCATCGCGCCGCCGCGCGGCGGATACGGCGATCCGCGCGACTTCGCCGATACGCTGCTCGGCGAGTGGCTGACCGCAAGCGGCATCGCACTGGAGGCCGAGGCGCTGGACGCGATCCGCTTCGCGTTCGACCTGCTGTGCCTCGAGGCCTTCGCCGAGCACGATCGGCGGGACCCGTCGCCGGCGGAGGACGCGTCATGATCGAACTGCATCCCTCGATCGACAGCATCGAAGCCGGCTATTCCACGTGGCTGGGCCGGCCGGCGCGCGCCGTGGAGGGCACGGCCGAGTCCGCGCTCGACTACAAGCCGTCCGAGGGCCCGGTCCCGCACGCCGTGGCCGACGCGATCCGCCGCCAGGTCAGGGCACGGCCCGCCGAAGCCGAGCCGGCACCCGGCGACCTGGTGGGCCTCGGCGCGTCGGCCGGTGACGATGCCGAGCCCCAATATGCGGTCGTCGTCGCGCTCGACCGCGTCGACCCGGCCGATCCGTCGCGCTGGTTCGGCTGGCTGGTCGGTGCGCATACCGACTACGCTGGCGATCGCGACCTGGTGCTCGATCCGGCCGCGTTGGGCGGCCAGGACCCTGCGCCGGCCGCCGGCATGGTCCTTTGCTGGTCGCCCGTGGTGCTGCCGCTCGGCCCGCGGGTGCAGGTGCTGCACCGGCTGAGCGTCGATGCGCTGACCTGCGTCCGTGCGCTGGCCGCCGGCGCGTCGCCGTCGCAGGACGCCCCGGCCCCGGGCCGGATGTGCACGCGGCGGGTCGACGGAACGCTCGTCGTCACCGGCACGCCGTACGCCCACGACGACCCGCGCATCCCCTACCTCGAACTGGCTCGCGACCTGGCCCGCGCGGTGTCCCAGCCGTCGTACGATGACGAAGGCCGCCTGCGCCGCCCCGATCCCGACGGACCCGAACGATGACCGACGCCCCGACCCGCGAGCCGCCGCTTCCCGTCGCCGACGCCATCGAGGGCGAAGGCCTGCTGCTGGGCTGGTCGCTGGAAGCCCGTCGCCGCCAGGCGCCGGTCGGCTTCACCAGCGATCTCGGCCGGCCCGACGACGATCGCCACCTGCGGCCGATCATCCACGACGGCGGCGGCCACGTCATGACCTTCGCCCCGACCGGCGCCGGCAAGGGCATTGGCGCGGTCATTCCGACGTTGCTGACCTATCCGGGGCCAGTGATCGTCGTCGATCCCAAGGGCGAAAACTACGCGGTCACCGCGCGCCGGCGCCGCGAGATGGGCCAGAAGGTGGTCTGCCTCGATCCGTTCGACTCGATCCAGGACGGACGGGCCGACGATGCGTTCAACCCGATGGACCTGATCGACACCGCGTCGCCGAACGTGGCCGACGACGTGATGATGCTGGCCGAGGCGCTCAGCTACCAGACGCTGATGGACGACGACCCGTTCTGGCACGTGCGCGGCAAGCAGCTGCTGGCCGGGTTCATGCTCTACGTGGCCGGCATCTGCCCGTCGCCGCTGCGCACGCTGGAAGAAGTCGCGTCGATGCTGCACAAGCCGCGCAAGGAGCTGCAGGAACACGCGCCGCTGATGCAGAGCTCGCCGTTCCAGCTGGTCCGCGACACGCCGGCGATCATCGGCGGCAGCGCCGAGCGGATGATCGATTCCATCCTGGCCATGGCCCAGACCAACCTGAGTTTCATGGGCAGCTCCACGGTCCAGCGCGCGATGGGTCGCTCGACCTTCGACCCCGCCGCCGTCACCCGCGGCGAGCCGCTGTCGATCTACCTGATCATCCCGCCGGAAAAGCTCGAGAGCCACGCGCCGCTGCTGCGGATCTGGATCGCCGCGCTGATGAAGCTGATCCTGAACCGGCGCGAGAAGGTCGAACGCCCGACCCTGTTCATGCTCGACGAAGCCGCCCAGCTGGGCCACTTCCCGCCGCTGAGACAGGCCATTACCCTTCTGCGCGGCTACGGCCTGCAGACCTGGAGCTTCTGGCAGGACCTCAGCCAGCTCAAAGGCTGTACCCGCACGACTGGGAAACCATGTACAACAACTGCCGCGCCCACCAGTACTTCGGCATCACCACCCCGTACCTGGCCGACCAGATCGCCCGGCTCACGCTGCACGACGACCTGTTCGAGATCCTCGAACTCGACAGCGATGAAATGCTGCTGTCCCTGGCCGGCGACCGCCCCGTCGTCGCCCAGCGCCCCAACTACCTGACCGACACCCCGTTCCGCGGCACCTACGACCCGAACCCCTACCACCAGCCCCAGGACCTCGACGCAATCCGCCCACGTCGCGGACAGCGGGACGTGCGGCGGGACTGATCCATCTTGTAAAAATCGCCGGCTCGCGCGTTGCTTCGGCACCCCCGCAACGGAGTCGACCCCATGGCCTATCTCGCCGGCGCCTTTCTCCTGATCGTCGCGATGACCGTCGCCGCCAACCTGCACCCGGAGGGTCCGGCCCTCGTGATCCTGCTGTTCTGGGCCTGCCCGGCGCTGTTCTGGGGGCTGCTGATGCTCGTCGGGCGCGATAGCAGGACGCCGCAGCGGGTCGGCGGCCTGCTGGTGATGTCGATCGGCCTCGGACTTATGGCGGTGTTCTTCCGGTTGCTCTAGGCGGTCTCCTGTCGACCGAGCTGCCGACCGTCGCTGCAAATTCGTCGCCCGAGGCGCGTTGTATTCCCGAACCCGGAGAATGCAGAGGAAGCCGACCGATGACCAGACTCCCGATCGTATGGACGTTGATTGCACTGGCCGCCGC
>Ga0102937_1001373_pt1 | contig 11120 bp, 9 predicted proteins | sample SalPonR2_B_D1_MG_FD_78213 | JGI IMG/M metagenome (GOLD analysis project Ga0102937, IMG submission 78213) | Salt pond soil microbial communities from South San Francisco under conditions of wetland restoration - Salt Pond MetaG R2_B_D1_MG | ecosystem: Environmental > Aquatic > Marine > Intertidal... | reverse complement strand
TCGGTCCTCGGGCCTGAGCAGTTCAGCGGGATTCGCGTACGGAGTGGTCGAGAGAAGGAACGCATTCCGCGTGCGAATCCGGACAGGGCGAGTCCACGCCTAGGCGTTGTGTGGCGTTCGTGTCAACCGTGGCGCGGCCGGGGTGGAAACGCACGACGCGCAGCGAATCCGTCCCCTTTGCCGTGGCTTTCGGGGAGCCGGGAGCCGACCGCCGCGTGCGCAGGGGATCCGGGTGCTGGGACACGCCGCGCTGGGCGTGCTGCCGCTGTTCCTGGTGCACGTCGGGCCGGGCGAGACCGGGTCACGGTGCGAGGCTTCGTTCCACCGGGCCGGGCCCGGACACCGCGGTCATTCGATCAGCGTGATCTTCCGCGTGACCGTGCCCGCCGCATGGCGCAGCCGCACGTGGTAGACACCCGACGCCACCTGTGCGCCGGTGTCGTCGGCGCCGTCCCAGCGCAGGTCGTGGGTGCCGGCGTCGAAGGATCCGTGCCCCAGGGCGCGAACGTGACGTCCGCGCAGATCATAGACGTCGACGCTCGCCTCGCCCGCCGCGGGCAGCGTGAAGCGGACGCGCGTCATGGGATTGAAAGGATTGGGTGCGGCCACCACGGACAGTGCCCGTGGTGCCGATGGCGCCGACACCGCGGCGGCGGCGTTCAGGAACTGTCCGTACAGACCGTAGTCGTCGGCGGTGGCCCGGTCGTCGCACCACACGGCGAGGACGTCGCCCGCACTCGAATTGCTGGCGACGACGGCGGGCGTGACCGCGTCGGCGGTGGGCGCTTCGGTCGACAGGCCGCTGATCACGAGCGGGGCGGCGGCCGGCATCGTGGCGTCGCGTCCGACCACCGCGGCGAAGATCTCCGATCCCGTCGCACACGAGCCCGAGCGCACTCCACTCCACACCACGACCCAGCTGCCCGAGATCCAGCTGTAGGTCACCGCCGGATCGTCGACACGGCAGGCCGGTCCGAGCGTTCCCTGCGGGTCGGTCACGTCGACGAAGCCCACCGTCGCGAGGTCGCCGTCGAAGACCTGACCGGCGATGCGTGTCGAGACCAGGGCCCCGCTCGAGCCGTTGCTGCGGTAGACGACCAGGGTGTTCGCGCCGAGCGCGGCCGACGACACGGCGATGTCCCACGCGTAGCCCTCGACCCGTCGCGGTTCGGCCGAGACCTCGGCCAGCGGCCGCGACGCGCCGGCGGGGGGCGCGGAGAGAAGTCCGGTGGCGGGTACGATCGCCAGGAAGCCGTTCGGGACGTAGTCCGGTCCCGGGTCGGCGTCGGTCTCGAAGCCGATCAGGTAGTCGCCCCTGGCGCGACGATACGCGACGTCGGGGCGCAGCGAATCGAGCCCGCCGGTCGCGGACTGCGTGGTGAGGCGCTGGATCGGACCCAGCGACCCGTCCGTCGCCGGCACGATCCGCAGGAAGACCTCGAAGTCGCCGTCGGCCAGGCCACCGCGGTCGTCGTCGGAGTGCCAGACCACCAGGAAGTTGCCCTGCTCGTCGCTGGCCACCGCGGGGTGCAGGGCGTCGAAGGCCGCGTCGGTGTCGTCGGTGCCCGCGTCACTGATGCGGAAGGCCGGACCGTCGAAGGTACCGTCGGGCTCGACCCGTCGTCCGAACACCTCGAAGGCGCCCGGCGCGTGTTCCTGCGCCCAGATCACGAGGTGACGACGCGTGTCGGGGCAGAAGGCGGTGTCGGGGTCGCGCGCGGCCCCCGTGCGGCCGTCGATCTCGCCCGCGAACACGGGATTGGTGCCGAGGGCGGAGTCGAGAAAGCCACCGAGCACGTCCTGCCCGTCGGCGACGTCCTCGGTCCACACCGCGAGGTGCCGATCGTCGAACCGGTCGTAGGAGAGGGCGGGCTGGCGGCTCTCGACGTCGACGTCTCCGCCGACCACGTACAGTCCGACCTCCTCGGAGCCCGCCTCGACGAGCGAGGCCGCGGCGAACGGGGCACGGATCAGGGCCAGGACGAGGGCCAGGACGAGGGCGAGTCCGAGGGTGCGCACGGGATCTCCGATCGGCCGGGGCTCAGCTGCGGCTGGGGAAGATCCCCTGCAGTGCGATGATGAAGTTCACGGCCACGTAGGGAGGCATGCTGTCGAAGGCCAGACCGCCTCCGGCGGGTCCCGTGCTGTACGGGGCCATGGTCGTGTCGGACGTCGTGGCGTACGGCTGCGTGGGCATCTCGCCCGCCGCGGGAACGGCACCACCGGGCAGCGTGTTCTGGCCCTCGCCCGTGTTCGCGGGCGGACTCACCGTGTGCTCGTGTGGGGGAAGGTTGTCGATCCCGAGCGTGATCGAGGCCTGTCCGCCCCGCTGTCCGAGCGTGTAGTTCGGCAGACCGATGCCCTGCCCCGGATGGATCGGGACACGTCCACGCAGATCCGGCAGGGCGAAGGTGGTCCGCCCGTCGCCACCGTAGGTCGTTCCCAGGATCGAGAACAGCGCGGTGTTCTGCGCGATCGGCAGGAGTTGGCCCTCGCAGAAGGCCCAGCCCACGGGCGCGAAGTTGCCTCCGAACATGATGATCTGGCCGATGAACGGGTCCATGACACCGAACCTTTCCGTTGGAATGCACCGATCACGAGCGCGTCAGACGACGCGGCTCACGATCGCTTCGTAGTGGACGGCGCGGGAACGGCTGACCACCGGGACCATCAACAGATCGGTCGCGCCGAATTCCGGGTGCGCGACCTCGAAGAGTTGTTGCGGCAGTGGATCGCGCAGTCCGGTGCGGACGAGCACCGAGAACTGCTCCACGCGTCGGCCGCGGTGGGTGCGATTGCCGTTCTCGACGTCGACGACCCGACCGGCGAACCGTTGCCCGTCCTCACTGAGCAGGCGCACGCGCCGTCCGCGCAGGGCGGCGAAGTCGTGCACGTCGAGCCACGAGGGATCGTGGCGGACGGGTCGAATTCTCGCCGAATCGCTTCGAGCGAAGCCGGTACCGAAGCAGATGACGGCTCCGGTGAGCAATGATTGCGCGAGGAACGCGCGCCGCGAGCGCGTGAAGGGCATGGGCAGGACCTCGAACAGGGGAGGTATCAGTATAGCCCATGCGCCGGGTTCGGTGCGGGACGCTGGCCTTGACTTGGTAGCCACCAGTAGCTACTTTGGGTCCATGAAGACGGTCGGCATCAAAGATCTCAAGAACAACCTCAGTGCCTATCTGCGCGAAGTGCGCAGCGGGGCGCGGATCCTCGTCTCCGATCGCAACACGGTCGTGGCCGAGCTGCACGAACCGGGTGGTGTGTACACGACCCGTTCCGGCGGCGACGTGATCCTGTCGGAGTGGATCGGCGCGGGAAAGCTGATCGTCCCCACGCACGAGAAGCAGCCCCTGCCGGAGTCGCCGCTCGAGAGCGAAGAAGGAACGTGGACCCGGCTCCTCGACGCCGACCGCGGAGACACGGCGTGAGCGTGCTCTACGTCGAGACCTCCGCCGTCCTGGCCTGGCTGCTGGGCGAGCCCGCGGGCGCGCAGGTTCGCCGCCAGGTCGATTCCGCCGACACGGTGGTCACGTCGGTCCTCACGGCGGTCGAGACCGCGCGCGTTCTCACGCGTGCCGAACACGACGGCACGCTCCGCGCCCGTGATGCGCGCGCGCTGCGCGGAATGCTGCGGCGTGCGACCGCGGGCTGGATCCAGATGGAGCTCACGGCCGGCGTCCGCGATCGTGCCACGGCGTCCTTGCCAGTGGAACCGGTCCGCACCCTCGATGCGCTGCATCTGGCCTCGCTGCTGGAATTCGCCGAAGCGTTCCCCGACGTCGCCCTGCTGAGTCTGGATCGGCGCGTCCGGGAGAACGCCGAGGAGTTCGGCGTGCCGCTCCTGGAGTAGGGACTTCGGCACGCGCTTCCGCGGCGGAAGTCCGCACACCACGAAGAACCGGCCGCGGGAACGAGTCCCACGGCCGGTCGACGCCTCGGGTAAGGTTCGAGCGGACGGGCCTCAGCCCACCTCGGCCTTCGGCGCCCTCATGATCGCCGCGACCATCCACGCGGTGATCGCGATCGCCACCACGAGCAGCGCGGCGAAGATGCCGAACACGCCCCATTGCGGCAGCGTCTGCGCGGTGTTCACGTCGTAGTAGGGTTGCAGTGTGTACTCGCGGACGGCGTGGCGGGTGATCACCATGCCCACGACGGTCAGCAGCAGCAGCCACGACGCCCCGTGCACCATGCCGAAGGGACGCTCCGACTTCAGCGACATGGCCACCATGACCAAGGCGCCGATCGGCAGGAAGATGCTCAGCATGAACACCAGCGTGTTCGGGAGGTCTCCGCCCATCAGCGGAAGCATGACCTCGCGATCGAGCGTGAGCAGCCACCACAGACCCCAGGCGAACTGCAGGAAGGTGGGGATCACGAACCACAGCCCGCCGATCTTCAGCCACGGGCGACCGCTCTCGTCACCCTTGTTCACGCGACGTGCGCCGACCACGGCCAGCACCATGCCCGCCACGGCGAGTGCCGCGGTGACGAAGTGCAGCAGGCGTGGCCAGAAGGTCGGGTCGTCCAGGTTCCACGACGTCCCGTCGGGCCTCGCGAAGTACTTGGCCGCCCACGACTCCGGTCGGATCGACAGCGTCATGTTGTTCACGTACAGGAAGGCGATCGTGAGCAGTCCGATCATCACCAGCACGCCGGTGATCTTCGTGGCCCCGCTCAGGTTCTCGCCGTTGAAACTCAGGCGGTACACGAGCGAGTAGGTCACCAGCAAGACGCCCAGGACGCTGAACCACGGCCAGGCCGTGATCACGCTCGACGTGTAGAGCAGATGACCGTACATGGACTGTACGAACAACAGTGGCGCGATGCCCAGCGTGATGGTGAAGGCCATGGCCGGGGGCATCTTCCTCTCGAACCACCGCGCGATCTCGAAGGGCTCGCCCGCACCCGCGGTGACCGCCGATCCCACGCCGTGCCTGGGCATGGCCTTGGCGCGCAGGCGTTCCACGACCGAGATGACCGCACCGCCGAGCAGGAAGTTCATGGCCAGCAGGTGCAGGACGAAGGTCAAGAGCAACAGGAACTCGAACAGCCACACCGGTCCCGGCAGTGGGAGGGCGTCGGGAGTGGGCACGGCCGTCAGGACATCGGGATTCATCGGGTGCCCTCCGAGGTCGAGGTGGTGGGGACGTCGCCCCGTGCCAGTCCGGACGTGCTGAGCGACGCCGCGGTCTCGGGATTCTCACCCTCACCGATCGCCTGCAGGTAGACCGACAGCATCGCGGCCTCGTTCTCGGGAGCCGTGAAGGCCGGCATGTAGTCGGTCTCCATGTACGGCAGGTAGTCGTACTGCAGCTCCTCTGCTCCGAAGCCGGCGATGTAGTCGCGGATGTAGCGTTGACCGCCCTCGATGTCGGCGTGGCACGGGGCGCAGCGAACCTCGTAGACCTCGCGTCCGTCACGCGGTGGGGTCACGCCTTCGGGTTTCAGGGTCATGAGGTAGGCGGCCACGGCCTGCGCTTCTTCTTCGGTGCCCACCCACGGCGGCATCATGCGGCGCGTGTGTTCGAAGCGCTGCACCATGCCCGCGGCGAAGTCGGGGTCCCAGTGCCGCACACGCTGGGCCATGCCGTTGTAGCCGTCGTCGGCGTGGCAGTTCTGGCAGGCGGCGCGGAAGATCTGCTCGCCGTGGGCGACCGGATCGTCCTTCGTCGCCGGATCGATCCACAGCGAATTGGCCACGACCCCGTCCTCGCGCACGTCCTCGACTTCGCTGGCGAGGATGCCGTTCGAGTAGATGTAGTCGTACACCACCCAGGGCTTGCGGATCGCCTCGCGGACCCATTCACCGCCGCCCATGGCGGCCAGGCCCACGAGCAGGATGACCACGGCCACGGGACGGTTGACCAGGCGGGGCATCAACAGCGGACCGATCACGACGAGTGCGGCGAGCACCAGCGTCATGATGGGAGTCCAGTGGGTGACCGCGGTGGCGATGGGCATGTCACCGCGCGTGACGCCGCGGACGGCCTCGGGCACGTCGCCCCACCACCAGATGGTGCCGACGGCGGTCAGTGCGACGCCGACGATCGCCCACACACCGCTGATCCGCATGAGCCACGACCGCTGCGCAGCTTCGCCTACGTCGCGCGAACGCGACGCGGTGAAAACGGCGAACAGGCCGGCGATGGCCACCGCGTAGAAGGTGCGCGCGAAGAGCGAGCTCCAGTAGGTCGGGTTGAAGAAGCCGTCCCAGAAGTTACGGGTCTCGAGCCACGCGCCGGGCGTCAGCTGGAACGACAGGATCCCGTTGATGACGACCATCGACAGCCAGGCCATCACGAAGTAGATCCAGCCCACCGCCAGGTGCTTGCGCGGCGACAGCCGCTTCCAGCCGTAGTAGTAGACCATCGCCGCCGCGATCTCGGTGACGAAGAAGGTCCACTCGATGGCCCATCCCCACACGAAGGCGTGGATCAGCGCGCTGGTCCCGGCCGGGTTGATCAACCCGATCGTGAACCAGATGCCCACTCCGCTGATCGCCCCGAAGACGAGCGTGAGCAACACGAAGAAGCGGGAGTGACGCTGCAGCGTTCCCAACAACACGTGGTCGTTGCGACGGCGCGCCATGTGTTCGACGACGACGAGATACAGACCGCCGCCCACCGCAAAGTGCGCCACGTACACGTGCAGGATGGCGACGACGGCGATCAGCAGCCCGTGCGCGAACGGGAGGTCCCATACGGGATAGTTCACGGACGCAGTCCTCCGGACTGGAGACAGGGGGTGCCCGCCCGGAGACCCTCGACTCGCGGGAACCGTGGGTCGACGCAGGTGCGCGTGCGGCACGCGTCCGGCGGAAGGGGCGAGGAGGCGCCCGGTCGAATCCGAAGAGGGATGGTCGCGCCACGATGCCCCAGGTGCCGCACCGGGCGGCGTCCCACGGCGTGACCGACCCCCGGATCCGGCCGGGACACCCCCCGGCCTTCGATCCACGGTTCCCACGGGCCCGGGCCGACGCGAGGAGGGGCGCGGGAGATCCGCGAGTTGCGATCGAGAAGGGGTCTCGACAGACGGACGGATCGTAGATCCCGATCCAGGGGGCAGCAATGCCACTTGTGTGATCGTTCTGCATCAGGGGGGTTGTCATCGAACCCCGAAATCGGGCACACTGCCCACGCTCGTGTCTCGCCTCCCACCGATCACGAGCGTGGACGCTTCGATCCGACAGGCTCCCGTGCGATCGATCCCCCGCACGGTTCCCGCGCGTGGAGTTCCCGCTCCACGCCCGCGCCGTGGTGCGTCCGCGAACGCGTTCCGCCTCCCTCGACACGGGTTCCGAGCTCGTTCCTCCGCCGCGTTCTCGTCCGAACAGGCGTGGCGAGGGGCCGAGGCACCCCACACCAAGACACCACAGGAGACACCATGTTCTCCCGAACTCTTCGGAACCTCCGCTCCGCCGGGAGCCTCTTCGCACTCGCCCTTCTCGCCTTCGCCGTCGTCGCGGCCGCTGTCGATACAGCCGAGGCCGCGCAGACCCGCCACTTCGTCGATGGCTCCGGTATGTCCGATCGGAGCGACGATCCCCGTCACGGGCACGGTGGCGGATCGCTGGAAGGAGACCCGTGGGGCGGCGAGCAGCGCCCGTCCGATTCCGCCGATCCGGACACTCCCACGCTGTCGGACGGTGCGTCGACCTTGCGCGTGAGCACCGTCGATCCGTCGGACCGGGACTTCTGGTCCTGGTTGATGTCGCTCTGGGCCTTCCTCCTGCGCTGACCCGAGGAGGAGACCATGGCGATTCGAGTCCCCACTCTCGACACTGCGACGGTCGAGAGGGAACGCCGGGGTCTGCGCTCACGCATGCGTGGATCGACCGACGAACCCTCTGCCGACCGTCTCACACGCCTCGTCCACGAGGCCGTCGATCGCGGGTTGTCCGACGAGGCGCTGGCGATCGTTTCCTCCGACCTCGCGTCGGATCCCGGCCCGGGTCTGTCCTGGGCGCTCTGCCGGGCGTACTGGGACGCGGGTGACCGCGGGTCCGTGCACGCTCTCGCCCTGCAGCAGGTCGAGTCGATCGCGACCGCTCCGGTCGAGTCCAGGCGGGTGGTCGTGCGTGCCGCCTGGATCGGGGCCCTGGCCGGGGCCAGCGATCCGATCGTGTCCGAGGCGTTGGATCAGATCCGGGCCGAGGTCCACGAGCGTCAGGGCCCCACGCCGCTGGTCGCCGATCTCGCGCACCTCGAAGCCTACACCGACCTGGTCCACGCCGCGGACCTGCCCCGCGCCCTGGCCCGGGCCGGGCTCGCGGCCGAGCTCTATGCGTTCACCGGCGAGGCGGGCTCCGAGGTCAAGGCCCGGATCCTCCTGGCCCGGATCGATGCCATCGCGGGGCGACTGCAGTCTTCGGCGCAGAACGCCCGACGTGCCGTCGATCGGGCGCGGAGCACGGCAGACCCACGGTTGCTGGTGCAGAGTCTGAATGCACTGGGGATCGCGCTCTTCCGTCGCGGCGAATGGACGGAGACGGAGCGCTGTCTGGTCCGGGCCGACGAACTGGCCCTGGCCTTCGGCGACAGCCGTTGGCGGGTGCCCGCACAGCTGTACCTGGCCCGTCTGTTCACCGCGCGCGGCGACACGGCCCGGGCCGAGGGGGTGCTACGGCGCATCGACGACGATGCCCTGACCCTGCACGCCGCGTCGGTGCAGGCCGTCTTCGACGAGTACAAGGGCATGGTGCGTCTGGCCCGCGGGGACGCCGAGGGCGCCCTCGCCTTCTACGACCGTGCATCCGAACGTATCGATGCAGCGGGTGTGGTCTCGTACGAACGCAGCGAGCTGTGCCTGCGACGGGCCGAGGCCCTGCTACAGCTCGAACGCTTCGCCGAGGCGGACTCCGAGTGCGGTCGGGGCCTCGACCGGATCGAGGCGACGGGGCAGTGGCTCGAGCGCGGGCAACTGCTCCGGATCCAGGCCCTGGCGGCGGAGGCCTGTGGTCGCCCGCGCGAGTCGGTCGAAACTCGGGATCGAGCGGAACGCGCGCTGCGTCACACCGGGGATCAGGCCGAACTCGCACGGTGTCTGCTCGACCGGGCGCGTTCGTCGGTCGAGTCGAGTGACAGGCGCCGCCACGCTGCGGCCGAGGCCGGCCATCTGTTCCGGACACTCGACCTCGAGGCCGAAGCCCGCGAGGCCTTCGAACTCGAGACCGAAGTCGCTCCCTCGTACGACGAGGCCGTCACCGATTCCGAGATCGCAGGGTCCTTCGGTCCCGATCTGGTCGCGGTGTCCTCGTCCATGCGTTCGCTGCTGTCGGAACTGGTCACCGCGGCGGCGAGCGATGCGCCGGTCCTGCTGCAGGGCGAGACCGGTACGGGCAAGGAAGTCCTCGCCCGGGCCCTCCACGATCGCAGTGCCCGGACCGACGCTCCCTTCGTACCGGTGAATTGCTCGGCCATCCCCGAGAGCCTGTTCGAGCGGGAGTTCTTCGGTCACGCGCGCGGGGCCTTCACCGGTGCCGATCGCGATGCGCCGGGACTCCTGGAGGCCGCGGCCGGAGGAACCCTGTTTCTCGACGAGGTCGGTGAGATGCCGGCCTCGGTGCAGCCGAAGTTGCTGCGGCTCCTGCAGGAGGGGACCTTCCGCCGCGTCGGAGAGGTCCGAGAGCGAAGCGTCGATCTCCGGATCGTCGCTGCCACCAATCGGCCGCTGTTCGAGCTGTCGCAGGACGGAGAGTTCCGCGAGGACCTCTACTACCGGCTGTCGTGGTTCGAACTGGGGATTCCGCCGTTGCGGGAGCGGCCCGACGACGTGGAGGCCCTGGCCCGTTCCTTCCTCGAGCGGGAGGAACGGCGCTTCGGCCGTGCGTTCCGCATGGATCGAACGGCCTGGCGGGCGCTCCGACGTTTCGAATGGCCGGGCAACGTGCGACAGCTCGAGTCGGCGGTGGCCTCGGCCTGTGCGCGCTCCGGTGAAGAGGGGAGGGTCCGCGTCTCCGATCTCCCGGTCCACGTGCGCCGCGAGGTGCGTGGAATTCGGGAGCGGTCCACGCGCGATCTCGACCTGCACCGGTCGCTCGAGCGCTACGAACGCGAGTTGATCCTCGACGCGCTGCGGCGCAGTGGTCAGCAGCGGACCGAGGCGGCGCGTCGTCTCGGGATCGGTCGGAACACGCTGTACGAGAAGATGAAACGGCTCGGGATCAGACCCGAGAATCCCGGACGAGCCGCGTGATCGCGGCGGCCGCGTCGCCGGGTCCGTCCGCGGAACCGGCGACGTGGGCCGCGATCGGGGCCGCCGTGCGGTCGCGGTTCAGTTCGCGGCGCAGGGCGGCCTCGAGCCGTTTCCCGTCGAGTTTCGCCGACGGAACCACGGCCCCGGCTCCGAGCGCCTCCACCCGCAACGCGTTGTCCGGCTGGTCGTGGCTGTGCGGGACGACGACCTGCGGCAGTCCGCTGCGCAGCACCCGTGCCGTGGTTCCGATCCCGCCGTGATGGACCACGGCCCGACAGTGCGGAAGCAGCGCGCCCAGAGGCGTGAAGCCGAAGGCCGCGAATCCGTCGGGCAGCGGTCCCAGGGACTCGGGCTCGGGCAGCAGGAACAGCCCGCGTTCTCCCGACGCGCGGCAACTCCGAAGTCCCGCCCGCAGGAGTTCGTCCATGTGGACGTTCGCCGAGCCGCCGGTGAAGACGACCGGTGGCGAGCCGGCGCCCAGGAAATCCTGAACCGCAGGATCGAGTGGTGCGTCCTCCCCGGGGTCGAAGAGCGGAAAGTCGGTCAGCGTGACGTCGTCGGGCCAGTCGGGTTGGACGGGAGCGTACCAATCCGGCCACAGACCGACGACACGCTGGGTCGAGTGGATCCATCCGTCGAAGGGACGCCGCACGCGCGGCAACCCGAGCCAATTGCGGTAGGCATTGAGCTCGGGGCAAAGGGCCGGGTCGATGATCGCGGCGTCGGCGACGGCGTAGGCCAGGTCCTTCTGCCAACGCGGACCCGTGCGCGGGAAGTGGAGGTGAGGGGTGCCGACCCGGTCCTCCCGCGACCGCAGGACCACCGGTTGCACGTGCATCGAGACCTGGGGCACACCGAGTTTCTCGTGGGCCAGCCGCGCGCCCAGACACAACACCGACGAGGCCACGACCAGATCGTCG
>Ga0102937_1001369_pt1 | contig 11124 bp, 10 predicted proteins | sample SalPonR2_B_D1_MG_FD_78213 | JGI IMG/M metagenome (GOLD analysis project Ga0102937, IMG submission 78213) | Salt pond soil microbial communities from South San Francisco under conditions of wetland restoration - Salt Pond MetaG R2_B_D1_MG | ecosystem: Environmental > Aquatic > Marine > Intertidal... | reverse complement strand
GCTCTCGGAGCCCGTCGCTCTGGCGACTTTGCCGTCCACTCCATCCAGGATCAGCGCCAGCAATGCCATCCAGCCATACAACCAGAGGCTGTCGGTCAGGTGTCCGGCGAAGGGGGCCAGGGCCACCAGGACAATCACCAGGCAGCCCCTCAAAAGGGTTGCCCGGTTTGCCCAACCGAAGTCCCGGGTTTCGGGCCAGGCCCGGATAATCAGGCCACAGAGACCCAGGTAAAGTGCGGCTGCCAGCAGATAGAAAAGATCGGGCGGAGTGGTGAGCCAGCCTGTGGCCAGGCATAGCAGAACAACGAGACCAAAACCCCAGGCGAGGTCCAGCTGCAGGGGAATCCTGTGTGAGGCTGAATGGCCGTTAGAATCCATCACTGAACTCCAGCGTATAGGTTTGCAGGCATCAAACGCTCCAGATGCACTGTACACTGACTATAGTTGATATGTCTGAGTGTGCTTACGAGCATTGACCGCGTTCAGACCTGAAGGTTCAGCCCGGGAAGGGCGACGACAAAAGCCGCTGAGAACACTGCCAAGAAAGGAGCTCCCATTGCAACGCGATCCTGAAGTGCATCGCAATCCTGAAGTGCACTGTGACCCTGACACTCCCAACACCGAGACAATGGCCCGGGCCTGGTGGGTCACCGGCGCCGGCAAAGGCGAGATTCAGGAAACGCCTTTGAAAGAGTTCGATGGCGAACAGAAGGAAGAGCTGGTCACTGTACAGGCTCTGTATTCGGGGATTAGTCGGGGCACTGAATCACTGGTCTTCCATGGCAGGGTCCCGAGAAGTGAGTACTCCGCAATGCGGGCCCCCTTCCAGGCGGGGGATTTTCCCTGGCCGGTGAAGTACGGCTATGCCAACGTCGGTAAGGTTATTGAAGGGCCTGTGGAGCTGGTGGGGCAAACGGTGTTTTGCCTTTACCCCCACCAGAATCGTTATCGGGTGCCGGCGTCGGCGGTCACGCCTTTACCGAAAGACCTGCCCGCCGAGCGGGCGATTCTTGCCGCCAATATGGAAACCGCCGTTAACGGCCTCTGGGATGGCGCACCCGCGGTGGGTGACCGAATCGCCGTGGTTGGTCTCGGTGTGGTTGGTTTGCTCGTCGCGTGGCTGGCCAGTCGCATCCCGGGAACCCGTGTTACCGCGATTGATACGAATCCAGAGAGGCAGGCTGTCGCCGAACAGCTGGGGCTTACTTTCAGCAGCGAACCCGGGGCCGGCGCCGATGATCACGACCTGGTGATCCATGCCAGCGGCCACCCATCGGGCCTGGAAACGGCTCTGGGGCTGGCCGGGCAGGAGGCCACCATTGTTGAAATGAGCTGGTACGGGGATCAACTGGTACCTGCACCACTGGGTGCCGCATTCCATCCGCGGCGTATGACCCTGAAATCCAGCCAGGTAGGCCAGATTGTGCCCTCCCGCGTCCCACGGTGGGACTATCGAAAACGCCTGTCGCTGGCGCTCGAACTGCTCCAGGACGATGCATTGGATGCGCTGATTACCGGCGAGTGCCGGTTCGATGACCTGCCAAAATCCATGGCACGAATTCTGATTGATGGCCGGGACACTCTCTGCCATCGAGTTGTTTACTGATAATCCAAACTACCTGATAAGGAGAGACTATGTTCGGCTTGACGGTCCGGGACCATATGATGATTGCCCACAGCTTCAACGGAGAAATCTTTGGTCCTGCTCAAAAGGTCCATGGCGCCACTTACGTGGTAGATGTGACCTTTGAGCGTCATCAGCTGGATAAAGACGACCTGATCGTGGATATTGGTCTGGCCTCCGAGCTTCTTAACAACATCCTCTCCGAATTCAATATGCAGAACCTGGACGAGCTGCCGGAACTGCGAGGCCGCAATACCACCACGGAATTCATGGCCAAAATGGTGTTCGACCGGATGGCGGCAGCCATCCAAGGGGGCCGCCTGGGCGAGACGGGGAAAGGCATTGTCAGCCTGAAAGTCACCCTCTCTGAATCCCACATTGCCTGGGCCAGCTACCATGCCGGAATCTGACGCACCGGCATTCGTCGAGTTTCTGGTGCCGGGCGATCCGCAGCAGAACACTGGCGGTTACCGGTATGTCCGCAAGCTGGTGGAGGCACTTTGCGAGGATGGTTGTAGGGCCCGGGTAAGCGGTTTGCCCGGGCAGTTCCCGCGCCCGGACAAGGTTGCCCGCAATGCGATGGCTGAGAAACTTGCAAGCTTTCCCGATGGCACTTCTGTGGTACTCGATGGCCTTGCCATGGGTGGCCTGCCGGAGATCGTCGAAAACCATTCCCAACGCCTGAATCTGCTTGCACTCGTTCATCATCCCCTCGCTGACGAGACTGGCATCAGCGAAGCCGACAGGCAGTGGTTTTTTGAGTCCGAGAAACGGGCGTTGAGGTTCGTGCGAGGTGTTATCACCACCAGCCAACACACCGCCGCCCGTCTGGCGGATTACGATGTGCCGGCTGAGGCCATTCGAGTCGCTGAGCCGGGTGTGGCCGGAACCAAAAACCCGAAAGCCCGGATTGAGTCTTCTGAAAAAAATGGACCCCACATCCTGTGCGTCGCCCATCTGTCACCGAGAAAGGCCCAACACCAACTGGTGGAAGCGCTGCAACACATGAAGGCCATCCCATGGCAGTGCACGCTGGCGGGGTCTGACAGCCGTGCTCCGGAATACAGCCAACAGGTGCGTCGGGCGATTGCCGATGCCGGTCTTGAAGACAGGATTGAACTGGTCGGGGAAGTGGAAGAGTCCGGGCTTGCTGATCTCTACTGCCGGGCCGATTTCTTTGTACTGCCGTCGCTCTACGAGGGCTATGGCATGGTGATCGACGAGGCGCTGGCAGAAGGACTGCCAGTCATTTCCTCCGATGGCGGTGCCCTTGCCAAAACGTCTGCGAGGCCGGGAGTGGTTCAGTATTGTGCCGGTGATGTTCGGGCCCTCGAGGCCCGGATCAGGAACTGGCTGGAACATCCGGATCAGTTAGATCATTCCCGCAAACTGGCTGCCAGGGAATCAAGGCGGATTCGATCATGGGCCGATACCGCCAAAGACGTAAGCGAAGCATTGCGATTCTTTCAGGGTTTGCCGTCCCACCTGCACCAGCATTCCGAATTTGCGAGCGAGTGGCTGGCGACCCGGGAGGCAGCCGATCATCGGGCGCGTTCGAGGGAACTGACCGATGAGTTAAACCAGTGGCTGCTCAGCCACTACAAGAGCCTGCCGCCCGAAAGCCATTGCCCGATGCAGATTGTCGACATTGGCACCGGCCGTGGCTCCAACGCTCTGTTTCTGGTGCCCCCCTTGCAGGTACCTCAAGCCTGGCTGGCCCTGGATCAGGATGCGGCGCTACTGCGCGACGCCGAGCAAAGAGTGGACGTACTGGACGTCCCATTTGAAACCCGCACCGTTCAGTTGTCGCCCGAGAACATGGAGCAACACCTGCCTGCCGAAGTTGCCCTGATCACGGCGTCAGCACTGATTGATCTTGTTTCAGAACCCTGGCTGAAAGCGCTCAGCAAGGCGGCGGTGCGCCGAAAATCGGCGATGCTCATCGTACTGAGCTATGCGGGGGATTTCGAATTGTTGCCAGGTCATCCGGATGATGAGCTGCTTCGGGATCTGGTGAACCAGCACCAGCACGGCGACAAGGGCACCGGTGCGGCCCTTGGGCCTGAAGCCCCCCTCGTTCTTGAAGACCTGCTCACCGGGGAAGGTTACCGGGTCAAGCTGATGGAGTCCCCCTGGACCCTGAATAGTGGGGATCAGGTATTGGCGCGGATGCTGATGCAGGGATGGACCGACGCCGCCATTGAACAGTCGCCCACGGACCGTGATCGCCTGAACCGATGGCTGGAAACCCGGAACCGTCAGTTGTCCGAGGGCAAACTGACGGTTGTTGTCCGGCATCTGGATCTGCTGGCGCTACCACCCGGGGAGTTGCTTTGACGGAACTGCGCCAAAGACGGTTGCGACTGGCGGCCCGCTGGCTGTTCACGGTTCTTATCATCGGATTTGTTATCCGCTCCGTGGATGCCAGTGCTCTATTCGAAGAGCTTGCCCGTGTTTCCTCCTATGTGTTGTTGCCTGCATTGGCGCTTACGGTTTTCCAGGTTGCGCTTTCTGCCTGGCGCTGGCGCTATACCGTGGAACGGCTTGGTCTGGCTCTGTCGTACCCTGTTGCGATTCGGGAGTATTATCTGGCCACTTTCCTGAATCAGGTCCTGCCGGGTGGCGTCTTCGGTGATGTAAACCGCGCCTGGCGCCATGGCAGTAGCGCTGGTGAGCGTTTGTCGGCGGTTCACGGGGTGGCCATTGAGCGACTCTCTGGCCAGTTGGTGCTGGGTCTGGTTGTCGCCCTCTCCGTCGGCTGGCTGGTCGGTTCCGGGCATCTCACTATCGGCCCTTGGGACGGCGCCGGGCAATGGCTCGTTATTCTTGCTGTCGTCGTTGTTCTGGGGGGCTGGCTGGCGCTTAGAACCGCAGTGGCAAGCTACCTGCAGCGTCTTCGGCATGATCTGTATCAGTCGCTGCTGAAACGCACGGTATTGCCGGTCCAGCTGGGCTCTTCGCTATTGGTGTTGGCGAGCTACCTTGGGGTGTTTCTCTGCCTGGCCTGGGGAGCCGATTATCTTGATGGTGTGGAATCTGTGGCAGTGATTGCCGGGCTGGGCAGTATTCTGTTGCTGAGCATGGTTATCCCACTGACCGTGGCTGGCTGGGGGATTCGGGAAGGTGCTGCGGCTGTGCTCTGGCCAATGGTTGGTCTGCCGGCAGAGCAGGGGGTGGCACTCAGTGTGGGGTATGGGGCCTTGGTGCTGGTTTCCAGTTTGCCCGGGGTGGTTTTTTTGTTCATCGGCCAGCCGGAGAAGGGGTGAGTCCGGGATTGTTTGTCGGATTACGCCTGCGGCTAATCCGACCTACGTTTATAGGCGCCGCGGGAAAAATCGGGGTTCGTAGGTCGGATTAGCGAAGCGTAATCCGACAAAACCAGCTGGATTACTCTCGCCGCTAATCCAGCTTCGTGTCGCGGGAAAAATCGAGATCGAAGAGCATGTCGCTTCCAAGGTTCACCAGCTGCGCCCGTGGCCGGAGGGCGTCATCCAGAAAATCAATCTCCGGAAGGGAGAAGGCTGGTCTGCCGCTGCCGATGATCATGGGGGCGACCATGACGTGAAGCCGGTCCAGCAGGCCGGCGTTGAGGAACGAGGAGACGGTGACGCCGCCCCCCTCAACGAACACCTTTTTCAAACCCAAATCCGCCAGAACCTGAAGGATAAACCGTGGATCCACGGGCTCCTCGGCGTCCGCATCTCCAAGACAGGGAATCACGCTAACCCCGGAACCAATAGACGGATTCTTGCTTTTGTCATAACGGCCCGCCACCAATCGCAGGGTAGGGGCTTCGCCATCGGTAAACAGGTGATGACTGTCCGGAACGCGATGATGGCGATCAATAACCACTCGTACCGGGTTGCGACCGCTGGTGCGACGCACGGTGAGGCGGGGATTGTCTGTGGAGGCGGTGCCGGCACCCACAATAACCGCATCGGATACCGCACGTATCCGATGGAGATGGGTAATGCCATCGTCGCCGTTGATGAAACGGGAGCGGCCGGTCACCGTTGCGATCCGCCCGTCGAGGCTCTGTCCCAGTTGGCCGATGACTTTGGGGCTGCCATCTTCAGGAACCGGCCGACACAGGGGGAGGAACACCGAAAGCAGATCCTTCGCCTCGCCCGTGGCCGGCTGCATCAGGTGCCAGGCGCCGTGGCCATTGAGTTTTACTGCTTCTTTATCGGTTCCCGGCAATGGCAGTGTCACATTGCTGCGGTTAACTGCGCTAAGCACCAACTCCCATGCCGAGTCGATATCCAGGGTTCTTGCCGCCATAAATAGCCTGTTTGGTTGTTGCCCGGGAGCTGCCAAGACTCCTTTAGTATAGGCAGATTGTGTGCAAAGCTATATGTACGTTACATTTCCGGATTGATTCACTTCGCAGGGCATTATCGGGACAAGACTCCCGGTTTGGATGACGAGGTAAATGGCCATGCAACATGCGCAACCCATTCAGCACTGGGAACCAGAGAAGCCTGAGGACCACGGGCAACTGGAACTTCCCGGTATTGCCCTGGACAAGAGTGATGAGCTGCTGGAGTCGCTGGCTGAGCTTGAGGAAGCGCTTGAACAGGTGCAGCTGACCGGAGAAGAGGTTGAATTGCTTCGCCGGTTCCGCAGGACGACCGCGGAAAACCGGCGAATGATTCTTCAGATTCTGGGCAGCTGAACCCGCCCCGGATCCCTTACTTGCCTTTCTTGTAGATATTCTCGTAGACGTAGTTGGTGGCTTCCACAAAGCCATCAATGCTGCCGCAATCGAATCGGCGCCCTTTGAACTGGTAAGCCAGTACGCAACCGTTCTTCGCCTGTTCGAGAAGGGCATCGGTAATCTGGACTTCACCGTTCTTGCCCGCCGGCGTCTTTTCGATAATGTCGAAAATATCCGGTGTGAGAATGTAGCGGCCAATAATGGCGAGGTTGCTCGGGGCATCTTCCGGAGCGGGCTTTTCCACCATATCGGTGATCCGGTAGAGACCATCTTTCATGGATTCGCCGGCAATCACGCCGTACTTGTGGGTTTCATCGGCCGGCACTTCCTCAATGGCCACGATGGAACAGCGGAACTGGTTATACAGCTTCACCATCTGAGCCAGCACGCCGTCCTCACCCTCGGGGCCAATGCAGAAATCGTCTGCCAGCACCACTGCAAAGGGGCTGTCACCGACCAGGTTACGACCGGTCAGGATGGCGTGGCCGAGGCCTTTCATTTCATTCTGTCGGGTAAAGGCAAAGCTGTTGTGATCAATCAGTTCACGGATGGAGTTCAGCAGGTCTTCCTTGCCGGAACCGGCAATCTGGTGCTCAAGCTCGTAGCTGATGTCGAAATGATCCTCAATGGCCCGCTTGCCCCGACCAGTCACAAAGCCGAATTCATGAATACCGGCTTCCGCGGCTTCCTCAACACCGTATTGAACCAGGGGTTTGTTCACCACCGGCAGGATTTCCTTGGGCATCGCCTTGGTTGCCGGAAGAAAACGAGTGCCGTAGCCGGCGACGGGAAACAGGCATTTTCTGATCATATCATTCGTCCTTTAATGGTCGGTTTCACGCCCTGAGGGCCGGTCAACGCCTCTGCGCTGGCCTATGCACAGTTGTTCTTTCACAAAGTGTGCCGAGTTTACCCAACTTATATGTCGAAATGCAGGGGGATGTGGAAAATTGTAAGTTTTAGCAAAGGGCTATGGTTTGAGGATTAACAATTTTTTAAAGTGCTGGGTGACGAATTTTCATCTTCCGAGGCATCCGGTTTGCGACCTCTGTGTCTATTAGCACTGTTCTGGTGCATGCCTGTTGGCGCTGCCTCACTGCCAGAAGTGGTGTCGAGGCCTTTAACAACCATAGATCAGTACTCGGACAGAATCCTGCGATCTGTTTCCAGCTATTTTGCGCCACGCCTTCAATTCTCCGGCAGTTCCAACCATGACACGGAACGGGCAAAGGGTCGGCTCAGTCTGTCCGGCAGCGATATCTTATGGTCGAGCCACGATCTGGCGCTGGATTTTCGGGATTCCGTGGCCCGGCGAGACGGGGGAGAGTCACAGTCTCTACGCTTTCGATATTCGCTCCCGCTTGCGGGCAGCACAGTGAAAATACTGGTCAACAATTCGGAGCATGCCGGGGTGGCACACAACGCCGGTCTGCGACAGGATTCGCGCCGTGAATACCAGGGCCTGAAACTGTCCGCCAGCCGGCCGTTCTGGTCCTGGCGGGGAATCAAAGTAGACAGTGTTTTCAGTCATTCGACGGGCACGAAGCGCTCCTTTGAGGATTCGGAATGGGTCTCAGACTCATCCCACAGCTTGTCCAGTTTCGGGTTGCGGTGCGCAGGCAAGCAGGAGCTTCCAGGCGGGTTTGTCGCGGGAACAGGTTTGACCGCGCTTGGTGGAACTGAGCACCACGAATCGGTCAGCCAAACAGCCCACTCCACTGAAAAAAGCCGGTTTCACAAACTGGCTGTGTCTGCCTCACTGTACCGCGCGTTTTATCGATGGGACATGGAGGTGAATGGTCGTTACCAGTTCGCCCCCGAGGATCTTGCGTCGTCTGAGTACCTGCAGATTGCGGGTCCGTCCATGATGCGTGGATTTAATGGCCAATCGCTGTCGGTCTCCGAAGGCGGCTGGGTTCGCCTTGATGCGCGCAGCCCGGGTTACGCCATCCCCTTTATGGATGCCACCGTCTCCAACGTTATGGTCTCGGTTCTGAGAGGGTGGTCGCCGTCATCAGGAACTAACGAAGAAGATTTCGAAGCGAGTACAGGAGAGATCGCGTTGCAGCTTCAGACGCCCGGTTTCGAAGCCCGGATGAGCGTTGGTCGGATTCTGGATGTGTCCGGCCCTGCGATGGATAAACCATCCAGACCGGATGTCTCGCTATCGATGTCTATGGCGATTTGATTCCGGACCCTGCCAATTTGCCCTGATTGCCTTTCCTCATTCGTACATAGTCCACACGTTCTCTATATGGCACTCTTGAACTGGCAAAGGAGAGGCAAAGACGATGGACAGGCGGTCGCTGATCAAGACTCTGGCTGCGCTCATGGGCACGAGTGGGCTGCCTTTGGCAGCCATAGTGAATGCAACCGGGATTCAGCCGGTATCCGACAGCAGGTCTCGAGCATTCAATTATGCATGGCTCAAGGGGCGAGCCCGGAAGTTGGCAGCCGAGGCTTATGTTTCCCGTAAAGGCGAGTTGCCTCAAACCCTGAAAGACCTCTCCTGGGATGATTACCAGGCCATTGCTTTTCGCCAAGATCAGGCGCTTTGGCGAAACGATAAGTCCGCTTTCCAGATTCAGCTCTTCCACCTTGGGCTGTATTTCCAGCAACCCGTCAAGATCCACGAAGTCATTGATGGCCAGGCCAATGAACTGGCCTATCGACAGGGTCTGTTCCGATACAGCGGAGAACAGCCCCTGGGCGATCTACCCGAAGATCTGGGTTACGCCGGATTTCGTGTTCACTACCACAGCAACTTTGCCCTGGATCTGGCCGCATTCCTTGGCGCCAGCTATTTCCGGGCGGTGGGCTCCGAGATGCAATACGGCCTGTCGGCCAGGGGGTTGGCGATTGATACCGGCATGAATCGGGAGGAAGAATTCCCGCGTTTCTCGGAGTTCTGGCTGGAGAAACCGGCGCCGGGCAGCCAGCTCCTCCGGGTATGGGCGTTGCTGGACTCTCCCAGCACCACCGGCGCCTACGCGTTCGTGCTCGACCCCGGGCGCAACATGGTCATGGATGTCGATGTGGCGCTGTATCCCAGAGCCGAAATCACCCGGGCAGGCATCGCACCGCTGACCAGCATGTACCAGGTGGGTGAAAATGACGATCGCATGGGCTACGACTGGCGGCCGGAAATACACGATTCCGACGGCCTGGCCATACGCAATGGCAACGGCGAGTGGTTATGGCGGCCATTGGTGAATCCCGCCAATCTGCGGTTCAACAGCTTCCAGGATAACAACCCCGTGGGCTTTGGCCTGTTGCAGCGGGACAGGAATTTCGACCACTACCAGGATGACGGCGTGTTTTACGATCGCCGCCCCAGCCTCTGGGTGGAGCCCCGGGGAGACTGGGGGCGGGGCAGTGTTGATCTGGTGGAAATCCCCACCGTGGATGAAACCTTCGATAACATCGTCGCTTTCTGGCACCCGGAGAAACCCCTGTTGCCGGGCCGGGAGTACCTCTATAGCTACCGCCTGCACTGGGGTGAGCAAGCGCCGTTAAGGCCCTATGAGTTGGCCACGGTACAGGCAACCCGGACTGGACTGGGCGGTGTCGTGGGCCAGAAGCGAACCTATTTTTCACGGCGCTTTGCCGTTGATTTTGCAGGCGGCGCGCTGGAGATGCTCAGCAAGGATGCGGATGTAGAGCCGGTTATCAGTGTGAGCAGGGGAGAGGTTGAAATCACGTCCGCCAGACCATTGTCTGCAATCGATGGCTACCGGGCCATGTTTGACCTGGTGCCGGATGACTCCGTTGAACCGATCAATATCCGCCTGTACCTCAGGCTGGGCGGCGAGGCGCTGACGGAAACCTGGCTTTACCAGTACACGCCGCCCCCGGTAGCCGAGCGCCAGCTGTACTGATTGATCGCATCTATTGTAAACAATCTAGAGGTCAATTTAGCCAATATTGTTGACAATATGACCACCCAGGCGTAGATTCACTTAAAATCACCTGGGTTTTGTTGACAAACTATGTCTGAGTTACTGTCTCCTACCTACACCCGCGCCGATGAGGCCTTCGATTGTCTGCAAACGGCCATCGTAAAAGGCGAACTGGCGCCGGGCGAAAAGATCGGCGAACTGGAATTGTGTTCCCGATTCGATCTCACCCGCGGTCCGCTTCGTGAAGCATTGGGTCGACTTGAATCCCGTGGTCTGCTGGTGCGTCGCCCCCATGCCGGCGTCAAAGTAGTATCAGTCAGCGCATCAGAATTGATGGAGCTCTACCGAATCCGCGAAGTCATGGAAGGCCTGGCGGCACGCCAGGCAGCCGAGCGCATGACCGATCAGGAAATTGCCGACCTCCAGGCCACCCTCGACACCCACGAACGCATGATCGACGAAGCCCAGGGCCAGGCCTATTACCAGGCCGAAGGCGACTACGACTTTCACCACAGAATCGCCACTGGCAGCCGCAACACCAAACTTGCCCAGATGCTGCTGGGTGATCTTTATTACATGGTACGGATGTACCGGTACCGGTTAAGCACCTCCACCGGCCGCCCACAGCGGGCTCTCGGTGAACACCGCCGTATCGTCGAGGCCATCGCCCAGCGCGACGGCGAACTCGCCGAATTTCTGATGAAACGCCATATCAACGCAGCAAGACAGAACATCGAGCACAAGATCCAGGAAGGCGAACTAACCATTTAAAACTGAAAAAGGGGTCTGATCCCACGGGGTCAGACCCCAACTTCACGCACAAATTACGAATAAACAAGAGAGGCCAACACCATGTCCAACAAACTCAGCCCCGGCGCCCGCTT
>Ga0102937_1001368_pt1 | contig 11130 bp, 6 predicted proteins | sample SalPonR2_B_D1_MG_FD_78213 | JGI IMG/M metagenome (GOLD analysis project Ga0102937, IMG submission 78213) | Salt pond soil microbial communities from South San Francisco under conditions of wetland restoration - Salt Pond MetaG R2_B_D1_MG | ecosystem: Environmental > Aquatic > Marine > Intertidal... | reverse complement strand
CGTTGGAGTTCTCCCGAATACGGTCAAATACTACCACCGTATCGTTAAGGGAGTAACCCACAATCGTCAGGAAGGCAGCGATCAATGCCTGATCTATCTGCAAGCTGAACGGTACGAGGTCACCCAATATGGTAAAGACCCCTAATACGATCACCACATCATGGACGAGCGCCGCAACCGCACCGGCCGAAAAGGTCCAGTTTCGGAAACGGATCAGAATGTAGATGAATATGATCACAATGGCGTAGATCACAGCTTGCAATGCTCCCCATTTCAGATCTTCTGCAAAACGGGGACTGATCACATCGGTTTTAACCACATTGAAAGGGTTATCAGGATGTAACTCTCTGACCGTAGAGGATATGATATCCTGTACCACGGCGATCTCCTGTTCGTTATCGGTTCTGATGAGAATTTCACTGTCTGAACCGAAGAGCTTCAGTTCCGGAGTACTGCCGAGTGGTTCAGAAAGATCTGAACGCAGTTCAACCACACTGACCGGATTTTCGAAGTCGAGGACGAATTCTTTACCTCCGCGGAAATCAATTCCATACTGGAGTCCTTTTGTCAAAATTGCTCCTAATGAAGCAATGAAAAGCACGGCAGACAGTATATAGGCTATCTTGCGCTTTCCGTTAAAATCAATACTTGGTGTTTCAAACCATCTCATAATATTAGTCTTTTAGTCGTTATAAATTTCTTTTTGAGGATCAACCGAAGCTTACTGCACTCTTCTTGGCCTGTGTCAAATAATCAACCACAACACGGGTGATCACGATAGCACTGAAGAGAGAAGCCACAATACCTGCCATCAGTGTAACGGCGAAACCTTTGATCGGCCCCACTCCAAAACTGAACAGGATTATAGCTACAAAGAAAGTGGTTACGTTTGCATCCACAATTGCACTCATTGCATTTGCGTAACCCGCTTCGATCGATGCTTTGATGGTTTTTCCGGTGCGCTGCTCTTCCCGTATACGGTCAAAGATCAGCACGTTGGCATCTACCGCCATACCAATGGTCAATACAATACCTGCAATACCCGGCAGTGTCAGCGTAGCTTTGAACGCAGCCAGTATACCGAGAATGAAAATGATATTTAGTAACAAAGCCAGGTCAGCAATTCCGCCACCGGTTCTGTAGTAAACGATCATAAAGATTGCGACGATACCCAGCCCAACAAGGATGGAATTTAGTCCGGCCTGAATAGATTCAGCACCAAGAGTAGCTCCCACAGTACGTTCCTCCATGATCTCCAATGGAGCAGGAAGGGCGCCTGATAACAGAATGTTGACCAAATCCTCCGCTTCGCCAATGCCGTCTAAACCGGTAATGGATGAACGTCCGTTTGAAATCTTGGTCTGTACGTTTGGATATGAGAATACAAATCCATCCAGTACAATGGCGACAGGTTTACCAATGTTGGCACCGGTGATACGGCCCCATTTTCTGGCACCTTCACTGTTCATACTCATGGATACTTCCGGCACATTTGTGGCAGGATCGAACTGAACACTGGCCGCTTCAATGACATCACCGGTCAACTCGATCTGCGTTCTCACACCGATCAGTTGATAAAGCTCTTCACCGGCTTGCCCCGGTAGTGGATTGGCACTCCACATAACCGTCGTGTTACGAGGCATCATACGTTGCACTTCTTCGGTTCTCAGCAGATCCATAACTCTTGAGGTGTCCTCGGGAGTTGCATAACCAAACAGATATGGGTTTTGGGCCGGTACAAGGACCTCATCCAATGGATTGAATTGATTATTCACTACGCTGTCTGCAGTGTCACTTGGTTGTTCAAATGAATCGTAATACTCGTAGGTCTGGTTTACAAAAGAACGAAATTCCTCCGCATCAGCAGCCAGTCGGAATTCAAGGCGAGCTGTTCCCTTAAGCAGGTTACGTACACGTTCTTTGTCTTCCACACCGGGTAGCTCAACCACAATACGATTTTGTCCCTGTTTTACGATAGAAGGTTCAGTTACACCATAACGGTCAACACGTGTTCTGATGATCTCAACGGCACGGTCAAGGGCAGACTGACGCTGAGTTTTTAGAAATGTAGCGATCTCTTCGTTAGTAGATCGACGAGTAATGTCCATGGCATCATTTCTGTAATATCGACTCAGGCGGGCATCAGGGTCTCTTGACTCAAATTCAGCAACCATTTCGTCAATGAAATCACTGTTATTTTCAAGAGCTCGCTGATCAGCCACATCAATGACATCATTTAACAGCTGATCGGCATTTTCGCCGGCCAGTTCTCTTATAAGCTGGGGAACTCCCACTTCAAGCGTTACGTGCATTCCACCCTGAAGGTCGAGCCCGAGAGAAAGAATGTTAGAACGCAGGCTTTCTAGTTTTTCTGCGTTTTCTTCAGTGTATTGAGCTGCTTCAGAAGGACTCAGGTCCTCAATATAGTTTTGCTCAAGTTGATATTGTACCGTTGGGTACAGGTAATAGATGGTAAGGGCCAAGAAAGCCACTATCGTACCAATTTTAAATCCGTTTCCTTGCATGGTAATATGATTTGTTGAGTAATATGATTGTTTGGATGTATAAAAATGATCGTGTCAGTATTGATACATGGCAACACTGATCCGGGGCGTATAAATTATGCCCCACATAAAATTCTGGGTAAGCTATAAGATCTATGGCGCGTTGATCGCAGTACCACTGGTAATGGGCGATAAGTGATAACTGAATGAAGGTTTGGTATCCGGGTTATTTTCGTAAACAGATATCTTGGGTTCACTGGTCGTATGTATTCCCGAGATCTTACTGTTAGAAGAAAAACCATCGGAAGGTATCAGTGAATAGGTCTGAGCTTGTTTTACGATAACAGCTTTAGCCATACCAGACGAGGAATTCTGATAAGAGTTCCATTCCTGAATCAGTAACTGATAGACTTCATTTTCATCCTGTGAATCATTTCTGACGGGTAATTCAAAATCTTCTGCATGAGCTTTTACCAATGCGGAAGCCTGACGAACCACTGAGTCAAATCCTTCCTGTGAGGATGACAGTCCTCTGATCTCATCTACAACCCCGGCATTATCGTTGTTTTTGAGGTTCGACTGCAACCACAGGGCAAAGGCATCGTGCGTTTCATGTACGCCGGCCGGTTTCAGGAAGTATAAAAGTATTCCCGCCAGCAGCAGTGCTGCACTATATGATCGGATGATATGTGTTCGGAAAAAATTCATTCAGACCTAAAATATAAACAACTATAGATCCATTATGAATAGGAAATGAGAATTTAATTAGGCAGTAACCTTCGTTAACCTCTCAAATTCTTCTTTCAGAAACCGCCCCGTGTGCGACTTACTGATCTCTGCTATCTCTTCCGGTGTGCCAGACGCAATGATCTCGCCACCACCACGGCCACCTTCAGGTCCAAGGTCAATGATCCAGTCGGCAGCTTTGATGAGGTCCAGGTTATGCTCTATCACCATTACCGTGTTGCCTTTGTTCACCAGGCGTTGAATAACATCTACCAGCATGCGCACATCCTGAAAATGAAGGCCGGTGGTTGGTTCATCCATAACGTATAGAGTATCTCCGGTCCCAACCTTTGAAAGTTCCCGTGCCAGCTTAATACGCTGAGCCTCACCACCTGAAAGAGTTGTGGAAGATTGGCCCAATGTCAGATAACCCAGCCCTACATCGACCATGGTTCCAAGAATGCGGCTGATGGCAGGTTGTGCGTCAAAAAATTCGGCCGCCTGACTAATGGGCATCTTGAGTACATCCGATATGTTTTTCCCTTTGTAGTAGATCTCCAGGGTTTCACGGTTGTAACGTTTGCCATTGCAGGTCTCACAAGTTACATAGACATCAGGCAGGAAATTCATCTCGATCTTTCGGACTCCATCACCATTACATTCCTCACAGCGCCCCCCTTTAACGTTAAATGAAAAACGCCCTTGATCGTATCCGCGGATCTTTGATTCCGGTAGTTCTGCAAACAATCGTCTTACATGATCAAATACCTTGGTATAGGTGCCAGGGTTGGAGCGAGGTGTTCTTCCGATCGGGCTTTGATCTATGGAGATGATCTTATCTACATTATCTATGCCTTCAATGGTGTTGTAGGGAAGGGGAACGGTTTTTGATTTATAAAAATGGTTGGACAGGATGGGTACCAGTGTCTGATTGATCAAAGAACTTTTACCACTGCCACTCACACCGGTCACACTTATGAATTTTCCGAGTGGAACTTCAAGATCCTGGTACTTTAAGTTATGCCCACGGGCGTTGGTGATCTTTATCTTCTTATCGTTGCCATCACGCCTTTCCTCTGGCATGGCAATAACCTCTTCGTCATTCAGGAATTTTGCCGTATCAGAATTGGGATCCAATTCTTCGGGCTTACCGGAGGTTACGATATGGCCACCATTAACACCGGCACCGGGTCCAAGGTCTACCACAAAATCAGCATGCTCGATGGTTTCCCGGTCGTGTTCAACCACAAGAACAGAGTTTCCAAGATCTCTGAGTGTTTCAAGTGACCTGATGAGTTTGATGTTGTCGCGTTGGTGGAGGCCGATACTTGGCTCGTCAAGAATATAAAGGACTCCTACCAGTTGGGTACCAATCTGAGTAGCCAAACGGATTCTCTGTGCTTCACCACCGCTGAGTGTTTGGGCTTCACGGTCCAGGCTTAAATAATCAAGACCAACATTCAGGAGGAAGTCCAGACGATCGCGGATCTCTTTCAATACCTGATTTCCAATAACCTGTTGCCTTTCCGTAAGATTGACCCCGTACAGGGTATCACGAAGTTCCTGAATATCCTTTTGGACAAGGTCATGGATATTGTGGCCATCAATTCTGTAGGAGAGAGCTTCTTTATTCAAACGCCCCCCCTCACATGCCGGGCATGTTACCTTGTCCATAAAAGCTTTGGCCTTATCCCGTTGCTTATTGGACTTACTGTTGTGGTATTGGTCGGTGATGGTATTCCGCAGACCCTCAAATTTATGCTTATAAGTAACGGAGTTATCCTTAAAGTCATAGCTGACTGAGAATTTCTTATCACCGCTACCGTTCATCAATAGATCTTTTAGCTCTTCCGGGTAGTCTTTGATGGGAGTATCAAAATCGAGGTCAAATGTCTTTAAAATGGCTTTGAGTTGTTTGAATACAAATATGTCTCTGGGAGCACCCAAAAAGCGAATTCCGCCTTCAGCCATGCTTTGCTCTTCATTTGGTACAAGAAGCTTCCAGCTTACATCATATGTGTACCCAAGACCTTCACATGTTTTACAATTGCCGTAAGGAGAATTAAAAGAAAATAGGTTTGGAGCCGGATCTTCGTAAGCAAGGCCGCTTTCAGGATCAAAGAGGTTTTGTGAGTACAACTTATCTGTGAACTCATCGCCGTCTTTCAGCGCAAGGATCACATTCCCATCAGCCATCTCTAATGCCAGTCTAATGCTTTCGGCAATACGTTTTTCACTTTTTTGTGAGATAACGAATCGGTCCACCACGATCTCAATATTGTGGGTTTTATACCGGTCCAGCTTCATGTCTTTTTCAAGGTCATGAAATTCACCGTCTATACGTGCACTTACAAAACCCTGCTTGATCGTTTGCTCAAAAAGCTCACGGTAATGTCCCTTACGACCACGCACAACCGGAGCTAAACAATAGGCCTTGGTTCCTTCAGGCATATCCAGAACATTTGCAACTACCTGGTCGGCAGATTGCTTTTCCATCTTATTACCGGTTTTGTACGAGTAGGGGGTTCCCACACGGGCATAGAGGAGGCGTAAAAAGTCATAGATCTCAGTGACAGTACCAACTGTAGACCTTGGATTTCGGTTGGTGGTCTTTTGGTCAATGGAAATCACAGGTGAAAGCCCATCTATAAAATCAACAGCCGGTCGCTCCATCATTCCCAAAAATTGCCGGGCATAGGCGGAAAGGGATTCAAGAAACCGGCGCTGACCCTCCGCATAAATAGTGTCAAAGGCGAGGGATGACTTGCCCGAACCGGACAATCCGGTTATTACAACCAGCTCGTCTCGTGGGATATCAATATCTATATTTTTGAGGTTGTGTTCGCGCGCTCCGCGTACTACAATATTATGCTGCAATGGAATAATTGTTTTTGAGATTCAGAACTTCACAAAATACAAAAACAGCTGACCGAATGCCTTCATTCCTTCAAAGAAAAGTCCGGTTCACAAATTGAATACGAGTTCGAGAAAGGAATGAGATCTAAGATCAGGAAAAGTGGCTGTTATGTTCAGACCCGCGCAGGCGGGAACACTATAATTGCCACGACTTCAACACTTGAAGTCTATCACCTTAACAGATCTAAGGCCTGCACCAAGAAATGTATATGCCTGTATTCTACTCTTGATGCTGCCGCGATATACTGTTGTATTCCCTCACAAAAAGACGATTTGGAAACATCCCTTCATCATCTTCAGAATAGTCGGGTTTGATCCGCTTCACAAAATACATCGGGACTTTGCCTGTATATTTCGTTTCGATCTCACCACGTGGTTCGCACTCGAAGAAGTCCTTGACACGCTGATAGGTAGTTTCTGAAATGTTGATCTGATTTTCATCGGAATGTTGTTCCAGTCTAGCTGCCAGATTCACGGTTTCGCCCCACATATCGTAGGCAAACCGTTTTTTACCTATTACCCCAACCACAGCTTTACCGGTATGAATACCGATTCTGATAGGCAGATAGGGGGTTTCGGATAGGCTCCTTTCACCAAATGAGCGTACAAAGTCTACGATCTTCAATGCAGCAAGAATAGAATCCACAGGATGAGTGGCATTGCGGTCTGGTAATCCACCGGCAGCCATATAACTGTCACCAATGGTTTTGATCTTGATCATATTATGTTGAGCCGTAAAATCATCAAATTTGTCAAAATAGAAAGACAGGCTCTCGATCAACTGATCTGCCGTTAGGTCAGGAACTACCTTGGTAAATCCCACAAAGTCTGTGAACATGATGGTGGAGTCTTCATACCGTTCCGGGTTCACCGTACCATAAGCCAGCAAATTCTCAGCGATCTTTTCAGGAAATATATTATGGATCAATTCCTCGTGTTCCTGCTTGGTGATCTCGAGTTCTTTATTGGCAGCGTTGAGGCCACTTTGCATTTCACTCAGCTGATTATTCTGCGCAAGCGTGTTTTTATAGGTGGATATAAGAAGATTTACGAGGTGCGAATAATCTGCGAGCACATTATAGGATTTACCCTCAATATTAACCTCAACGGTACTCACTTCACTTACTGGAGGCGGAGGGTTTTGAAGTAATTCCTCAATCTTGGAATAGAGGGTTTCGTCATCATAGGGTTTGGTCAGGTAATTGTCTGCCCCGGCCTCAATACCACGCATAATGTAATCTGTCGTTACCATAGAAGTAACCAGGATCAAGGGAATCTTATTTAAACGAGAGTCTTTTTTGATGCGTTCACAAAGTTCAAACCCATCCATGACCGGCATTTCAACATCACTGAGAATCAGGTCAGGATATTCGGTTCGTGCAAGTTCCAGTGCATCTTCACCATTTTGTGCAGTCAGGACCTCATACCCTTTTTGAATTAATTTATGCCTTGTGAGTGTTACAAGGGCAGGATGGTCATCAACAACCAATATGCGTGGTTTTGTCTCTAACATAGTGTGTTTTTTATAATTCCCTCGAATATACGACTGATAGTCTTAATGTTTAAGAAAAATGAGCATTAAGCCGTAAAAACCAATAGTTTTGAACATCATTTAAAATAAAAAGATTTATGCCAGAAGTTATACGCAAAAATTGGTCCCCTACTTCATGGAAGGAAAAACCTGTAAAACAATTACCGGATTATCCGGACCAGAAAGAACTTGAGCAGAGTTATGAGATGCTCAAGGACCTCCCCCCGTTGGTCACATCCTGGGAAATTGATGCGTTGAAAAATAAGCTGGCAGATATATCAGACGGAAACGGTTTTTTACTTCAGGGCGGTGACTGTGCTGAGAGTTTTGATGCAACCAAGGCTCCCAAGATCGTAAATATGGTGAAGGTCCTATTGCAGATGAGCTTCATCCTGATCCATGAAATGGGAATTCCAGTATTGAGAGTAGGTCGTATTGCCGGGCAGTATGCCAAGCCTCGTTCTAATGATTTTGAGACGGTGAATGGTAAGGAGATCCATAATTATCGGGGTGACCTTATCAATGGCTTCGAGTCTGAATCCGGGATCAGAACACCGGATCCGCAAAGATTAATTGAAGGATACCATAAAGCCGGACTGACGCTGAATTTTTTAAGAGCTCTTTCGGATGAAGGATTTGCCGATCTCCACCATCCGGAACAGTGGGAACTCGACTTTATGCGTAATAACGAGTACTACGCCGAATATGAGGATATGGTTTCTTCTATTACCAAGGCGGTCAAGTTTGTTGAAGCCATTGCTCCCGACACTTTTACGACACTGCAGAAAGTAGACTTCTATACATCGCATGAAGCCCTGAATTTATATTATGATTCAGCCCAAACGCGACCGGTGCCACGGAAGGCCGGCCACTTTAACTTGAGTGCCCATATGGTATGGATCGGAAACAGGACCCGGGACCTGGATGGTGCTCATGTGGAATATTTCAGAGGAATAAATAACCCGGTAGGTATTAAGATCGGGCCTCCATTCGAAATCGATGAAACACTGAAGCTGATCGAAACCCTGAACCCAACTCACGAGAAAGGGAAGATCGTACTTATCACACGGTTTGGTAAGGATGTCATTGAAAAGGAACTACCTGAATTGATTCAGGCAGTTCGCAGGGAAGGCTTCCCTGTAGTATGGAGTTCGGATCCAATGCATGGGAATACCTTCAGTACGGATGGCGGTATAAAAACAAGGAACTTTGATGATATTATAAGCGAGCTTCGATCTGCATTTGAAATTCACCGTTCTGAAGGCAGTTATCTTGGAGGGGTTCATCTTGAATTGACAGGGGACAATGTCACAGAATGCGTGGGTGGAGCCAAAGGTCTTGAGGAAAATGAACTCAATCGGAACTATGAGACATTTTGCGATCCCCGTTTAAACTATGAACAAAGTCTTGAGATGGCATTCTTAGTGGCAAGAGAATGGAAAAGTAGTCGTAGTTGATTCGTTTGGTGTGAAGATCCACGATAATTACTGCCAAAACTGACAGAATCCTGTCATACCTGAATAAGCCGGTATGACATCTTATCCCAAAATACCAATGGTTATGAAATTTCAACATATTGGTGTTGCCCGTCTGTCAGTATGAAAAAACACAGCCTCTGTTGGCACATCCATTGCATGAGTAAGTGTGAACAACAATTAAAAAAAAGAGAGGCTATCATGGCACTTATCAAATATTCACGACCAAACCTTGACGTACATTCAAGAAATTTCAGCGATATACTAGATGAATTTTTCAATGATTCACTGAATTATCGCAAAGACTCATTCATGCCAACTGTTGACATTTCGGAGACGGAAAATAACTTCAATGTTGAAGTCTCACTCCCTGGTATGAAAAAAGAAGACATTAACGTAGACCTCGAAAACGGACGACTAACCATAAGCGGTGAGCGTCGGTTTGAAGACGAGGAAACAACCAAGAACTATCATAGAGTGGAATCAAGTTACGGCACATTCAGCCGTTCGTTTCAACTGCCAGACAGCATCGATGAAGACAGTATTGATGCCAAATATGAGAATGGCCTGTTGAATATCAGCATTAATAAGAGCGAAGAAAAGGTTAAGAAACAGATCAAGATATCATAAACTTGATCTGATTGGTTAAGAGGACCGGGGTTCTGTGAAAAGAGCTCCGGTTTTATTTTAGTTGTGGATAAGCTGGAGAAGCCGTACACAATTTTAAGATTTTCGTGCGTTGTAATACCGTAAATCAAAACAGACTAACTTTAATTACAAATCATGAATACGACTGTAAGGAATATTTTTGGAGTGGCTGCGGCCATTTTGGTTTTACTTGGATTCAATCTTGCTACAGATTCCAGTTCTGTGACATTTCCGACTGCTGAAAATGACAAGATAGAATCAGCTGAAAACAGATCGGTTAGCAGCCTTAAAGATTTTAATGATGCTATTGTTGATATAGCAGAAAAGACTAACCCATCCGTAGTTACAATTACCACCAAAAGAACTCAGGAAGTAAGAGTAGTGAACCCATTTTCACAGTTCTTTGGAAACCCTGGTGATCAGGGCGAAACCCGTGAGAGGACACAGCGAGGATTAGGTTCAGGAGTGATCGTTTCTGAGGAAGGGTATATACTAACGAACAATCATGTGATCGCGGATACGGACGAGATCACAGTAAGGATGTTCAATGGAAATGAAATAGATGCTGAATTGGTAGGTGCAGATCCTCAGACAGATATTGCCGTACTGAAAATTGATGCCGTTAACCTGCCGGCTGTAGTGATGGGTAATAGTGATGATCTTAATGTCGGGTCATTGGTGTTAGCAATAGGAAGTCCACTGGATGAGTCGCTGGCACATACCGTTTCTTTTGGTATTGTTAGCGCACGTGGACGCTCACTTAATAACCTGACTATATATGGTGATTACATTCAAACCGATGCAGCTATCAATCCAGGTAATTCCGGTGGGGCATTGATCGATGTGAATGGTAATCTGGTAGGTATCAACTCTGCTATTGCTTCCCGCTCTGGAGGGAATGATGGTATTGGCTTCGCAATCCCGGTAAACCTTGCCAAAAGAATTATGACCGATCTTATCGAAGATGGTGAGGTTAGCCGCGGTTATCTCGGAATGTATACCGGTGGTGAAGTGGATCAAACCATGGCGCGTGCCCTGGGTCTTGATGACGTTCGCGGGGTGATTGTTGGACGTGTTGAGGAAGGAGGTCCTGCAGATAAAGCCGGTTTGCAGCAACAGGATGTGATCGTCTCACTGAATGGAGAGCAGATCAGAAACTGGGATGCCTTCAGAACAGAGATCGCTTCCAAAAAACCGGGAGATAGGATCGATCTGGGTGTGATCCGGGATATGGACGAAGTTGAATTGACCGTGACTCTGGGAGAACGACCTGAAAATGAGATGGCAACAGCCGACCCTGTGCAGATGGAAAGTATGGAAGAGCGTCTGG
>Ga0102937_1001365_pt1 | contig 11144 bp, 8 predicted proteins | sample SalPonR2_B_D1_MG_FD_78213 | JGI IMG/M metagenome (GOLD analysis project Ga0102937, IMG submission 78213) | Salt pond soil microbial communities from South San Francisco under conditions of wetland restoration - Salt Pond MetaG R2_B_D1_MG | ecosystem: Environmental > Aquatic > Marine > Intertidal... | reverse complement strand
GGTAATATTTTTTACAGGCACACCACCTGCGCTCATATAAGTGTCGCCAATAGTTTTAATCTTCTGTATATTAAATCGTTGCGATATTTGGTCAAACTCAAAAAATATTTGGTCGAGCTCATCAATAATGTCGTGTGAGTTGGTTTCTTCGTAGAGTCTGCTGAATCCTTCTATATCGGCAAACAACACAGTGGCCATTTTGAAACGGAGTGTTTTTTCTCTGCTTTTTCCTTCGTGGCCCTGATGGATGGTTTTTAACTCTTTGAGTTTATCTTTTAGTTGGTCGTTTTCTTCTTCGAGCGACTCATTGGCGTCTAAAAGCTTCTTGTTTTGCATGGATAGCTTTTTGTTTTCCTGCATCAGGCGAGCAATCCGTTGCACAAGGTCTTTTTCTTCGCTACTCATTTTGGTTCATTTTAAGCAAAATACTAAAAAAGGAACAAGTCGCCAAAAAAAGATGTTCAGGCTAATTCGCAGTTTTCTCAGCTTTCTGACAAAAGATAATTTTTTCGGAAGAGAGCAAACCATACCTTTTTAGTTGTACTTCAGATAGCTCTTCTGTAAGATCGACTACATTTATTTTAAATCCCGCTTCTTGCAGCCTGTCTGTATAATCAGCTCCATAGTACCTGACATGGTCTCTTTGTCCAAAACGTTTCTCTTTTTCTACCGGGTCAGTAATGGTATTGTCTTCGATGGTTTTGGGTGTATTCCATCTGATGGGGACCTGAAAAATTGCCCAGCCACCGGGCTTCAGAACCCTGTAAAACTCTTTCATTGATTGCACATCTTCCCAAACGTGCTCAAATACGTGGTTACACATGGCAGCATCAAATTCATCGTTTTTGAAGGGCATTTGCCTGATGTCCATTTTTACGTCGGCCCATGGCGAAGATAGGTCACCGGTGATGTAGTCGAGGTTCTTTTGTTTTTTGAAAAGTCGTAAAAAGCAATACTCGGGTGCTACATGCAAAAACCTGATTTGCTCTGTAAAGAAGTTGGTATGGTTTTTTAAAAAGAGCCATATCCCGCGATGTCTTTCCAGCGACATGCTGTCGGGTGCCAATGCATTTTGTCTGGCATTAATTCGGCCGTAGGGTAATAATTTACGATATGTGATTCCGTTTATTGGGTCTTCGTATTGCTTACCACGGTAAAAAAGACTTACGATTCTTAGAAAAAAATGTGCAAGCCGCTGCATGGTTTCGCGCGGAATAAATCGGGTTACAAATTGTATGATTTTTTGCATGTTGCCTGATTACTAATTGTGATGGTTATTTTTTTAGGTATTCGTCTAGTAACTGCTGAGCTGCCTGGAACGAGCTTTTTCGGTTGTTTAAAACATCTGCTTCAAAGTTTTGAAGTTTGGTTTTTATATCTTTTTGGGTATAGAAGTGACTTTTGAGTTTTTCATTGATGGTTTCGTACATCCAATATTTGGCTTGTTCATTCCTTTTGGCCTGCCAATATTGATTTCCAGTTGTCAGATCTTTATAATCCATTATGGTTTTCCATACATTATCAATATCGATATTGTGTAGCGCAGAGCAGGTGACCACTTTGGGATTCCAACCTGAGGGAGAAGGAGGAAATAGGTGAAGTGCGCTATTGTACTCTGCTTTAGCCTGGTTGGCTTTATCTTTATTATTCCCGTCGGCTTTATTAATGGCAATTGCATCGGCCATTTCCATAATTCCCCGCTTAATGCCCTGTAGCTCGTCACCGGCTCCGGCGAGCATTAATAGCAGAAAAAAGTCGACCATGCTGTGCACAGCAATTTCACTTTGGCCTACACCAACAGTTTCTATAAATATGATATCGAAACCAGCAGCTTCGCATAAAAGCATCGATTCGCGGGTTTTTCGCGCAACCCCGCCCAGAGAGCCTGCAGAGGGTGATGGGCGAATAAAAGCATCGGGATTGTTGGCAAGGGTTTCCATTCTTGTTTTATCACCAAGAATGGAACCTTTTGATCTTTCGCTGCTGGGGTCAATTGCAAGTACCGCAAGCTTATGCCCGCGTTTGGTAATTTCTCCTCCAAGTGATTCAATAAAGGTACTTTTACCTACACCGGGAACCCCTGTAATTCCAATACGCATTGAGTTTCCAGCCAAAGGCAGACATTGTTCAATAATTTGTTGGGCCAACTCCTGGTGGCCCGGGAGTGAGCTCTCTACAAGTGTTATGGCTCTGCTTAAGATAGCGCGGTCGCCACGCTTAATGCCATTTATATAGTTGTCGAGCGAAAGACTTTTTTTACGGAATTTTTGAAAGTTTTTCCTTGCTTTTGGACTAATGCTTGGCGGTTGGTCTACTCCCTTATTGACGTGCAGTGCACTTTTATTGGATTTTTTATTTTTGGAATTCATCAATCACGTTTTTCTGGTCAATAAAATGACAAAAAAATAAATGCTTTGTTTAACCTGATATGTTCAGAGTTTGCTGCAAATTTGCTCAAAAAACCTATATAGTGAAAATTGAGGCTGTCTAAAAAGGATTGCAAATAATCGCTAATGTAACTTTTTAAACGGCCTCAACAACTCTAAAATTTTATGCTTTTATTCTAAAAAAGCTTCGGACCTTCAGCTTTTACTTTTTTTTTACTGTTCCTCTGATAATTAAGGTTGTTACACTGTTGTCAGGATCGTTGGCATAAATCCGTATGCTTTTATGCTGTCGGTTTCTTTTTCCTCTGGAATGGAACGTAGCCTTAATACTACTTGATTCACCGGGTTTTATTGCTTTTTTTGGAGGAGCAACAGCAGTGCAACCACAAGATGCGCGTACCTTTTTTATGATGAGGTTACTTTTACCTGTATTTGTAAATTTAAATTCATGCGTAACCTTTGCACCTTCTGTGATGGTGCCAAAATCAAATTTGGTGTCTTCAAATTTAATGTGTGGTGCATTGGCTCGCTCTTCTGCCGTAAGATGTGAGAAGTCTTGTTTTACAATTGCAGTAGTAGCAATTCTGTGTCGTGGATTTTCGTTTCCGTTTATTACCAAAGACATTCTTCCCCGCATGTAATCAAGGTCAGTGGTTTTTTCTCCATGAAATGTGGCACTGATTGTGCCTTTTTCACCAGGTTTTAGTGTTTTGGGTTTAAAGCTAACGTCAATATATTTCGGTACTCTTTTCATTGAGAGTGTAACAGGTTTATCCGATACATTCACGATCTTAAGCTGTTTGAGCTTTTTCTCACGATTGGTTACATGCATAAAAGCAAATTGGTTATTGTTTAACCTTATTGCACCCATTTTTCTGGGGTAGTCATCTTCAATTGAACGTGGCCTGGGATTGACTTTTCCTTTTATACGAAGTACTATACTTGGATTGTCTGCAGAATTGCTATATACCCTAATTGTTTTGCTAAATGGTCCGGGTCTGTTTTTGGGATTGTATTCTGCTGATACAAAACCTTTTTCGCCAGGGTTTACAGGCTTTCTTGTATGCTCTGAACTGGTGCAGCCACAAGTAGGTTTTACCCTGTTGATGATTAATGGTGTTGAACCTGTATTTGTAAATTCAAATTTGTATTTGGAAACTCCATCCTGTTCGTTGATAGTACCATAATCATGAACGGTTTTGTCAAAAGCAATGTGTGGTCCCTGTTGCTGTGCTGATATCAGGCTCACGTTAAATAAGGTGGCAATGATTATCAAATATAATTTGTGCATAATTGAAGTTTTTGAGATTATAAAGGTTACAAATTTAAAAATTGTTTGTGCTAAATGTTCAAATTAAAAAATTATTTGATCATCTGGTACGTTTTTTACTCTATTGGTTATATTTTGAATACGAGTATCATATCCTGGTATAACAAATTTCCTGCCCCGAATGTATTTTTTATTTCGCTCTTAATTCCAGTGCTTTTGATATATCGTTACCAGATGGATTTTGGTACAGACTTAGCTCGAACTCATTAATTGCAGCAAGTAAATGATCGAATATGTCGGCCTGGATGCTTTCAAATTTAACCCATTCCTTTTCTTTGCTAAAAACGTAGATTTCAATAGGAACTCCTTTTTCAGTGGTTTGAAGTTGCCTGATCAGGAATGTCATATCTTTATTAATCATTGGGTGATGCTTCAGGTATTCTTCAATATATTTTCTGAAGACCCCGATATTTGTCATTCGGCGTCCATTAGCCATGATACTTTGATCTACTCCCTGGCTTTTGTTGTATTCTTCTACTTCTTTGCGCCGCTTTTCAATATAGTCCGTGAGGCGGTGTACGCGCTGGAGGTTGTCAAGCAGCTCTTTTGAACAGAATTTTATGGAGCGAATGTCGATGTATAACGATCTTTTTATTCTGCGGCCTCCCGACTCAAGCATTCCACGCCAATTACTGAAAGATTCAGAAACCAACGCATAGGTAGGAATGGTGGTAATGGTTTTATCAAAGTTCTGGACTTTTACCGTATTGAGTGTTATTTCGGTAACATTGCCATCGGCATTGTGACTGGGCATTGTAATCCAATCACCAATTTTTACCATTTTGTTTAAAGAGAGTTGTATGCCAGCCACTAATCCTAATATACTGTCTCTGAAAACCAACATGAGTACGGCTGCCAAAGCTCCCAGTCCGGCAAGCAAAGCTCCCGGGGATTTCCCAAGAAGTACTGCAAGTATGGTGATTACACCAAAGAAATAAATTACTATCTGTACAACCTGCACATAACCCTTGATAGGGCGGTCTTTGGAAATGGGGTTTCGTTTATATATCTCGTGTAGCGCTGTTACAAACGAGTCCAAAATCAGGATTCCGATGAAGACCATGTACATGTAAGTGAGCTTTTGTACAAAGTTTACCCATCCGGAAGCCTCCGGAAATGCAACTTCTATAAGATAGTAAACCACAATGGCCGGGGCCAGATGACTCAGGCGGTTAAATACCTTCCGTTCAAAGATGACATCGTCCCATGTAACTTTTGATTTGCGCACAATCTGTTTGATGGTTTGCAATATGATGCGCTTTGCAACCCAATCTGCAATTATGCTTATGGCTATGATAGCCAGTATGTTGGCGCCAACATAGAATATATCGGCAAGGCTGCTGTTAATTCCTGTATTGAGTAACCATTCTTTAAAGATTGCCTCGAATTTTTCCATTGGGCACTAATTTTGATTATAATTGCTAAAATATATAAATTATGAATAGAGTATTTCCTTTTCTGCTGATAATATTTACATCTATTCTTGCGCATTCTTTATCGTTTGCTCAGGGGCATAAAGATTTTGATTTAGATCGCGCTTTGCGAATTGATTTTATCCTAACGGGAGAAAAGGATTGGCAAAAAGCGGGAATATTACGTTTAAAAGAAGAACAATACTGGTCAGGGACGGAACAAAGCTTGATTTGGCCGTTTCAATATGGTACGTATCAAATTGAGGTTTATAATGAAAGTAATGAGCTTATTTTGAAACAAGGTTTTTCAACTTTGTTTGAAGAATGGCAATCAACCGGATTACCGCGAGATGGTGCTGCCTCATTTGAACAGTCATATAGCATACCTTATCCCAAAGGTGATGTTTTGGTCAAGCTTTTAGTAAGGAATAAGAATAAATTTGAATTACTCAATACCTGGAGTATTGACCCCGATGCTGATAATATTAAACAAGAGCCAGTTAACCAGGAGGCCATTTTAATTTTAGGTGGCGGAGACTACAGAAACAAGCTTGATTTAGTTTTTCTGGCTGATGGTTACTCGGAGTCTGAATTAAAAAAGGCAAAGAAAGATGCCAGAAGGTTTGGTAAATTTTTATTCCGGAATGCTCCATTTAATAAATATCGAAGAGACATTAATATATGGCTGGTGCATAAACCTTCGATAGAAAGTGGTACGGATGAACCATGCAAAGGGGTTTTTAAGAAAACAGCACTGGGCACCAGTTTTAATACTTTAAACCTGAAGCGGTACCTTTCTGTAGAGGAATTCTTTAAAGTTAAGGATGTTGCGGCAGCTGCACCATACGATTTTATTTTGGTTATGGTAAATACAAAACGATATGGTGGCGGTGGAGTATTTAATCATTTTTCAGTTTTTTCAGCTGACGGCCCATCTGCAGAAAAAGTCTTCTTGCATGAGTTCGGGCATCACTTTGGTGGTTTGGCTGATGAGTATTTCAATAGTGAGGTTACTTATGAGGATATGCTCGATACCACAATAGAACCCTGGCAACCAAATATTACAACATTAGTTGACTTCGATAGCAAGTGGCCTCATTTGATTAGTGAAGGCTTGCCAGTTCCAACTCCCCGCATCGCTAAATTCGAAAATTATACAGGTGTGTTCGAGGGTGGTGCTTATTTAAATAAGGGGGTTTTTAGTCCTGCTATGGATTGCCGGATGCGGACAAATAAAGCAAAAGATTTTTGTACCGTATGCCAGTTAGCCCTGGAAAAGATGCTGCTAATTTACACTTCGCAGAATATTGAGTAGAAGATCTATTTCACTAATTGTTCTAAAACTTTTTCAAGTCTGGGGCCACGTAGGTTACGTGCTACTATCTTGCCGTTTTTATCAATAAGAAAATTACTTGGTATGCTCCGCACATTATATTTTTGTGCTGGCTGTGCATACCAGCCTTTCAGGTCACTTACATGGTATGGCCATTGTAAATTATCTGCTTTTATGGCATCGGTCCACATTTTTTTGTTTTTATCAAGTGAAACACTAAAAATTGTAAAGCCTTCACCATTCACAAATTCTTTGTCTTTGTATTTCTCCCATGCGCTCACCAGGTTAGGGTTTTCGTATCGGCACGGCCGGCACCAGGAGGCCCAAAAGTCCACGAGCACAAGTTTACCTCGTAATTCTGATAGTGCGAGCTGCTTGCCGTTTGGTGTAGTATTTTGAATTTCGGGGGCTATATCTCCAACCTTGGTACCGGTTTCCTGAGAAAATGCGATGCCCGATATAAACAAAAAAGCAAAAATGAATCCGCTTAGTTTCATTCCTTTGAAAAAAATTAATTTAGAGAAAATCTGGTTTATTTCATTTGGTTCTTCACAAATATTAACGGTATCAAAGCGCATTTGTTTTATTCCATTCTGGTAATTTTTGCACCAAGATTATTTAGACGTAAATCAATATTTTGATAACCACGGTCTATCTGTTCTATGTTGTGTATTTGGCTTACCCCATCGGCAGAGAGTGCTGCAATGAGCAGGGCTACTCCTGCCCGAATGTCCGGGCTGGTCATTACGGTTGAGCGCAACTTGTTTGCTCTGTTTAGTCCTATTACGGTTGCTCTGTGCGGATCGCATAAGATGATTTGCGCACCCATATCAATTAATTTATCGACAAAGAATAGGCGCGATTCGAACATTTTTTGATGAATTACGACACTTCCATTGGCTTGCGTGGCTATAACCAGCATTATACTGAGCAAGTCGGGCGTTAAACCTGGCCACGGAGCATCATCAATGGTGAGTATTGAGCCATCGATAAATTTCTCTACTTCGTAGCGTGATTGTTCTGGTATGTATATATCGTCGCCTTTAAACTTGAATGCTATTCCAAGTTTCTCAAAAGACCTGGGAATGATACCCAAATGTTCGACACCTGCATTTTTAATTGTGATTTCACTTTGTGTCATGGCTGCCATTCCTATGAAAGAGCCCACCTCGATCATGTCTGGCAAACAGCGGTGATCACAACCATCCAGTTTGTCGACACCTTCAATGGTAAGCAGGTTTGATGCAATACCTTCGATTTTGGCGCCCATTTTCACAAGCATTCTCGATAATTGTTGCAGGTAAGGTTCGCAGGCAGCATTATAAATTTTTGTAGTGCCTTTTGCCAGCACGGCACCCATCAATACATTTGCTGTACCGGTTACGCTGGCCTCTTCGAGTAGCATGGTATTGCCTTTTAAGCTTTTTGTTTTGGCTGTAAAAGCGCTCTTCTTTGAGTCGAACTGAAAATCGGCTCCAAGTTTATTCAAACCCACAAAATGCGTATCAAGGCGGCGTCTGCCTATTTTATCTCCACCAGGTCTTGGGATGTAAACTTCTCCAAATCTGGCCAAAAGTGGTCCTGCAATCATAATTGAACCTCTTATGGTTTGGCTTTGCTGTCTGAATGCATCAGATTTTAGATAATCGAGATCTATATTATCTGCCTGGAATGTGTAGCTGTCGGTAGCATTTTGGGTTATTTTTACGCCCATTCCGCGCAAAAGTTCAATTAATTTATGCACATCGCGAATGGCAGGAATGTTGGTTATTGTTACGGGCTGGTCCGTGAGCAATACGGCACAAATAACCTGAAGTGCCTCGTTTTTAGCTCCTTGTGGGGTGATTTCTCCTGATAATTGATGCCCTCCTTCAATTACGAAACTAGCCATTAATTGCGGTTTTTACGGTTTGTTTTTTTCTTTTTGGGTTTGGCAAGTATGTTACGAGTCTCTACCAATTTGATGTTGTCCTTGAAATTTACATCTTTTTCGGCCAATTCAATGAAATCACTTATTATGACATCATCATTTACAGAGTCTTTATTCCATTTTACGTATGATTTTTTAAGCTGATTGGCCAGGAGTTCAACAAGCACTTCCTGCTCCTCTGGTGGATAATCATCAATTTTGTCCATCATATTTTGGATGATTTTACCATAGTGCTTTTTCTTAAACTTGCCTTGCGAATAGGGCAGTGGATCGGGTTTACGATTAAGTACCTCTTTATCGGGCATCTCAAACGGTGCATCTACATCCAGGTCAAAATCGGCCATAATAAAGAGGTGGTCCCAAAGTTTATGTTTGTAATCACCGTTTTCCCGGAGATTAGTATTTACCTGCGCCATAATTGGAATAAGGGCATGTGCTGCTTTTGTGCGCTCTTCCCTGTCCTCAATCGTTTTAATGTGCTGCACCAGCTTTTGAATGTGTCTGCCATATTCTGGCAGTATCAATTCATTTCTTGTTGTATTATATTCCATTTTCGTTCTATTTTCGGTAGCTATAATTGTAGCGAATATTAATGGTTGGATTTGTTCTGAAGGTTTGATTTGGTAAAAATAGTTAATTTTTTTGGGTTATAAAAACGTATAATCATAAGTGTGTCTTTTTGCTAGCTTGCTTTAATGACCTTTAGTTTTGCAAATCTGAGCAACAGGGTTTTCCGGCCACTTGCGAATTGTACACTTGCCTTCCGGTTGGTGCCTTCGCCTTCAATACGGGTTATTTCGCCTCTTCCAAATCTTTGATGTATGACGGTTTGTCCCTCTTTAATATTTTCTGGCGGTTCAGGTGTAAAGTTTGGGTCTGCTGTAGGACCTTGATTTGCTGTAGGTCTTGAGCGCATGGGTTGCCGCATGTTTCGGCTTTTAATTGTGCCGGATTTTCTGGTAGAAGAATTTTGAAATGCGGGTTGCGACGTGGGTTTGCTAAAATGTGTTTGACCGGGCTCGGGATTTTCGAAGCTGTAGCTATCATCAGATGAAGCATCAATATAGGCCTGATCCAGCTCTTTTAGAAATCTGCTAGGGCTTTTTGATTCTACAGACCCCCATTTATAGCGGCTTTGGCACCAATACAGGGTGGCTGTGTGCTCTGCGCGTGTAAGTGCTACATAAAAAAGGCGTCTTTCTTCTTCTATTTCCTCCGGGCTCTCCATCGACATGGATGAGGGGAACAATCCTTCTTCAAGGCCTGCAATATAAAGGTGCTGAAATTCCAGCCCTTTGGCAGAGTGTATGGTCATCAGCGTAATGCGCTCCTGGTCTTCATCCTTGTTTTTATCCATATCGGTAAGTAAGGCAATATTTTCAATGTAGGTGTGCAGTTTTACATCGGTACCTTCCTCGTGTGCATTGGAAACAAAATCCTTGATTCCGTTGAGTAATTCCTGAATGTTTTCGTAACGGCTTCTACCTTCGGGTGATTTATCATTGTAAAGGTCTTTAAGTAAGCCTGAGTTGGAAGCAATTTGAAGGGCTGCATCATAGGCATCGTTATTGGCTGCAAGTTCTGTGAATTGCTGCACCAGGATAATAAAACCCTGGAGCTTTTTTGTGGTGCCACTGTTGATATTTACTCCATATTTTTGTGGTGCAGCAAGTACCTGCCATATTGAAATTCCATTGGCTGTTGCAGCCGATTCAAGTTTCGACATTGTGGTATTGCCAATTCCCCTTGCCGGGTAATTGATTATACGCTTAAGCGCTTCATCATCGTTGGGGTTGATGGTCATGCGTAAATATCCTACCAGGTCTTTGATTTCTTTACGCTGATAGAATGAAAGACCTCCGTAAATGCGATATGGAATATTTCTTTTGCGCAAGGCCTCTTCAAGGATACGCGATTGTGCATTGGTTCGATATAAAATGGCAAAGTCGCTGAATTTTTTCTGCTCATTTAACCGTTTTTCCTGAATGGAATTGGCTATTAGATGGCCTTCTTCGACTTCTGTAATGGCGCGAACGATGCCTATTTTTTCTCCTTCGTCGTTTTCAGTGAAAACCTTTTTCGGCAGCTGTTTTTGATTGTTGGCTATTACGCTGTTGGCTGCATTTACAATGTTTTGGGTCGAACGGTAGTTATGCTCCAGTTTGAATACTTTCATTTCCGGATAATCTTTCTGGAAATTGAGTATGTTTTCAATTTTAGCACCCCTGAAGGCGTAAATACTTTGCGAATCGTCGCCAACCACACAAATGTTGTGGTGCTTTTCGGCCAGTTTTTTCAAAATTAGGTATTGAGCGAAATTTGTATCCTGGTACTCGTCGACAAGTATATAGTCAAATCTTTGTTGATACTTTTCAAGCACCGCTTTATGGTCGCGCAGCAATATGTTGGTATTGAGTAAAAGATCGTCAAAATCCATTGCACCTGAAATTTTACAACGCTTCATATAAGCGGCGTATATTTGCCCGGTGTATGGTACCCTGTGAGCTTCATCGGTGGAATAATAAGTTGAGTTGTTTTGATAGGTTGAGGGCGTAATCAGATTATTCTTTGCCCGCGATATTCTACCAAGGATTTGGCCGGGTTTATAAGTTTTTTCATCCAGTTTTTTTTCTTTTATGATGCTTTTTATCAGGTTTTTACTGTCTGAAGTATCATAAATTGTATAGTTGGAATCGTAACCCAGATAGGCCGATTCATAGCGTAAAATACGGGCAAAAATTGAGTGAAAAGT
>Ga0102937_1001361_pt1 | contig 11166 bp, 9 predicted proteins | sample SalPonR2_B_D1_MG_FD_78213 | JGI IMG/M metagenome (GOLD analysis project Ga0102937, IMG submission 78213) | Salt pond soil microbial communities from South San Francisco under conditions of wetland restoration - Salt Pond MetaG R2_B_D1_MG | ecosystem: Environmental > Aquatic > Marine > Intertidal... | reverse complement strand
TCTTATCTCAAGCGTACTGCTGCTTTAGCTGCGCGCTTATCTACATGAACATATTTCAAGAACAAAACAAACCTTATGTCGGAGAATCAAACCGATACACCATCATCTACTGATTTGGAATCATTACGAAAAAAATCTGTTAAGGAACTAAAAGAGATCGCTAAATCGATAGGGCTTAAAGGCGTATCTGCACTACGAAAGGAGAGCCTCATTGAACGTATCTCGAATCACCGGGGTAGCGGTCCGCAGGATGCCGGCGTGCCGAACATCGAATACGGCCAGGAGTCCCATATTCAAACATATGATTCCAAAAAAGAGCGGGGCGGTGATAACCGTCAGAAAGATCGCGGTAAAAAACGCGGTCAGTATAAAAAAAATAAGAAGCATGTAAGCAACGTACTGCCTGAATCTGATGCGGATACTCTGAATGAACGGCTTGACGAGATTATACCAAAGCTGGGCAAGTTTCTTATCAACGAAGGCACACTTGAGATTTTACCTGACGGCTACGGCTTCCTGCGGTCTGTAAACTATAACTACAAAGCCAGTCCGGACGATATTTACGTATCGCCATCGCAGATTAAGCGGTTCAGGCTGCGCCAGGGTGACTGTGTGATCGGTATTATACGACCTCCGAAAGTAGGCGAGCGATATTTTGCCCTTTTGCGGGTTGAGGGTGTAAATGGCCAGATTCCAACAGATATGGATAACCGGGGTGATTTTGAAGACCTTATGCCCGTATACCCCGAGGACAGGTACAAGCTTGAAAACAACTTTTCGGAATACACCACGCGTCTAATTGATCTGTTTGCTCCGATCGGAAAAGGCCAGAGAGGCCTTATTGTGGCTCAGCCTAAAACAGGGAAGACCACGATCATGCGCAATATTGCAAACGCAGTGAATAAGAATAACCCTGAAACCAAGGTTATTATTCTCCTTGTTGATGAGCGCCCGGAAGAGGTAACTGAGATGCAGCGATCTGTAAAGGACGCCGAAGTTGTTGCCTCCACATTTGATGAGAAACCTGAAAATCATATCGGGCTATCGGAAATTGTGTTTGAAAAAGCCAAGCGCCTGGTTGAAAGTGGTCACGATGTTCTCTTGCTGATGGATTCTATAACCCGTCTCGGACGAGCATACAACGTTGCAGGCAGTAACTCGGGGCGAACGATGAGTGGTGGTATTGACTCTGAAGCGCTGAAAGCACCGCGGCAGCTATTCAGTTCTGCACGTAATATCGAAAATGGCGGAAGTCTTACAATTATCGCGACAGCCCTCGTTGATACAGGATCGAGAATGGATGATGTGATTTTTGAGGAGTTCAAAGGGACCGGTAATATGGAGCTGGTTCTCGACCGGCGCCTTGCCGAACGGAGAATATTTCCCGCCATCGACGTCTTCAAAAGCGGAACCCGAAGGGAAGAGCTTATTGTGCCTGATCAGGAAAGAGAAAAAGTTGTGTTGCTTCGCCGCTATCTTAATCAGCATAATGCATTTGAGGCGATGGAATTCCTTCTCGATAAGATGAAGGGCACACGATCAAATGAAGAGTTCCTGATATCGATGAATAAATAGCACGGGTAAGACTTATTTTTACTCATGCAGCACTGACTAGAAAGAAAAAAACGGGCTATTCATCTGTGAATAGCCCGTTTTTTTTATACAAATTTTATGATAATGAGAACTCAAACATCAAAAACCAGCTCAATACTGGGCTGGTTCTCCATCTTCTGTCAGCGAATTTCTAATGAAGTCTCTGATGTGTTCGTTACTCGTTTCCAGGTCTTCCTGCCTTAAGTACATCATGTGTCCGCTCTCGTAGCCCTCAAACCGAAGCCTGTCTGATACCTTTCCGCTGCGGTCCATGTTCCACATTACATATTTGGCTGAAAAATAATCTGTGGCCCCGTCGAAATAACCGGATTGAACCATTACGTGGAGAAACGGATTTTCGCCCATGGCACGCCTCAAATCTTCTGCAGTAGAATTCCCGCTTCGATCCCAGGGTCTGACCGGGCCGAAAATATTGTATTTCAGATCTGTCTCAAATCCAAGATCTTCCCGGAGATAGTGGTTGATGGCGGGCGTAAATGCATGATTCCAGGCCGTCAGGGCGGGATCATGATCGTAGCGTTCACCGGCATCAGTACGGTCGATGCCGCGATAGCGCGAATCGAGCCTGCCAACTGTTACCCCCCGGTCGCGAAGCAACTCTTTCCAGTAGAAAGATGTCGGTAAGGTGAGGTTGTGATTCAGCACGTGCTGCGTGTCGATCCCCGAATATTCTGAAACGCGTGTTGCAACTTCATCGCGTCTTGAGTCACCGAGCGTGCTGCCAAGCGCAACGGCCGGCAGGTAAGTTTCTATGGTAAACTCTTCAACCTCGGCCAGAAGATCTTCCAGTGACATCTGCTGCAGATTTTCGTCAAGCGCTTCATGATACCAGGCGGTAGCGGCGTAATAGGGGAGTTTCAGGATTTCTGAACGCGGCGTCATAGCCGGGGGTTCGAGTCCCATCCCGGTTGGTGATACCAGTATCACACCGTTCAGAAACATCCAGTTTCTATTCTGGAGACTTCGGGCAAGTCCGGCAACCCGGGTCGTGCCGTAGCTTTCACCGATCAGATACTTCGGAGAAGACCAGCGTTCGGTTCTGGAAATGAACGTATTGATCCAGTCAGAGAGATACTCAATGTCTTTATTCACACCAAAAAAATCTGACCTTTCGGCTTCCTCGTTCAGGATACGGGAGAAGCCCGTATTGACAGGGTCAACATAAACGATATCTGCCACATCCAGAATAGACTCGCTGTTTTCAATAACTCCATAGGGTTGAACCGGGTATCCCTCGTCATTTATTCGAAGAAACCGGGGCCCCGTATACCCGATATGCATCCAGACAGACGCCGATCCGGGTCCGCCATTGAATGATATGACGAGAGGGCGGGTGGATTTGTCATCGACATCACTCCGCTCATAGTAAACATAGAAAAGTGATGCATCCATATCACCGTCACTATTCCAGACAGGTTGGGTACCGGCTGTTGCGGTGTAGGGGATCGTTTCTCCGTTTATTGAAACCGTTGCTTCAGTTGTAATGGATGTATCAGCCGGAAGCTCCAGCTGCTGCGTTTTTGCAGTGGGTGCGAAAATAAGCAATGAACAAATAGCTAAAAGCAACATTCCCAGTTTTTTGCGGACAGTAAATGATGAAGTCATAGTAAAATTGAAGTGGTTGATGTGTATAGCTCAATCGGGTTGATTGTGAATAATCCGTCCAATATACCCGCCACCGACAGAGCGGGCAACTTAAGAGGTGTAAAAAATCTTGAAGTCGGGTGATCACAAACTAATAAAACAATGTTTATTCCGGGATCCGTATAGACCCGCCTTCATTTATGTCGTGCTGCAGCGTATAGCCGGCATTGACTTCAACTACATATTTAGCCGGGGCACCTGAGGCAATGCTCTCCTGTGAGTAGGGGGAGGCATTGCGGTGAATGCGCACAATTTCGAAGTCTTCATTTGCGAAAATAAGATCGAGAGACAGCGGCGTGCTGGCCATCCAGAAACTTCGGGGCTGGTTTTCATCGAAAATAAAAATCATGCCGGCATCCTGTGGCATAGAGGTAACGTTCATTAGTCCCTGTGTCCGTGAGGATTGATCGTCGGCTACGGCTGCATCAATAACTGATAGCGTATCACCTGATGGCGAAAGAAATGCTACTGTTGTTTCGTAGGTAAGCGTGCGTTCTTCCTGTACTGTTTCCCGCTGAGTCTGCCGGTCTGTACCCGAACAGTTAACCAGTGAAAATAAAAAAGCGGATACAAGCACTATTGACAGTATATAACGGGAAGGATCTGCCTGAAACATAGAAGTGGGCTTATTTGGTTGAAATCTTTGGATGATAGCCGTCAATATAATAATTCAAACCGAATATGATATGCTGATAATCCGGCTAAAACTGTCATTGCAAAGACACACTCCGGGTGACGATCACCGCATATTGAAAAGTGAGCGTAATTCAAAGAAAAATAAAGGCACAGGTTGTGACTTACCGGAAATCGGATAGCGTTAGAGGTTGGTTTTTAACGGATATTAGCATATTTTATGATTCTCAAGTGAGTTCCGGGGAGGATCTCACTTTTTTTTGTAGTTACAGCCAATGTTTAATGATTCACGACCCTTTGAAGCGTATTGAAGAACTGGCGTTACCGCTTGTTAAGCAGGAAGATTTATTTCTTGTGGACATTGAGCTCAAACAACAGGATATGAATGTTGTATGGGTCTATGTTGATTCAGAAGAGGGGGGTGTCAATCTGGATGTTTGCTCAAAGATTAGTCGTGAGCTCTCGTTTCAGGTGGAAAACGAAGATATTTTTCCGAAATCATATCGTCTGAATGTATCGTCGCCTGGCTTGAGCCGGCCGTTAAGCGATAAACGACAGTATGGAAAAAATATCGGACGAACTGTAAAAGTAAAGTATAAGCAGGATGGCGAATACGAGAAAATTGAAGGCATTTTAAAAGAAGTAGCGGATAGTTTCGTTACGATTGAAAATGAAGGCGGACATTCTGAGTCTATCAACTTTGATGATTTGGTTGAGACTAAAATTGTCCCGAAAATATAGCCGGTACTGAACACTATAAACCATCACAACCGATGCAAAACGACGTTTCAAAACTTATTATTCAGTCCTTCGCCGAGATTGCTAAAGATAAGGGGATCGATAAAGATCTGCTTCTCTCAATCCTGGAGGATGTTTTCCGATCTATGATTCGTAAAAAATACGATTCTGATGAAGCATTTGAGGTGATTTTAAATGCAGATCGGGGTGAAATTCAGATTCTTCATATCCGTGAAGTGGTACCGGAAGATGAACTTACTGATAAAGTGACCGAAATTTCGCTTGAGGAAGCTCAGAAGCAAGATCCAGATCTTGAACTTTATGACGAATATGCCCAGGAAATATCAATTACTGATTTTGGACGTCGCGCCGTAACTATGGCCCGGCAGCAGCTTGCCCAGCGCATCCGTGAAATTGAAAAAGATAATATTTTCGAGGATTACTCCGACCGGATTGGCGATATCGTCCTTGGCGATGTGTACCAGGTTCGCAACAATAAAGATATTTTGGTAAACCACAACGGTGTAGAGCTTCTTCTGCCGAGAAACGAGCAAATTTATAAAGACAGGTATCGTAAAGGTGATACCATTCGTGCCGTGGTTGTTGAAGTAAAACGAATTGGCGGTAATCCTACGGTCATTATTTCGAGAACATCGCCGATGCTTCTTGAACGATTATTTGAAAATGAAATCCCTGAAGTTTTTGATGGTATTATAGACCTTATGCGAATTGCCCGTGAACCGGGTGATCGTTCAAAAGTTGCGGTTATGTCGCACGATGAACGCGTGGATCCTGTTGGCGCATGCGTAGGTATGAAGGGAATTCGAATTCATGCTGTCGTTCGTGAATTGCAAAATGAAAATATTGATGTTATTAACTGGACACCCGATAAGTTTGAATTTATTAAACGGGCACTGCAGCCTGCAAGGGTTCTGAAGGTTGAGCTGCTTGATGATGGTAAACACGCCAACGTGCTTGTACCTGCTGATGAGGTTTCCAAGGCAATCGGTAAAGGCGGTGTAAATATCCGGCTTGCATCCAAATTGACGGACTGCGAGATAGATGTCTTCCGGGAAGTTGAAGAGGAAGACGATATCGATATCGATGAGTTTGAGATCGATTTCGGACCGGAAACAATCGCTATCCTGCACGATATTGGCTGCGATACAGCGCGCGCTGTGCTTGAACTGGATGAGGATGAGCTGGTGCGGCGAACAGAAGGAAAAATTGATAAAGAAGAGGCAGAGCGCATCATCGATATCATAGCCTACGAATTTGAGGACGAACAAGATTGATCGTAACTTTCGGTATCTTTAATTTCCGAATACGGTTTTCTGACACATTTCACTAAACATTTTTATGACGGACCAAAAGCCAAAAAAATTATTTAAAGTTGCTTCTGAATTTAATGTGGCAACCCAATCTATCGTAGATTCATTGGGGGAGCATGATTTTGACGTTGCTAATCGTCCGAATACCAAGATCACCCCTGAAATGTACGAGGTTCTTTCGTCCATTTACGGAGATGACAAGGCCAAACGGCAAGAACATGCCGAAGCGCGGGAAGAATATGAAAGCCGCAGAAGCCAGATTATGTCCAACCGCAATGAAAGTGTCACCTTAGACAGCTTTCTTGAGCCTATGGATGATCTAGAGCCGGAAGAGGAAGAGCCGGCTAAAGATGAAAAGGAAGACACTGAGGCGAAAAAACCTGTTGAATCGCCTGAAATGAGCCTCGAACCTCAGGAGACGCCTCCACCGGCACCCGAACCCGAGCCGAAACCAGAAGAGAGAGAGGAAGAGGAAAAACTGCCCGAAACAACCGGTGAGGAAACCGGGGAAGAGACTCCAGCTGAAGCTAAATCTGAGACTAAAAAGAAAGTTGAAGAAGCGGATGCTGAAGAACAAGAGAAAGAGATTGATGAAGAGGAAACAGAAGAGACCGTAGCTGAGGATGAAAACACAAGCGACTCTGACGTTGAAGAGGATATAGCTGAAGCTGTACCCGAAGCCAAAGAAAGTACGGCCGATACGGCAGACGAAGAAGAGACTGAGAAAACTGCTGCGACGGCCAAAGAAGAAGAAAAAGAAACTGAACCAGAATCTGAAGCTGTCACCCCTGAAGAGTCCGAAGAAGATGAGAGTGATGAAGAAGAAGCTGATGAGGAAGACGAAGAAGTGATTCGTGGCTCTGCCGGCCGGTTGAAAGGTACAAAAGTGGTAGGTAAGGTATCTTTCACCTCAGAGAAAAAGAAAGTTAAGAAGCGTAAGCGGCGTAAAGACCGCAAAGACGATGATGATAAAAAATCAAGCCGCAGTAAATCAGATACAGCTGCTCCATCGAAAAAAACGAAAAAATCAAAAAAACGATCGAAGTCATCTAAAGTTGATGAAGAAGACGTAGAGAAGAAAATGCGCGAGACAATGCAGCGCATGAAAGATTCTGACACTGTGGGTAGTAAACGCCAAAAACGACGAAAACAACGTCGTGAAGAGCGGGAAGAGGAGCAGCAGATGCAGGATGAGATGTCAGAACTTGAAAATGAGGTTCTTGACGTCACCGAATTTATCACTGTTAGCGACCTGGCAGATCTGCTGGACGTGAAACCGACAGACGTTATTACCACCTGTATGAATCTTGGTATGATGGTTTCCATCAACCAGCGGCTTGATGCTGCTACAATTGAACTTGTTGCAGAAGAGTTCGACTATGAAGTTAACTTTGTAGATGCCGACGAAGTTGTTGAAGAAATTATGGTTGAAGAGGAAGATGATCCGGAAGATCTGGAGCCTCGTTCACCCATTATTACTGTTATGGGTCACGTCGACCACGGGAAAACATCACTTCTCGATTACATCCGAAAAGCGAAAGTTGCAGCCGGCGAGGCTGGTGGTATTACCCAGCACGTGGGTGCTTATGAAGTGAAAACTGATGATGATAAGAAAATTACATTCCTGGATACTCCGGGTCACGAGGCGTTTACAGCCATGCGTAGCCGGGGTGCTCAAGCTACAGATATTGTGATTTTGGTTGTCGCAGCAGATGATGCAGTTATGCCGCAGACCATTGAGGCGATAAATCACTCGAAAGCAGCGGGAGTTTCAATTGTTGTGGCAATTAACAAGATGGATAAACCCGGTGCGAATCCCGATAAAATTAAACAGCAGCTTTCTGAACACCAGGTTATCGTTGAGGAGTATGGCGGTGAAACGCAAGTAGCTGAGGTGTCTGCAGAAACAGGTGATGGTATCGACGATCTTCTCGAGAAAGTGCTTATTGAAGCCGAACTTCTCGAACTGAAAGCCAATCCTGATCGAAATGCACAGGGAATTGTGCTTGAATCACGAATTGATAAAGGAAAGGGTACAGTAGCGAACATTCTTGTTCAGAACGGTACGCTTAAAGTGGGTGATCCGTTTGTTGCAGGCCCGTGTTTCGGTCGGGTACGGGCAATGGAGAATGAACACGGTATCAGGCTTAAGGAAGCCGGACCCTCAACACCTGTTCAGCTTACAGGATTCGATACCGTGCCGCAGGCAGGTGATCGGCTCGTTGTGCCAATGGATGAAAAGACAGCGAAAGATGTGGCCAATCAACGCCAGCAAATTCGCCGTGAGCAGTCGCTCAGACGAACGAAACATCTTACACTTGACGATCTCTCCAGAAGAATGGCACTTGGCGAAGTATCTGAGCTGAGCATTATTATTAAAGCTGATGTGGATGGATCCATTGAGGCGCTCTCCGGTGCACTCCAGAAACTGAGTACCGAAGAGGTATCCGTGAACATTATTCACACAGGATCAGGTGCTATTACAGAGTCTGATGTTCTGCTCGCATCTGCATCCGATGCTATTATCATCGGTTTCCAGGTAAGGCCAAGCTCAACCGCACGTAAACTTGCAGAGGCTGAAAGCATCGATATACGTCTCTTCAGCGTTATCTATGACGCCGTTGATGAAGTTCATGATGCACTTGAAGGTATGCTGAGTCCTGAAATTTCTGAGGAAGTCAGGGGTATGGTTGAAGTCCGTGAAGTATTCAAGGTATCGAAAGTGGGAACTATTGCCGGTTGTTATGTAACAGAAGGCAAAGTTCACAGAAACGATCCGATCCGAATTATCAGAGATGGTGTTGTGATCTGGGACGGTGAAATTGATTCGCTTAAGCGGTTTAAAGACGACGTGAAGGAAGTACAATCCGGCTACGAATGTGGTATCAGCATTGTGAACTTTAATGATATTAAGGTTGGCGATGAGTTTGAAAGCTACACGATTAAAGAAGAGAAGCGTAAATTAGAAGACGCGCAATAGGAGTTATATGAGCATTCGAACAGAAAGGCTCGCATCTGTTATACAGAAGGACCTTGGCAGTATTTTACAGCAAAGTTATCAGCCATCCGGAACATTTATTACGGTAACACAGGTTCGTGTTACCGCGGATTTGTCAATCGCCAAGGTGTATCTTAGTGTTTTTGCACAAAACCGCGATCCTCAGACGATTTATCAGTTTATTGACGATAATCAGGATCAGATCCGGTATGAACTTGCCAGTAAAATCAAGAACCAGGTTCGCCGTATCCCTGAACTTCTTTTCTTTGAAGACGATACGGCTGAATATGTAAACAAAATGGAACAGCTTTTTGCTAAAGTCCGAAAGCAGCGTGGCGATAGCGAAGAATCCGAAGGGTAAACGGAATGGCAAAACAGGTCATACCGCTGTCCGACCTGCCAATCGTTTCAAGCAAAACGATTAAAGAGTTTCCGCAAGATAGCTTTATCAGCGGTGCTGCAATTCTGGTTGATAAACCTCTCAACTGGTCGAGTTTTGATGTTGTCCATCATGTAAGAAATCGAATTCCCCCCAAGAAAGTGGGCCATGCAGGAACACTTGATCCTCTCGCAACAGGTCTTTTAATTCTCTGTTCCGGAAAGGCAACCCGAACGATTTCTCAAATCCAGAATGGTGAGAAGGAGTACATCACAACAGTAAAGTTTGGTAAATCCACACCAAGCTACGATGCTGCACTGCCGTCTGATAATACGGCGGACTGGAAGCATATTACTATTGAACAGATCGAAAAAATAATCGATGAACAGTTCACCGGTACCATCACTCAGCTGCCACCTATATATTCTGCAATCCGGGTGGAAGGCGAGAGGCTGTACAAAAAAGCAAGACGCGGTGAAAAAGTTGCGCTGCCGCCACGTCAGATTACCATACATAGTATCGAAATTTTACGGGAAAGACTGCCGGAGCTTGATCTCAAAGTAGTATGTGGCAAAGGAACTTACATACGGTCGATAGCTCATGACCTGGGAAAGGCCGTGGACAGCCTTGCTCATGTCACGTCTCTCAGAAGAACGAGAATTGGCAATTTTTCTGTAGATGATGCGCTGCTACCAAAGGAATTAGATGCACACTTAAACCGATGATACGCTATGTCTAAATTGGTCATGCTTGATGATGCCTCAAGGGATTTGAACACGGTTTTGACCGTCGGAACTTTTGACGGCGTACATGAAGGTCACAAAGTTCTTATCAAGGCTGTCGTTGAACGCGCAGAAGAGCTTTCAGCCCGAAGCGTTATCGTTACATTTGATCCGCACCCGAGAGATATTATTAACCCCGGAGCAGATGGCATCAAGCTGTTGAGTACTCTTCCCGAACGATGCGAATTGCTCGCAGATCTAGGAATTCACGAAATGATTGTTATACCGTTCGACCGTGACTTCTCACTGCTGACATCCGAAGAGTTCATACGCGATGTGATCTATAAAAAGATTGGTGTTAAAGAGTTCATTATCGGATACGATCACCAGTTTGGCAAAGACCGCGAAGGAACTATAGAAACCGTGAGGTCTCTTGGGGAAGAACTTGGGTTCCAGGCAAATGTAATATCACGTCAGGAAGTCGAAAACCAGACAGTGAGCAGTACGTCAATCCGAAAAGCACTGCAAGTTGAAGGCGACGCTGAAAAAGCAGCGAAGTTTCTCGGGCGCTACTATATTTTGCACGGCACGGTTGTTCATGGCGAAAAGCGGGGCGGTAAAATTGGATTTCCGACAGCTAACGTTCACGTAGACCAGGCTAAAAAGATTATTCCGCGTAAAGGTGTTTACGCCGTTTGGATACGCGTTGACGGGGAGTATCATCCGGCTATGATGAATATTGGTAAACGGCCCACATTTGACAGGGAAGAACTGACGGTAGAAGTTCACATTTTTGATTTTAAAAAGGATATTTACGGAAAAGAGGTCCACACCCAGTTTGTCAGACGCCTTCGTGATGAGAAAAAATTCAGCGGAGCAGATCAGCTGAAAAAACAGCTGGAAAAGGACAAAGCCGATGCAGAAAAGATCCTTAAATCAAACCCTCCAAATATTGCAAAACAAGATAATTAAGCTTATTTTCTTAAGCTGTTAATTAATAGAACATTTTATAATTCCCAAATGAGCATAAGTAAAGAAAAAGTACAAGAAGTTATAACTGAATATGGTGGATCAGAAGAGAATACAGGATCTACCGAAGCACAGATC
>Ga0102937_1001350_pt1 | contig 11211 bp, 10 predicted proteins | sample SalPonR2_B_D1_MG_FD_78213 | JGI IMG/M metagenome (GOLD analysis project Ga0102937, IMG submission 78213) | Salt pond soil microbial communities from South San Francisco under conditions of wetland restoration - Salt Pond MetaG R2_B_D1_MG | ecosystem: Environmental > Aquatic > Marine > Intertidal... | reverse complement strand
CCCGCACCGGTGAGTTTATAAATGCAATTGGCGGCTGGCACGATGCCACCGATTATTTGCAGTATTCAAAAACATCGGTCAATGCCATATTTCAGATGCTTTTTGCATATAAAAATTATCCGGAAATCTGGGGTGACTTTTATGATGCCAGCGGCAACGAGGGTGCTAACGGAATTCCCGACATCCTCGATGAAATTAAATGGGGCCTCAACTGGATGCTCAAAATGAACCCGGCACCCGGCGAAATGTACAACCAGATTGCCGACGACCGCGATCATATTGGTTTCCGGCTGCCCACCAACGATCCGGCAGATTACGGGCTGGGCGACGATTTCAGGCCGGTTTATTACGTTACCGGCGAACCACAGGGACTGGCAGAATTTAAAAATACCACCACAGGCGTTTCATCGGTTGCAGGAAAATTTGCTTCTTCATTTGCCCTGGCAGCCGAAATGTTTCAGAAAACTGATCCGGTAATGGCAGACCATTTGAAACAAAAAGCATTGGATGCCTTTGAATTTGCAATGAGCGATACCGGTTACACCCAAACGGCCTGTAATGTGTCACCCTATTACTACGAAGAAAAAAACTACGCCGATGATTTGCAGCTTGCAGCCACCCAGCTTTATCGACTAACCAAAGAAAAAGAATACCTGAAAGAGGCGGAATTCTGGGGAAAAAAGGAACCGGTGAGTCCATGGATAAAAAACGATACGGCCGGACATTATGAATCATACCCGTTTGTTAACCTTGGTCACTATTTTATGATGCAGAACAACGACGAGGACTTCGCCGGTTTTTATGAAAAAGGCCTGCAACTTCTGCATAAGCGCGGGAAAGACGATCCGTTTTTTAATGGATTGCCGTTTTTGTGGTGTTCGAATAATCTGGTTGCCGCCGCTATCACCCAAGCCAGGCTGTATCGCGAAGAAACCGGAAACATAGCATTTTCCGAAATGGAAGCCGCCCTGCGCGACTGGCTTTTTGGATGCAATCCGTGGGGAACAGCCATGATTTGCGGACTTCCCGGCGCCGAAGATTCACCGATGTTTCCGCATTCATCGTACACAGTTGTGTTGGGTGGTACTACTCCGGGTGGGCTGGTAGACGGTCCAATTGATGCCCGGCGTCATAAAAACCAGATTGGAATTGCATTGCAAAATCCTGATGAATATGCTGCGTTTAACAACGGCAAAGCGGTTTATCATGACGATATTGGCGATTACGCCACCAACGAACCTACGATGGACGGAACCGCGAGCCTCAGTTTTTACCTGGCTTCGCTCGAAGCTGAAGGACGGAAAGCGAAATCAAAAAAAGCCAATTTAAATCATTAAAAAACTAATTATGGCAAGAAGTAAACCTACCTCCCGAAACCCATGGTACTGGATATCCTCACTCTATTTTGCAGAAGGACTTCCGTATGTTGTTGTGATGTCGGTGGCAGTAACCATGTACAAACGACTTGAGATTTCGAATGCCGAGATTGCTTTTTACACCAGTTGGCTCTATTTGCCGTGGGTGATAAAACCACTATGGAGTCCGATAGTGGATATTCTGAAAACCAAACGTTTCTGGATTCTGGCCATGCAACTGCTCATTGGCGGCGCTTTGGCCGGCATTGCTTTTACTTTGCCAATGGACAAGTTTTTTCAGTACACGTTGGCATTTTTCTGGCTGATGGCTTTCAGTTCGGCAACACACGACATTGCTGCCGACGGATTTTACATGCTGGGCCTCACCAAACACGATCAGGCTTATTTTATCGGTATCCGGAATACGTTTTATCGGTTTGCCGTGCTGGCAGGTAAAGGCTTGCTCGTGATTCTGGCGGGCCAAATGGAAAAAATAGCGGGTAACGACAATCAATGGGCGTGGAGCATCACTTTCTTTGTTATTGCCGGGCTGTTTATCGCCTTTGCCATCTGGCACTGGCTGATGCTTCCGTATCCAACCAGCGATGTCAAAAAGGAATCCCAATCAGTAAAACAGGTGCTTTCTGATTTTGCCGAGACATTTATCACCTTTTTCAAAAAAGACGGAATTTTGCTTGGTCTCACTTTCATATTGATTTTCAGGTTGGGTGAAGCACAGCTCGAGAAACTGGCTACACCATTTATGCTCGACTCAGTTGAGGCAGGCGGACTTGGTTTGACAACAACAACCGTAGGAACCATTTACGGAATAGCAGGAATGCTTGCTCTTACCGTTGGAGGAATTCTCGGAGGGATTCTGATTTCGAGAAACGGGCTGAAAAAATGGATGCTGCCTATGGTGATTGCCATGAATCTGCCAAATGTGGTGTATGTTTTTTTGTCGTTTGTACAACCGCAGGCGCTCTGGATTATCATGAGCTCAGTGGTGGTGGAACAGTTTGGCTATGGATTTGGATTTACGGCTTTTATGCTTTATCTGATTTACCTGTCAGATGGGAAATACAAAACTGCACACTACGCTCTTTGTACAGGTTTTATGGCACTCGGAATGATGCTTCCGGGAATGATTAGCGGCTGGATTCAGGAACAGCTCGGTTGTCAGAATTTTTTCATCTGGGTGTTGATTTCTACTATCCCGGGATTTATAATCATTCATTACCTGAAATACGATCCAAAATTCGGAATGAAAGAGGAGAATCGTTGATAATTAATTGGGTGCTAAAACTGAAAACGGATAAAACGGGAGATTGCGTAAAAACCAAAAAAGCAGGATAATTCCGAAAATAATCCAGGGTGTGTGTTTCTTGTAGAGAATATTCGGAAGTTTCCAGCCGAACTTTTTGTTCAGTGGCTGATGCGCATAATGATAGGCAACTGCTGCTACTGCCGGAATAAACAGAAAATTGTTGCCAACTACCCCTGCAAAATTCAGATGCAGCAAACTGTGTATTGCACGTTGCGAGCCGCACCCCGGGCAGTAATAACCCGTGACCGTATTAAAAATACATCGCGGAAACAGTTGATGTTCGGAAGGATTTAGCAGAAAAAAAAGGACTGCCAGTCCGAATATAAAAACCAGCAGTCCTGCATGTAAAATTTTTTTCATTGGTTACGCGCCGTATTGTTCCAGAGCTTCCAGTCCAAAACCTGCAATTCCAATTACAAGTGTAAGAATAGCCCAAATAATAGCGGCTGCAAGCCCTACTCCAAAGGCAACCCAGGCCCAGATTTTGGCATTTTTACTGGAGCTTTGAGCGCCTTCAATGTCTCCGGCTGTCCATTTTGAATTTACCTGCGCGGCATATACAATGGATACAATGCCAAAAGGCAGACAACAGAGAATGGTTGTTAAGATGGCCCACACCAGGTAATTTGGCGGGGGAACCTGTGGTGATTGATGAGGTTGTTGTTCCAGTTGATCGTTCATAATTTTTGCTGGTTTAAATTTTTAATCGATGATTTTGTTGACTATTTAACAAATTTACCTTTTGATTTTTTAAAATGAAACAAATTATCAGAATATTTCTTTTTTATATTGGCGAACTAAACGGGATTGATTATACACATGTGGATTTCAAAACTTGTTGTTGCAAATTTTTGTTTACATTGACACTGATTTAAAAAACCTGTAAGTTTTAAAGTTTTGTGTATGATAAAAATGATTCGTCTTTTTTTAGCTGTTGCATTATTTCTCCTGGTTTCCTGCAATTCAAAAAGCAATAAAAGTGAGGAGAATGAAAAACCAGTGGTTACCGTAAGTATTTTGCCACTCGAAACTTTTGTGAAAAAGATTGCCGGCGACGATTTCAGGGTGAACGTGTTACTTCCTCCGGGGGCAAGTCCGGCTGATTTTACACTCATCCCTTCGCAGTTAAAAGACATTGCCAATTCCGAGGTCTGGTTCAGAATTGGTTACATTGGTTTTGAATATTCATGGAAAGACAAAATAGAGCAGGCCAACCGGAATATGAAAGTGGTCGACCTTTCTTCGGGGCTCGATTTAATCAGCAGCGAAATACTACCCTCGGGCGAAAAATCTTCCACCGGAGGAATCAACCCGCACACCTGGCTTTCGCCCGTGCTGGTAAAACAAATGGTTAGCCGCATAACGGAAGAGCTTTCTACGCTCAATCCTGAAAAGAAAAATGAATACCAGGAAAACCTTTCGCAATTTATTGAGGAAATAAATGAGTTGGATGCAGAAATCAGTTCGGCTTTAAAAGATTTTGAAGGGCGGCAGATTATCCTGTTTCATCCCAGTCTTTCATATTTTGCACGCGATTACGGGCTTGTTCAGCTTTCGCTGGAGCCGGGAGGCAAACAACCTACACCTCAGCGAATGACTGCACTGGTTGATTTTGCCAAAAAAGAAAACATCGGGGTTATTTACATCCAAAGCGATATGGACCGGGAGCAGGCAAGGGTTTTTGCTGAAGAAATTGATGGGGAAGTTGTGGAAATGTGGCCGCTAAATCCGGAGTGGGAAGAAAATTTGATGGAAATTACCGATAAACTCACAAAGCACTTTTAACCTCAGTATTCAATACCTTTCCGGGCTTCATTTTTTTTAAATCTTACTCCGGGATTTTGCAGGCTGCACACGCATTCGAAATTTTCAGGGTAAAAACTGAGGGATATTCTTTCAAAAATGGTTTCAGTTGGCGGTTTAGCGATTCCATTACATCTTCGTAACTGCCGGTTAAAATACTGCTCATCGTCCCGCTTTCAAGGGTAATTTTTTTGTTTTCGGCCAGTTTTTCCAAAAAGTTTTCAATTGGTTTTTCATAATCATCCATTAAAGGATAGTAGCTGATTTCAACGGTTATTGCCATGTGTTTTATTTTATTTTTTTTACTGAAGCCACAATAAATGCCGGTTCTGCGAGGTGTTGTTTTTCGGTTCCGTCCAAAATTTCAAAATCGGGCGAAAAATAAACGCCGTAACTCAGATGAGGTTCTCCAAAACGGGTTAAAAGATTTTGAATATGTCCGGGGGTAAAAAACCGGGCATGTTTAAAAACCGGATCGGTTGTCCGGGTTTTTCCCAATTCGGAATTTTGGTTTAAACATCCCAGTAATAATGAGCCTCCGGGTTTCAAAACACGCTTTATTTCTTTCATTACAATATTAACATCTTCAATAAATTCAATCATGGCAACCGAGGCTACCACCGAAAAAGTATTGTCGGCAAAAGGCAATTGTGTAGCATCGGCCTTTCTGAATTTACAGTTGTCTTGATTTTTTTGCTCCGCAATTTTCAACATATTTTCCGATGCGTCAATTGCTGTAACATTGAATCCTTCTTGGCAAAAGAACGAGGTCCAGTGGCCGGTTCCGCATCCCAGCTCAAGCAGGCCCCGGTATGGAATATTCTCCAAATGTTCGGTTAATAGTTTCTTTTCAATGTTATCGATTGTTTTCCCTGGGTCACTTTTGTAGTAATTGTCGTATTCTTCAGCAATCTCCTTCTCTGTGAATATATTTTTTATCATTTTTTATTGATGACGTATTGGTTAAAAACACAATTTCTTTTTTGGCTTTTCGGCTGTGAAATTACTAAATAGTTTTGATGCATGCATAAATTATTGTGTCAGGCTAATCCGGTCCAAATGCGCAGATTGTTAAGAGTACATTCACGAAATGAAAGGAAGATGTTGTGGTTGCATTAACATTTCATTAACAAAAATCAAATTAAACTATTAAAAGACATTATTGTCTTAATATGGGTTTTGAATAAGAAAAGCCTGCGAGAATTAAACAATTTTATAAAATGAAAAGATTTTTTGCCATTGCGGCCATAATTACAGGATTTATATACACAGCAAATTCAGCAGCAAATTATAATGTTGACGAATCGGATGATGACGCTAAAAAGGCTGTTGTTAAAGGGATTGTGCTTGATCAGGAGACGAAGACCCCTTTGGAGTTTGCCAACATTGCAGTTTACAATAATACCGATTCCTCGCTTGTGACCGGTGGAATTACTGATGAAAACGGGCAGTTTGAGGTTTCTGGTTTTGATTTTGGTGAATATTACATTGTAGCAAATTTCGTAGGGTTTAATAAATCACACATAAAAAATGTTTCAATTGATGCGGACAATCCTTCGTCCGATTTAGGTGAAATTGAACTCAATCCATCGGCTGTAGCGTTGGGAAGTGTTGATGTGATTGCCGACAAAGCCCAGGTTGAATTCAAACTCGATAAAAAAGTGGTAAATGTGAGCCAGGTAATTAGCGCCGTTGGCGGAACCGCTGTAGATGTGCTTGAAAATACGCCGTCAGTTCAGGTTGATATTGAAGGAAATGTTACCGTTCGTGGTTCATCCAATTTTACCGTGCTGATTGACGGCCGTCCCAGTGTTTTAAGCGGGAGTGAAGCACTGCGGCAGATCCCTTCGTCATCCATTGAAAACATTGAAATCATTACCAATCCTTCGGCAAAGTACGAGCCCGACGGAAATGCCGGGATCATTAACCTGGTAATGAAAAAGAACTCGCTGAACGGGTTAAGTGGACTTGTAAATGCATCGATTGGTACGCGCGATAAGTACAGGGGGGATTTTACGCTGAATTACCGTACTGAAAAGTTCAACTATTTTATCGGGGCCGACTGGCGCGATGAAACCAGTTACGGGGGAATGACTTCGAACCGTGAAACCTACTCGAACGACACTACCTTTTTCCGTTTTATGGACGGTTCCCGTAATTCTGTCCGCAGCGGTTACAATTTTAAGGCAGGAACTGAATGGTTTATATCGGATAATACCACGTTTTCACTTTCCGGAGAGATCGGGAAATCAGAAGGCACACGATTTGGTGACGGAGAAATGTACTCCTACACAGTGCCGGCTTCCGATGACATTTTTTCAGTAACCGAAGAAACCTCGGCCCGCGAAAACGATTTTTACAGCGCTAACCTCAATTTCCAGCATAATTTTAATACTGAAGGACATAAAATTGAAGCAATGGCATTTTATTCCTCCGAAACCGGCGATGATGTGGAAGAAGAAAGTGAAATCCTGGCTAACTCACAGTATGAAAAACTGGGAGAATACCTCGACCGGGTTTATTCCCTTGAAACCGAGGAAGAAAAAGAGTTCCGGTTTAAGGCGGATTATACATACCCTTTTAGCGAAACCGGCCGGTTTGAGGCAGGATTGATGAGCCGCCTTGAAAATGAAGTGGAAGGACTTGCCTTTGAAAATTACGATCCGGTTACCGATTCGTGGATTGTAAACGAAGAATTTAGCAGTACCACCGACTTCCGAAGAGATATCCACGCTGTTTACTCCACATACAGCAATGCACTGGGCGAACTGGAATTTATGCTTGGTCTGAGGGGAGAACTGACATTGCGCGAAATATTAAATACCAATGCCACCGAAGGGTCGGAATTGAACCGGTTCGATTTGTTTCCAACATTTCATACTTCTTATAAAATTGGAGAAACAAATGAGCTGATGGCCAGTTACAGCCGTCGGATTAATCGACCGGGTGGCTGGGACCTCGACCCGAACCCTGCTTATTTTAACCGTTACACCATTCGTTACGGAAATCCCGATTTGGAGCCTGAATATACCGATTCATATGAACTTGGGGCATTGAAAAGATTTGGACGTTCGTACGTTTCGCTCGATGCATTTCGCAGGGTGACCAACAATAAAATCGACCGTTATCAGGAGTTGGGCGACGACGGGGTATTTTACCTTTATTCAGGTAATTTTAACAAGGATTATTCTACCGGGCTGGAACTTTCGGGAAATGTCAATTTCACGGAATGGCTGATGGTGAATGCCAGTGTTTCGATGTTTGATTACCGGATTACCGGCGATCTGAACGGGGAATCCATTGATCGCAAAAGTACCAACTGGAACAGCCGGATGAACACTACACTGAAGTTTGCCGAGAACTCAAGAATGCAGCTTAATGCGTTTTACCGGGGACCCTCTGTGTCGGCGCAGGGTGAATCGAAAGCCATGTTTTTTACTGATATATCCTACCGCCACGAGTTTTTCGAGCGTAAGTTATCGGCTACACTAAGTGTGCGCGACCCGCTGGGAACGGCCAAATTTGAGCGCGAATCGTATGGCGAAGATTTTAATAGCTCGTTTGAATGGCGGCGTGAACCGCGGGTAGTAATGCTGACTTTGAGCTACCGTATCAATAATTTTAAATCGGATGACAGAGGCGGCCGCGGAGGCGGCGGAATGGATATGGGTGGCGGCGGAGAATACTAAAAATGATGAGGGTGTAAAAAAACTGAGAAGATTTTTCAAATTTAATTGTTGCAGGTTTCAGGATGCATGTTTCAGGTTGTGCAGTTTTCATCATTACATCGGAGCGTTTGTCCCCATCTTTGAGGGGGACGAGAAACCTTTAGGTTTCGGAGGGGGTAGTGAAATGACAGGTTTCATGTAAGAGATTTACTTTTCCACCTTCCATTTTATCGTCACTTCCTGGATTCCCCATTCTTTGGCACGTTCCTGGTTGATTCCCATGTAGATGTCGATTTTTTGCTTCCAGCGCTGGTTCATTTTATCCAGTACCCTGAATTTTCCGGGAAGCCCTTCAATTTTTACCAACTGATTGCGGGTCAGGCCTTGTTTCACCAAATCGCGCGAAACTGCAATGACTTTCATTCCGGGTTTCAGTGTATCACCCCACGCTCCAATGTTTGGATGAGCGCTGTGTGTTTGACCGGGCAGTGAGTTGTAAGCCGAAGCAACCACCTCCAGTTCTTTGGTTTCCGTTTTCTTACAGGCACTAAAAATGAGCACCACAAAAAGAATCCAGATTGTGGCTACAATTACTTTTTTTATTTCCTTCTGAAATTGCAGCATTCTATTTATTACAAGCTTCATTTGCTTATTAATCGCAATTCAAGCGTGTATAAATATAACGGGACAGTGAACCGGGATGTTCGGAATTTTTGTGGGAGGGGTTATTATTCAGGATTTTTTTCGAGATAATCAGCAGCTATTTTCAGCTCTTTGTACCAATCTTCGCCGTACTTTCTGATAAGCGGTTCTTTCAGGAATTTATAGAGTGGAACCTGCAGCGATTTTCCGCAAGCCAACCCGGGTTTGCAAATGTCCAGCTCTTCGTAATTCACGGCGTCGAAACGTTTGTATTCGGTAATCCGGATGGGGAAAAGGTGGCACGAAACCGGTTTGCGGAATGAGGTTTCTCCTTCAAAAAAAGCTTTCTCAATGGCGCACTTCAGAATGCCTTTTTTATCGTAAAAAGTGTAGGCGCATTGTTTCTTATTGACCAGCGGCGTCACTAAATCGTCGTCGTCGTCAATCATTGAAAAGCCTTCTTTCTCAACTGCTTTTTGATGTTTCTCAGGAAGGTATTTTTTGAATTTGGGATATTCACGTTCGATGATTTCGGCCTCTTCATCTGTTAAAGGCGCACCCGAGTCTCCTTCAATGCAGCAGGCTCCCTTGCATTTCAGCAAATCGCACACGAATTTCTTCTCAAAAACATCGCGGCTGATAATGGTGCGTCCGATTTCTATCATTTATAATCTTTTATTTTGATTATTTTTATCTGAATTGATAATCTATTTTGAAGTGATATCAAAAAAAACAAAACTCAATATCCAAATCACAAATAAATACCAATTATTAAATTTCCAAAAACCAAACCTCTTGCTTTTCCTTTGTTTCGAAAATTGATTTTTGGTGCTTATTTGAGATTTGCCTTTTGTTATTTGAAAATTGTATCACACAATAATTTCATCCCGAACGAAGCAAACTATCTCTAAAAAAGAGCTATCACTTCGTTTCTGTAAATGTCATTCCTGCGAAAGCACGAATCCCCTGCAATTATAAAGAGATTCCCGCTTTCGCGGGAATGACAATAGTAATTATTTTCTCAACAAATTCTTGCCGGTCATGTCTTTTGGAATTTCCAGACCCATAATGGAAAGCAGGGTAGGAGCCACATCGGCCAAAATCCCGTTGTCGAGTTCCATGTCCACTTTATCTTCGCTGACCAAAATACACGGCACCGGATTGAGCGAGTGCGCAGTGTTTTCCGAACCGTCGTCGTTTACTGCATTGTCGGCGTTTCCATGGTCGGCAATAATTAGTATGTCATAATCCGCTGAAAGGGCTGCTTCCACCACTTCTTTGGCACACTGGTCAACTGCTTCCACTGCTTTGGAAATAGCTTCGTAAACACCGGTATGTCCCACCATGTCGCCGTTGGCAAAGTTGAGGCACACAAAATCGGCCGCTCCATCTTTCAGCTTCGGAACGATGGCGTCTTTCACTTTTGGAGCAGACATTTCGGGCTGCAAATCGTAGGTAGGCACTTTGGGCGACTGAATTAAAATCCGTTCTTCTCCTTCAAACTCATCTTCCTGTCCGCCGCTGAAAAAGAAAGTTACGTGTGCATATTTTTCAGTTTCGGCAATTCGTATCTGTTTTTTTCCGGCTTTTGAAACCACTTCACCCATGGTGTTTACCACATTTTCCTTGTCGAAAATTACGTTGACATCCTTAAAGTCGGCCTTGTAATTGGTCAGGGTGTACCATTCCAAATCCATGGTTTTCATGCCATAATCAGGCAGATCTTCCTGGGTGAAAGCAATCGTGGTCTGGCGCAGACGGTCGGTGCGGAAATTGAAACAAATTACCACATCGCCTTCTTCGATGGTGGCACGCGGTTCGTTATTTTCATCCGTCATTACAATCGGCTTCATAAACTCGTCGGTAACTCCATTGTCGTACGATTTCTGAACAGCCTCCAGGATGTCAGTGGCTTTTTCGCCTTTTCCTTCGGTGTACAGGTCGTATGCCAGTTTTAAGCGGTCCCAGTTTTTGTCACGGTCCATGCCGTAGTAGCGGCCAATCAGTGATGCAAAGTTAGCGTTGGTTGGCTTCAGCGCTTCCAGGTCGTTTTTGATAAAACCATATCCCGAGCGCGGGTCGGTGTCACGACCATCAGTCAGCCCGTGAATGAAAATGTCTTCCAGTCCCATGTCGGTGGCAATTTGTGCCAGCGCCACCATGTGTGAGCTAAGAGCATGCACTCCACCGGGGCCAATCAAACCAATCAGGTGCACTTTTTTATTGTTTTCTTTGGCATAATTGTAAGCTTTCACAATTTGCGGATTCTCCCACAACGACTTATCACGTATGGCTTTCGAAATTTTCACCATATCCTGGTAAAGCACCCGTCCGGCGCCAATGTTCAGGTGTCCTACTTCCGAGTTTCCCATCTGTCCTTCGGGCAACCCGACATCCTCACCTGAGGCCATCAGTT
>Ga0102937_1001341_pt1 | contig 11247 bp, 9 predicted proteins | sample SalPonR2_B_D1_MG_FD_78213 | JGI IMG/M metagenome (GOLD analysis project Ga0102937, IMG submission 78213) | Salt pond soil microbial communities from South San Francisco under conditions of wetland restoration - Salt Pond MetaG R2_B_D1_MG | ecosystem: Environmental > Aquatic > Marine > Intertidal... | reverse complement strand
TGGCATATTCCGACAGGTAAATCGCCGAGAACAGACCAATCGGCACCGCCACCGCTAGGGCCACGATAGAGATATAGAACGTGCCCCACAGCAGCGGCAGAACACCAAGGTCAGAACTCCCGCCCCGGCCCGAGAAACTGGGCGCCCAGTTGAGGCCAAAGAAAAAGTCCGACGCCGGGTAGAGGCGGAAAAATTCAATTGTGTTGAACACAAGGCTCAGCACGATACCCAAGGTGGTCAGGATCGCGATGGACGCGGCCCCGACCAAAATGGCGCGAATGGCCTGCTCAACCGTGTTACGGGCGCGGAAGTCAAAATGCGCTTCGCGGACACCCCAAAACGCCCCGATAAGCGCCAGAACCGTGGCCGCGAGGGCAAGATACAGACTGCCAGCGGCGTTCATAACCCGGTATCTCTGCGCCGCGTTCAGGATCGGTTGCGTCACCTCCGAGGTCACGATCTGGCCTGCATCCTTCAGGCGCTGTGTGACCTCGGTACTGTCGGCGCGCAGGTCGCTTGCAAACGTTTCGGTCATCAGCCCTTGCGACACTGCATTGTCGAGGCCATCGGCCGTCCGCCGAACCTCGGCCATGACCAGCCCAAGCGACGCGTTGTCGTCCACCGAGCGATCCGGGATCATCGCCGACACGGTCGAGCTGATGTAGAATGGCTGCGCAAGCAACCAGACGAGGATCAATAAAAAGGCCGGAACGGCAGCTTTAAGGGCCACGTTCCACCCATAGTATGAGGGAAGCGAATGCAGCTTGCGGTTATTCCCACCCGCAGTTGCCAAACTGCGTTGCCGCCCAAGCACATAGCCCGTAGCGGCAATCGCAAGCACGATCATGATAAGCCAAAAGAGTGGCATGTGCCCCCCACATACTGCTTTGAAAAGGTCCTAAAAGGGAACGGGGCCGGCGACCTGCGCCGCCCCCGTATCGTAATCGTTTGCGATTACATGCCTTCGCCCATGGTCACTTCGTCAGCGACCGCTTTCTGGGTCTTGGCCAGCTCGGGGTCAGCCACGAGGCCGTAGTTGGACAGCGGGCCACCGGGGCCTGCGATCTCGTCAGCCACGAAGAACTGAGCGGAGTCTTTCAGGCCGGGGATCACGCCGATATGGGCTTTCTTCACGTAGAAGAACAGCGGACGCGACACAGGGTATTCGCCCGACGCGATGGTTTCGGTCGAAGGCGACACGCCGCCCATTGTGGCAACTTTCAGCTTGTCAGTGTTGTTCTCGTAGAACGCCAGACCGAACACGCCGATGCCGTTGGTGTTGGCGTCGATACGAGCAAGGGTCTCGGTGTAGTCGCCGTCGATATCAACCGATTTGCCACCGTCCTGACGCACGTCAAGGCAGGCGTCTTCGGCTGCATCTTCGTCCATGCCGCTTTCCATCATGGCTTCCATGGCGCCTGTGTCTTCACAGCCTTTAAGAAGAACCTTGTCTTCAAAGACTTCACGGGTGCCATGCTTGGTGCCGGGGATGAACATGGCGATTTCCGTGTCGGGCAGATCGCTGTTGAATTCGGCCCATGTGTTGTGTGGGTTAGCAACCAGCTCGCCGTCTTTCAGGACGGTTGCACCGATGGCATTGAAGATGTCAGAGGCTTCAAACGCATTGTATTCGGGGCCCGACTGCTGGCTGGCGAAGACGATGCCGTCATAACCGATGCGCACTTCGATGATGTCGGTCACACCATTTTCTGCGCAGGCTTTGATTTCTTTTTCGCGAATGGCGCGCGATGCGTTGGCCACGTCGATGGTGTTTTCGCCAACACCTTCGCAGAACCGCTTGAGGCCAGCCGACGAGCCGCCTGATTCCACAACCGGTGTCGGGTAGTCGGTGTTGTCGCCAAAAAGTTCGGCCACGATCGAAGCATAAGGCAGCACGGTGGACGAACCAGCGACCTGAACGTTGTCACGCGCGGCAGCGGCAGTGGCCGACACAGCGGCGATAGCCAGCGTCGAGACGGTCAATTTGATAGAGGACATGGATAACTCCTGATTAGATTTGTCCGAATCCGAGGCCCCAGGCGGCACCTCTTGCCGCCGTGCTATCGGTGGCTAACGACGCTTTTGTTAAAGTTATGTAACGCTTTTATGACGGCGCGGCGGTCGCAATGAAAATAAGCCCTGAACCGGTTAATTCTTTTGGCCAAAGCGTGGATTGATCACCAAATTCGAGCGGTCCGACGCGTTAGCGTGGCAAAATCACCCGAAACTCCGCCCCCTCGCCGGGCTGCGATTCGATCCGCAAACGGCCGCGGTGGCGGTTCACGATATGTTTGACAATGGCCAGCCCCAGCCCGGTGCCTCCCTGCTCGCGCGAACGATGCGTGTCGATACGATAAAATCGTTCTGTCAGGCGCGGGATATGCAGCGCATCGATGCCCGGCCCACTGTCGCGCACCGACAGGATGGCCCCCGGACCACGTAACTGCGGGGCGCGGTCGGTGGTCGACACGCTCAGATCAACACGCCCCCCCTGCCCGCCATATTTGATGGCGTTCTCGGTCAGGTTCGTGACCACCTGAATCAACTGGTCACGGTCGCCGGGAACCATTACGGGACTGTCAGGCAGATCAGTTATCAAACACACCTCGGCGTTGTCAGCCAACGGGCGCAGGCCATGCAGTGCGCTCTCGATCACCTGACGGAGATCAACCTTTTGCGTCGGGCGAACGCGTTCTTCCGCCTCGACCCGGCTGAGCGACAACAGATCCCGCACCAGCCGTTCCATCCGCTGTGCCTCGGCCATCATGATTGCCAGAAACCGTTCGGTCACGGCCGGATCACCCTTGGCGGGGCCTTGCAGCGTTTCGATAAATCCCATCAGCGCGGTCAGCGGCGTGCGCAGTTCGTGGCTGACATTGGCCACAAAATCGCGCCGCATCTGGCCGGCTTGTTCCAGATGGGTCACGTCCTCAAAACAGACCAGCGCACCTTGGCCCAAATCGGTTTCCACTTTGCTGACGCTGACCACGAAACTGGTATCTTGCGCCCCGTCGCTGCCCAGATACCGGGTTTCACGCGGCTTGGCGTCGCGCAATGTGCCTTCGATCGCGTCCAGCACGGTGGGCTGGCGCAGCGCAGTGATGAAATGCCGCCCGATAATCTTTTGACCCAAAAGCGTCAGCGCCTGAGTATTGGCCCCCAGAATGCGCTCACCCCGGCCAATAAAAACCGCTGGCAGCGGGATCGCCTGTAACAGGGTCGAGATATTGCCTTCGGTCATGCCCCTTGGATACGGGTCAACCCGTCACGAAAGCGGCGCATGTTGTGCTGGTAATGCAGCGCCGAGGCGCGCAAGCCATCAATCGCCGTATCGTCCAGGTGTCGCACCACCTTGCCCGGCGCGCCCATGACAAGGCTGCCATCGGGAATTTCCTTGCCTTCGGTGATCAGCGCCCCAGCCCCGATCAGGCAATTGCGCCCGATCACCGCGCCGTTCAGCACCGTGGCCCCCATTCCGATCAGGGAATTTTCACCGATGGTGCAGCCATGCAGCATCGCCTTGTGACCGATGGTGCAGCCTGCGCCAATGATCAGCGGAAAGCCCATATCGGTATGCATGATGCAGTTTTCCTGCACGTTACTGCCCTGACCGATCACGATCTCTTCGTTGTCGCCGCGCAAGGTGCAGCCAAACCAGACCGACGCCGCCGGCTCTACCACAATGCGCCCGATCAGATTGGCATCCGGCGCGATCCAAGTGTCGGCGGCGATCTGCGGCGCATGGCCGTCAAGCGAATAAAGCGTCATAGCGTGTCCTCGAATTCCTGATGAAGCTGTTTGACATGGGCATTCAAGCCCGGCTGCTGGATGCGCTTCAGCCGCGCCGCCTGCACCACGATTTTCAACCGCTCAAACGTGGCGTCCAGATCGTCGTTGATCAGCACATAGTCATATTCGGCCCAATGGCTGATCTCGTCCCAACTTTTGCGCATGCGCTTGGCGATCACCTCGTCGCTGTCCTGCCCGCGTGTCACCAAACGGCGGTGCAATTCTCGGATTGACGGCGGCAGAATGAAAATCGACAATGCGTGGGGCCCTAGGCCCGAATTCTGAATTTGCTGCGCGCCCTGCCAGTCGATATCGAACAAAACGTCACGCCCGCTATCGATGGCATGCTGCACCGGTCCGCGCGGCGAGCCGTAGAAATTGCCGAACACATGGGCATGTTCCAACATGTCGCCATTCGCGACCTGCCCCTGAAATTCGGACTGGCTCATGAAGTGATAGTCGGTGCCGTCCACCTCACCCTCGCGCGGGGTCCGGGTGGTGGCCGACACCGAAAATCCAAGCGTCGGATCCCAATCGCGCAACCGCCGCGTCAGCGTGGACTTGCCCGCCCCAGACGGCGAGCTGAGAATGATCAGTAGGCCACGGCGGTCTGTCATATGTCTGTCCCTTGTTTTCATTGTTCCCGAAATACTCCGGGGGCGCGGGGGGCTGGCCCCCCGCCCGTGCGACGGTTGCCGCTTATTCGACGTTTTGCACCTGTTCGCGCATCTGATCTATCACGGCTTTCAACTCCAACCCGATGCCGCTCAGCGCCGTGTTTTGGGCCTTGGAACACAGGGTGTTGGCCTCGCGGTTGAACTCTTGTGTCAGGAAATCCAGTTTGCGCCCTACCGGCCCGCCCTGCGCCAGCAATTCGCGCGCGGCGATGACATGGGCGCGCAGACGGTCAATCTCTTCGGTTACGTCGGATTTCACCGCGATCACGGCCAGTTCTTGGGCGATCCGGTCGGGCGACACCGCATCGCTATTTTCGGTCACGCGGGCCAGTTGGCTGCGCATCGTGTCAGCCATCTGGGCCTGCCTTGCAAGCGCCGCCTGCGCCGCTTGATCCGTCAGGGTTGCGATCTGGCCCAGCTGATCTGACAGCACCGTGAACAACGCCGCGCCTTCACCTTTGCGCATCTCCAGAAAGCTGGCCAGCAGGGTCTCAAGATCGTTCAGCAGCGCGTCGCGCAAGGCGGTGGTGTCTTGCCCGCCGCTTGCCGTGTCCAACACGCCGCGCATGGCCAACAGGTCTGCGGCAGTGGCCGGAGCCAGCGTCACGCCCGTGTCCATCGCGCGGGCCTCGACCTGCGCCATGGCGGTCAGGATATCTTCAAGCTGGGCCGTGTTCAGGGTCAATTGTCCGGCCCTGTCCTCGCTTTGAACCCGGAGCGTCAGGTTGACATTGCCGCGCGTCATCGCCTTGCCAAGCCGCGCGCGGATCGCGGCCTCAAGCCCGTCGATCCAATCCGGCACGCGCAGCCGCAGGTCCAGACCCTTGCCGTTCACACTGCGTAAATCCCATGTCCAGCCATAACCCTGACAGGTTCCCGTGGCCGAGGCGAAGGCCGTCATAGAATGAAGCACGCGGTATCCCCTTTTGGTAGCGCCGGTCGGTTGCCCGTCTTGTCCTAGCCAACCGGCCTTGTGGTGACAAGTGTTGCGGTTCCGCTCGGTCGCACTGCCCAGAGTTAACCATTTGTGCGGAATTTTAGACAAAACCCGACTGAATTGTGGCAAATTGTGTCGAGGATGTGGCGCGAGCGGCGCCGCTCCGGGCAAAGACACAGTTGATGTGAACACGAGTATCAGGTGAGCGGATGATCAAGGATTTTAACAATATGAACGGTTGGGCCCCGCAGGCGCGCGTCTTGCGCCCCCGCGATATCGCGGCGTTCCGCCGGTATTGGAGCGCGCTGCGCAAGGATGGCGATGTGCCGCGCCGCTCGGACATTGATCCGCGCGGGATTGAGCCACTTTTGGCCGAGGCTTTTGTGGCCGAACGGATCGCGCCCGGTTTGGCGCGCTTGCGGATCGCCGGCAATCACCTGACCGATCTGATGGGCATGGAGGTGCGCGGCATGCCGTTGAGCAGTTTCCTCTTGCCCGCCCATCGTGACCGGCTGGCCGATCTGTTGGTCGATCTGTTCGACGCGCCCGCAACGCTCGAGCTGGAACTGGCCGCCGAATCCCGACCCGGCATAGCGCCTTTGACGGGGCGCATGGTTTTGATGCCGTTGCGCAGCGATTTGGGGGATATCTCGCGCGCTTTGGGCTGTTTGGTGACGGATGGACCCATGGGACGCACCCCGTGCCGATTCGCCATCACCCGCAGCACGGTCAGCGTGATCGACATGCCGTCGCACGGGCTGTCAGCGGCGGGTTTCACAGCGTCGACACGGCCCGATGCGCCCCAAACACAAGCACCAGAGCGCAACGCAGAGACACCGTCGCGCAGCGAAAGATCGTATTTGCGGCTGGTGAAATCTGACTGACAACGTTCAACATTATAAAAAAAGGGGCCGCTTGGCCCCTTTTTGTTTGTGTCGTGGCCAGACCCGCTGGATCAGACCGCTTGGGCGGCCTGACGGCTGTTGCGCAGGTTCGACAGCTCTTCTGCGACCAAAAAGGCCAGTTCCAGCGATTGGCTGGCATTGAGGCGCGGATCGCAGGCGGTGTGATAGCGGTCAGACAGATTTTCATCGCTCAGCGCACGCATCCCGCCAGTGCATTCGGTGACATCCTGGCCGGTCATCTCGAAATGCACGCCGCCGGGGATTGTGCCTTCGGCGCGGTGGATGGCAAAGAAGTCTTGCACTTCCCGCAGCACCGATTCAAACGGCCGCGTTTTGTAGCCAGTGGCCGATTTGATGGTGTTGCCATGCATCGGATCACAGACCCAGACCACATTCGCGCCCTCGGATTCGACGGTGCGGATCAGACGCGGCAGGTGATCGCCCACCTTGCCCGCGCCAAAGCGCGCGATCAGCGTCAGGCGCCCGGCCTCGTTTTCGGGGTTGAGCGTGGCCATCAGACGCTTGAGGTCGTCGGGTTCCATTGACGGGCCGCATTTCAGGCCAATGGGGTTCATAACGCCACGGGCAAATTCGACATGCGCGCCATCGGGCTGGCGCGTGCGATCGCCGATCCAAATCATGTGACCCGAGCCCGCAAGCCATTTGCCAGAGGTCGAATCAAGCCGCGTCAGCGCCTCTTCGTATTCCAAAAGCAGCGCTTCGTGGCTGGTGTAGAAATCGACGCTTCCCAATTCGTGTTGGGTTTCGGCTGTCATGCCCGCGGCGGCCATGAAATCAAGCGTATCCTGAATCCGGCTGGCCATTTCACGGTATTTGGCGGCCTTTTCATCATCGGTAAAGCCAAGCGTCCAGGAATGCACCCGGTTGATATCGGCAAAGCCGCCGGTCGAGAACGCACGTAGCAGGTTCAGCGTGGCGGCGGCCTGCGTGTAGGCTTGCAGCATCTTGGAGGGGTCGGGAATACGCGCCTCAGGGGTGAAGGCCAGTTCGTTGATGATATCACCGCGGTAGCTGGGCAGTTCCACACCATCGACGGTTTCCGTGGGCGCGCTGCGCGGTTTGGCGAACTGGCCCGCCATGCGGCCCACTTTGACCACGGGCACCTTGGCGCCATAGGTCAGCACCATGGCCATTTGCAGCATCACCTTGAAGGTGTCGCGGATCGCGTCCGCGGAAAACTGATCGAAACTTTCAGCGCAATCGCCGCCTTGCAGCAAAAACGCCTCACCGCGCGACGCCGCGCCAAGCTCACGCTTGAGCCTGCGCGCCTCACCGGCAAAGACAAGCGGGGGATATTGCGACAAACGGGCCTCGACCTCGGCCAAGGCGGCGGGATCGGTGTAGTCCGGCATCTGGACCCGCGGTTTGGCGCGCCAGTCGGATTTCTGCCATGTCGTCGTCATTGATCTGTCTCCGGGATATGAGGCTTCGGAACCATTGCTATACAAAACCGTGTGTTGGGATACCATATATGATTTGCGGCTCTTGACGCAAAAGCGCCGGTCTGACTTTTGTCAAAAAATAGAATCGCGCGTAACGTCGCACCACGCGCCATGCGCGTAATGAAAGCCGAACGACCATGAAGCCCACGACACCGACCATTTCGATTGACGCCCCATCCGCCCCGCGCCGGTTTATCTTTGTCTTGCTTGAGAACTTCACACTGCTGAGTTTCGCGGCCGCGATTGACAGCTTGCGCATCGCCAACCGCATGTCCGATCAAGAGCTTTACACCTGGAAGCTGGCCGGGGACACGGAAGATGGCCGGATTGCCTGTTCGGCGGGCGCCGTGTTTGAACTTGAAATGGGGTTGGAGGAATTGAGCCGCGATGACACGATCGTGTTATGCGGCGGTGCGGATGTGCAACGCGCGACCACCAAGCGTTTGCTGAACTGGATCCGGCGTGAAACCCGCCGCGGGTTGAAAGTGGCGGGCCTGTGCACGGCGGCCTACACGCTGGCCCGCGCCGGTCTGCTGGACGGCAAGCGCGCCACCACGCATTGGGAAAACCACGACAGTTTTCTTGAAGAATTCGATGAGGTGGAACTGACAAAATCTGTCTTTGTGATCGACGGCAGCCGAATGAGCACGGCGGGCGGCACGTCTTCGATTGATCTGTTTTTGAAGCTGATCGCCGATGATCATGGAGAGAAACTGGCCAATGCGGTGGCCGATCAGTTGATCTATTCGTCGATCCGCACCGATCAGGACACCCAACGGCTGAGCGTGCCCACCCGGATTGGCGTGCGGCACCCGAAGCTGAGCCAAGTGATCCAGATGATGGAAGCCAATATTGAAGAGCCGATCAGCCCGTCGGTTCTGGCGAAAGATGTGGGCATGTCCACCCGGCAGCTTGAGCGGCTGTTCCGGCGCTATCTGAACCGCAGTCCCAAGCGTTATTATATGGAATTGCGCCTGCAAAAAGCGCGCAACCTGTTGATGCAGACCGATATGACGGTCATCAATGTCGCGCTGGCCTGTGGATTTGCCTCGCCCTCGCATTTTTCCAAGTGCTACCGGGCGCATTACAACACGACCCCCTATCGCGAGCGCGGCACCCAATCCAACCGCCTGTCGGTTTGAGGGCCGTTGGGATTTCGGGGGCGCTGCCCCCGTCGCGGCACGCCGCGACTCCCCCGGAGTATTTTGGGAACAATGAAGGTAGTGGGGCGCGGTTACTGCGGCGTCATGCGATAAAGCGTCCCGTGGCCGACCGACAGGAACCAAATCGCCCCGTCCGGGCCTTCGCGGATGTCGCGCACGCGCAGCGTGTTGGGTGTGCTAATCTGTGCCACCTCGCGCAGGGGTTCACCGCTGAGGCGGGACATATAGTCAAACTTCAGGCTTCCCACGAAGATATCACCGCGCCAGTCGGGCCAGAGCGCGCCGGAATAGATCATCATGCCTGAGGGCGCGATGGAGGGATCCCAGTAAAATTCGGGTTGTTCCATGCCGGGTTTCGATGTGCCCTCGCCTATTTTCGCACCCGAGTAATGCGTGCCGTATGAAATCACTGGCCAGCCGTAATTGGCCCCGGCGGTGATGCGGTTCACCTCGTCGCCGCCGCGCGCACCATGTTCAACGCCCCAAAGGCGCCCCGACAGGTCCAATGTCGCACCTTGCAGGTTGCGGTGACCATAGGACCAAATTTCAGGCCGGGCACCGGGCGTGTCGAGAAAAGGATTGTCGGCAGGCACGGCGCCATCGCGGGTGATCCGCAGCACCGATCCATTTTCGCGGCTTAAGTCCTGTGCCGAGGGGCGATCGCCCCGGTCGCCAGTTGTAACAAAGAGGTGACCATCGGGGGATTCGACCAGACGCGAGCCGAAATGCCGCCCCCCTGACGAGCCGGGCTGCATTTGCCAGATCACCTGCCAGCCGGTCAGGGTTTGGCTTTCGGCAGACAGTTGTGCGCGGGCCACGGCGGTGCCCGCCTGCCCGCCGGCTTGTGGCACGGCATGGCTGAAAAACAATGTGCGGCTGTCGGCGAAATCGCGCGGCACCAGAAGATCAAGCAGACCGCCCTGCCCCTGCGCAGCGATTGGGCCAAGCCCACCAATCGGGTGCAGCCCCTCGTCATCATAGCGCAGTAGACGCCCCGAGCGTTCGGTGATCAGGACGCTGCCATCGGGCAGAAAGCCAAAGGACCAGGGCGCATTCAATCCCTCGACAACAGGCTCGATTCTCTGTGCCTGAACCGGTGTGGACAGGATGATCAAAGCGAGCAGGAATGCGATAAAGCGGGGCAAAGCGGGTCTCCGACAAGGCAATTCATGTGGGCACCTTATCAGATGGGATGGTTTGCGTCCCGATCAAGCGGCTAAAGCTGGGGCTTGGCCCATGTTAGGCGCGTTGCGATCCCAACCGAGCGATTCCCAGAGTATCGAGCACCTTGGCCTCGATATCGGCGGCGTTCAGGCCAGCGACAGCATACATATCGGCGGGGCTGGCCTGATCAATGAAGATATCGGGCAGCACCATGGAGCGGAATTTCAACCCGTGATCAAACACGCCATGGTCGGCCAGAAGCTGCGCCACATGGCTGCCAAAGCCGCCAATCGCGCCCTCTTCGATGGTGATCAGCGCCTCGTGATTGGCGGCGAGGTCCAAGATCAACCCGGCGTCCAGCGGCTTGGCAAACCGCGCGTCGGCCACGGTTGGGGTGATCCCGCGCGCGCGTAGCCCTTCGGAGGCTTTCATCACCTCGCCCAACCGGGTTCCAAAGGACAAGAGCGCCACGCGCCCCCCGTCTTGGATCATGCGACCCTTGCCCAGTTCCAGAACCTTGCCGTGCGCGGGCATCTCAACGCCTTCGCCTTCGCCGCGCGGATAGCGGAAGGCAATCGGCCCATCGTCATGCGCCACGGCGGTGGCGACCATGTGCTTCAACTCGGCCTCATCAGCGGCGGCCATGACGGTAAAGCCGGGCAGATTGGCCAGAAAGGCCACATCGAAGGCGCCCGCGTGGGTGGGGCCATCGGCGCCGACCAGCCCCGCGCGATCAATCGCAAAGCGCACCGGCAGGCGCTGAATCGCTACATCGTGCACCACTTGATCGTAACCGCGTTGCAGGAAGGTTGAATAAAGCGCGCAGAACGGCTTCATCCCGCCTGCGGCCAGACCGGCGGCGAAGGTGACGGCGTGTTGTTCGGCAATGCCCACGTCAAAGCAGCGCGACGGATAGCGTTTATCGAACAGATCCAGCCCGGTGCCATCGGGCATGGCGGCGGTGATCGCACAAATCTTGTCGTCCTGTCCGGCATGATCCAGCAGTGCCTCGGCAAAGACGCGGGTGTAGCTGGGCGCGTTCGAGGGAGCCTTTTTCTGCTCGCCAGTGGCCATATCAAACTTGGCCGTGGCATGGCCGCCATCGCGGCGGGTTTCCGCCGGGGCGTATCCCTTGCCCTTTTTGGTGAT
>Ga0102937_1001328_pt1 | contig 11308 bp, 10 predicted proteins | sample SalPonR2_B_D1_MG_FD_78213 | JGI IMG/M metagenome (GOLD analysis project Ga0102937, IMG submission 78213) | Salt pond soil microbial communities from South San Francisco under conditions of wetland restoration - Salt Pond MetaG R2_B_D1_MG | ecosystem: Environmental > Aquatic > Marine > Intertidal... | reverse complement strand
GAAGACCAAAGTTCTTCACCATTTTCGTCAATTCCCTGCCTGATATCATCAACAAATCCTTTGCCTTCCTGAATGATTTTTTGTTCTTCTTCGAAATACATCCTGGCTTTATCTTTTGGATGAAAATCATAATCGGATTTTCCAATGATTTCTTTTGCTGATTTTGCATTAAATAAACCGGCCATCGATTCACTAATCCGGATAAACTTACTTTCCGTGTCTTTGAAATATACATAGTCGGGGAGGGTTTTAAGCATGGAGTCGAGGAGGGCGGTCTCACGAATCAGCTCTTTCTGAATGCGTTGATTTTCTCCCAGTTTATTGCGGAGTTCGTCTTCCCGTTCTTTTAAAATTTCAGCCTGTTTCATTGTTTCTTCGAGCAGTTCCTCACTTCTGAACCGGGCCACTGAAGCATTGAAATTTATGGAGATCCGTTCTTTTATCAATTCCAGAAACTCCAGTTTGGCTTCAGAGAATTCATTTACAGGGGCCAGCTCAATCACCGCCTGAACCCGGTTATTATATTGCATTGGGAGGAAATAGATTTTTTCAGGTATTATTTCACCGGTTGCGCTGTTAATTTTCCTGAATTTATCTTTTGTGTCAACAACCTGTAAGAAATTATGCCGGGCGGCTTTCCCAATAAGTCCCCCCTCATCTGGTTTAACAATTTTTGCAATTTCGGAGGTGTTTAAACCAATGGAACCTGTAAGTTCGAGATGTCCGGGTATATCGTCATAAACATATACGGCGCCCATTTCAACTCCCAGGAAATGGCTTAGGTACGTAATTATCCGGTCGGAAAGTTCCCTGACTGAGAAATTACCGCGCATCCGGTCATCCAGTCCGTTTACGCCTTTTTGCAGCCAGGTTTCTTTTTCTGTCTTTATTTTAGCCTCCTGCAATTTCTGTGTCATTTTGTTCAGTGCGGGAGTCAGTTCATCTTTTTCCGATTTAGCTTCTATTCTTGCGCTGTAATCGCCCATGGCAACCTTTTTCGAATAAGCAATAACTTCCTGAAGGCCTACCTGTATTTCCATAAACGCTTTTGAAAGTTCGCCAAATTCATTCTGGGTATCAATTTTTACTGACGATTTTAAATTTCTGTCGGCAATCTCTTTAAAATTTCCGAGTAATATTTTTACCGGTGAAGAAATGGAATGTGAAATCCGAATCGAACTAAAAGAAATTCCAACTATCAGTAATACAAGGAGAAGAATAAGTGCAAGAATCATTGTCCGGAAGACGTAGTCGTTCAATCCGTATATTTCGGCTGCGAAATTTTGGTTGATTGCCTTTATTTCCGAAAAAAGGAGGTCAATTTCTTCCAGCTTTTCAGGAGTTTTTTGTTGGGAATAGTTATCTATTTCCTGCTGAATTAACAAAACGAGTTGATATGCTTCGATGGCTGTTGACTGAACATCTCTCAGCCGCTGTTCGTTAATTTTTCCCAGCAACTGAATTTGAGTTCCCATCATTTTCATGCGTTCTATATCATAATCCAGGCCTTTTTTGAAAATATCGTACAAATAGGGAGTCCATTCTTCCTTTGGCATATTTTTCATTATGCTGTCTACTTCAGAAAATGTTTTGGCAATGGTAACTGCTTCAGAGAATTCAGATTGACTTTTTGCTAAATCTTCCGGATCACCGGTAATTATATATTCATGGAAATTTTCGTTGCCCCGGTAAAAGTTTTCTATAAAAACCCGTTGTTCACTCATAATCATGGTCAGAGTTTCGCTTGAGCGAAAGAGAAAAATGGCAATACTTCCCATAAAAACAAGGCTCAGCAAAAAAATACCAATGAGTACTCCCAACTTCGAGTTGATTTTGAAGTCGGAAAATCGTGTCTTTAATCTAACCATCCGTAATTAAATTTTGATAGTGGTTTTATGTAAATGTTGCAAAATATATAAAAATTAGCGTACAACATGCACTTCCGAATAATAACCTTTCTTTATAACATGGAAAAATAACTGTTTCAGTTGAAAAATTAGTTTTTTAAAGGCATAACCTGTGGTTCGGTTTTCATTTTTTAAGGAAATACGGAATTTACTGTTATTTTTGAAAACATGAACCGGTAACTAAAACTTTAAAATATGGACAGAAGATCATTTATTCAAAAAACATCGGTCGGAACAGCCGGAATGGTAACAGCTTTTCACATCCCGGCATTTGCTCAAAACAAGAAGTTAAAAATTGGCTTAATCGGATGTGGCTGGTATGGCGGGGTAATTACTGCTGCTGCTCTTAAAACCGGCAATGTTGAAGTGGTTGCAGTTTGCGATGTGGATTCGGAACACCTGAAAAACAGCGCCGGCGAAATTGAATCGCTGCAGGGGAAACGGCCCGGAGAATTTAAAGACTACCGTGATTTGCTGGATGTAAAAGAAATGGATGCTGTAATGATTGCTACTCCGCCTCAGTGGCATGCTTTGCAGTTTATTGCCGCCTGCGAAAAAGGACTGGATATTTATTGTGAAAAACCGCTGGCCTACGATGTGGAAGAAGGAAAAGCAATGATTCGGGCAGCCGAGAAAGCAGGAAACATCGTTCAAATTGGATTCCAGCGGCGGCAAAGCATGGCTTTCAGGAAAGCAAAGGAGTTGATAAACGACGGAACAACAGGAAAAATCCACCAGGTTGGAGCTCAAATTCATTATGTGCCAAACCTAAGAGACACTGCCATTCAGGAACCTCCGGCTTCGCTCGACTGGGATGCCTGGTGCGGACCGGCTCCAAAACTGCCTTACCGGCCAAACATCGGGCATTTTGCCTGGCGGCTCGAAAAAGAATACGGAAACGGCCACCTTGTTGACTGGGGAATTCATCACATCGATATCATTCGCACAATTATGGATTTGGATGTTCCTGAATCTTTTCAAACAACCGGCGGATTTAGTGTTTTGGATGGAAAGATTACCACACCCGATACACTGAGGGCTACGATGAATTTTGAGGAAATGCCTGTTTTTTGGCAGCACCGGCTTTGGGGAACCGGCGATTTGAATCCGCAGTTTAACAACGGCGTGTTTTTTTATGGCGAAAAAGCTACACTGTTTGCATCCGACAATAAACTGATTTTGTTACCAGCAGGCCGCGACCAACTGCCGCAGGAAATGGAAATTTCCACACCGGGAATGCAGGAAAATCATGTGGCCGATTTTGTCGATGCTGTAATAGCAAAAGATAAAAGTTTGCTGAGCTGTACCATTGAAGATGGCTGGAAATCGACCACAACTGTTCAACTGGCAATGGCTTCGTATTATACCGGCAGTGAGGTGAAATGGGATGAAGCAACAAAAACGGTTATAAATAATCCGGAGGCTGAAAAATTACTGGTTAGAAAATACAGGGAAGGCTATAACAGACCATCGTAAGTTTTTGAAATTGAACAATAACATCATACAAATGAAAATATTAAGTATTTCTTTTTTCTTGTTGATATCCGTTTCGGGTTTTGCTCAAAAAGATGAAATCGTAGCAAAAAATGCAGAAATTGAAAAAGTCGGAACCGGCTACACTTTCACCGAAGGACCGGCGGTTGCTCCAAATGGAAAGGTTTATTTCACCGATCAACCCAACGACCGGATTTATGTTTGGGATGAAAATGAAGGAATTTCTTTGTGGCTGGAAGGAACACGCCGGTCAAACGGAATGTATTTTAACGACAAGGGCCAACTGGTTGTCTGTGCCGACTTGCACAATCAACTTGGTTATTTCGATAAAAACAAAGAATTTCACATCATTCACGAAGGTTTTGACGGTGAACCTCTGAATGCGCCCAATGATTTGTGGATCGATCCGGAGGGTGGTATCTATTTCTCCGATCCGTATTACCACCGCAGTTGGTGGGATGAAGATCGTGGAGAAGAGCAGGATGTGCGTGGTGTTTATTATCTCAGTCCGAAAGGTGAAATAACCCGGGTGATTGACGATTACAAACAACCAAACGGATTGATTGGAACACCAGACGGAAAAACACTTTATGTGGCCGACATCAACGACGGCAAGATCTGGAAATACGACATTGAGTCGGATGGAATCTTGAAAAACAAAACCTTTTTTGCGCCGAAAGGAAGCGACGGAATGACCATCGATAACAACGGAAATGTTTACCTCACATCCGGAAAAGTATGGGTTTACAATCCTGAGGGCGAACTGATACAGGAGATTGAAGTACCCGAAAGTCCGTCGAACGTTTGTTTTGGCGGCGAAGATCGGGATGTACTTTTTATTACTGCCCGCACATCGGTTTATACATTAAAAATGAACATGAAAGGAGTTGACTGATGATGAAGATAGTAGTTGTAGGATTTGGTTTTATGGGAATGACCCACACCGGAAACATCCTCAAAAATCCAAATGTCCGTTTGACAGCAATTGTGGATAAAAACACAGCTCATATTTACGAAAAACTGGAAGAACAAGCCGGGAATTTCGACACCGGAACAATCAGCCGGGAAGAGTTGTCGGATGTAAGTATTTACGATGATTTTGCCGATTGTTTGCAAGCCGAAAAGCCCGATGCCTGCGTAATTGCAGTACATACCAACCTGCATTTCGAAATGGCTAAAATGGCACTGGAAGCAGGAGCCCATGTTTTTCTGGAAAAACCTTTTTGCCTGGATGTTGACGAAGGCCGGATGCTGATTGAACAGGCCCGTGAAAGAGATAAAATTCTGATGATAGGACACGTGGTCCGGTTTATGCCGGCTTACAAAAAGCTGAAAGAATGGATTGACAGCGAGGAGTTTGGGAAGCTCGAATTTTTGTCCCTTTCACGGTTTACCGGAGTTCCGGCATGGGGCCAATGGAAGGATAGGCAAAAAGATTTTGGTTCATCGGGAGGCGCTTTGTTCGATTTGGTGATTCACGACATCGATTTTGCCCAATGGATTTGCGGTGTTCCTGAAAAAATTACTGCCAATTATTTACCCGGGAAACTCAGCAACCACGATTATATTTCAGCGCTTTGGGAATACGGCAATTCTGCATTGCAGGTTAAAATTGAAGGCGGCAACACCTTTCACACCGCTTTTCCGTTTCAGGCCGCATTTGCAGCAAGGTTTGAAAAAGCGAGCGTACTTTTTTCTCCGACTGACACAGAAAACATTACCGTAGCAACTGATACAACAACGAAGCAAGTTCCAGTGGGTGACCCAAACGAAGGTTTTGCCGGCGAGCTCGATTATTTTGTTTCGTGTGTTACCGAAAACAAGCAGCCGGAAAAATGCACACCTGAATCGGCACTCGAAAGCGTTGATATTTGTTACAGACATATTAACAATTTTTGATTTTGGCCTGACTTTTTTAAGAAATCACTTCAAATTCGCCCTGACTTTTTTAGTTTTTTGACTCAAATTCGCCTTGACTTTTTGATTTATTTGTGCTAAATTTGCCCTGATCTTTTTAAATAATCTATATGAGAAGGCTCATTATTAATAGTTTGCTGAAATGGAAAAATGATACAAGCCGGAAAGTATTGCTTCTCAGAGGTGCAAGGCAAGTTGGAAAAACATATATCATAAGGAAATTAGCCAGTGAATTCAGGTATTTTTTGGAAGTTAATTTTGAAAAGGACACAGATGTACATCAATTTTTCGATCAAAACCTGGACCCCGGAAGAATTTGTAATAACCTCTCTGTTTATTACGGAGTTCCGATAAAAGAAAGAGAAACGCTTGTTTTTTTCGATGAAATTCAGAGTTGCCCGAAAGCCATTCAGTCACTGCGTTTTTTTTATGAATCAAAGCCTAAGTTACATTTAGTTGCTGCCGGCTCTTTATTGGAATTCGCCCTGGAAGATCTGCCCTCCTGGGGTGTTGGCCGTATTCGTTCTTTTTTTATGTATCCTTTGTCTTTCGATGAGTTTTTGATGGCACATAATCAGGATGAACTTATTAAAATGAAACAGGAAGCATCTTTTGAAAAACCTGTGAATGATGTGTTTCATGAAAAATTGAAAGATTATTTAAAGAAGTTTCTGATTATTGGAGGAATGCCTGAAGCAGTGCAGAAATATATAACCGACGTGAACGATATAAAATCAGTGCAGCGTGTACTTACAGACATTACAACATCATACTATGATGATTTTTCGAAATACAAAAGTCGTATCCCGATGATTCGACTTCGCGAAATCATGACAACTGTAGTAAAACAGGCAGGTGGGAAATTTATTTTTTCTAAAGCAGGTTCAGGGGCAAACCCTGCTCAGGCAAAAGAAGCGCTTGAATTGCTTGAAATGGCTGGATTGGTTTACAAAGTATATCATACATCCGGACAAGGATTACCATTGGGGGCTGGAGTAAATTACAAAAAGTTTAAAGTCCTGCTTCACGACAATGGAATTTTTCAACAAATTGCCGGGTTAAAACTTTCAGACCTTCTGATTGCCAGTAATATTGATATGCTGAACAAAGGAAGTATTGCAGAAGCTTTTACAGGTGTTGAAATGATTAAATACTCCGATGAACATGAAAAAAAACAATTGTATTACTGGCAGCGTGAAAAAAGAGGGAGCAGCGCCGAAGTGGATTATTTGATTGAACAATATGGCAAAATCATTCCTGTTGAGGTAAAATCAGGTGGCAGCGGTAAAATGCAAAGTCTTAATCTGTTTATGAAAGAAAAAAAGTCTTCTTATGGAATCAGAATTTCACTTGAAAATTTCAGTAGCTATGGAAAAATTCGGGTTGTCCCGTTGTATGCCATTTCAAATTTGTATCGATAAATAAAGTACTGTTATGAATAAACTTTTTTTGTTCGTTTTCTTTCTGACAGGATTCCTGAGTTTTCTGGGTTCAGCGCAGGTAAAAGTAACAAATCTTAAATGCGAACACCTCGACAATCCCATAGGCATTGATGAAGTTCGCCCGCGTTTCACATGGCAAATCGAGTCGGAGCAATCTGGATTTTTGCAGAGTGCATATCAATTGGCAGTTGGAACAGAAAAAGCTCCTGTGGCTTCAGGAAAAGGCAATTTCTGGGAGTCGGGAACGGTGAATTCTTCAGTAATCCCAGTGGTTTATAACGGACCGGAATTGGAGCCATTTACCCGCTATTTCTGGAGCATACGGATACAGGATGAAAACGGGAACTGGTCGGATTGGTCGGAAGTGGCTTTTTTTGAAAGCGGCATGGTGCAGCAAACCAACTGGAAAGGGAAATGGATTACCGACACATACGATTACAATGTGAAGCCGGCACCGTATTTTCGAAAAGAGTTCAGGACTAAAAAAAATGTTGAATCAGCGCGGGTTTACGTTGCTGTGGCCGGTTTGTACGAACTTTCCGTTAACGGAGAGCGAATTGGCGACCACCGGCTCGATCCGACTTATACACGCTTCGACCGCAGGAATTTGTATGTAACTTACGATGTAACCAAAAATTTGCAGCAGGGTGAAAATACCATTGGCGTATTGCTTGGAAACGGTTGGTACAATCACCAGTCAACTGCCGTGTGGTATTTCGATAAAGCTCCGTGGCGCGCCCGCCCTAAATTTTGTATGGATTTACGGGTAACTTATTCCGACGGAACTACAGAAACTATTTCCACCGGCCAGGATTGGCAAACAGCATTCAGCCCGGTTATTTTCAACAGTATTTACACCGCCGAACATTACGATGCACGGTTGGAGCAGCCAGGCTGGAACCTGCCCGGATTTGAAGGCGAAGGCTGGAGAAATGCCATGGCGACCAACGCGCCTTAGCAAAATATTACGGCTCAGGTACTGCATCCCATTCGCAATGTAACCGAAATACCGGCAGTTGAAATGAAAAAACAGGGCGAAAGCAAATGGCTGTTCGATTTTGGCCGGAACATGGCCGGTGTAACCAAAATGAAAGTTTCCGGTACTGAAGGAACCACAATTCGTTTAAAGCACGTGGAGCGCCTCGATTCAGCCGGGCAGGCCGATATGTCGAACATCGATGTTCACTATCGTCCAACCGATGATTCCGATCCTTTTCAAACAGATATTTTTATTTTGAGTGGGGAAGGAGAGGACGAATTTATGCCACGATTCAACTACAAAGGATTTCAGTATGTGGAAGTGACGGCTGACCAGCCGCTGGAACTGACAAAAGAAAACCTGACCGCATATTTTATGCACAGCGATGTGCCGCCGGTGGGAAAAATTCATTCGTCCAACAACACGCTGAATAAAATCTGGGAAGCGGCCAATGCATCGTATTTGTCGAATCTGTTTGGCTATCCAACCGACTGTCCGCAGCGCGAGAAAAACGGCTGGACCGGCGATGCGCACATTGCCATTGAAACCGGGTTGTATAACTACGAGGGAATTACCGTTTATGAAAAATGGTTAGACGACCACCGCGATGAGCAACAGCCCAACGGTGTGCTTCCCGCAATTATTCCAACCGACGGCTGGGGATATCACTGGGCAAACGGTCCCGACTGGACCAGCACAATCGCCATTATTCCGTGGAACATTTACCTGTTTTACGGCGATTCAAGAATACTTGAAGAGAATTACGAAAATATTAAGCGGTACGTGGATTACATCGATGAAAACTATCCCTCAGGAATTACCGACTGGGGCCTTGGCGACTGGGTGCCGGTGAAATCAGTCGCACCGAAGGAATTTACATCCTCAGCTTATTTTTACGTGGATGCTGAAATTCTTTCCAAAACCGCCGGAATTTTGGGTAAAACCGCCGATGCCAAAAAATATGCTGCACTGGCTGAAAAAATTAAAACGGCAATAAACAAAAAATACCTCGACCGCGAAACCGGAATGTATGGAAGTGGCCTGCAAACCGAGCTGAGCGTGGCGTTGCATTGGGAACTGGTTCCGGATGACCTTGTTCCGAGAGTGGCTGAAAATCTTGCTGAGCGGATAATAGCAGACAACAAACACATTGATGTGGGATTGCTGGGAACCAAAGCCGTTCTGAATGCTCTGAGTGAAAATGGTTACGCTGATTTGGCCTGGGAAGTAGCTTCACAGGAAACGTTCCCTTCGTGGGGGTGGTGGATTGTTAACGGTGCTACTACCTTTTACGAAAACTGGCCGTTAGATGCCGGCAGTGACATTTCGATGAACCACATCATGTTTGGCGAAATCAATGCCTGGTACTACAAAGCGCTGGGTGGTATTTTCCCGGATGAAGAACAGCCAGGCTTCAAAAATGTGATTCTGAAACCCAATTTTGTTCCGGAACTGGATCATTTTGAAGCCTCTCATAAGGGGCCTTACGGAGCGATTATTTCTTCGTGGGAAAAACAGGAAACAGGGGTAGAGTATAAAGTTGAAATTCCGGCTAACAGTACTGCAACGCTTTATCTTAAGGGAAAAAGAATTATGGAGAATGGCCGCAGACCGGAAAATAATCCTTTCATAACCGCTAAAAAATCAAATGAGAATTTTCACGTCCTGAAACTGAAAGCAGGCGAATACCGGTTTGAAATTAATGAATAAAAAGTTCTCTGAAAAAATACCAGGTCATTAATCCGGAGGTAATAAGTTTCAGCAATGTTCCGGTCAGGAAACCGACAAACGAACCAAAGCCGGAACGCAACGCAGAGCCTGAATCTTTGCCTGAAGAAAGTTCCCCGAGCACGGCTCCTGCAAACGGACCTATGATAATGCCAAACGGCGGAAAAAAGAAAAGCCCGACAATTAATCCGATGATACTGCCCCAAACGCCCCGTTTGCTTCCTCCGTATCGTCTGGTTCCCCAAACTGGTATTACATAATCGAGCAGGTAAACCAACACGGTAATAAATGCCCAAATGATTAAAAAACGGGGAGAAAATTGGTAACGCTCTGTAAAATGCAGCATGAGCAAACCAATGTAACTAAGTGGCGGACCGGGTAGAACAGGCAGAATTCCACCCAATATTCCGCTAATCATCATCACAATTCCTACTCCAATTAATATGTAGTCCATTTTTTATTGTAATTTTGGCATCAAAAATAATCAGAGTTTTGATTTGAAGTGCTTGCCCGGTCGAATCTTCTTTCAAAATTTCAACAAAAGCCGGATATTAACACTTTAATGTTAATTGTTTCTGCAAAAACTTTCACTTCAGCTTGATTATTTATTAAAAAAGTATTTTCTTTGCAAGCCGTTAAAATAACGTGTTTGTTTGTACATCAAGAAATTATATAAAAATGTCACGAGTTTGTCAGATAACAGGTAAGAAAGCGATGGTGGGTAACACAGTTTCTCACTCGAAACGCAGGGTTAAAAGGAAGTTTAATGTTAACCTGTTCAAAAAGAAGTTTTACTATCCTGAAGAAAATCGTTGGATTGAACTGACTGTTTCAGCAGCCGGAATCCGAACAATCAATAAAAAAGGTGTAAAGGCCGCGCTTCAGGATGCTAAGGAAAAAGGTATTATAGAAAAAATTTAAAGACATTGGGAAATGGCAAAGAAAAGTAAAGGCAGCAGGGTTCAGGTTATCTTGGAGTGTACCGAGCATAAAAACAGCGGTGTACCCGGAACTTCACGGTACATTACAACCAAAAACAGGAAGAATACCACTGAACGTTTAGAGTTGAAAAAGTACAATCCCATTTTGAAAAAAGTAACAGTTCATAAAGAAATAAAATAACAGATTATGGCAAAGAAAGCGGTTGCAACATTACAGAAAGGTGCCGGAAAAGGCCATTCAAAAGTGATTAAAATGGTTAAATCACCTGAAACCGGTGCTTACGTTTTTAGAGAAGAAATCGTAACAAATGACGAAGTAAAAGATTATTTCAAGAAATAACGTGACAAAGTTTATTGCACAGAAAAAGCTTTCATCAATTGGTGGAAGCTTTTTTTATTCTAAAGCCATGCCTCCTTTTACGGGAAATAATTATTATTTTTAACCCCTTCAAATAATTAGAACATGGGAATATTCGGAAGTTTTACCAGGAATAAAAAAGAAAACCTCGATAAAGGCCTTTCAAAAACCAAGGAAAGCGTTTTTAAGAAACTTGGACGTGCAGTGGTGGGAAAGTCGAAGGTGGATGACGAGGTGCTCGACAACCTGGAAGAAGTATTAATTACCTCGGATGTGGGCGTGGATACTACATTAAAGATTATAAGAAGAATTGAAGAACGGGTTGCACGCGACAAATACATGGGCATCGATGAGCTAAATACCATTCTGAAAGAAGAAATTGCTGCATTGTTAGATGAAAACAACTCGGGCGAAGTTTCTGATTTTGACCTCCCGGAAACCAAAAAACCTTATGTAATTATGGTAGTAGGTGTGAACGGGGTTGGAAAAACCACTACCATTGGAAAACTGGCCTACCAGTTCAAACAGGCCGGAAAATCTGT
>Ga0102937_1001316_pt1 | contig 11341 bp, 7 predicted proteins | sample SalPonR2_B_D1_MG_FD_78213 | JGI IMG/M metagenome (GOLD analysis project Ga0102937, IMG submission 78213) | Salt pond soil microbial communities from South San Francisco under conditions of wetland restoration - Salt Pond MetaG R2_B_D1_MG | ecosystem: Environmental > Aquatic > Marine > Intertidal... | reverse complement strand
GGCTAGAATATGGCCATCAACCGATATGCCGGCTTAGCTCAGTTGGTAGAGCACCTGATTTGTAATCAGGGGGTCGGGGGTTCGAATCCCTCAGCCGGCACCACTCAAAAAACCTATCAAAATCAACGGTTTCGGCTTAACAAGCCCTCTCCTTGAAGATCATTTTCCTAGTCTTTTCGGCTTATAGGGGCAATATAGGGGCACTTTCCTCCAACAAGTGCCAACAGATATCAGGATCGCTTCCCGACTTTTCGGCGTTACCGCTTAGCTCTTTTCTGGCTGTCGCTCGACTCACTCTCTTCGTGTCAATCTTTAGTACGAAGCTTTTCATCCTCCGTGGCTAAAAAAGGAACTTATATCACCGAAAAATCACCGAAAAATCAATCACCGAAAAATCTCTTGCAAAATGCCCAAGAATCGGGTAGCGTTGGAGCTGTTGGCTGGAAGAGTGCAGGTGGGAGTCCGAGAAGTTTTTCTACAACATTCTTTCGGGAGCGCGTTCGCGCATCCGTGCCGGCGATTCTAAGGAATTCTTCTCTCCAAGGTGGAGACAGGTGGACGGCAACGTCCGTAAATTAACGGAGATATGCGATGTCTAAGCTGACTTTGAATAAGGAAACGCTTTTCGAATTAAATGAGACTGAGATAGCCATGGTGGGTGGGGGCTACGGCTCAGAGAATAGTAACTGTTGCACCGAGCCACAGCATTGTCCCGGTGGCTCCCGCGACCAGGATTGTTTTACAGGCGGCGGTGTAAGCTGTAACAATGAACCAAGTTGCGTTTGCTAGGCAACGGGTCAACGACTGTTTTAATCGACGCCATGTAACAAATCAGTCATACGGACCACCAGATGTTATGTAGACTTGGTCCTTACGACTCATTAGTGCCGCAGAGGTCGATTTAAGGAGTAACTTGCGCTCAGACTTGTCGGATACAATTGTATCCGACAAGTCTATTCCTGAACCTTTCAACCATCCGCCCGTTTCAGAGACGGTCTAGTCTTCAGGAAATATGTGAACTAAACCTAATATTCCTCTCGCATCGCCTTTTTCGTCAGCCAGTGTCAAACGCGTTTCGGAATCAAAGTTTCTAGCGTTTTTAAAAAATGAGATGCGCAATCGTTCTAGATCCCGACTGGAACGCAGGGGCAGATGCTGGAGCTGCTTGTAATTTCCGAGTGTCATCGCGCCACGTGGCTTTATCAGTCAACAAAAATTGTGTTCAAATAATGTCACTTATTGACATTCAAAAAAGTGCACTTCTCCGCGCACGGGCATCGGCGCACGGCAGACGTCGCTTGCCCATGATTGAATTGACGTTTGGCTATTGGCGTTCAGATGACGATTGAACTTGCTGCCACGAGCTAGTTAGGTGCATGATTAGACTCGCTTTAGTTGAGATTGAGCGACCCCGAATCCGACGTTTTTAGCTGGTCACGTTTCCGAACATCAATTGGTAAGAATGATATTTGAATCCTTGACCTATTCGAATTATCGTTCTTTAAGACTTGGACATAGCCTTGATCACAAAACAACCGAATTGGCTCAAGTCTGCCACTGAAGACTTCCGTTCGAGAAGATTAGTATCACGAATCATCCAAAAATCAATCAGCTCTTGCGCGGACGTTGCACCAATATTCTTTCTTTTTAAATATTTACGACTGGCGGAACGACGGGGCAATTAACGATGCTCAAACGTACTATTTCTCAGTTAGTGCTTGACTCAAAGACTTCTGAATCTATGCTTCGCGCGCTCGGAACGTCTGTTTTTAGCAGTGGGTTCGATGATAGCCCTGCATTTCTAGGTGGTGCTTCCGGCAAGGCTTTGTTCTTATATGAACTTAGCAAGGTGGATTCCGCTATCCTCTCTCATTGCCAAATTGACCAACTTCTCAATGATATTGCACTGAGCGCATCATCGGCTCGCTCGCTGTCATTCGGGACAGGAGCCGCCGGAATAGGGACGCTGTTTGAGCATATTTTACGACAGGAAGACCACGGCCACGATGGGTCATTTAACCGTAACACGGACCTAATAATCGCTGAGCAGCTTTCTTCACCAGATGCATTCCCAGAGAGCGAATATGTTACTGGGCTAGCTGGGTTGCTTATTTACGCATCACGTCGCAGCTATTGCGGGTCAGGAAAAGCGCTACTCGAAGCTGTTATAAAATGCCTATTTTCTCGCTTATCAACGACTGGGGATGGCTACATTTCCTGGCCGGGTACTCCAAAGGCAATGTATCGCCGCTCAAAGCACACAGCTTCTGGTGAGCCTGTGTTCAATCTTGGCCTAGCTCATGGTGTTCCGGGAATAATAAACGCCTTACTGTCTGCGATGAGCGTCAGCGAACCTCAGCCAGGTCGGCAGAAGTTGTTATACCAAACTGTAGTCTGGCTTTTTGAACAACAGAAAGACCCAAGAATCGACGGTACATACTATTCCTATGAAAGCACGGCAAATGAATACACACGCTTAGGATGGTGCTACGGAGATCTTTCGGTGGCGATTTGTTTAGGGCGTGCAGGTGTGTACTTCTCTGATAAAAAAATCTACGAGGCAGGACGACAGGCAGCATTACGGTCGGCAGAACGTTCAATGCATAAAAGTGTTGAAATTCGCGACACTCATATCTGCCATGGCGCAGCAGGTCTAGTTTTACTCTTTAGCAGCCTGAATGACATCTACCGGGAAAGCAGCTTGGAATGCGCAGCGCAGTATTGGATGAATTTTATCGCAGACCGGTTCATCAGAAGCGGATGCGAAGGTTTTCGAGCTTGGAAACTAACAGGTCCTGACGGGAGATACGGTTACACCGAGAATTTTGGCTTTCTTGAGGGGCTTAGTGGGATCGGGCTGACGATTCTAGCTTGCCATTGGGGCGTGGATAACTGGCTTGATCTCGTATTGCTAGACGAGCCACCCACTTTGGACCAGTGACTATGATTACCGGATTTTTAAATGCCGTTTTTGCGAAATGTTTCACTTAGAATCTTTTTAATGAATCGTGCGGATATCTTTTTTCGACAGCTAGCACGGTACCGTCTTACAGCTAGCACGGTACCGTCTTTAAGGACAGAACAGCATGTATTATACACTGATTCAAAAGTTGCGAGATAGCCGACTGGCTACAGGACTAGAACAGCATGATAAAGTGCAAATAGCTCGCAGCGAGCTTCGTTTTCGAGTACGAGCACATCTCGTCTTGGGCGTTTTCCTGTTAGCAGCCTGTAGCAGCTCTAGCGCCGCAGAGCCCACACTTCTCACGACTGAGCGATCTGCTGAGAATGCAATATCGGTTTCTCAGCTACAGCGCTTAGTATCCCTAGCTAAATTATATGGGATAGCACGCTGGTTTCACCCTTCCGAAACGTCTGAATGCGTCGACTGGGAGAGGTTTTTACTTTATAGCATCACTCAAGCTTTAAGGCAGCCGCAGTCTGAGACCGACCGAGAGTTTCTTACTGCGATCTTTGCACCCGTGACTCAGAGTATCTCATTTGAAACATTCAACAGCAAACGTGTAGAGCCCCAAGATACTCTGACCGAGATCGACGTTATAAGCGCTGACACATGGACGTATTGGCAGCACCTTGGATTTGATACAAGCTTACCTGCGCCTCCTTACAAAAGCGCTAGGGTTGGTGCGGCTGAGCCGATAGGAGGGGAGGCCGTTTTTACCCAGCAGATCTCAATAGAAGATCAGACCAGGATTCAGTTCGATGCGACTTTTGAGGTCTCGGGGGAAAAGGATGTTTGTGGGCGGGCACCTGAGATAAGTCTTTTCGTTCGGGCAATGGACCTAAATCAGCGCGCACTTTCAATCGAGTTCTCTCGTTTGGAGGCGGCTCAGAATCCAACAAACCTTCGAGTTGAATTATTGCCCCCGCCTATGACCTCTGCGATCCTCGTCGGTGGTGTATTTAGCGGGCCAGGAAGTGCAAGAGTAGCGGATCTTAGCTTAGTTGGGGTAAATCGAGATGGGCTTGTAAGCAGCTTGCCTTTAAGTCGAACCATTTTTAAAGACTCTGAACGTCAGCATTCAGTAGATGGCTGGAAGGTTTCGGGCGATGCTTACACCATTGAAACTCCAGAGTCACCGACTTCCGGCTCGCCGGAGCTGTTGATATCGCGCAAGAATTCTGAGCGCGTGGTTGACCCGATATTTGAAGAGGCGCCCGCGATGGGAGCTCATACTACGGTAAGTTTGGAGGGCAGCCTAGAGGCAAAGGTTCCCTTATCGATACTGACTGCGATTCAAAATTCTTCTTGGGACGAGGTGCCGCAGGGAATTCAGAGCCAAAGGTTAAGATATCTTCGTTCTGTCAGACAGCCGGCCGAGGTGGTTAATTCTAACGTCTTGGCATTAGCTTCAGTTATTGAGATTTGGAATTTACTTGAACACTCATACCCCTATTGGGATACAGTAAAAATTAATTGGGAAAAGGAACTCACCGAGGCACTACGTGCTGCCTATGTGGTTGAGTCTATCGATGATATCTGGTGGCTATTAAATTCTTTACCTTCAGAAATCGGCGATGGCCACGCGAATGTCTATCATAATTCTCAGCGCGAATTCACATCGCTCCCTTTTTACATTAATGTTATTGAGGATCGCGCTTATGTCGGTTCGGAAGCACCATCGGGGTCAGACCCGGATCGGTGCGTTAAAGTCGGAGACCGAATAGTAGCGGTGAATACGCATCCGGTAATGAAGCAGATTAGAAAGCTACAAGCGTTCGTGAGTGGGTCAAGACAGCACAAGGAGTATCAGGCAGCCAACTTCTTACTTGGTCGAGCCAAGGAAGGATCAGTAATTGAGCTACTACTTGAAAGCTCGGACGGGGCCGAGGCATCTTGCAACGTTCTGGCTGGAGCTCGAAAAGAATCGCGCTGGGATCATCCTGCAATCGCTAGTTTCGATGAAGATACTATATTTATCGATCTATCTAGACTTCGATACGATCAAATACTTGAGCGGTCTGATGATCTTCAGGCGGCGAATAAAATTATATTTGACTTGCGAGAGTATCTGTCGTCCGATTTCAGGTTGCTTGGCCACTTCTTTAAAGAACCATTCAAGCATCATAATTACCTTACGCCTCAGATCATACGTCCTTCCATGATGCTCGAAGCCCAATTTTATGAAGGGATAAAAGAGATCTCGCCTGCGGAGCCCTTTCTAGGTGATAAGAAAATCATATTCCTGGTTGGCGCCAGCACGATCAGTGCGAATGAAACTCTAATCGAGATTGCTAGCAGTCAAGGGATTGGGACCGTAATCGGAGAAACTACAGCGGGCGTTACCGGAAACATAAATCGCGCGCCTCTGCCTGGAGGGTTTTTCTTCACTTGGACAGGCATGCGATATGAACGGGATTCAGGTGATTTGATACATGGTATTGGAATTCTGCCTGACATTTACGTGAAGATCAGTCCAGCGATGCTGAGTCAGCGTAAAGATGCCTCGCTTGAGATTGCCAAGGAATTATAGTAGGTGAGGGACTGTCGATTTCAGCCAGTCGGTTCGTGTCCGGGCCCTCAAAACGTAGATTAATTCAGCGGTCCGGGAAACTCTATAAGCTAGGAAGAACGATAGAATGAAAATCCCTAAGCAGCTGACCCTTGCACGCAACGTGTCAGCTAGGTATTCCGATTTGGGATTCGCCATATGTAGAATCCCTAGTGTTAGTTCGGATACTCTCAAACGAATCTGGGAATCTTCGCCCGATGGTACCTTCGAACAGCTGATCGAACTCACTCAGGAACCATTAGTAAGAGAGGCGTTATACATTGCGTCCCGTGGCTTTTATGAACGGCTTCCAGCCGGCCGCTCCGGCCTCAGCGATAAAGAGGCGACAAATGCCTTATATACGCTCTATAAATACATCGCACGCATGAGCTATCGTCCAACTCCGTTCGGTCTCTCCGCGGGCGTGTCGTTTCTGTCTATCGAAGACGAAGGCGATATTCGCGTCGCTCCTCAAGAAGTCTGGCGAAAGTATGCTCAATTAGACGCAGGCGTTGCCACAAAAATTGCGTCGGCAATTGTAAGCGCAAAAGGGTTAGATCACGCGCTGCCTTTGAGACGAAATGACAGCCTAGTCGATAAGGGCAAGTATGTCTATTTTTATCAACGTGAAGCTGCACCAGCCGGACACTCGTCCTACAAATATTCTAGAGCGGAAATCGACCCCCCTCTCCGGTTCGTTCTTGCCTTTCCGTATGAAGTCTTCTCCGTGGCTAAGCTCACTGAAGCTCTTTCGGAACATTTCGAAGTTTCCACAGCAGATGCAACCGCTTACGTGATGGAGCTTCACCAAGAAGATATTCTGGCATCACCGGGCTTAGAGTTGATAGGAATCGACAAGCTTCGTGGTTTGAGTAAATTTGAAATCGATCAGCAAATCGATGAGCTTCTCTCGATTCTACGCCGACAAATTGATGATATCCAGCGGTCCGAATTCGGAAATTTACGGCCTTACCAGAAGCTGCAGTCGTCAGTCAGCTCTTTTCTCGGAGAAGACGTTAAAGCTAATTGTGCACAAGTGGATCTTTATGACCAGATAAAGCCTAATACGCTTTGCCGCCGAGATGCAGACGCGTTGAAGAACCTTGGGTGCGTGGCGCTCTCTATCGGCCTGACGGCAAACGATAGCCTATCTTTGTTTAAAGCAGCATTTGTGGGTAGGTATCAGGACGCGCGTGTTCCACTGGCCATAGCGTTAGATCCGCAAGATGGAATAGAATGGGATCTAGCTGGCGAGAAGCTTCCGTCCGTTATTAATAATCTTCCCCGAGATCGCTTGAGCCAAGATTCGGAACCCACGGCGCGAATTCACCCTAAGATTGGCTTAATCTACCGAAAGTTCCTGTTCGCACGCCAAGCAGAAGGGATTGAGATCGAATTTTCGGATCGCGAAATAGCAGAGCTGAGCTCACATAATTCGCTGAGTGCGCCATCACCCGAAAGCCTCGGTGTACTCGCCTCAATTTACGACCACTGCGGTAGTAGAACGTATTGGCTAAGGGAGCTAATCACCGGAAACCCTTATGGCCTGCTTGGGCGCTTTGCTGGAGGATCATCGGAGTTGTGCCGGAAGATGGTGGATTTGAGTTATTCCGACCGTGGGCGGGGTGGAGAGGGGCCGCTCGAGGCGGAGATCGTCCACATCCCGCAGTCGCATCTAGGAAACATCGCCGGTCGGCCGCGGTTTCATAACTTAGAGATCCGGCTTTTAGCCCCAGATTTTTCTAATGATCAATCAGCAATTAATCTTTCGGACCTATTGGTCAGTATTGTTGGCGGAAGAGTCCGATTAGAGTCAAAGCGCCTAGGGCGCGAAATTTCTCCGATCGTACGTAACGCGCATAATTTCTATGGAGGTGGAAATCTCCGACTCTACCGGTTCCTTTGTCTAGTGGCCACCGAAGTGCACGGTTTGTCCGGCAATCTCGGCATTTCTCCGCTTCTTAATATTTTAGGCTTTACTCCGCGGATTCGATATAGAGATTATATTCTAAGCCCTGCCAGATGGAAGCTCAAACGGGATGATATTCAGCTTCTGCACGAGTTCAGCCAAAAGCAATTTGACATTGCGTTTCTTGAACGACTCCGAGACCATTTTCAACTCCCGCGAGACATCCTCATTGCGGATGGCGATCATAGATTACCTCTCAATCTAGATACGTCCCTTTGTCAGGAGATTCTTTTGCGCGAAATTAGATCCCGTTCCGAGCTCTTGTTGGAGGAAATGGTTCCGGATCCGGATCATGTCAGCGTGATTGCTGACGAATCCGGCTTACGCTACCAAAACGAGACTTATTGTGTTTTCCGTAAGTCAGATTTTCCAAGAAACAGAGGAGAGATCGGCGTAGAAAGGGCGCCGCATAAATCGGTTGACCTTCAACCATACTTCTCGGCTCGCCCTTGTACAGAGTGGGCGTATTTTAAGGTCTATATTCAGTCCGCTCGGCAAGACAGGTTTCTCCAGTCCATTTGGCCCTTCATTGAGTCAAATCGCAGTACGTTTGAGGATTGGCACTTCCTAAGGTATCGGGACGATGAAACACATCTGCGAATAAGATTTCGGTTTAAACCTACACAAGGCTCCCATGCCCGCATGCTTGACGAGACGATGAAAGCGTTCTCAAATTCGAGCGAGATGCCTCTAGGTGCGAAAGTCGTAATCGATACATATCAGAAGGAAGTTCAGCGTTACGGTGGCATCTCGGCCCTCCAGACATGTGAGCGAATTTTTACTATCGACAGCGACGCAATAATGAAGGCGCTAGCCAGCATTCCGGATTTTGAACAGCGTATCTTGTTTGCTACCGCCGGTGCATATGACGTGACTCGTGATCTCCTTGACCAATCTGCTGCATTGAAAATGTGTTTAACGGCTTCAGAATCATATCAGTCCGAGTTTGGTGTATCGTCGCCGGGTCGAAAGTATATCGGTAAGGTTTTTCGCGATTTAGAACCGCGACTGAAAATTATTAGAATGACTGAAAGAGCGCCTCTATCAGGTGGGGCTTGGTATGCGCATTTGGATGAGCGCCGTGAAAAAATGCAAGCGCCATTGCACGATTTGCGTATCCAACAAGGGCGCGATAGCCTCACACGAAACTCGGACAGGATCTGTATTAGTTTAATTCATATGTGGGTTAATCGCATCTTTCCAGTGAACCCGCGGCTACACGAACTCTTTGTATGGGAGTTTGTCAGGAGAATTATAGATGGATTGCAACACAGATAATAATACAAAAGCCGGCACTTCTGGTCGCCATCGAACGCAGAGAGAAAACCGCAATCAATTATTTAGGTCTCCCTCTTTTGCACGGCTATTTCAATAATGAGTTCGCGCCATTCGCAATTCCAGCGTCTAAAACTGCGTTTAACAAAGCACAGATGTAACCTATTCAAGCTATTCGTGTCGTAAACCCGGTTTCTTTATAAATGAGAAGACCAACTCCAGTATGAGATAGTGGATTATCTCCAATTTAGTCGCCGTAGACCTCTTATCTTGCGGAACTATACAAAGGTGCGTCCTGTTTTTTCGGATGTGTCGACGCGGTCTGCCGAGGTTGCTTCTTTCTCAGGCGCCGCGAGCGCCAGCAGTACCAGCGACCGGCCTTGCTTGAGACGCACGTGGTCGACCGGCAACGCACCGCGGGAATATGGATTAGGCTGACCAGGCCTTTTAGGCATAGCGCACAGCTCAGCAGCTGCTAATCGAGGGTGCGGAAGATGCGAATCTGAAATCCCAGAAAAAAGCAAGTGAACGTAATAGGCCAGGGAAAAGCTCAATGCCATCCAGCGTCCTCTACGGAAATATGGTATACCGCTCTTTGACGCTGACGCTAGGCAATATAGAAAAAGCGACCCTGAGCGAGATTGCCACTTTCGGTGCAATATTTAGAATTTTGGGGGGGGGCTTCCGTTGCGGCGGGCTTTGCCAGCCGGAAGAGCGCAAGAGGGTTATCTCGGCCGATACTTTCGGACTTTCAAAATTAACGGGCTTAAACTGGCATAAAATGCCGAGAGATAAGATTGTCTGAGTGGTAATACGCTGCGCCGAATCCTCGCACTGTAAGGTAAAACGATCTGAAGAAGGTGTTTGAGAAAGACGGTTTTCTTTTCATAGGATTTGAATTTTGTAGTCTAGCGTGTGTTGTGAGCCAAGTATATTTAAGGATGCACAGCGAGTGTTTGGGCTCTTATATAACCCTTACCGGCCGTCGGGCTTACCTTAGTCAAGTGATCTTAGGCAGATTGCTCCGCTATCCAAGGAAAATCGTAGGGACACTAAATGAATTTGAGTATTTTCCGTATACGTTATCCGATCAAATCACCTTTGATCAAAAATCCCAACTCATGGGAGGTATAAAACCTTGCGTATGGTTATTCAGTCGGAAGCGGCAGAGTGCGGTTTAGCATGTTTAGCGATCATTGCCGCTCATCATGGTGATCAAATCTCGTTGAGAGAGCTGCGCCAGCGCTTCCCGGTGTCATTGAAGGGTGTAACGCTTGCGCGTTTGATTGAGATCTCTAGCAGTTTAGGGTTTTCTCCCAGGCCAGTCCGTCTAGATCTCGACAGTTTGTCGCAGCTCGAAACGCCGTGTATTCTGCACTGGGATCTATCTCATTTTGTAGTACTTGTTAAGGCCGTTCATCGCCATGTAGTTATTGCGGATCCCGCCAGAGGGCGGCGAACGATGTCATATTCGGAGGCCTCTAAGCATTTCACAGGCGTTGCACTCGAACTTCAACCGGCGAAAGCTTTTAAGCCAAGGAAGACTGAGGAGAGGGTATCTGTTTGGAGCCTGACCGGTCCTATAAGTGGATTGTGGCGCACGTTGTCATTGGTTCTTCTTATGTCGCTTGGTTTACAGGTCTTTGTGATTCTGGGGCCGCTGTATCTTCAGTGGGTCGTTGACCAAGTCCTAGTCTCCGCCGATAGAGGTCTTCTGACCGTCGTCGCTATCGGATTTGGCCTCATCATGCTTTTTCAATGCTTGACCCATTTGCTGCGCGGACTTACCGTTTCAATCTTATCGAGCCGGCTCGTTTTTCAATGGATAGGGAATGTCTTCCGACACTTGATCCGCCTGCCTTTAGATTTTTTCGAGAAGCGCCACCTCGGAGACGTCGTTTCTCGAATGGATTCTGTGAGGGCTATTCAGAGGACGTTGACAACAACCTTTATAGAGGCCGTTATCGACGGAATTATGGCGATCGTGACGCTAGGGATGATGCTGCTTTATAGTTGGCAGCTTTTCTTGATCACATTGATTGCCGTTATTATCTACCTGGCCTTGCGCGCATCATCTTTTTGGTTTTTGCGGGATGCAACGGAGAAGAGTCTCGTCGCAACGGCACGGCAGCATAGCTATTTATTCGAATCGATTAGGGGTGTTCAGTCTATTAAGATTGCAGGGCGCGAGAATATGCGCTCTGCTGGTTATATGAACCGAATGAACGACGCCGTGAACCGTGATCTAACTCTCAGTCAGATCGGCGTCGGCTTTACAACGGCTAACCAGTTCGTCTTTGGTATTGAGCGGGTAATGGTTGTCTGGTTTGGCGCGATATTAGCGCTAGAAAACGTTTTTTCCGTCGGTATGTTGATAGCCTACCTAGCCTATAAGGAACAGTTCTCACAGAGAATTGGTGGGCTCATCGACAAACTTATAGAATTTAGAATGCTTCGGCTGCACGGAGAACGCCTCTCAGATATCGTTCTGACCCCAAGGGAGCCTGATGTTGAGCATGGAGTAGAGATAAAAGGCCCGATCGATCGCCGTATCGAGGTAAAGAATCTTTTCTTTAGGTATGCG
>Ga0102937_1001314_pt1 | contig 11351 bp, 7 predicted proteins | sample SalPonR2_B_D1_MG_FD_78213 | JGI IMG/M metagenome (GOLD analysis project Ga0102937, IMG submission 78213) | Salt pond soil microbial communities from South San Francisco under conditions of wetland restoration - Salt Pond MetaG R2_B_D1_MG | ecosystem: Environmental > Aquatic > Marine > Intertidal... | reverse complement strand
TCGCGGCCTTTTTGCTGCCCGATGAGCATCACCGGCCGGCCGTCGAAGCGCGCCAGCCCGCCCACGATGGCGGGATCGTCGGCATAGCTGCGATCGCCGTGCAGTTCTGTAAAGTCGGTGAACAGCCGCTCCACGTAATCCAGCGTGTAGGGGCGCTGGGGATGGCGCGCCACCTGCGCGACCTGCCAGGAATTCAGGTTGGAAAAAATGTTGCGGGTCAGCGCCTCGCTCTTGTTCCGGAGGCGCCTGATCTCGCTGGAGATGTTCACCTTGGAGTCGTCGCCGACGAAGCGCAGTTCGTCGATCTTCGCCTCCAGCTCGGCGATCGGCTGTTCGAAATCCAGGAAGTTCAGGTCCATGGGCGAAACCGTTGGCCGCGGGTGGGACGGAAAATAGCACAGCGGATCGTGGCGTGGGGATGCGGGTCCAGGCGGCTCCGCCGGCGCGCGCGCTCCGCGAGCCCATGGCAAACCGGCCCTAGCAGGCGTTCTCGCCGGCGCCATTTCCGCCGGCGACGGCGGCTTCGCCGTATTCCAGCCTGACGTTGTCCGGCCCCAGCAGGCCGCCGAGCCGGTAGATCATCTCCAGGCAGGGGCGCACCTGCCACTGTTCGCCGAGCTGCAGCCGGGCGGAGGCGGTCGGCCCCCGGTAGACCAGCGTGACCGGGCAGCCGCCGCCGCGAAAGGGTTCCAGCGCGTGCTGCAGGCCGGCGACGAACCCGGCCGGGTCGGGCCGGTCGCTGCGCACCACCAGCCGCCGGGCGCGCTCGGCCATGGCCCCGTCCAGGTCCACCACGCGCTTCGCGGTCAGCCGCCAGTCGTCGATGAAATCGTCGAAGCGCAGCTTGCCCTCGGCCAGCACGATGGCGTCCTTGGCCACCACGTGGCGGCACTGCTGGTAGGTCTCCTCGAACAGCGTCACCTCCAGCCGGCCGCTCCGATCGTCCAGCACCAGGGTCACGCGGTTGCCGCGCCGGCGCATATCGACGATCAGGCCGCCGACCACCAGCTCCCGCTGGCCGACCCGGTAGCCCCGCTCGCCTTCCACCGGCCGGTCGGCGGCGAGCTCGGCGATGCGCGTGCTCGTCATGGCGGCCAGGTCTTCCGCGACCTCGTCCACGGGGTGTCCGGTGAGATACAGCCCGAGCGTGTCGCGCTCGGCGGCCAGCCGCTCGGCCGCGCTCCAGTCGGGCAGCGCCTCGCCCTCGTCTTCGTCCTCGTTCCGCGCCGCGGCCCCGCTCGCATCGTCGCCGGCGGGCGCGGCCGCCATGCCGAACAGGTCGTCCTGGCCGGCGGCCGCGGCGCGCGCCCGCTGTTCCGCGTGGCCGAGCGCATCGGGCAAGCGGTGCATGAGAGTGGCGCGGTTGGGACCGATGCTGTCCAGCGCGCCGGCCCGGATGAGCGCTTCCAGGGTCCGGCGGTTGATGCGCTGCAGGTCGATGCGATGACAGAAATCGTTCAGCGAACTGAAGCGGCCGCCCTGCGCGCGCTCGCGAATGATGGCCTCCACGGCGCCCTGCCCCACGCCCTTGATGGCGCCCAGGCCGTAGCGTAGCCGGCCGCGGCCCGCGACGTTGAAGATGTGCTCCGACTCGTTGACGTCCGGCGGCTCCACCGCCAGCTCCATGTGCTGGCACTCGTCGATCAGCGTGACGATCTTGTCGGTGTGGTCCATGTCTGTGGACAGCACCGAGGCCATGAAGGCCTCCGGGTAGTGCGCCTTGAGCCAGGCCGTCTGGTAGGACAGCAGCGCGTAGGCGGCCGAGTGGCTCTTGTTGAAGCCGTAACCGGCGAACTTCTCCATCAGGTCAAAAATATGCGTGGCGGTGCCGCGGTCCACCTGGCGGGTCACCGCGCCGTCGACGAAGATGGAGCGCTGCTTGGCCATCTCCTCGGCCTTTTTCTTGCCCATCGCGCGCCGCAGCAGGTCGGCAGCGCCCAGGCTGTAGCCTGCCAGCTGCTGGGCGATCTGCATCACCTGTTCCTGGTAGAGAATCACGCCGTAAGTCGGCTTGAGCGCCGGCTCCAGGTCCGGGTGGAAATAATCGATGGGGCCGTCCTGGCGGCCGTGCTTGCGGTTGATGTAGTCGTCCACCATGCCCGACTGCAGCGGGCCGGGACGGAACAGCGCCACCAGCGCGACGATGTCGTCGAAACTGTCCGGCTGCAGGCGCTTGATCAGGTCTTTCATGCCGCGCGATTCCAGCTGGAACACCGCGGTGGTGCGGCAGGCGCGCAGCAGCCGGAAGGTCAGCGGATCGTCCAGCGGCACCTTGTCCATGTCCAGGGGCGCCTCGCCGCTCTCGGCGCGGATGCGGTTCACCTGCTTCACCGCGCGGTCGATGATGGTCAGCGTGCGCAGGCCGAGGAAGTCGAACTTCACCAGCCCGGCGGCCTCCACGTCGTCCTTGTCGAACTGGGTGACCGGCGCGTCGCTGCCCTCTTCGCAGTACAGCGGGGTGAAATCCGTGAGCACCGTCGGCGCGATCACCACGCCGCCGGCATGGCGTCCGGCGTTGCGCGCCAGCCCCTCCAGCTTGCCCGCCAGGTCGATCAGGCCGCGCACCTCGTCTTCCGACTCGTACAGCCGCCGCAGCTCCGGCTCCTGCGCCAGCGCCTTGTCCAGCGTCATGCCCACCTCGAAGGGAATGAGCTTGGCGATTCGGTCGGTGAAGCCGTAGGGATGGCCCAGCACGCGGCCGACGTCGCGCACCACCGCCTTCGCCGCCATGCTGCCGTAGGTGATGATCTGCGCGACGCTGTTACGGCCGTAGCGCTCGGCCACGTAGTCGATCACGCGATCGCGGCCGTTGATGCAGAAATCGATGTCGAAGTCCGGCATCGAGACCCGTTCCGGATTAAGAAATCGCTCGAACAAAAGGTCATAACGTATTGGATTCAAATCTGTTATGCCAAGCACAAAAGCGACCAGGGAGCCCGCGCCCGAACCGCGGCCCGGGCCCACGGGAATACCGTTTTCCCGGGCCCAGCGGATGAAGTCCGCCACGATCAGGAAGTAGCCCGGGAAACCCATGTTGCAGATCACGTCCAGCTCGCGGGCCAGCCGCGCCTGGTAGTCCTCCGCCGCCCAGCCCGGGGTGTCCGGCAAAAGCGCCGGCAGGCGTGCCGCCAGCGCGGCGCTCGCCTCGGCCCGCAGGTGGCTGTCGGCCGTCTCGCCTTCCGGCACCGGAAAGTCCGGCAGGAAGGTGCGCCCCAGCTCCAGCTCAAGGCTGCAGCGCCGCGCGATCTCCACGCTGTTCTCCAGCGCCTCGGGCAGGTCCGCGAACAGCGCCTGCATCTCCTCGGCGCTCTTGAGGTACTGCTCCTCGCTGTAGTCGCGCGGCCGGCGCGGGTCGCTCAGCGTGTGGCCCTGGTGGATACACACCCGGGCCTCGTGGGCGTCGAAGTCGCTGGCGTGCAGGAAACGCACGTCGTTGCTGGCCACCACCGGCGTGCCCGTAGCCGAGGCCAGGGCCACCGCCTCGGCGACCTGGAATTCGTCCCCCTCCCGGCCGGTGCGCTGCAGTTCCAGGTAGAAGCTGTCGGGAAAGCGCTGCCGCCAGAACTCCAGGCACTCGGCGGCCGTGTCACGCCGGCCGCTGAGCAGCGCCCGGCCGATGTCGCCTTCCCGGGCCGCGGACAGGGCGATCAGTCCCTCGCAGGCGGCCGGCTCCAGCCACTCCCGCTGCAACAGCACCTGGCCGAGCCGGCGCCCCTCGAGGAAGGCGCGCGTCAAAAGCCGGCAGAGATTCCGGTAGCCGGCATCGTTGCGGCACAACAGCGACAGGCGGCTCGGGTGACGCGGATCGCCGGGCTCGTCGATCCAGATGTCGGCGCCCACCAGCGGCTTGAGGCCGCGCTTGAGCGCGCCGCGGTAGAACTTCACCATGGCGAACAGGTTCACCTGGTCGGTGACCGCCACGGCCGGCATGCCCAGCTCGGCGACCCGGTCCACCAGCCCGGCAATGCGGATGACGCTGTCCGCCAGCGAGTACTCGGTATGCACCCGCAAATGGACGAAAGGCACGCTCACCGGGCGGACTCCGTCACCGTGCCGGCAGAACCGGCGTGCCCGGCCGGCGCGGCACCCGCGGGCCGGCCCACACCGTCCGGGAACGGCGGCAGGCGCCCGGCCTGCGCCAGCACCGCTTCGGCGGCCCGCCGGTCGGCGTCCTGGCGCAGCGTGTCATGCAAGGCCGCGAAGTGGCGTTGCATGGCAGCGCGGCGCGGCGCGTCGTCCAGCAGGGCTTTCATTTCCGCCGCGATCCGCGGGGGCGTGGCGGCTTCCTGGATCAGTTCCGGCACCAGGTCTGCGCCCGCCAGCAGGTTGGGCAAGGCGAAACGCTCGGTCTTCATCAGCCCGAGCCCCTTGACGATGGCCGCGGTCGCCGGCGCCACGCGGTAGGCCACCACCATCGGTCGCCGCAGCAGCGCGGCCTCCAGCGTGGCGGTGCCCGAGGCGAGCAGCACCAGGTCCGCCGCCGCGATCGCCTCGCGGGCGCGGCCGTCCACCAGCTGCAGGGCGAGCCCGGGCGCGCGCTCCGCCTGCAGCGCGGCGAAGCGCTCGCGGATCGCGGCGGAGGCCATCGGCGCGATGAAACGCAGGCCCGCGCGACGCTCGCTCAGCAGCGCGGCCGCCGCCAGGAATTCGCCGCCCAGCCGTTCCACCTCGCCCAGCCGGCTGCCGGGCAACAGCGCGATCAGCTCGCCCTCGCCGGACCCCGCCGCCAGACCCAGCGCGGCGCGGGCCTCGGCCGGCCCGGCGTCCGGCGGAATGGCGTCGGCCATGGGGTGGCCGACGAAGCGCGCGGCGACGCCATGCGCGGCATACAGCGCGGGCTCGAAGGGCAGCAGGCAGAGCACCTCGTCGGCCGCGCGCGCGATCTTCTTCACGCGCCCGGCGCGCCATGCCCAGATGGAGGGGCTGACGTAATGCACCGTGCGCAGGCCCGGCGCCCTGAGCCGCGCCTCCAGCCCCAGGTTGAAGTCCGGCGAGTCGATGCCGACCACCACCTGGGGCCGCCATGCTTCGAAGCCGCGCAGCAGCGTTCGCCGCAGGCTCAGCAGTCCCGGCAGGTGGCGCAGCACTTCGGCCAGCCCCATCACGGACAGCCGCTCCATGGACGCCCAGCTCTCGACCCCGGCGGCCTGCATGGCGGGTCCGGCCACCCCGGCGAAGCGCGCGTCGGGGTAACGGCGGCGGATGGCGCGCACCAGCCCTGCGCCCAGCAGGTCGCCCGAGTGCTCGCCCGCGACCAGCCCCACGCGCAGGCCGCCGTCCGCTGTGGTTCCGGGGGAGAGAGGATCGCCAGGCACAGCGCGCCCGGCTATCGAACGATGCTGCGCGAGGCGTCGCGGATCGAGGCGGCGAAAATCTCGAGCTCGGGGCGGGTGGCCGCCAGTTCCTCGATCCGGGCGAGCGCCTCGGCCAGCTTGAGGCCGCTGCGATACAGCAGCTTGTAGGCCTGGCGGATGTTGGCGATCTGCTCGGCGCTGAAACCGCGGCGCTTGAGGCCCTCGCTGTTGATGCCGCGCGGGGCCGGCGGGTAGCCGCCCACCATCACGTAAGCGGGCACGTCCTGGCTGACGCCTGCGTACTTGCCCATGAAGCAGTGCGCGCCGGCGCGGCAGAACTGGTGCAGGCCGGAGAAGCCGCCGAAGATCGCCCAGTCGCCCACCTGGCAGTGGCCGGCCAGCGCCACGTTGTTCGCCAGGATGATGTTGTCGCCCAGCGTGCAGTCGTGCGCGATGTGCGCATAGGCCATGATCCAGTTGTCGTTGCCCAGCCGGGTCACGCCCTGGTCCTGGGCGGTGCCGCGATTGATGGTGACGCACTCGCGGATCATGTTCCGGTCGCCGATTTCCAGGCGGGTCGGCTCGCCGGAATATTTCTTGTCCTGCGGTTGCGCGCCGATGGACGCGAACTGGAAGACCTGGTTGTCGCGTCCCAGGGTGGTCGGGCCTTCCAGCACCACGTGCGGGCCGATCTTCGTGCCGGCGCCGATTTCCACGCCCGCGCCGACGATGCTAAAGGGCCCGATCTCCACGCTGTCGTGAATGCGCGCGTCGTCCGCGATGACGGCGGTGGGGTGAATCACTGGCGGCCTCCTTCCGGCGCCACCATCATTTCCGCCGAGGCGACCAGCTTGCCGTCCACCCGGGCCTCCGTGGTGAAACGCCAGATTGTCCTGATGCGGCGCTCGAAGCGGGCCTTCAGCACCAGCTGATCACCGGGCACCACCGGCGCGCGAAAGCGCGCCTTGTCGATGCCGACGAAATAAAAGGTGGAGCTCTCGGTCGGCTCGGTGCCGGCGGTGCGGTAGGCCAGCACGCCGGCGGCCTGCGCCATGGCCTCGATCACCAGCACGCCCGGCATCACCGGCCGCCCGGGGAAGTGGCCCTGGAAGAAATGCTCGTTGGCGGTGACGTTCTTGATCGCGATCAGCTCGCCGCCCGGCGCGTGCTCGAGGACACGGTCGATCAGCAGGAAGGGATAACGGTGCGGCAGGTAGACCATGATCCGCTGCAGGTCCATCGCGCTGTCGTCAGTCATTCTCAGCTTCTCCGCCGCTGTCGTTGTTTTGTTCTTCTGCCCCGCCCTCCAGGCGCTTGACGCGCCTGGCGAGCGCGTCCAGCTGGCGGAAGCGCGCCGCGTTGCGCCGCCACTGCCGGGCGTCGTCCATCGGCAGGGCTCCCGAGTATACGCCCGGCTTGCCGACAGACCGGCTTACCATGGTCAGCCCGGTGATGACCACGCCGTCGACGATTTCCAGGTGGCCGGCGATCCCGACGGCGCCAGCGATCATGCAGTTGCTGCCGATGCGCGTGCTGCCCGATATCCCTGCGCAGCCGGCCACCACGGTGTGCGCCCCGATGTGCACGTTGTGCGCCACCTGCACCTGGTTGTCCAGCTTGACCCCGTCCCCGATCACCGTGTCGTCGATGGCGCCGCGGTCGATGGTGGTATTGGCGCCCACTTCCACGTCGTCGCCGATCACCACGCTGCCGACCTGCGGCACCTTGATCCAGCCTTCCGGCTCGCGAGCCAGGCCGAACCCGTCGGCGCCGATGACGGCGCCCGGGTGGATCAGCACGCGCGCCCCCAGCCGGACGCCGGCGCAGACGGTGACGCTTGCCACCAGCCGGCTGCCTTCGCCGATGACGGCGTCGGCGCCCACCACACAGTTCGGGCCGATACAGGCGCCGGCGCCAATCACCGCGCCGGATTCGACCACCGCGCCGGCGGAAACGCAGGCGTCGGCCGCCACGCGTGCGCCGGGGTCGACCATCGCGCCGGCCTTGACGCCCGGCGCAAACACCGGCGGGGGGTGCAGCTCGGCGGCGATGCGGGCATAGGCGGCATAGGGGTTGGTCGAAATCAGCGCCGCGGTCGGGCACGCGTCGGCAAACTTCGCCTCCAGCACCACGGCTCCGGCGCTCGTCGTCGCGAGGTGCTTGCGGTAGGCCGGGTTGGCGAGGAATGACAGCGCGTCGGGGCCGGCCTGCTGCAGCGTGCCCACCCGCGCGAGCTGCAGGTCCGGATCACCACGCAACTCGAGCCCGTGGCGGACCGCGAGCTCGCCTAGCGTCTGCGTCATCGGAGGCCGACTGCGCTCAGCCGCCCTGGTGGCGACGCTGCAGCACCTGCAGCACCTGCTGGGTGATGTCCAGGCTGTCGCTGGCGTGGATGAAGCCTTCCACCAGCACCAGGTCGAAGTTCTGCGCCTCGCCGTAGGCCTCGATCTCGGTGATGAACAGGCGTTGCAGTTCCCCCAGCCGCTCGTTGCGGCGCAGGTTCAGGTCCTCCACGAACTCGTTCTGCGAGCGCTGCAGGTCGCGCTGGCCGTCGCGGAACTGCTGCTGCAGACGGCGGCGCTCCTCGTCCGACATGAAGTCGTCGCTCTGCTCCAACCGCTGCTCGATGTTCACCAGCTCTTCCTGCTTGCTGCGGATTTCGCGCTCGCGCGGCGCGAACTCCTCGGTGAGCGAGCGCTGCAGCGCCAGCGCCTGGGGCGCTTCCTTGAACAGGCGTTCGAACTCGACCACCGCGATGCGGGTTTCGGCAAACGCGGCGGTCGGCACGGCGACGAGCGCTGCGAGCAGCACTGCGCCAAGGCTTCTGGTAAGTGGATTCATGGATGCGCGTTCCTCGCTGATCTGTGTGCGTATGTGCCGTCGGACGGGCCTTGTGCGGCCTTCAGAATGCCGAGCCGACGGTGAATTGGAATCGCTCGATGCGGTCATCCGGTTCCGCGTTCAAGGGGAAGCCGTAGCTGAACTTGAACAAGCCCAGCGGCGCGAGCCACTGGAACGAGGCGCCGACCGAATACCGCAACTCCGAAAAGGAAAAATCATGGCTCTTCGGTTCGCCCGTCAGTTCGTCAAAGAACGGCGTCGAGTCAGTGGAGAATATATTACCGGCATCGGCGAACAAACTGAAACGCGAGCTGTTGCCAAGCTCGCCCGGCACCGGAATGACCAGCTCCAGCTGGGCGCTCACTTCCATGTTGCCGCCGTAGGGGTTGTCGTTCGTGTCCCGCGGCCCCATCCAGCCTTCCCGGTAGCCGCGCACCGAGCCCGGTCCGCCGCCGAACATGCGCTTGAAGGGCGGGACCTCGGTGGTATCGCCCAGCGCATCGCCGTAGGTGAACTCGCCGTTGAACTCGAAGAAAGTGGGCCCGAAAAAGGGCAGGTGCGTCATCATGTCGTAGCGCGCGATGTAGTACTCCACGCTGCTGCCCGGCACGGTGTAGTTCAGCGTCACGCGGTGCCGCGAGCCCCGGTCGGCGAAGAACACGCGGTTGCGCGAATCGTACAACCACCCCAGCACCAGCTCGTAGGACTGGAAGGAGCTCTCGAACAGGGTCGTGCCGCCGACTTCCCGGGCCGTGGTGTCGCCGTTCAGCTGCACCCAGCGGTTGGACTGGAAGGGGCTGAAGGCGTTGGTCAGCAGCTTCGAGTCGAACAGCTGCACGCCGTATTGCAGGCGCGTGTACTCGGAAACGGGATAGCTGTACTCCAGGCCGAGCTGGGCGGTCTTGGTGCCGAACTCGGAGGCGCCGGAAACGAACTGGGTAATGTCCCGGTAGGACGCGGAGATCGTGCGCGCCACGCCGTCCGGCGTCACGTAGGGGTCAGTATGCAGGAAGCTGTAGACCGTGGAAAAGCGGCCCGTGTTCAAATCCGCCTCGACGCGGTTGCCGGTACCGAGAAAGTTGGTGTGCACGACGTTGGCGTTGAACAGCACGCCCTGCAGCCCGGAGTAGCCGATCCCGCCGCCGAAGCTGCCGGGCAGCCCCTCCTTGACCTCGAACTCGACGTCCAGCAGGTCCTCGCTGCCCGGCACCGGCACCGTCTCGCGGCTGACCTCCTCGACGAAGGGCAGGCGCCGGATACGCTGCTCGGAGCGCTCCAGCGCCCGGTTGGAGAGGTAGCCGCCCTCCAGCTGGCGCGCCTCGCGCCGCAACACCTCGTCGTTGGTGCTGCTGGCGCCGCGGAAGTTGATGCGGCGCACGTAGGCGCGCTTGCCGGGATCGACGTAGAAGGTCACCGAGACCTCGTTGCCTTCCTCGGAAATCGTCGGCACCGGGTCCACGCGGGCGAAGGCGAAGCCCTCCTCCCCCAGCCGGAAAGTCATCAGCTCTGCAGCCTGGGTCAGCTGGCGCCGCGAGAAGGTGTCGCCGGGCTTGCTCAGAACCAGCCGCTGCAGCTGCTCCTCGGGCACCACCATCTCGCCGGCCAGGCGCACTTCGGAGATGCGGAAAGGCTCGCCCTCCTCGACGTTGATCGTGATGTAGATGCCCTGCCGGTCCGGCGAGATCTGCACCTGGGTGGATTCCACCTCGAAATTGGCGTAGCCGCGGTCCATGTAAAAGGACTGCAGCGTCTCCAGGTCGCCGATCAGCGACTCGCGGGCATAGCGATCGTCCTGCTTGTACCAGGACAGCCAGTTGCCGGTGCTCAGCTCGAACTCCGAGAGGATCTCCTCGTCGCTGAAAGCCTCGTTGCCGATGATCGCCACCTGGCGAATGCGGGCGCGCTCGCCCTCCTGGACCTGCACCAGGATATCGACGGTGTTCTCGGTTTCGTTCTCGGTCACCTGGGTGTCTACGACGACGTTGTACTTGCCGCGGGAGTAATACTGGTCGGTGAGAAACTGGCGGACCTCTTCCAGCACCGGCCGGTCGAAGGTGCGGCCGCGCGCCAGGCCGACCTCTTCCAGCGATTGCTGCAGATCCTCGGTCTTGATGTCCTTGTTGCCGGTGATGTCGAAGCGGCGGATAGAGGGCCGCTCGCGCACCGCGATGACCAGCGTGTTGCCGTCACGCCGCATCTCCACGTCGGAGAACAGCCCCGTGCTGAACACCGCGCGAATCGCCTCCGCCACCCCCGCCGGGCCGAGCTCGTCGCCCACGCTCACCGGCAGGTAATTGAAGACCGTGCCCTCGGCGATACGCTGCAGCCCCTCGACGCGCATGTCGCGCACCACGAAGCTATCGTCCTGCGATGCGGAGACGGCCTGCTGCGCGGAGGCGACGCCCCCGGCCAGTCCGGTGACGAGCAGGACTGCCGCCGCCCATTGCGTTGCAAACTTCTTCACTCGTACCTCAGCCGGTGGCGATGCGGACGATGTCGTTGTAGAAAGCGAAACTCATCAGGGCCAGCAACAGCAGGATGCCGACCTGCTGGCCCACGATCTGCGCCCGCTCGGAAACCGGGTGGCCGGTGGCGAGTTCCACGCACTGGTACACCACCTGGCCGCCGTCCAGCAGCGGGATCGGCAGCAGATTGATGATGCCCAGGCTGATGCTGACGATAGCCAGGAAGCTCAGGAAGGCCGTGAAGCCCGCGGCCGCCGTGAAGCCGGCCGCCTGCGCAATGTTGATCGGTCCGCTGATGTTCTTCACCGACACCTGGCCGATGATCATGCGCCCCATCATGGTGACGGTCAGCGTGCTGATCCGCCAGGTCTCGGAAAAGGCCATGCCCACCGCGCCCAGCGGCCCGTAGCGCCGTTCCGTGCGCACCGGGTCCCACAGCTCGGGGCCGACCCGGGGCGCCGCGCCGATGCGACCCACGCGCTCGCCCGCGTCGTCCGCCGCGCCGATGAGCAAGTCCAGGACGCGTTGCGTCCCGTCGCGCTCGATTGCCAGCTCGACGGTCTCGCCCGGCCGGGCACGTACGAAGCTCACCCAGTCCTGCCAGTCCTCCACCGGCCGGCCGCCGGCACTGAGCACGCGGTCGCCGGACTGCAAGCCGGAAGCCGCCGCCGTGCCCTCCGGCAGCAGTTCGCCGATCACCGCGGGAATGTCGGGCTGCCAGGGACTGATGCCCAGTTGCGGGAACATCTCG
>Ga0102937_1001304_pt1 | contig 11389 bp, 9 predicted proteins | sample SalPonR2_B_D1_MG_FD_78213 | JGI IMG/M metagenome (GOLD analysis project Ga0102937, IMG submission 78213) | Salt pond soil microbial communities from South San Francisco under conditions of wetland restoration - Salt Pond MetaG R2_B_D1_MG | ecosystem: Environmental > Aquatic > Marine > Intertidal... | reverse complement strand
CATCTTTTTCACCTACTCTGCGTTAAAAACTGCTACTGGTGTTAACCACACGCAGTTTTTGCCTTGATTAGGCAAAAAATCTGCTCGGTCAAAATCTAAACTTCAATATTGTGAACTACTTAACCATCCAACAATCAAATAATAGTACTTATGCAATACCGTAAACTAGGAAAGACAGGATTTGAAATTTCAGAAATATCACTGGGAACCTGGCAGGTCGGTGGTAAATGGGGTTCGGGCTTCGACGATGAGAAAGCCGATGCCATCTTGAATAAAGCCATCGATACCGGTGTGAATTTTATCGATACAGCGGATGTGTATGAGTCCGGAAAAAGTGAAACCGCCGTCGGTAGGGTAGTGCGGGCACGCTCGGAGCAGGTCTACGTAGCTACCAAATGTGGCCGTCAGATTAATCCACACGTCAACGAAGGATACACACCCGATGTACTACAAAAATACGTGGAGGATAGTCTGCAACGCACCGGTCTGGAGCGACTAGATTTGATTCAGCTACACTGTCCGCCTACCGAAGTGTATTATCGTCCGGAGATATTTGAGCGTTTCGAGCGACTGAAGGAACAAGGGAAAATTCAGCACCTGGGGGTTAGTGTTGAAAAAGTAGAAGAAGCCCTCAAGGCTATCGAATACCCAAATGTCAGCACCGTACAGATCATTTTTAATGTCTTTCGCCAGCGCCCGGCTGAGCTGTTCTTCAAAGAAGCAGCGCGGAAAGACATTGGCGTTATCGTACGTGTACCACTGGCCAGTGGTTTATTGACCGGGCTCTATAGCAAGGACACTACCTTTGCTGAGGGAGACCATCGCAACTTTAACCGCGAAGGAGAGGCCTTCGACAAGGGGGAAACCTTCTCGGGTATCGATTACGAATTGGGCCTGGAAGCCGTCAATGCCCTAAAAAAGCTTTTTCCCGAAAGGGAGAATCTGGCACCGATTGCGCTGCAGTGGATTTTGCAACATTCGGAGGTGAGTTGTATCATCCCTGGAGCTTCTAAAATCAAGCATTTGGAGTCTAATCTGTCGGTATTTGATCTACCCCCCATGGATGCGGACAAAAAAGCGGCCATGGATGCCATTTATAAAGAATATATCAAACCAACGGTACATCAGCTTTGGTAGGATTAGCCTTTCGGCAAAAATACAGCTATATGCAAAACAACTGGTCAATCGACAACTTGCAGGAAGCCTGGAACCTGGCTTCCCGTTTACATAAGGGACAGGCCTACGCTGGCCCCCAAAAAGGCGAATATTTCGAGTATATCAACCACATTGGAAGTGTCAGTTTTGAGATCTTACAGGCTATTTTTAAAGATACGATTGACCAGCCAGATCTGGCGATTCACTGTGCCCTGCTGCACGATATTCTGGAGGACACGCCCCTGACGGAGGAAGCTTTAAAGCTTGAGTTTGGGCCCGCCGTTACGCAAGGCGTTTTGGCGCTGACCAAGAATGAGCAGCTGCCAGATAAGGAAACAAAAATGCGGGACAGCCTGCGACGCATCAAAGCACAACCCAAAGCGGTATGGGCCGTGAAATTAGCGGATCGGATTGTGAATATGGGGCCTCCGCCCTTTCACTGGCCTACCGAAAAGCGGCTCGCCTACCAAAAGGAGGCCCGGCTTATCCTAGCTGAATTGGGAAGGGCTAACGAATGGCTGGCCCAGCGGCTGAACGACAAGATTGAAGCCTATACCCAGTACATTGATCAAGATTAAGAACTTTATTGGATGAAAAAAGGACTACTGAATGGTATGTTCGCCCTGGGTGTGTGCCTAATAACCATGACTTGTTCATCTCCCGCACCCATTCAGGGGACGATCTCTGATTGGGAACCGGACGAGTGGAATGATTATATTTACCTGATTGACCCTGGAAGCTGGTCCCGGCTGGCGGCATCTTACCAGGGGACGGTTCTTGATTCTTTTCAGATCGACGAGCAGGGGCGTTTTGCCCTACCCGCCGGGCGCTTGCCACGGGCCACCGAACCACAGGTTTGGCAATTGGCTCTGCAGCCGGAAGGATCGGAATACCTCAATCAATTAACCAATGAAGAGCCCGATTCTTCCAATTACTTTCCGCTGGTTTATCTAGAGGGAGAGCACATTCAGATTGAGGCCGAGGCCCAGCGTTTTCAGGGTAGTTTTACGATCGATCATCCTTCGGTTGCGAATGCGGCCATGCTGCAATTACGGGATATTCGGCACCTGGCTTTCAAAGAATATCTTCAGGAGAAGGCTGCAGCTAATGGCCTTTTGAAGCAAGAAGAAGCCCTGTTAAATTACCAAAATAAACTCTTTGCCTTTGCGAAGCAGACGCCCCAGCTCCTACCCGCCCTGACGGCCATCCGCTGGGCCAGTATTGATCATTATTACGAACGCGTACCCGAGGCACTATTTGCCCAGGCACAGAAATGGAAGGCTAAGGCCCCTAATCATCCCTGGGTACAGGAATTGGTCGCCCGGGCCGATCCGGACCAATTACCGCTCATGATTGGCGAGCAAATCCCAGATGCTATCTTGCCGATCTTAAATGGGGATACTATAGCCATCCAAAACTTGTTGGCGAAGGAAATCACCATTCTTGACTTGTGGGCTTCCTGGTGTGCACCTTGTCGAATTGAAAACCGCGAAGTCCTCGGACCGCTTTGGGAGCAATATCATTCCAGGGGCTTAGGTATCCTTGGGTATGCACTGGAAGCCGAACGGAGTATCTGGTTGAGTGCAATGCGAAATGATAATGCCGACCGCTGGCCCCAGGCTTCCCACCTCAACGGAGATGACTCTCCTTTCTTTCAGACCTTGGGCATTCGGACCATTCCTGCCAATTTCTTAATCGATCAGCAGGGGAGAGTCCTGGCTAAAAACTTACACGGGACGGAATTGGAAGACTTTATTGTGGATTTTTTTCAGAAAAAACAGGAATACTAAAACCGCTGAGCTTTCTACCTTCGTAGCTTGCTTGTTTTTAGGTTACTAATACATCTAATACTTCTATCTCTTGAAGTGACGCTACTTAGATGAATGGTAGATTTGTGAAAAAAGGGGGGTGCCATCCTTTGGCATCGCTCTTTTCTTTTGATCATTCAACAGACATAAATGGATGCTCAGGACGTCTAAAGTAGAAGTTGTTTAAGAATTTCTGGTGAGATAATTGGTATTGGCTTTGAATGTGTTGTCAAGGGCTCAGTGAGGAGTTTTTAAACAACTTCAAAAAGAAAGAATGCCAATGCGTATACCGAAATGAACTATTTTAGAACCAAAAATGAAAAATTACGGCTACGGTATCTTAATTCTTTGTGGTCTTTTCTACCTGAGTAGTTGCCAGGAAAGGCCTTCCTCGGTCGCCGATCGCGATCCTACTGTCAAAACATGGGCTTTTCCTTACTTCGAAAAGGTAGATAGTCTAAATCCTATTTTGACACCAGAAGAAGATCAGCAGTTTAGGGATCCGATTACGGATAGAATAGTTGACTGGGAAGCCCGGAATGTGCTGAATCCTACGGCGGTGGTCAGGAATGACTCCGTTTTTTACTCTATCGGGCTCAGGATGCTACGGGGACTTCCCGGATTGGTCTGGCGGTCAGTGCAGATGGGCTGCATTTTATAAAGCAAGCGGATCCCGTCTTCTTCCCTGACCAGGATGCCTCCAAAACTTATGAATGGAATTATAAGAAAAGTAGGCCCCCCGAAGACTGGCCCGACACTTGCAAGACCTGTCTCTTTGATAGGGTAGAGGATCCACGCATTGTACAGGCCCCTTCCGGAAAGTATGTTATGACTTATACTGCTTACGATGGGAAAACAGCCCGCTTAAGTCTGGCTACTTCGGATGATTTACTGACCTGGGAGAAGCACGGTCTGGTCATTGATCCGGAACAATATCCCGATCACTGGTCAAAAGCGGGCGCTATTGTTGCCGAATTAATAGAGGGTCAATTCATTGCCAAGAAGATTGAGGGTAAGTACTGGATGTATTTCGGAGATACGGACTTATTTATGGCGACTTCAGATGACCTAATAAGCTGGGAGGTAGCCGAGAATGCCGAGTCGGGTGCGATGATCCGTGTACTACATCCGCGTATGGGATATTTTGATAGTCGGCTGGTAGAGCCGGGCCCACTGGCCATTTGGCGAGATACGGGCATTCTGTTAATCTATAATGCGAGTAATGCTGCTAATTTTAACGATCCGGACTTGTCGAGGTTCACCTACGCAGCGGGACAGGCCTTATTCGATCCACAACGGCCTTTCCAGCTCATGGATCGTGCTGATGATTATTTTATCTACCCGGATAAAGCTTACGAAAAGGTTGGAGAGGTGAATGAAGTATGTTTTGTGGAGGGGCTGGTTTATTTCCGCGAGAAATGGTTCTTATACTACGGTACGGGAGATTCAAAAATAGCGGTAGCGGTCTATACAGAATAAATTTAAAATTTCCCTATTTTGAGCATTCACCAAAAAAAATTGGGTGTATGTCTTTAATCTTGTTGTTAATAAGTGTTGTGCTTATTGTTGTGCTGACGGCCCGTTACAATCTGCATCCTTTTTTAGCCCTGCTACTGGCTTCTTTTTTCTTTGCCTTTAGTTCGGGGATGTCCTTTGAGGTGATCCTGGACAGTATCAATACGGGCTTTGGCAATACCCTGGGCAGTATCGGGATGGTCATTCTTTTCGGGATTATCATTGGTGCTTTTCTGGAGCATACCGGTGCAGCTTTTAAACTGGCGGAGGTTGTTCTTCGTATGATTGGGAAGAAGCGAGTACACGGTGCCATGGGGATTATGGGCTTTCTGATATCTATTCCGGTTTTTGCCGATAGTGGTTATATCCTCTTACACCCGCTGAATAAAAGCTTATCAAAAAAGGCCGGACTGTCATTGGCGGGGACCGGCGTTACTTTGATGTTGGGGCTCATGCTCACCCATGTACTGGTACCCCCGACTCCTGGGCCCATCGCGGCGGCGGGTATTATAGGTGCTGATGTGGGCCGGGTGATGATCCTGGGACTGATCGTTGGCCTGGTTAGTTTGCCGGTGGCTGTACTATACGGTAAATACTATGCGGGCAAAACCTATATTGATCCTAATCCTGAGGTGGATGGTGAGGATATTGTCAGCGCGACTAAATCGGCGCCCGGGGCATTTCAGTCTTTTCTACCCATTGTGGTACCCATCATTTTGATTATTGCCAAATCTATCCTCGAGCTTCAATTAGGTGATGCGCTTCCGAATCGTTGGCAATCCACCCTGATCTTTTTAGGGACACCGGTTATTGCTTTGTTTATTGGTATGCTGCTGGCTTTTACACTACCCAAAAAACTGGAGCAGTCGATGTTTTCGACTTCGGGTTGGGTCGGTAAGGCCTTGCTCGATGGCGCTCTGATTTTACTGATAACGGGAGCAGGCGGTATCTTTGGTAAAGTGCTGCAGCAATCGGGTATTGCCACGGATATGCAGAATTTACTTTCGGGAGTGAATCTGGGGATTTGGCTACCCTTTATTTTGACGGCGGCGATCAAGACCGCCCAGGGCTCTTCGACGGTAGCCTTGATTACGACGGCTGGCATTATGGCTCCCATGATGGTGGGGATGGGCTTTGAATCGGAATGGGAAAAGGCCTTAATGGTGGTATCGATTGGTGCGGGAGCGGCCGTTGTGCCGCATGCCAATGACAGTGGTTTTTGGGTCTTCACCCAGCTGACGGGTATGGATATCAAAACCGGGTATCGACTCTACACCTTTGGTGGTTTCCTCACGGGGACCTTCGCTGCGTTAATGATCTTTATCGTTTCCCTATTTCTTTAGATTTCTTTCAACTTTTGCTAGTTTGGCCCGTACCTAAGCATTCATTCTTACATAAACGGATTACTATGTTTTTAAAAAAGTCCCTTCTTTTTTTATTCCTATTGGTGTACTGCCTTACGGCAAAAGCCAATGGAAGACCCCATTTTCATGCGGAGCAGGGTATACTCCTCAGTATCGATGGAGATATTTGGCGGGGAGCCATCGACAGAAAAGGGAAAGTGAAAAAATGGGAGATCCTTGTTCAGGATCCGGCAGAGGACCGACAACCAGTATGGATGCCCGATGGACAATCCATACTTTTCTCTTCAAACCGAACTGGGATTTATCAATTATATCAGTTGAACCTGAACACCAATAATTTGGAGGCTTTTGCTCCACAGCCTGGTCATCAAACACAGCCCACGGTTGACAAGAGCGGTACGGTAGCCTGGGTACAGGGACTTGGTCCGGAAGCCCGGTTATGGTTGCAACCTCCTGGGGATTCCGCCGGAATGGTAAAAGGAAGTCAGGGCGGTCATAGCCCCGCTCTGTCTCCAGAGGGGGAAGCGATGGTTTTTATCCGTAATATTGGCCCTAAGCAAGAACTTTGTCTATGGTTACTGGAAGGAGAAATACAGGTGTTGTCGAGTGGGCAACCACCCGCCTTTCCCGCTTGGTCACCGGATGGTACCCGCATCACTTATACCCGTCGTGGACCGCAAGCCGGCGTATATCTCACTTCGCCAAAAGGCGATTTTCATAACCTGATCGTCGAGGGCCGCTATCTGGCTTCCTGGACGGCCGATGGGGAGCAATTGGCCTTATCAGAACTGGCCGCTGTGGCCCCGTATCATAATGGGGATCAGGATCCTGATGGGCAAGGCTACCTGGATAATCCTATTCTGTCCGCAAAGCCCATCAAATGGATAAAAGCTCCCGTACTTCCGGTTTCCACTTTTAGTGAAAGCTGGAACTTGCCGGAGCGGACCCTGAGCCAAAAACTAAATCGCCAGTTCGCAGAAATTACGCAAGTTTTAGACGAAGCGTTTCAAAGCGCGCCAGCTGCTCATCAAGACGAATGGGGCGCACTGAAAATTGCTTATGTCCAGCGGCTGAAAAGGGTAAAAACGGAGGAAGAGGGGCAGACCCTTTTGTACGAATTATTAAAAGAGCGTCCCTTTTTACGGGAAGAAAAGAAGGGTAGCGCTGGCGTATCTAGTGCGCATCCTTTAGCAAGTGCGGCGGGAGCAGAGATTTTAGCAAAAGGGGGTAACGTGGTAGATGCGGCGGTGGCGGTATCCTTTGCGCTGGGGGTAGTAGAGCCGGATGCCAGTGGTATGGGCGGTTACGGCGAAATGCTGCTTTACCTCGAGGATATGGAGGCACCTACCTGCATCGAATTCCTCACGCGGGTACCGGAGGCAGCCAGCCTGTCGAACGGCGCGCTGGATCCCTTGCCCAGGGGCGGACCGATTATGGTGAATGTCCCTGGCACCGTTGCGGGAATGGAGCTGGCCTGGAAGCGTTATGGCAGCCAACAAATATCCTGGGCGGATCTACTCCAGCCGGCCATCCGGCTGGCAGAAGAGGGCTTTGTACTGGATGCCTCTTTGGCGACTACTTTGTACAAAGAGCAGGCAGAATACCGAAAATACCCATCGAGTTATGCTCTTTTCTTTGAAGATGGAGAACCACTGGGCCTTGGGGATACCCTGCGCAACCCCGATTTAGCCTGGACCTTGCGCACACTTGCTGATAAAGGAGCGCAAGCTTTTTATAAAGGGGCGATTGCTGATAAGATGGTGAAGGATTTACGCAGTTATGGTAATGTAATGACCAGGGCCGATATGGCGAGGTACTACGCCGTGGAAAGAAAGCCAGTCCAGACTACTTACCGCGGGCATACCATTTATTCTGGACCGCCGCCCGTTTCGGGGGGCGCCGGACTAATTGGTCGTTTAAATCAACTGGAAGCTTTTCGAGAACCTGGTTCCTATCGGGATGATCCCGCCGCATTACACGCTTTGGTAGAAGCTTGGAAATTAACGCCTTCAGGACGGGGCAAGATTGCCGATCCCGGGCTGTGGCCCGTTGATCTATCCGCTTTTGAGGATAAAGCCGCCGCACAGCGCCGCTGGTCGACCTGCTTTGATCCCACGCAGGCACTCCGTCCGGAGCGATCCTGTGCGGATACCCGCCACTCGGCTTCTTGGGGAGCGACTAAGGTACTGGATGCGAAATCCAATACGGGCACCACGGCTTTTGCGGTAGCAGACGGGGCCGGCAATATGGTCTCTGTGACCCAGACCCTAGGCACCTGGGGCGGAAACTTTTATGTCACCCCCGGGCTGGGATTTTTATATAATGATAAGCTGGGGTCTTACGGACGTAATAAGGAGGGATATAATGCACGGATCCCCTTTGCGCGTAACGTTACCTCCATTACGCCAACTTTAGTGTTTAAAGGCGAGGAAGAAGAACAGGCACCCTTATTGGCAGTAGGGGCGGCGGGAAATGCCTGGATCACCTCAGCGGTATACCACATTGTCACCGGGGTTATTGATAACCAACTTTCTCCCCAGGAAGCGATTGAGCAGCCACGGGTACTGGTCGGTGCACGTTTTGACCCGAAAGACCCCTTAAAAATACAGTCCGTGCGAATACAGGCCGAGCAGGGCTTTTCCCCAGCCGTAATGGAGGGTATGATGAAAAGAGGCCACGAGATTCAATGGATCTCAAAAAGAGGACGCTTACGCATGGGCTATTCGGCGGCCGTTATGGTGCGGGACGGCCAGGTTATTGCCGGTGCTGATCCGAGAAGATCAGGAGAAGCCAGGGTATTACAAAAACAATAAAGTATATTTATTTTTCTATTATTAAAGGTAAGGAATGGGGCATTAATAAAATGTACAAGATTTACGCAGGTGTTTTGCTGTTCGGTGAGGCAAAAAACGTAGGCGATGCAGCGCATCGACGAAGCTTTTTAACGAAACTGGGCGGCAAAGGACAAGTAAAGATGTATAATTTATTATGGACTCATTCCTAAGGAACTAAGGAAGATAATGATGAAAATTAATGTACTCGCTGTGGATGATGAGCCGCAATTTGAGCGTTTGTTACGGCAACGATTACGCAGGGAAATTCGAAAAGGCAAGTTTAATCTTTCGTTCGCGCTAAGTGCCGAGGAAGCGCTTGGCAAATTGCGGGCAGAAGGTCCTTATGATCTAGTATTAACGGATATTAATATGCCAGAAAAGGATGGTTTGGCCTTGTTGCAGGAAATTAAGGAGCAATGGAATAACCAACAAGTTGTGATCGTCTCTGCCTACGGGGATATGGGAAATATTCGGACCGCCATGAATCTGGGAGCCTATGATTTTATCACTAAGCCGATTGATTTTGAGGACCTCAAAGTAACCATTGAAAAAACGGCCAAAGGAGCAGAACTGATCAAAAAAGGAGAGCAAGCTGAAGAATTAGCCCACGAAAACGAGCGGCTGGCCACCATCGATCAGCTCAAAAATGAGTTTTTTACCAATATCGCCCACGAATTTCGGACACCACTTACCGTAATTAAGGGGATGTCGGAGCAGATCGATACCAACGCGCAACAGTGGTTAGAAAAGGCCTTACCCTTGATTAAAAATAATACCCGGCAATTGTTGGATTTGGTTAATCAGGTATTAGAACTACGGAAATTAGCTTCGGGAACCTTACCGGTGCATTGGATACAGGCCGATATTATTGCTTATCTGCTTTATATAGCCGAGAGTTACGCCTACCTGGCAGAGTCCAAAGATATTCAGCTCAATATACATTACCCCGAATCGGAGTTCATGATGGATTATGACGCCGATAAGCTACTACGAATCCTATCCAATCTAGTGTCAAATGCCATCAAGTTTACACCCGCGGGTGGAAGCATTAATTTGAGGATCCAACCGGAAGGGAAGCAGTTTATAATAGAGGTACGCGATACGGGGCGGGGAATACCCAGGGAACAGCAAAAATATATCTTCGATCCGTTTTATCAATCTTCAGATAAAGATTATCAGCAGGGTACAGGTATTGGTCTGGCGATTGTACAGCAGATGACGCAACTCTTAGGGGGAGACGCGTCTTTGGAAAGCACAGTGGGAGAGGGGACTACTTTTAGGGTAAGCCTGCCTATTCATCAGGAGGCTCCAAAAAGTAAACCAGTGCTGGCAAGAACTAAAGCTACCAAAACTAAAGAAGAAGTTTCTTCGGCTATGCCCAGCGGTGATTTACCGACGATATTAATTGTGGAAGATAACAAGGATATCCGGACTTACCTGCAGGTCCTACTCGAAGATCGCTATCACTGTCTGGTAGCAGAAGATGGTGAGCAGGGCTGGTCGCGTTTATTAGAGTCGGTCCCCGATTTAGTCGTCACGGATCTTATGATGCCCAGGCTTAATGGGATAGAACTTTGCAAACGGCTGAAAAAGGATGATCGGGTACGGCACATTCCAGTGATCATGCTTACCGCAAAAGATGATCAGGACAGTCGGCTGGACAGCTTACGGTACGGCGCGGATGCTTACCTGTTGAAACCCTTCGAGCAGGAAGAATTATTTGTACAAATTGAGCGTTTATTAACCCAGCGTGCCCAATTACAGGAATATTATCAGAATCTGGCTCTGGGCAAAGAACCAGCTAAGCAAGAAGCAGAAGATGATTTCGTCTTACAGGTCCGGGATCTGGTAGAGACTAACTTGGATGATGAAGATTTTGGTATCCAGGATATATGTCGATCGGTGGGGGTAAGTCGCACGCAAATGCACCGCAAGCTAAAGTCTATTACGGGCTTGTCATCTTCTCATTTTATTCGTTCTATCCGTTTGGAGCATGCCAAAAAACTGTTACAGTCTTCCGAACTGAATATTTCACAGGTAGCTTTTGAAGTAGGATTTAAAGACCCGAAGTATTTTTCGAGAACTTTTTCTGCTGCCTTTGGAACATCTCCTCAGGACTGGCGCCAATAAATATTTACATTCTATAACAATGAGACGATTATCAATTCTAGTGGCTGTCTTACTGGCCGTTATTTTTTCGGCGAAAGCCCAGGCCCAAGAAGGCGCTTCCGAAATTAGTCAGGAGAGAGCTATAATGCAACTCCAATTGCAGGGTGCTCAGAAAATTCAAGCGGAGGATCCAAACCAGGCTATAAAAATGTTGGTGGAGGTTACCCAGGCGAGTAAAAGATCTGACTGGTCAGAACTTCTGCAGGAAAGCGCCATGCTTCTGGCGAAGCTCTATATTGCCGAAGAGCAATATCGACGGGCCGCAAATGCGGCCGAAGATGCGGTAGAAGCCGGCAGGGCCTTGAAAAATGATGAATTGACCCTCGTCAGTCTGCAATTGCTGCAAGATATTTATGAAGCAGATGGGCGCTCCCGACGATACGATGAAGTAAATGAAGAATACACCCGTTTAAAAACGGCTTTAGACCTGGAAAACAGGAATGAACAATACTCTAAATTAGAAGATACCTACGTGGAAACCACGGCAGAGATGCAGGAAATCATGAAGGATCTGAGCGAAGCAGAAATTGCCCGGCGCTTACTG
>Ga0102937_1001294_pt1 | contig 11400 bp, 7 predicted proteins | sample SalPonR2_B_D1_MG_FD_78213 | JGI IMG/M metagenome (GOLD analysis project Ga0102937, IMG submission 78213) | Salt pond soil microbial communities from South San Francisco under conditions of wetland restoration - Salt Pond MetaG R2_B_D1_MG | ecosystem: Environmental > Aquatic > Marine > Intertidal... | reverse complement strand
GTAGGTCTCTTCACGGATCCACCGGGGGCTGTCGCGGATGTCGGGACCGTCCATGGGTGACGGAAAGCAGCCATCGCCACCGGATGCAGGGAGCTTCGAGTCGCTCTAGCTCCGGCCCGCAAACGGCAGTCGGAAGCGGTCACAAGCGTGCCGGCAACCTTGATTGAGTGATCGCTGGACCGTTGTCGGACTCTCGGAACGATGCTCGCCAAGCCTCGATAGCCGGAAACCACGGACACCGTCGAAACAGCAGTTCTGGGATCGTCTTCAGTCGATGGCTTGGGCAAAGGACGGCTGCCGCGGTTCCCAGCCGGCGGGAGTGTCATCAGCGAGGGCACTTCCGGATGAGGGCACGGTGGAGATGCACTGCGCATCGAGATGCAGCGTGCCCGGATTCGTGCTGTAGTTCAGGACCTCGAAGGCCCAGACATTGCTGCGGTAGGTGCTTCCCCAGCCGCCTCGGAAACTCGAGACGACGAAGATGTCGTCGACGGCGAACGTGCCGGTGGCCAATGAGTAGCCACCGCTCACGGCTGATTCGTCCGGTCCACACGACACCTCGTAGATGTCTGCGAGCTCGACTGGCACGGGCACTTCCTCGGTGACCGTCCTGAGCGTCGGGGTCATGGCGTCGACCTGCGACTTGGTGTAATAGCGATCGTCGTGGTTGTGGTTGACGAGGATTCCGACGACGTCGATCACGAGATTGACCGAGCCGTTCTGGTTGAAGACGCTGAAGCGTCCGTTGGCCGACAGCTTGGTCGTCACGGCGTTCGGAGTGGGAGGCTGGCCGGGACCAGGATTGAGATTCGAGGCATCCGGTGTGCGGGCGTCGGACGGGAAGATGCGAAGGTTCGTCTGACTCGTTGCGCCGACTGCTGTCACGTTCAACAAGAGTCCCACGGCATCATTTCGAATGGTGCACTGCCCCGACTTGCCTCGGCCGATGACCTGCATGGTCTGATCGGCTCCGAGCGGTGTCGACCTGTTTCCGACCGTCTTGGGTGCCGGCCGGGTGTCGCTGATCCGGCAGGGGGTAATCGCAATCGTGACCGGTCGCGATCCGGAACCAACATCTGCTCCCACGTAATGCTGGGAAGCAACTCCAACGAGAGTTCCGGTCATCAAGAGTGCGGATCCAGCAAGGAGCGCTCGAAGTTTTGGCATCTGGAAAGGCTAATGCAATTGACTCATCAGGTCGCAGTCTCACGGAGAGGTGTGGAAATCGGGTGAGGTGGGTAATCACTCCCCATGATCGGACTTCGTGGACTCGCACGTTCGCTGATGGCTGCCCTGTTCATCCAGGGCGGGGTGAACGCGTGGAAGAACTCGGCCCAACTCGCCGGCAAAGCCGCCAAGGTGACCGAGCCGCTGGAGGAGATGACCACGGCCGATGTGCGCACCGAGCAGTTCGTGAAGGCCAATGCCGGCGTGCAGATCGCTGCCGGTGGGCTGTTCGCGCTGGGTGTCGCACCGCGTGTGATGAGTGTGGTGCTCGGCGTGACGCTGATCCCCACCACGCTCGCCGGTCACCGGTTCTGGGAGATGGACGACGAAACGGAACGCACCATGCACCGGACCCAGTTCGCCAAGAACGCGGCGGTGATGGGCGGGCTGATCTTCGTGGCGCTCGACACCGGTGGCCGCCCGTCGATCTTCTGGCGCGGCCGCAAGGGCGCCGAAGCGCTGGGCACCCAGCTCGCCGACGTGACCCAACGGGTCGGCGACCGTGTCGACGCCGTCACCCCCTGACCCCTCGCGGAGCGATGAGCGAGACCCCCGGATGTGGTGGTCCGGCTCATCGGCCTGACCGAACGGCTCCCGAGCGATGAGCGAAACCCGAGGATCCGGTGGCCCGGCTCATCGCCTCGGATCGGTCAGACGTCGAGGAGGGCGGGGAGATCGGCGAAGGAGTCGATGATCGCGTCGGGCTGCTCGCCGCTCGCGGCCAGGGCCTCCTCGCGGAACTTGCCGGTGCGCACCAGCACACCCCGCAGGCCGGCATGCCGGGCACCGAGTACGTCGTTGTCGACGTCGTCGCCGACCATCACCACCGACGAACGATCCTCGGGTGACACTCCCAGAGCAGCCACACCGGTGGCGAAGAAGTCGGCGGACGGCTTGCCGAGCACCACCGGGTCGACTCCGGTGGCTTCCTGCAACGCCCGCACGTAGGCGCCGGTGTCGAGTTCGAGACCGGCCGACGTGCGCCAGTAGAGGTTGCGGTGCATCGCCACGAACGCCGCGCCGTCGAGGATCAGCCGGAACGCCTCGTTGAGCTGACTGTGCGTGAATTCCACGCCGGCGCCGCCGATCACCACCACGTCGGCCGGGCCGCTGTCGACCAGGTCGATGCCGTCGAGGTCGGCCGACAGGTCACCCGTGTTGAGCAGGAAGCAGCGTGCCCCGGGGTGCTCCGCCCGCAGGTACGCAGCCGTTGCCGCGGGTGCGGTGAGGATCTCGTCGGCGTCGACCGCCATGCCTGCGTGCGTGAGCAGGTCGGCCACCTCGGCGCGCGTGCGGGTGGTGGTGTTGGTGGCGAACCGGAGGGGGATGTCCGAGGCCCGCAGCTCGGCGAGTGCGTCGTCGGAACCGTCGATCGGCTCCCACGACACGGTGAGGACGCCGTCGATGTCGATCAGGAGCCCCCGTACGTCCGCAAGCACGTCGCGTGTCACACCGTCCATCTCATCATCCGGCGCCGGGCCGGACAACCGGTGTGTCGAATCCGGTCCGGTCGGTCACGCACCGACCGGGGCGGACGACCTACGCCGCGAGCTCGCGGAAGGAGGCCTCGATGTCGGCGGCGAGCAGGTCGATGTCGGGCATCACGTCGCGATCCGACGTGAGGCCGAAGAACAGGTGGTCGTCGTAGGACACCACGGCGATCGTCAACCCCTCGTTGTCGATCACCTCCACGTACGGGAAGATCCGCTCGAAGCGCGCGCCGCGCAGATACAGCGGCACCGGAGGGCCGGGGATGTTGGTGATCACCAGGTTCATCGGAATGCTGCGGCTCACGAACCGGGTGAGCGGTGCGGCGACGGGGGTCAGGGCGTCGGCCAGGTCGAGCACCGTGTGGGCGCCGTCCACCAGCCCCGATGCCTTCAGCTCGCTGGTGACGGCGTGCACGCGCTCGAGCCGCACGATCGGGTCGGGCTCGTCGACGGGCAGCTCCACCAGCATCATCGACACGAGGTTCCCGAGCGTCTCGCCGTGCTGGTCGTCCGAGCGCAGCGAGATCGGCACCATCGCCGTGAGGGTCTCCATGCTCGTGCCGTGTTGGGCCAGGAACTGACGCAGGGCGCCGCTGCAGGCGGCGAGCACCACGTCGTTGAGCTTCACGCCGTGACGTTGGCGTACCTCGCGCACCTGCTCCATCGGGATGGTGGCATGGGTCCACCGGCGGTGCGGCGTGACCGGCACGTTCCACGGTGCAGGTGTCGGCTTCTCCGCGAACTCGGCGATCGCCCGCATCACGTTCCACGTCGACGTGATCGCCGGGCGCGGATCACGGACGGTCTCGATCGCCGTCTTCGCCATCCGGGTCGGGCGGAGGAGCTGGTCGCGCACCGACTCGACGAGCAACGTGTTCGGCGACGGCGCCGGCCGGGCGACCCACCGCTCGGGCTCGGCGTCGGCGGGTGGATCGGGTTCGAGATCGACGAGGGCCAGCGCCAGGTCGACGTTGGCGATGCCGTCGCCGAGTGCATGGTGCGTCTTGATGATCATGCCGACCCGGTCGTCGGCGAGCCCGTCGACGAACCACATCTCCCAGAGCGGGCGCCGCCGGTCGAGTGCCAGCGACTGCACACGGCTCATCAGTGCCGCCAGTTGCTCGTCGTCGCCCGGTCGGGGGAGTGCGGTGAGCCGGACGTGGTAGCCGATGTCGAAGTGCTCGTCGTCGACCCACACCGGTCGCCCCTGCCCGTAGGGCACCTCCATCACCCGCTGACGCAGACGCGGGACGGCCTGCAGCCGGCGGTCGACGTGGTCACGCAGCTCGTCGAAGCGGATGCGGCCGTCGTCGCCCCGCAGTGGGTCACCGTCCAGCACCGAGAGCGACCCCACGTGCTGCGGCTCGTGCGGCGTCTCGATCCGCAGGAACACCGTGTCGGCCGCCGTGAGCCGTTCGTACGTCGTCATCGTCCCCGTCCTCGTGTCCCTGGTGTTCGTGTCCCTGGTGTTCGTGTCCCTGGTGTTCGTGTCCCTGGTCGGGTCGACGGTATTGCCGTCGCAACCGTTGCGACCAGGGCCGAACGACCGCACCGCGGCGCCGCCCGGTAGAACGGGCACATGGAAGGTCACGTCCACCCCGACTTCGGCACCGTCACGGAGAAGCTGGCACACCTCACGTCGAAGCGCTCGGCGGTCGGTGGCGCCGCGGTCACCGTGTACCACCACGGTGAGCTGGTGGTCGACGTGTGGACCGGTGACCGTGACGCCACCGGGCGCCCGTGGGAACGCGACACGATGGCGATGAGCTTCTCCACCACCAAGGGGGTGGTGGCCACGGTCGTGCACCGCTTGGTCGACCGGGGCGTGCTGAGCTGGGACGAACCGGTCGCCACGTACTGGCCCGAGTTCGCCGCCAACGGCAAGGAGGCGATCACCCTGCGCCACCTGCTCACCCACCAGGCCGGGCTGCACCAGGTGCGCACGTTGGTGGAGGACACCGAGGGCCTGCTCGACTGGGACGACATGGTCAGTGTGCTCGCCGAGGCCGAGCCGGTGTGGGAGATCGGGACCCGGTCGGGATACCACGCGCTCACCTACGGGTGGCTCGTGGGCGAGGTGATCCGCCGGGTCACCGGAATCGGTGTGAACGAGGCGGTGCAGCGCGAGATCGTCGAGCCGCTCGGACTCGACGGCATGTACATCGGCACGCCGCCGGATCAGCGGTCACGCGTCGCCGACCTGCTCGTCGACCCGAAGGACTCGGCCCGCCTGTTGAAGCTGCTGCGCACCCTGGGCCGGTTCGAGCGGTACACGCCGCTCTACGAGGCGCTGGTGGTCGACGACTTCCTCGACGTGGCCACCACCGATCGCATCCTCGACGCCGAGATCCCGGCCGCCAACGGCGTCTTCACGGCGCGGTCGCTGGCTCGCATGTACGCAGCGCTGGCGACGCCCGACGCATTCGACGAGCCGCCGTTGCTGTCACCCGCCACCCTCGCCGAGGCCACTCGGGTGCAGACCACGCTGGGGGCCGCAGGAGACGGCCGCAGCGGCGAGCGTGTCGGCCGCGACGCCGCCGTGATGTTCGACATGCGCTGGCGCCTCGGCTATCACATGGCGGCCACCACGGCCGGCATCCTTCCCCGCGGCTTCGGTCACTTCGGGTTCGGAGGCTCGGGGGCGTGGGGCGATCCGGATTCCGGGCTCGCCGTGGCGATGGTGCTCAACCAGGTGGCGGGCACACCGTTCGGCGACACCAGGTTCCTGCGCGTCGGTGGCGCGGCCGTCCGGGCTGCCAAGCGTCGGATCACGATCGGGGTCAGACCCCGATCGTGATGCTCCCCACCGACGGCTCAGGCGCGGGCCGGAGTCGTCGCAGGTGTGGCCGGCACCAGGCCGCGGGTGGTGGCGACGTCGTCGTCGCGGACGAACCACGACACGAACACCGCCGGCACCATGAGCAGGCCGACGGCGAGGAAGCCGGCCTGGTAGGCGCCCAGGCGATCCGCCGCCGGCGCCGCTTCGCCTGCAGCGGGCAGTACGGCGGCGATCACCGTGGCGGCGAGTGCCACACCCGATGCGTAGGCCACCTGGCGCTGCGTGTTGAACAGGCTCGTCGCCCGGCCGGTGTCGGCCATCGACGTGGTGGCGTACGCGGCGGTCTGGATCGACACGAACACCATCCCCACGGCCAGCCCGCGCATCAGCGAGAACCCGGCGATCGTCGACAGCGGGGTCTCGAGGCCCGCCGTGGCGTACAGGCACGTCACGCCTGCCGTCAGTGCGATCCCCACCGTCATCAGCCGCCTCGGCCCCACCAGCCGGTACAGCCGCTTGCCGAGCAGATTCGACACGAGGAACACACCGAGTGCCTGCGGTGACTGGGCGAGCCCGCTCTCGAAGGCGCTGTAGCCGCGCAGCGTCTGCAGATAGAGGGGCAGCACGAAGATCATGCCGAAGAAGCCGGCATACGTGAGCGCCGCAGCGAGATTGATGGTGCGGAACAGGTGGTCGCCGAAGAGTCGGAGGGTGAGGATGGGCTCGGGAATGCGCAGCTCGACCACGATCAGCGCCACGAGGGCCGCCACGCCGGTGAGGCCGAAACCGAGCGTGGTGGCCGACAACCATCCCTCCTCCGGCCCGACCGACAGCGTGTAGAGCAGCAGCGCCACCGAGGCCCCGGACAGCACGAACCCGATGGCGTCGAACCGGCCCGGCACCGGCTGCTTCGTCTCCTCGAGCCAGGCCACCGACAGCACCACGGCGACCAGCCCGATCGGCCCGTTGATCAGGAAGATCCAGTGCCACGACACGGCGTCGACGAGGATGCCGCCCAGCATCGGGCCGATGGCGGGAGCGATCACGGCCACGCTGAGGACGCCGATCGCCGCCCTGGCCCGTTCCTCCATCGGGAACGCCCGGTAGAGCATGGCGCCGCCGATCGGCGTGACGAGCCCCGCCCCGAGGCCCTGCAGCACCCGGAACGTCACGAGCTGGCCGAGCGTCTGGCTGAGGCCGCACGCCAGCGAGGCGGCGACGAACGCGACGAGGGCGGTGACGAACACGCGGCGGGTGCCGAACCGGTCACCCAGCCAGCCGGCCGCCGGGATGACGGCGGCGAAGCTCAGCAGGTAGCCGACGGCGATCCACTCGATGTCGGTGATCGGCACGCCGAAGTCGTCGGCCATCGTCGGCAGGGCGACGTTCACCATCGTGCCGTCGATGATCGTCATGAACAGCCCGAGGATGTAGACGGTCATCACCTTCGTCGGATAGGCGACGGGGCGAACGATCCGGGGCACGGATCCCGACGCTAGGGGCTGGTCCCGGCTCCCATCGTGTCGATCAGGCCCGGGCTCGGAAGACGGCCTCGCCGGTCGCCCACACGAGGAGGAGCACGGCGGCGATACCGGCGCTCGCCAGCCAGGGTGTCGGCGGCCATTCGATCACCGACTGCACGTGGCGGTGCAGGAAACCGATCGTGAGTGCGCCCCACCATGCGATCTGCGACACGGCCAGCGACAGCACGGCTCGGAACATCACGATGCGCGGCACGTCGGAGCCGTGTTCGAAGCTCTTCACCCGTTCCCGGATCCGGTAGAGGAAGACACCGTTCACCCCGATCAACGCGACGAAGAAGAGCTTCACGATCATCAGGTTGTCGACGACCCCTTTCAGGACGAGCAGGGGGATGCCCGCCGCCACCATCGTCCCCCATCCCATCCACACGAAGATCTCCGTGACGCCTGCGACCCGCACCACCTGCGGGAAGCGCACCCGGTCCCACAGCCACAAGGTGCCGTAGAGGTCGGTGACCATCACCGATCCGAATCCGAGGATCAGGCCGGAGAGGTGGATGAACAGGACGATGTAGAACGCGGTCGATTCCAACGCGCACCTACCCGGTCGCGCCGCACGGGATGCTGGTCGGCTCCGCCAGGGACATCAGTCGCCGGTACCCGACCCGGCGGATGCCGAAACGGTCGCCGGCATTCGTGCCGGGCCCGTGTGCGTCCGTGGGCGCCGTGGCCGGGGGTGTCGCCGGGATTCCCGGCGTGGAGTGTCGAGGCCGAGCTGCCAGGCTGGCAGGGTGCAGCTCACGTATCCCGACTCGCTGCCGATCAGCGCGCGTCGCGACGAGCTGGTCGAGGCGATCCGCGACCACCAGGTGGTGATCGTCGCGGGGGAGACCGGGTCGGGGAAGAGCACCCAGCTGCCCAAGTTGTGCCTCGACGCCGGCCGGGGCGTCGACGGCATGATCGGGCACACCCAGCCTCGACGGGTGGCGGCGCGCACGATCGCCGAACGGATCGCCGACGAGGTCGGCACGCCGCTCGGTACCGACGTCGGGTACACGGTGCGGTTCACCGACGAGGTGAGCGAGGCCACCCGCGTGAAGGTGATGACCGACGGCATCCTGCTCGCCGAGATCCAACGCGATCGGATGCTGCGCCGCTACGACACGCTGATCATCGACGAGGCACACGAACGCAGCCTCAACATCGACTTCATCCTGGGCTATCTCCGCCGGCTGCTGCCGCAGCGGCCGGACCTGAAGGTGATCGTCACCTCGGCGACCATCGACACCGAGCGCTTCGCCCGCCACTTCGCCGAACTCACCTCGGAGAACCCTCCCGAACGCGTGAACAGTCTGCGGTCGGACGCCGCAAAGAGTTCACGCGTTGGCCGGGGGGAGGGCGGGAGCGGGGCGGCGCCGGTGATCGAGGTGACGGGCCGGACCTACCCGGTGGAGCTGCGGTACCGCCCCTACGGCGCCGACAACGAGGACGCCCCCGACGACCGGCGTGACCAGGTGCAGGCGATCGTCGACGCCGTGGACGAGCTCGGCCGGGAGGGACCGGGCGACATCCTCGTGTTCCTGTCCGGCGAACGAGAGATCCACGACACCGCCGACGCACTGCGGCGCGAGCACGCCGAACTCGAGGTGCTGCCGTTGTATGCCCGGCTGTCGTCGGTGGAACAGCACCGGATCTTCGAGCGTCCCGACCGCGGCGGCCCGGGGCGGCGGGTGGTGCTGGCCACCAACGTGGCCGAGACCTCGCTGACCGTTCCCGGCATCCGCTACGTGGTCGACGCCGGGTCGGCCCGCATCTCCCGGTACAGCCGCCGGCTCAAGGTGCAGCGCCTCCCGATCGAGCCGGTGTCGCAGGCGTCGGCGAACCAGCGTGCCGGACGCTGCGGTCGTGTGGCGCCGGGCATCTGCATCCGCCTGTACTCCGAGGAGGACTTCTCGGCGCGGCCCGAGTTCACCGAGCCCGAGATCCTGCGGACGAACCTCGCGTCCGTCATCTTGCAGATGACGGCGATCGGCCTCGGTGACGTCGCCCGGTTCCCGTTCGTGGAGCCCCCCGACCACGCCGCCATCCGCGACGGTTATCTGCTGCTCGACGAGCTGGGAGCGCTGCGGATGCGCGAAGGGGAGCGGCCCGGTTCGGCCGAGGGTGCCCGCCGGCTGACGAAGGTGGGCACGCGGCTGGCCCGTCTGCCGGTGGACCCGCGACTCGGCCGGATGGTGCTCGAGGCCGACCGTCTCGGATGCGTGCGTGAGGTGCTCGTGATCGCGGCGGCGCTCTCCATCCAGGACCCACGCGAGCGGCCCGACGACCAGCGCGAGCAGGCCAACGAGCTCCACAATCGGTTCAAGGTGGAGGGTTCCGACCTGCTGTCGCTGGTGGCGCTGTGGGATCACCTGCGGGCGAAGCAGCGCGAGCTGTCGGGCAACCAGTTCCGGCGGATGTGCCGCAAGGAGTTCCTCAACTACCTGCGCGTACGCGAGTGGATGGATCTCTTCAGCCAACTCCGCCGGATCGCCGGCCAGCTGGGGATCCGGCCCTCGAAGGTCGACAGCCATCCCGACCACGTGCACCGGGCGGTGCTGGCCGGGCTGCTGTCGCACATCGGCATGCGTGACCGCGAGACCCGCGAGTTCATCGGTGCGCGTCAGGCCCGGTTCGTCGTCGCACCCGGATCGGTGCTCACGCGCCGGCCCCCACCCTGGGTGATGGCGGCCGAACTCGTGGAGACCAACCGGCTCTACGCCCGCCGCGTCGCCCGGATCGATCCCGCCTGGGTGGAGCGGGCGGCCGGGCATCTCGTGAAGCGCTCGTACGGCGACGTGCGGTGGGACGCCGAGGGCGGGCGGGCCGTGGCCACCGAATCGGTCACCCTCTACGGGCTGCCGATCGTGTCGGACCGTACCGTCGGCTACGACCGGGTCGACCACGACGAAGCCCGCGCCTGGTTCGTCACCAAGGCGCTGGTGGAGGGCGACGTCGCCGACCAGGGCTGGGCCGATCGACACCGCTTCGTCGCCCGCAACGCCGCCTACCTCGACCGGATCAAGCGGATGGCAGCCCGGGTCCGTCGTGTCGAACTCGTCGACGACGAGATGCTGTTCGAGTTCTTCGACGATCGCATCGGCAGCGAGGTCACCTCGACCCGGCACTTCGACCGGTGGTGGAAGCACATTCGCAAGGACGAGCCCGAGCTGCTGGACCTCACCGACGACGCGCTGTTCGGGACAGGCGGCGGCACCGGTGACGGGGGCGCCTCCCACGCGTCGCTGCTCGACGGGTTCCCCGACGTGTGGCGGGAACAGCACGGTGATTCCGTGATCGAGCTGCCGTTGACGTACAAGTTCGCTCCCGGCGAACCGCTCGACGGGGTGACCGTGCACGTGCCGCTGGCGGGTCTCAACCAGGTGACGGGCGACGGGTTCGGGTGGAATGTGCCCGGACACCACGCCGAGCTGGTCGAGCTGTTGATCCGCTCGCTGCCGAAGTCGATCCGCCGCCAGCTGATCCCGCTCGCCGAGACCGTCGAGGCCGTCGTGTCCCGCGTCGAGTCCGGCCTGTCACCGGCTGTGGATCCGGATCCCGCCGGGAGTGCAGTTCGGACCGGTGCGGCGACGACCCGATCGCTCGTCGACGCAGTAGCCGCCGCAGTCACCGACGTGTCGGGCGTTCGCGTCCAGCCCACGGACCTGGACACGTCGGTGATCCCCGAGCACCTCCGCCTGCACGTGGTGGTGTCCGACGACGAGGGCACGGTGCACGCCGTGGGTGACGATTTCGATGCGCTGAAGGCCTCGTTGGCGGGTGTCGCCCGGGCGTCGATCGCTGCCGCAGCTCCGATCGAGGAACGCCGCGGCATCACCGAGTGGGACCTCGGCGATCTTCCCCGTGTGGTCGAGTCGGGCGATCGCGCCCTCGACGTACGGGCGTACCCCGCTCTGCTCGACGTGGGCGACAGCGTGGCACTGCGCGTGGTGACCACACCCGAACTGCAGCAGCGCGCGATGCGCGGTGGCGTGCGGCGGCTCCTGCTGCTGACGGCTGCGCCGACACGGTCGTCGATCGTCCGCACGTTGTCGAACGCCGATCGGTTGGCGATCGCCGCCGGCGACATCGAGCTGGGCGAGTTGAGTGGTGACTGCGTGGCTGCAGCGGTCGATCGGGTGATGTCCGATCACGGCTCGTTGCCGTGGAACCGTACCGAGTTCGACGAGTTGCGCCGGGCGGTCCGCGATGCCGCACCGGGCCTCGCCGCCAACGCACTCCACGAGGCGGCGCAGGTCGTCGCCACAGCGAGCGAGGTGCGCGATCGGCTCGCCCGGCTGCACGCCGAGGCGCTGCGGCCGTCGGTGGACGACGCCAACGTGCACCTCGGGAGGCTCGTCCATCGGGGATTCGTGCTGGGTGC
>Ga0102937_1001286_pt1 | contig 11430 bp, 7 predicted proteins | sample SalPonR2_B_D1_MG_FD_78213 | JGI IMG/M metagenome (GOLD analysis project Ga0102937, IMG submission 78213) | Salt pond soil microbial communities from South San Francisco under conditions of wetland restoration - Salt Pond MetaG R2_B_D1_MG | ecosystem: Environmental > Aquatic > Marine > Intertidal... | reverse complement strand
GACTGGCGGCGATTTGTCAGCCAGTTCCCCCAGTATGGTCCAGCCGTCTGATTTCAGGCGTCCGGGACGAAAGGCCGTTCCCGCAGGGTCTCCATGATAGCCTGCCCGTCAGTCGCCGCTTTTGCTGTATTTACGCGGAGTGCCCGGGAGCGTTCGACCACTCTGGTCTGAAAGGCTTCCATCAGGTCTGCGCGGGATACGTTGCGGACAGCCTCGGCAAGCTGCTCACGGGAGTTGAAGCTGGTCTCTTCCCGGTCGATTTCCTGCCAGTAACGTCCTGAGATCTCACCCAGTTGCCGGTCTTTTTCCAGCAGTTTGCTGATGACTGCCTGCTTTTCCCGGGTCAGGTCTGCCGGGCTCATGTCTGAGAGGGTGTTCATGAAGGTTTCGGAGAATTCCCTGACAGCCGCGTCTATCTCGCTGGTGCTGGCGCCCGGGGATTGCACCACAAAGCCCAGCGCGGGCGTTTCCAGCATCTCGTAGGGCATGGCGTACACGATGTAGCCAAGCTGGCGGGTGGTGCGGATTTCCTCATAGAAGGGGCTGGCCACAATCTGCGCGAGCAGGCGGAAGGTGGCCCGCTCGGCAAAGCTGGTGTTATCGCCCTGGGCATAGAGGGTATAACCGGTGTCCGGGTGGTCTACCTCAATGCTTGCCTGGATCCCGCTTTGCGGCAGTGCCCGAACCCGGCTGCGCGGAACTTCCGTGCGTTCGCTCTGGCGAAGTACGGAGGAGTTCACCAGCCTGGCGAAGTTGAGGGCGGAGGCCGGGGTCATGTTGCCATGGGCCAGCATCACCGGATCCACCTCCGACAGCAAGGCTTCAGCAAAAGACCCGAGCTCATCAAAAGTGACGTTGCGCGCGGCGGCCAGTTTATCTTCGGTATTCCAGGAACCCTCAATAAGTGCCGTCTGGATGAATTCGGAGGCCTGCTGGACCGGGCGATTCTTGGCCTTGTTAAGCAGCCTGTCAATCATCTGTTCCCTGGCGATGTTGAAGCGCTGCTCTGACAGAACGGGGTCGGCTACCTGGGAGAGAATACGCATCATCAGGATGTGGAGTTTTTCGCTGTATCCGCCCACCCGAATGGTGATGCCACGCAGGTGTGAGTAGATACTGTAATCCAGGCCGGCCAGTTGGGCGGGATAGGCCCAGGCGTTGATGTTGGTCTGGATGGTGTCGATCAGCAGGTCTGATAATACATCACTGCGTGCGGATGCCCGGGTGGCCGGTGTCCTCAGGCTGACGTAAACGTTTGCCTTGGGCGTGTCGAAGCGGATGTCCCTGGCATACCAGATGTCCAGGCCCTCGATGGCGCCGAGGGAAACCGGCTTTGCCATGGTGGGACCGGAAATCATTTCCAGGTCGTTGGGCACGAAAGGGTTTTCCGGGGGCAGTGCCAGGCCTGCCGTGATGTCGGTGTTGATCGCGCCGGGCTGCAGTGGCTGCAGCGAGAATTCGGCATTGTACCAGGGGGTCTTTTGGGGCGATTGCAGTTCCGGCTGCGGATCCTGTATTGATACCAGCACGTTGTCCCGGGTCAGGAGGGACAGAATGTCCTGATACTGGCCAGGCACGTAGCTTTCCATCATCCAGGGTGCGCGAAGCACGTCTTCCGCCGCCACATGCGGCATCAGCATCGACAGGTGGGTGACCGAGCGGATCGGTGACTGCTTTTCGCGGAACCGGAAGTCAATGCTCGCCAGTTTTTGCATCTCTTCAAACCGGCGTTCGGAAATCCCCTGGTTGCGGACTTTATCAATCCAGGCAAATGTCAGGTCCAGAATGCGGTCCTGGTTTTCCAGCCCCCTGGGGGTCAGGGACATGCTGATTTCCACGGTTTCTTCGGTACCTGTATCCATGCCGCTGCCGGCAGAGAGACTTTCCACCAGACCTGCCTGCTTCAGCCGGTCAAACAGGCTGCCGGGACCTTCATGGCCCAGCAGGTTGGCAACATAGCGGACCGGTTTGTTGCGGTAATTTTCCTGCTGCGATGGAATCGGAAAGGACAGCGACAGTGAACGAATATCCTTCAGGGCTTTTGCCGTAACGCGGCCAGGCAGGGTGTCCGGTTCCAGCAGGGGCTGGTCGAACACTCGGGTCTTCAGCTGGCGGTTTTCGATACGGCTGAAGCGGTCTTCAACCATGGCTTCCAGCTCGTCCAGGGGCTGTGGACCATAGACGGCAAGGGTCATCAGATTGGAAGAATAACGGGACTTCCAGAACTCCAGGAGATCCGGGCGCAGGGGGCGCTCTTCCGTATTCTCCAGCGTCGTCAGATTGCCTACGGCAAACTGATGGAAAGGGTGTTCAGGATTGCTGATGGCTTTTTTTACCGAGTAGAAACGGCGGCCATCTTCCTTCTGCATTGCGCTGAATTCCGAGTGGACCGCGTTGCGTTCCCGGTCGACCAGTTCAGCCGTGAACAGGGGTGCCGAGAATTGTTCGGCAAAACGATCAAGTGCGGCGTCCAGATGTTCTGCCTGAATGTCGAAGAAGTAGTTGGTGTTGCGGAAGGAAGTAAAGGCGTTATGGCTGCCGCCGTGACTCTTGATGAATTGCTGGTACTCGCCGGGATCAGGATATTTTTCCGTGCCCAGAAACAGCATGTGTTCAAGGAAGTGGGCCATGCCCTCGCGGTCGGCCGGGTCGTCGCCGCTGCCGACGGTGATATTCATTGATGCGGCGGCCTTGTCGGATTCGGGGGCGCTGACCAGAAGCACGCGCAGTTGATTGTCCAGGTTGAGATAGCGGTAGGCATTGTCATCGTTCGGGCTCTTGACCGGCGCCGTTGCGGCCAGCACCTGGCCGGCGGTCAGCAGCAACAGCATCGCAATGAATTGCACCGCAATGGCCATGGATGGAACCTTGAATCTTGTCTGGATCATATTATCTGCCTGTCAGTGAATCTGATCGTTTCGGGTTGTCTGTGGCTGCTGGTCGAGAGTCTTGCGTGCCAGATTTGCCGCTGCTTCTGAATCCAGCTGGCCGCTGGCAATGCGTTCAAGCACGGTTCCCATGACCGCCACGGCCTGACGATAATCCTCGAACTCGGCCTGAAATGCTTTATCAATGGCTTCATAAACCGCCTGAATTTTCTGCTCCCGGGTGCCCGAGTCCGCTGCCGTATCATTGATGGCTTTGAGGCAGGCCCGGGCAATGGTGATGTAGCGGTCTGCATTCGGATCCGTCTTGGTCATATTACGTTTGCCCATTCAGAAGAGAGTAAAGAAAAGTGAAAAAAACCGGTCGTGATTATGTCATTGCTGGGGGCCAGTTTCATTTCATCAATGTAATACCGCTGTTTTACGCGCGCCCTTAAAACCATGTGCTAGGCTGCAATTTTAGTATGCTCCAGATTCGAGCAGGCCAACGGATGGCCACTGACGGATAATCAGGATAGAAGCTCATGTTAAAACAATAGCTTGAGTGAGTATTTGCTCTAAAAAATTTGATACATGAGAAATGCAGTTGAGTATAATGCCGGCGTTTTCCCCTGAACAAAGATCTGAATCCGGTTCCGGCCAGGAAAACAGGCACAGACAACAATTGACATAATAAGAAGGGTGGATAATCAATGAACTACTTTCTGACCGGCGGCACCGGGTTTATCGGCCGTTTTCTCGTTGACAAGCTGCTGGCTCGTGGTGGCACCGTCTACGTGCTGGTTCGCGAGCAGTCCCAGGGCAAGCTGGAGCTGTTGCGTGAGCGCTGGGGAGCCGACGAAGGCCGCGTCAAAGCGGTGGTTGGTGACCTGACCAGTCCGGATCTCGGCATCGACGCCAAGACCATGAAGTCGCTGAAGGGGAACATTGATCACTTTTTCCACCTTGCAGCCGTTTACGATATGGGTGCTGATGAAGAGGCCCAGCAGGCCACCAACATCGAGGGCACCCGCAGCGCGGTAAGTGCCGCCGAGGCCATGGCGGCAAAATGCTTCCATCATGTGTCCTCAATTGCCGCTGCCGGCCTGTTCAAGGGTACTTTCCGGGAGGACATGTTCGCGGAAGCGGAAAAGCTCGATCATCCCTACCTCAAGACCAAGCACGAATCGGAAAAAGTGGTCCGCGACAGCTGCAAGGTTCCGTTCCGCATCTACCGTCCGGGTATGGTCATCGGTCATTCCGAGACCGGCGAAATGGACAAGGTGGATGGCCCTTACTACTTCTTCAAGCTGATCCAGAAAGTCCGTCATGCCCTGCCGCAGTGGGTGCCTACCATTGGTGTCGAGGGTGGATACCTGAATATCGTACCGGTGGATTTTGTGGTAAATGCACTGGACCACATTGCGCACCTGGAAGGGGAGGACGGTAACTGCTTCCACCTGGTGGATTCCAACCCCAGGAAAGTGGGCGAAATCCTGAATATTTTTGCCGAGGCGGGCCACGCGCCGCGTATGGCGATGCGTATTGACTCCCGGATGTTCGGATTCATTCCCCCGTTCATCCGCCAGAGCCTGAAGAACCTGCCGCCGGTCAAGCGTCTGACCTCGGCCGTTCTGGACGACCTGGGTATTCCGCCCTCGGTTCTGTCCTTTATCAATTATCCGACCAAATTCGACGCCCGGGAGACCGAGCGTGTTCTCAAGGGCACCGGCGTTGAGGTTCCCAGACTCGAGGATTACGCGGCAACGATCTGGGATTTCTGGGAGCGCAACCTGGATCCGGATCTGTTCAAGGACCGCACCCTGCGTGGCACGGTTGAAGGCAAGGTCTGCGTCATTACTGGTGGCACCTCGGGCATCGGTCTGGCAACGGCTGAAAAGCTTGCTGAAGCCGGTGCAATTCTGGTCATTGGCGCGCGCAAGAAAGAACGGCTGATGGAAGTTGCCGAGGAACTGGAAGCGCTCGGTGGCAATGTTCATCCGTACCAGTGTGACTTCGCTGAAATGGAAGACGCCGACCGTTTCGTCAAGACGGTGCTGGAGAACCACGGTCATGTCGATTTTCTGATCAATAACGCCGGCCGCTCTATCCGCCGTTCACTGGCGCTGTCTTTCGACCGGTTCCACGATTTCGAACGTACCATGCAACTGAACTACTTTGGCTCGGTCCGGCTCATTATGGGCTTCGCGCCGAAAATGCTGGAGCGTCGCCGCGGCCATGTGATCAATATTTCGTCGATTGGTGTGCTGACCAATGCGCCGCGTTTCTCGGCCTATGTGGCATCCAAATCCGCGCTGGATGCGTTCAGCCGCTGTGCTGCCTCAGAGTGGTCTGATCGCAATGTGACCTTCACCACGATCAACATGCCGCTGGTAGCCACCCCGATGATTGCACCCACCAAGATCTATGACTCGGTGCCGACGCTGACACCGGACGAGGCGGCGGATATGGTAACCAGTGCAATGATTTATCGGCCCAAGCGTATCGCCACCCGTCTGGGCACCTTTGCCCAGGTGCTGCATTCGGTGGCTCCCAAAATGGCCGAAATCGTCATGAACACCGGTTACCGGATGTTCCCGGATTCGCCGGCAGCGGCTGGCGGTCAATCCGGCCAGAAGCCGAAGGTGTCCAGCGAGCAGGTCGCGTTCGCTTCGATAATGCGTGGCATTTACTGGTAGCCGGTTATTGTTCTTCGGGTGGTTCTGGCGGCGGGGGAGGAAAGCCCCCGATTTCACGCCAGCGATTCACGATGCGGCAAAACAGATCGGCGGTCTTTTCTGCGTCATAAGCGGCGGAATGCGCCTCCTTGTTGCTGAAAGGAATGCCCGCCAGTTTGCAGGCCTGGGCCAGCACCGTGTGGCCGTAAGCCAGGCCTGCCAGGGTGGCGGTATCGAAGGTTGAAAACGGGTGGAACGGATTGCGGCGGATGTCTGCGCGCATGGCCGCGGCAAATACAAAGTTGTGGTCGAAAGTTGCGTTGTGGCCAACCAGTACCGCGCGTTTGCAATCGTGGGCCTTTACGGCCTTGCGGATCGGGCTGAATATCTCGCTCAAACCTTCCCGTTCCGGCACTGCTTCGCGCTCTAAGCTCCAGGGATCAATGCCGGTGAAATCCAGGGCGGATTGCTCAAGGTTTGCACCTTCAAAGGGGTCAATCTGCTGAACGTGGGTCTCGGAGCGTCTGAGCCAGCCATCGTCGTCCATGGTCAGAATAACCGCTGCAATTTCCAGCAGTGCGTCTGTTTCCGGATTGAATCCGCCGGTTTCGACATCGACCACCACTGGCAAGAATCCGCGAAAGCGGCGTGACATCGGATGCGGCGTGGCATTCGACGGTTGGGTGTCTTCAGTCACAAGAACTCCAGAATTGTATGATTAGGCGACCTGCCACTGCAGCTGTTTTCCGGCCTCTAGCGGCACGATCCTGCCAGCGCCCAGGGGCAGTGTTTCGGGCATCTGCCAGGGTTGCTTGATCAGGGTAAGAGTGCCCCGGTTTCTTGGCAGGCCGTAGAAGTCAGGCCCGTTGAAGCTGGCAAAGGCTTCCAGCTTGTGCAGTACGCCCAGTGTTTCAAACACCCCGGCATACAGTGGCAGGGCGCTGAATGCTGAATAGCAGCCCGCACAGCCGCACGCCGTTTCTTTGCGATCCTGGGCGTGGGGTGCGGAATCGGTGCCCAGAAAGAACCGGGTGTTGCCGCTGGCAACAGCGTCACACAGCGCCTGTTGATGACGATTACGCTTGAGAATCGGGAGGCAGTAGAGGTGCGGGCGAATGCCGCCGACCAGCATGTGATTGCGGTTGTACATCAGGTGCTGCGGGGTGATGGTTGCTGCCAGCCGGTCCCCCTGATGCTGTTGCACAAATTCGGCCGAGTCCGCGGTGGTGATGTGCTCCAGCACAACTTTCAGTGCCGGAAATGCTTCGAGGGTCGGCGCCAGGACGCGATCAAGGAAGACTTTTTCACGATCAAAAATATCGACATCCGGGTCGGTGACCTCACCGTGAACCAGCAACAGCATGCCACAGTCACTCATGGTCTGCAGCACCGGGTAAATCCGCCGGATGTCGGTCACCCCTGACGCCGAATTGGTGGTGGCGCCTGCAGGATAGAGCTTCGCGGCGACAATACCCGCCGCTTTTGCCGCGAGTATTTCCGCGGATGTCGTGGTTTCGGTCAGGTAGAGGGTCATCAGCGGTTCAAAATCGGAGCCGGCGGCGGCAGCCAGAATCCGGTTTCTGTAAGCCATCGCCATCGCGGCATCCGTTACCGGCGGAGTCAGGTTCGGCATGATAATCGCGCGGGCAAAATGCCGGGCTGTCGCCGGAACCACATCTCTGAGAATTTCGCCGTCGCGAACATGAAGGTGCCAGTCGTCGGGACGGGTGATGGTGATCTGGTCGGTCATGTTGCTGTCCTGGGTCAAGGTTCCGGCAAGGCAAAAAGTGGCGGGATTATATCAGAACCGACACCCGATTGTTTTTGCGCAGGGCCTAAAGAATCGACGATGACAGCCGTAACCCTAGTCAGACCGAATTCAGCAAGCGGACCGGCGGCTATGGCCAGATTGATACAGGATTCCCGCAGCTTGGGCACTGCCATCGCGATGGCTTGCGCGGCTCTGGCCCCCGGCCTGCAGGCTGCCAGCTATGGCGCGGGTATCGAGAACAGTCAATGGTACCTCTCGCAGTCAGTGTTTGAGTGCACGCTGGTGCATGAGGTGCCTGGCTATGGCCGCGCTGTGTTCAGTCATCGCGCCGGCGAGAAGCTGTCGTTCTTTCTGGAGTCAGAGTTATCGCTGATGCGGCCGGGCACCGGCCTGTTGGCGGTAGAGGCGCCGCCCTGGCGCCCGGGAGTCAGGCCCAGACCCATGGGCAGCGTGTCCGTTGCTGAAGGACGGCGTCAGGTCGAGCTGGATGCGCGGCAGTCGATGATTCTGATTGAAGGGTTGATGCAGGGCATGAGCCCGACCGTATCACGCCAGTCCTGGTATGACCGGAGTCTGGTGCGGGTTCGGGTCTCCAACATCAACTTTTCCCGTGAGCTTCCCGCTTATCGCTCCTGTGCGGCGGGCCTGCTGCCGGTCAATTACGACCAGGTCAAACGCTCACGGGTTCCGTTCCGCACCGGTGGCTCCAGTCTCGCGGACGGTGATCGGCGTCTGCTCGATAATATCGTCACCTATGTGCTGGCAGATTCGACGGTTGAGCAGGTGTTCGTTGATGGCCACACCGACAGCTCGGGTAGCCGAATCAATAACCGGGCACTGTCAGAGGAGCGGGCAAACGCGGTGGCGGATTATATGATCAGCCAGGGGCTGCCAGAGGACCTGATTATCGTGCGGGGCCATGCCGACCAGTATCCGGCTTCCCGCCGTCCCGCCGACAACCGCCGTGCAACCATTCGCCTGCAGCGCGAAGGCGAAAGGCCAGACCTGCAACAGGCCCGGGGTTACGATAGCTCCGGCCCCAGCAGCTGATGCAGGTCAGTGAATCTGGCTGAGCACCTCGAGATGGGCGTTAACACTTTCGGCCAGTGCTTTCAGATGGTATCCACCTTCCAGCGTTGAAATGATGCGGTCGTTGGCGTGGTCGCGGGCGACGCTTGCCAGCATTTCCGTCAGCCAGCGGTAATCTTCAACCTCAAGATTCAGTTCCGCCATTGGGTCCAGACTGTGACCGTCAAAACCGGCGGAAATCAGAATCATCTGGGGGCGAAAATCCTGCAGCCTCTTGAGCCAGGCTTCCTCAACAGTCTTGCGGTAGGTCAGCGCAGACTCCCCTGCGGAGATTGGCGTGTTGATGATATTTGACGCCTGCCGGTGAACATGGGAATGGGGATAGAACGGATGCTGGAAACTGGAACACATCAGGATGCGCTCGTCGCCACCGACAATATCCACGGTGCCATTGCCCTGGTGCACGTCGAAATCAATAATGGCAACCCGTTCAAGGTGATGAAAGTTCAGAGCCCGCTTGGCGGCAAGCGCCACATTATTGTAGAAGCAGAAACCCATGGACTTGCTGCGTTCGGCGTGGTGCCCCGGGGGTCGGGCGCAGACAAAGGCATTGGTGAGCTGATTGCTGAGCACCATGTCGACTGCCTGAACGTTGGCTCCTGCTGCCAGACGGGCTGCTCTCAGGGTGAGGGGCATCATTGCGGTGTCCGGATCGGTGTATACCCGGCCCCTGGTGGGTTGCATCAGATCCAGCTGGTGCAGGTAGCCCTCCGGGTGGGCCAGCAGCAGCTGGTCGCGGGTAATCTCCTCCGGTTTTACCCAGTCCAGAGTCTGATCAAGGCCGGTATCGGCCAGATAACTGATAATCGCTGACAGTCGCTCTGGGCATTCAGGGTGCTCTGGCCCCATTACATGCTTGCTGCAGTCATCGTGAGAAAAGAATCCGGTTGTCATATTGCTGGCCCCGACACTTTGTTATATCTGTTAGCCATTGAATCTTATCAGGGAAAACCCGAGATTTCCTGAGTTCTTTGGTCGTAGCCGCGCAGGGTAGTTTCGTATTGCAGTTCAAGGGCCTAAGATAGAACTGACTGTGCAAAACCAAATCAGCAAGGAGATTCCCTTGAGTACCCGTTATCTGGAAAGCCTGTTCAACCCTGATTCGATCGTGGTGGTTGGCGCGTCGGAACGTTCCGATAATCTGGGGGGTATGGTGCTGCGCAACCTGCTTGCGGGCGGACACGCGGGAAAACTGACCGTAATCAATCGCAATAATTACGACGACGTGCATGGCGTGCACTGTGTTCGAAAAGTATCACAGATGCCTGGGGGGACAGATCTTGCGATTGTCTGCACCCCCCCTGAAACGGTGCCAAAGATGGTTCGCAAGCTGGGCGAGGCCGGGGTTCGTACCGCTATCGTGATGACCGGGGGCATGTCCCGGAGTCATAGCAGAAGCGGTCAGCCGCTGATGTATTCGGTGCGCAAGGCAGCGAGGGAGAGCGGGATCCGGGTGCTTGGACCCAATACCATAGGGCTTATGGTGCCGGCGCGAAATCTCAATGCCACCTACGTCCACATGGGCGCTATGCCGGGGAAAGTTGCCTTTGTAGGGCAGTCCGGCACGATTGCCAGCTCGATTATTGACTGGGCTTTTGCCCGGGGCGTGGGATTCTCCTATTTTCTGACTCTGGGCGATGGCATGGACATCGACCACGACGACCTGATTGATTATCTGGCTCAGGACACCCGGACCCGGGCGATTCTGCTGCACCTGGAACATATCCCGAATCCCCGGCGGTTCATGTCTGCGGTGCGGGTTGCTTCCCGTACCAAGCCGGTCATTGCGGTGAAAAGCGGTCGTGTACCGGAATCCGAGTGGATGCCCCATAAACTTCCGGTGGGCCTGACTCAGAGTGATCCGATATACGATGCCATGTTGCAGCGTGCCGGTGTATTGAGGGTGGACGGACTGGGGCAGATGTTTGACGCTCTGGAAACCCTTACCCGTATGCGCGCCCTGCGCAAGGAGGGTCTGGCGATCATGGCCAACGGCATTGGCCCCGGTGTTCTGGCAGTGGACAGGCTGGCTTCCCTGGAAGGTGAGCTGGCCCCTTTATCGGACGAGACCATCAGTAAACTTGCCGAGCATCTGCCAGCTTACTGGACCCCCAAGAATCCGATTGACCTTGGCTACGATGCCTCGCCCGAAGTCTATGCTAATGCGGTAAGAGTACTGGCCAAAGACCCGCAGATCAGCAATGTGCTGGTGATGTATGCGCCAACGCTGACGCAGGACAGTGTCCGTATCGCCGATGCGGTTGTTCAGGCGACCAAAGGCAGCCGGCTGAACGTGTTTACCTGCTGGCTGGGCCAGAGCACGGTAATGGACGGCCGCGCCGAGTTCTATCGCGCCGGCGTACCCTCGTTTTTCAATCCCGAGAAAGCCGTCACCGCATTCATGCAACATGTGCGTCATCAACGGGTACAGCGCCTGCTGACGGAAACTCCCGAATCGTTTACCGATCATCTGGCGGACCGTTCCAAGACCCGGCGCGTGGTCACCGAGGCCCTGCGCGACAAGCGCTTTTGCCTGAGCAATCGTGAAGCGCGGGAGGTGATCCGGGATTACGGCATCAACGCCGTGGAGACCATCTACTGTGATGACGTGGCGGAGGTGCTGGAAGCTTTCGCAGTGGAGCGCCGGCCCATCGATATAACCCTGATTCACGAACGTTCCTGTGTTCCCCTGGTCGCACTCAGTCCTGGCCAGCGGCGCTATAAAGGCACGGTCAGGAAGCTCAACAGCGAAGGCGCCATTATTGACTCCTGCCAGTTTCTGATGGACCAGTATCAGAATCATTATCCGGACAGTGGTTTTCTCGGGTATGCGGTTCAGCGGTCCTATCAGCATGTGGGCGGGATCGAGTTCAGTGTGGGTATTACCCGTGATGAGCTGTTTGGTCCGCTGGTGGTCTGTGGTGCGGCGGGCGCCCGGATCAACGTGATGTCGGACCGCCAGATAGCCCTGCCACCGCTGAATATGGTGCTGGCCAGAGAGCTGTTGCGGCGAACCTATATGTACAAG